>Ga0070741_10008372_pt1 | contig 20798 bp, 24 predicted proteins | sample Coa_R1_4_FD_66440 | JGI IMG/M metagenome (GOLD analysis project Ga0070741, IMG submission 66440) | Surface soil microbial communities from Centralia Pennsylvania, which are recovering from an underground coalmine fire - Coalmine... | ecosystem: Environmental > Terrestrial > Soil > Unclassified ...
GAAGGGCCGGATCCGGGCGCCGCCCGACGCTGGTACGGTCCCCCGCGGCGGTGTGGTCCCAGGCGAGGAAAGGACGCGCATGAAGTTCTCGATGATCTTCGAGGCGCAGGTCGAGTACGGGACTCCGGACGTCGAGCGGCAGGCGATCCTGAACTGCATCGACCAGGCGGTCTACGCCGAAGAGGTCGGATTCGACGGTGTGTGGGCCGTCGAGCACCACGCGCTCGTCGAGTACTCGCACATGAGCGCGCCGGAGATCTTCCTCACGGCGGTCGCGGCTCGCACGTCGCGCATCCGGGTCGGCCACGCCGCCGTCTGCATGCCCTTCGGCTACAACCACCCGGCCCGGGTGGCCGAGCGTGCCGCCATGCTCGACATCGTCTCGGGTGGCCGCCTGAACCTCGGCGCCGCCCGCGGCGGGACTGCGCAGGAGATGGCGTTGTGCGGCGTCGATCCCGAGCTCACCGTCCCGCAGGTCAAGGAGGCGCTCACCTTCATCGGCCACTGCTGGCGCGGCGACACGATCGAGTGGGACTCGGAGTACCTGCAGATCCACGCACCGGAGGGCCGGCCGACGCACACCGTGGTCCCGCGTCCCGTCCAGATGCCGCACCCACCCTTGTTCCTCGCGTGCACGAACCCGGAGACGGTGCGCCGCGCCGCGCGCTACGGCGTCGGTCCGATGGTGCTCGGGTTCGGCGGCCCCGAGAAGATCGGCGAGATGCGCAAGATGTTCGACGAGGAGCGCGGCCTGCGCGACGAGAACGAGGTCGTGTCACCGGGGCACGTCAACGACGAGTTCGTCGCGCTGTGCCCGACGGTCCTCATGGAGGACCGCGAGAAGGCGTTCGTCGTCGGCGCGCGCGCCCTTCGCTTCTTCGCCGAGGCCATCACGCACTGGGCCGCGCCCAACGGCGTGGCGCCGGCCCACGGCACCGACGCGGTCGACAACGTCGCCTACATGAAGGACCTGCACGGGAAGGCGCTCGACGCGGTCGCGCGCGGCGAGGCGCCGCCCAGCGCCGCGTCGGCCATGTACAACCTCGACCACGCGTTGGGGGACGCCGACACCGCGATCGCGTACGTGCAGCGCCTGGCCGACGCCGGCGTCGACAACGTGATGTGCCTCATCCAGATGGGCACGCTGACCCAGGACCAGATGCTCGAGACGATCCGGATCTTCGGCGAGCGGGTCATCCCGCACTTCCGTCCGGGCAATGGTCAGGAGTCGAGCACGTAGCGCGGGCCCGGCCCGAGCTCGCCGGCACGGTCGTCGGGGTTCAGCATCCGGCAGAAGCGCAACGACAGGCAGCCGCACCCGATGCACCCGTCGAGCCGGTCCCGCAGGCGCTCGAGCATCGCGATCTGGGCGTCGAGGCGGGGTCGCCACGACCGCGACAGGCGCTGCCAGTCCTTCTCCGTCGGTGTGCGGCGCTCGGGCAGCGAATGGAGCGCGTCCCGGATCTCGTCGAGGCTGAGCCCGACCTGCTGGGCGACGCGGATGAACGAGACGCGGCGCAGCGTGTCGCGCGTGAAGCGCCGCTGCCCACCGGCCGTCCTCGTCGAATGGATGAGCCCTTCCGCTTCGTAGAAGCGCAACGCCGACGGGGCGACGCCGGTCCGCTCGCTCACCGCGCCGATCGTCAGCTCGGGTTCCACGAGCACACGCTACCGGCGCGATCTCCTTGACTTCAAGTTCACTTGAACATCTAACATCTGCAGCATGTCCGTCCAGCTCGACCACACGATCGTCCCCGCCCGCGACAAGCACGAGGCGGCCGCCTTCCTCGCCCGGATCCTCGACCTCCCCGAACCGGTCGCGATAGGACCGTTCGTGGCCGTCGAGATCGACCACGGCCTCACCCTCGACTTCGCGGATGCCGACGGCGAGATCCGTCCGATGCACTACGCGTTCCGCGTTGACGAGGCCGAGTTCGACGCCGTGTTCGACCGGGTCGTGACCGGCGGCCTCCCCTACTGGGCCGACCCGTCGCGGAGCCGACCGGGCCAGGTCGCGCAACGCGGGGCCGGCCGCGGCTTCTACTTCGAGGACCCGAGCGGCCACTTCCTCGAGGTGCTCACGCGCTGAGCGGGCGTTCGGCTCACGCCAGCGCGACGACGAGGAGCTGCGCGAGCACGATCTTGGCGACCATGGCGAACGCGAAGACCGTCGCGTACCCGGTCATGACGGGCGTGTCGTCGACCAGTTGGTCCGACGCGTAGCCGAGCACCGCGGGTTGGGTGCACATCCCGGCGAGCATGCCGCTCATGAGCGGCAACGGGGTCCGCGTCACCCGCCCGACCAGCAGGAACACGACGACCTCGGCCGCCGCGACCGCGAACGCGGTCAGGAGCAGCGGCGGCCACGACCCACCCGAGAACGTGTGCGCGAACGCCTGGCCGGAACGGGTGCCTACCCCCGCGAGGAACAGGACGATGCCGATCTGGCGCAGGGTCAGGTTGGCCGAGTACGGCATCTGCCACACGACCGGGCCCGTCCGCCCGAGCGCGCCGAGCACGAGCCCCGTGAGCAGGGGGCCGCCGGCGACCCCGAGCGTGAAGCTCTGGCCGGGCAACGGGATGGGGACGGCGCCGAGGGCCAGGCCGAGCGCGATGCCGAGGGAGAAGGTCATGACGTCGACCTCGCTCAGCGCGCGGTACGAGTCGCCGAAGAACCGCGACACCTCGCGCATCATGCGCTTCGGAGCGACGACGCGGACACGATCGCCCAGCTCCAGAACGGTCTCGCCCGTCGCGACCATGTCCGCGTCGCCCCGGCGCACGCGGGTCACGACCGCGCCGAAGCGCTCCAGTCCGAGCGTGGCGACGGGCTTGCCGGCGATCGCGCGGCTCGACACGAACACGCGGCGCATGTCGAGTGCGTCGCGTTCGAGGGGAAGGTGCTCGCCGGCCGCCTCGCCGATGTCGGACGTGAAGCACAGGACGTCCTCTTCGGCGCCGATCACCGACAACAGGTCGCCGACGACCGGACGGAGCTCCGGCGTGGCGACGTGGACCGCGCCGTCGTGCTTGAGCCGGCTGAACGTGATCCTCCCGCCCCGGTGGTTCGCGAGGGCGCCGAGCTGCATGGCGCGATCGTGGGTGACCCGCACCGTCCGGCACACGATCGGCTCGCCGCCGACCCGGCGCGCCGCCTCCGCCTCTGTGACGCTCGGCCCGTCGCGGCGGGTGTGGAACAGCCAGTAGGTCGCAAGCAGCGGGATGAGCACGCCGAAGGGGTAGGCGAGCGAGTAGCCGACGACCGGTGCGTTCCCGACCGCGTCGAAGCGGGCCGCCGAGAGGTGGTGCTGCAGGTACTCGAGGACGCCCGCGAGCGCGGGAGTGTTCGTCTCGCCGCCGGTGAAGCTCCCGGCCGCGGTTCGCCCGTCGAGCCCGAGCACGATGGAGCCGACGACCACCGCGACGACCGCGCCCGCGATCACGCCGGCCAGCGACGCGACGTTGGCGTGCAACCCGCGGCGCCGGAGTGCCGACACGAAGCCGGGGCCGCAGGCGAGCCCGACGGTGTAGACGAAGACTGCGAGCCCGAGGCTCCACACGGACTCGTCGATCTGGAGGCGGCCGTCGACGGCGCCGAAGCCGATCCCGGCGAACAGCACCGCCGCGACGCCGAGCGCGAACCCGCGGACGCGGATTCGGCCGACGAGGAACCCCGTCGCGGCGACGGCGAACAGCAGGAGCGTCGGATTCTCGACGAGGAAGTCGACCATCGCACCCCTTGCTCGCGCCCGGGCCTCCCGAAGCTGTTATCGGTCGATCCGGTACCGCGCGAGATCGCGGATTCACCCCGGCGGGTCTGCGGGCCTCCCGCAGGCCGGGAGGATCAGGGAGCGACGGCGGGCGCGAGCGCCGCGAGGCGGTCTCCCGGCCCGCCGACGTGGCTGCGGTCGGCGTTCGTGACCATCCGGAGCTGGGGCCAGATCCTCGCAAGGTCGGCCCGAGCGGGCTCGACCGCGGGACCGGCCGCGGCCTCGGCGAAGAGCGGCGCCGTCGCCCCCCGGTCGACGACGTACGCCCCGTAGTCGCGGAGCGCCGTCCAGATCATCTGGCCGACGGCGGACATCCCCTGGGGCATCGGCGCGTCGGACGGAATCGCGAGGAACGCGCCCATCGGTACGAAGCCGCCGTAGGCCGTGGACGCGTCGCCGTCCTGGCCCGCGGCCGGCCAGACCCATCCCGGCTTGAGGGCGCGGTTCGGGAGCGCGATGGAGAGCGCGTGGCGGATCGCCCCTTGGGTGATGTCGTACGCGCGGAGCAGCCCGGCGAGCTGGCTCACCTTCGACGCGCGCACCTGGTGGACGGACCCGAACGGGCCATCCGAGATCCCCGACCCGAAGATCCCACCCTGGCGCAGATCGGTGACGATGTTGTTGCGGTTCACGTTCGCCGGGTTCTGGTACTGGTACCACTCGGTCGCGGTGACCGCGTCAGGGTTGACGAGCGAGTAATGCGACTCGGCGTACTGGCTCGCCAGCGACTGGTCGACCAGGGGGTAGCCGGCGTTGCCGACCGACACGCCATAGCCGTTGGTCGCGTTGATCTCGCCACTGCCGACGATCTGGCGCGCGTCGAACGTCGCGTCGGCGCCCCGGGGCGTGTTCCACACCGAGTCGGACGCGAACGGCCAGAGCCGCACGTCGCGCGTGGCGGAAACGGGTTGCGGCGCAACCTGCACGGTCGTGGGGAGCGTCACGGGCGGCGGGTCGCCACCGGCGTCCGGCGCCGTGGTCGTGGTGGTGGGCGGCGGTGCCGTCGTGCTCGTCGTGGTGGTGGTCGCGGTCGTGGTCGTCGTCGTCGGTTCGGTCGTCGGCGTCGACGACGGTGGCGCGCTCGTCGTGCTGGTGGTCGACGGCGGCTCGGTCGTCGTGGTCGACGGCGGCTCCGTCGTCGTGGTCGACGGTTCTGTCGTCGTGGTCGACGGCGGCTCCGTCGTCGTGGTCGACGGGGACGGCACGGGTTCGGTGGTCGTGACCGTCAGCAGGGAGATCGTGACGACGGCAGGTCCGCCCGCCGGCTCGAGCGCGACCGTCTGCGCGGGCGTCGCGGAGCCCGTGAAGTGCACCGGGTCGGCATCGCCATCGGCCGATCCCGGGCCGGCAACGCCCTGCACCGGCACGTCGAGGCTGGGTGTCGCGCTCCGGAGCTGCGCGTCGAGCACCGCCCGCACGGCGTCGAGGATCGCCTGCACGAGGCCGGGCGGCAGCGGCCCCCCGTTGCCGTCCGGATCGGGCACGTCGACGATCGCCCAGTGCGACCCCGCGGTGGGCACCTCCGTCGCCGGCGCGCCCGGGGCAGGCGTGTCGAGGCTCACCAGGACGGCGCGCTCGGCGGTGCCGAACTCGGCGACGTCGGTGCCACCGACGAACACGACCGGTACGACGGCGAAGAGAAGCCCGAAGAACGCCGCGAGTGCGCCCGAACACCGGAACCGGCGTGATCGCATCGCAGGGACCGTAAGAGCCCCATCTGATGGTCCGTTGAACTCCAGGTGTCGCGCGACCCAACTCTCGGTTGCGGTCGCCGATCCGGATCAGGGATGCCGCTCGCCCGGCGCCCGGCGGGCCCGCTTCGCAGGTGCAGCCCTCGCGACCGACTTCGGGGCGGCGGGCTTCTTGGTCGGGCGCGGCTTCGCGTCCCCGTCGTCGTCCGGCTTGCGCGCGCGGCTCGGCGCGACGCGCGGCGGCTCACCCGGCATCTTCGGGTAGACGGGCGGCCAGGGCGCGTCCTGCAGTCCCGACGCGAGGTCGCGCTCGTACATGTCGAGGAGCGGCTGGAGCGACTGCGGCCGCGACTCGATACCCTCCCACGGATCGCCGAGACGCGCGACACGGTCAGGGACGGTCGCGATCGTCAACTCGTCGGGGTGGACGGAATCCAGCTCGTCCCACGCGAACGGGGTCGACACCTGGCCGCCCGGACGCGCCCGCGCCGACCACGCGCCGAAGACGGTCTTGTGGGGCGCGTTCTGGTTGAAGTCGACGAACACACGCGCGCCGCGCTCTTCCTTCCACCACGCGTCGGTGATGAGGTCGGGGCGACGCCGCGCGAGCTCGCGCGCGGCAGCGACGGCTCCGGCGCGCACCTGGACCGGATCCCAGCGCGGCTCGAGGCGAACGTAGACGTGGATGCCGCGGTTGCCGGTCGTCTTCGGTCGCCCTTCGATGCCGAGCTCGTCGAGCAACGCCCGGACCTCGCGCGCGGCCAGGCGCACCTCGTCGAATCCGACGCCGGGCTGGGGATCGAGGTCGAGGCGCAGCTCGTCGGCGTGCTCCGGATCGGCCGCGAGGTTCGGCCAGACATGGAAGCCGAGGCAGCCGAGGTTGACCGCCCAGACCACGTGCGCGAGGTCGGCCGCGACGAGGGCGCGCGACGTCGTGCCGTTGGGCGTGCTCACGATCGCCGTCTCCAGCCAGTCGGGCGCGTCCTCGGGCACGCGCTTCTGGAAGAACGACGACCCGCCGACACCGTTGGGGAACCGCTGCATGAGCGTCGGCCGGCCCTGCATCGCGCGCATCACCGGCGCCTCGACCGCGAGGTAGTACTGCACCACGTCGAGCTTCGTCTCCCCCCGCTCGGGAAACATCACCTTCGCCGGGCTCGTCACCCGAACCGTGCGACCGGACACCTCGACGTCGACGTGATCGCCCTCGCGCACACCTCTCGCGCTCACGCAATCACGCTATCGGAGCCTCCGGAACCCGCGCGCGACACTGACGCCGATGACGACAAAGACTCTCGAGCGTTATGACCGGATCGCGGGCGCCTTCACCCGGCGCGTCGAGGCCGTCCCGGCCGATGCGTGGGACGCGCCGGCACCGTGCGAGGGCTGGGTCGCACGTGACGTCGTCGGCCACCTCGTCGAGTGGATGCCCTCCCTGATCGAGTCGGGTTGGGGCGTCACGGTCCCGCCGCACCCCACCGTCGACGACGACCCGGTCGCGGCGTGGGCCGCGGTCGACGCCGCGATCCGTCGTTGGCTCGCCGATCCCGCCCTGGCGACACGCGAGGCCGACATCTTCCCCGGTCGGTACTCGTTCGAGCAGGCCGTCGACACGTTCTGCACCGGCGACCTCCTCGTACACACGTGGGACCTGGCGCGCGCGACCGGGCTCGACGAGATGCTGGACCCGGACGAGGTGCACCGGATGTTCGAGGCGATGCAGCCGATGGACGAGGTCCTCCGGGCGAGTGGGCACTACGGCCCGCGAGTGCCGGTCGCCGCCGACGCCGACGAGCAGACGAAGCTCATCGCCTTCACCGGCCGCCGGCCGTAACCGCCTCGCCGATCGGCGGGATCTCGCTCGCTGCTCGCGTCGCGCACGCCGACGCGCGGTTGGAGTCAGTCGTTGCTTATATAAGCAGACGCTGATACAGTCACCCCGTGGAGGCCTTCGACGTCCTGGGCGACCCGGTCCGGCGGCGCATCCTCGAGCTGCTCGCCGACGGGGAGATGCCGTCAGGGGCGGTCAGCGAGATCATCCGGGCCGAGTTCGGCATCACCCAGCCCGCGGTCTCGCAGCACCTGCGGGTCCTGCGCGACGCCGGGTTCGCGACCGTCCGGGCCGAGGGGACACGGCGTGTCTACGCGGTTCGACCGACGGCACTGCGCGACGCCCACGCGTGGCTCGAACGCTTTCGCCGGTTCTGGGCTCCCCCACTGACGGACGCTGGCCGCGTACGCCGCGCCCCCACCCGAGGGAAGGGTTGACGCCTCGCGCTCAGGCGCTGGTCCGGGCCTCGCGGGCGAGGGCGCGCTCGTAGTTGATGCGGAAGAGCTCGACGACGTCGGTCACGTCGTCGTCGCCGGCGATCCGGCGCTGAGCCGGGCCGGTCTTCCCCGGGAACACCGGGTGACCCTCGATCCGACCCTCGGCATGGAGCTCGTGCCAGACCGGCCGCGGGAAGCTGAAGTGCGCCGCGTGGTCACCGTGCACGTGACCGAGCTCCCGCCGCCCGTACTTGAACGCGACCTCGCCGAGCTCACCGCGGTCGACCTCGACGCCGGGCCACGATCCGACCTCGCGGGCGATCCGCTCGCTCGGTGCCGTTCCTGTGCTCATGCGCTGCTCCTGTCCTCCCGGGCTCTCACCGTACGAGCGCACCGTATGACTTCAAGTTCACTTGAAGTCAAGAGGACCGCGCCGGCTCGGGTCAGGCCGGGGCGAAGAGCCTGGTGTAGGCCTCGGGGAGCTCCGAAGGATCGAGCTTGCGGACGAGCGAGCGGTCGAAGTTCGCGTAGCCGTCCTCGCCGAGCATGCGCCCCTGCTCGTCGAAGGGCCAGAAGATCACGACGCGCTGGCTGACGAGATACGACGCCTCGTCGTCGTCGACGTCCCACCCTCTGCTGCGCGCCACTGCCCCGAGGTTGATCGCGTGGATCCATCCTTCGGTCACGACGGTGTCGTGGTCGACCACGATCCGCTCGATGTCGAACTCCAGCACCTGGCGCTTCACGGCGACCACGTCGCCGTAGTAGCCGAGCACCGCGTCCATCCCCTTGGGGCCGTAGTCGTGCCCGTCGGCCCAGAGGTGGTAGTCGGGGTCGTCGACCAGGGTGGCACGCAGACCGTCGAGGTCGCTCGCCGCCTCGGCGCGGAGGTGCGCGGCGACGGTCTCGAGCATCCCGCGCTGGCGCGGGTCCTCGGTGCGGGCGAGGCGATCCTCGATCTGGCGGACGGAGCGGAGCTGGTCGACGAGCACGACGGCCTCCTCTCGGCTGGGCGACCGGTGCGGCGCGCCGGCCCAACCCAGACGTTACGCCGGAGCGCGCCCCCTGCGGCGCTAGCTTCCACGGGTGCCCCGCGCCCCGCTCACGTACCTCGCGCTCAACGGCAGCCTCGGCACCGGGTTCAAGGAGTCGTCGCTCGAGGCCGGGCTGGGCCGGCCCCTCGCGTTCATCGGCGCCGACTCCGGCTCGACGGATGGGGGCCCGTTCTATCTCGGCTCCGGCGAGTGGATCTGGTCGTACGCCGCCTACGAGCGCGACCTGCGGCTCGGGTTCCTGGGCGCCCGCCGGCTGGGCATCCCGTTGATCATCGGGTCGTGCGGCGGTGGCGGCAACGACTCCGCCGTCGACGGATACGCCGAGATGGTCGACCGGATCGCGCGCGCCGCGGGCGTGACCGCGCGCGTCGCGTGCGTCAAGACCGAGCCGGACCGCGAGCTGCTCGTGTCGAAGTACCGCGAGGGGAAGCTCCGCCCGCTGCCGGGCGCGCCGACGATCGACGAGGGCGTCCTCCGCGCTCCCGGTCACATCGTCGCGATGTCGGGCGCCGAACCGATCCAGGACGCGCTCGACGCCGGAGCTGACGTCGTGCTCGTCGGCCGCTGCGCGGATGCCGCGATCTTCGCGGCGATGCCGCTCGCGCACGGCTTCGACCCGGGCCCCGTGTGGAACGCGGCGAAGATCGTCGAGTGCGGTTCGGCGGCCGCGATGAACCGCCAGGGCCAGGACTGCATCCTGTGCACCGTCGAGGACGACGGCTTCGTGCTCGAGCCGCTCGATCCGCCGGTGCGGTGCACGCCCGGGAGCGTCGCCGCCCACACGCTGTACGAGACCGCGGATCCCTACCGGCTCACGATGCCCTCGGGAACCCTCGACGCCCGCAGCGCGACCTACGAGGCGCTCGACGACCGCCGGGTGAAGGTGCGCGGCGGCACGTTCACGCCGTCCGACACGTACACCGCGAAGCTCGAGGGCGCGGCGCCGGTCGGGTACCTGTCGTCGTTCTGGGGCTCGATGCGCGACCCGGTGATCCTCGGGCAGTTGCCGTCGTGGTGCGAGGCGATGAAGGCCCAGGTCGACCGGAGGCTCGCGAGCACGTGGGGTGATCGCTACCGCTTCGACGTCAAGGTCTACGGCGCCAACGGGACGATCGGCGAGCCGACCGACGCCGTGCCCCGGGAAGCCGTGCTCGTCTTCGACCTCGTCGGCGACACCCAGGAGGAGGCGTCGGGGATGGCGCGGGCCGCGTACCACGTCGTGCTCCACTACCCGGTCAAGGAATACCGGGCGGGTTCGATCACGACGATCGCGCATCCCTACAGCGCACCCGTCGTCGACCGTGGCGCGATCTACCGCTTCACGCTCAACCATCAGCTCGTCATCGACGACGGCGAGCGATCGCAGGTCTTCCGCACGTCGATCCACGAGGTCGGGAAGCCGTGAGGAGCGTCGCCAACGCGGGCCGTTGCTTCTCGCTCATCAGGAGCAAGGACGCGGGTCCGTTCATGCTGACGCTCGACCTGTTCTTCGCCGACGAGCACTGCCGGCGCGCGTTCCTCGACGCCGAGGTCTTCACGGCCGAGCGGATCGGCGCGCTGTACGGCGTCGACCCGGCGCAGGTGCAGATCTTCGACCTCGCGGACATCGGCGCCTTGAAGATCAGCTTCCCCCGCCCGGTCGTGAGCGGCGACTTCGGCGACACCGACATCACGGGCGGCCAGCAGTACGCCCTGGTCGTCGACCTGATCGGGAGCCTCGACGTCGAGGGCGAGGGGCCCGGGTTGACCGTCCGGCTGCCCTGACCCGCTCCGATCCCCCGGGTGCGGGGGGCGGGAATACCCCCTGGGGTATCGGCGTTGACGGCTTCGAGACCCCCGACGTCAGGAGCACCCGTGGCAACCGTCGCCCTCACCGAGCAGAACTTCGAATCCACGATCACCGGAGGCGGCATCGTGCTCGTCGACTGGTGGGCCTCGTGGTGCGGCCCGTGCCGGATGTTCGCCCCCGTGTTCGAGGCCGCGTCCGAGACGCATCCGGACATCGTGTTCGCCAAGGTCGACACCGAGGCCGAGGCCGGTCTGTCGGCCGCGGCCCGGATCATGTCGATCCCCACGCTGATGGCGTTCCGCGACGGCGTCCTCGTGTTCTCGCAGCCGGGCGCGCTGCCCGGCGCCGTGCTCGAGGACTTGATCGCGCAGGTCCGGGCGCTCGACATGGACGCCGTGCAGCGCGAGCTCGCGGCCAGCCGGAGCTCGTGATGCAGCTGCCCGACGACGTGGTCGACGACGTGCGCAAACGTTTGCGCCGCGCCGCCGGCCAGGTGCAGGCGGTCGAGCGGATGCTGGCCGAGGGCCGCGAGTGCCGCGACGTCGTGACGCAGCTCTCGGCGGCGTCGAAGGCGCTCGAGCAGGCCGGCTTCAAGCTCGTCGCCGCCGGCCTCACCTACTGCCTCGAGCACCCCGAGGAGGCCGAGGCCACCGGGTACACGCGCCCCGACGTCGAGCGCATGTTCATGAAGTTGGCCTGACCCCCGGCGCCGAGCGAGGCCTGCCTGCACGAGGTGCAGGTATCCTGCGCGCGAGCCGAGTTCCTCGCCGAGAGGCGAGGCGTCTGGGGGAGGGCGCCGTGCAGCGTGAGGTCGCCATCGGGTTGATGCGGCGGGCGATCAAGATCGCGGAGAACCAGTGGCCGGAGCTGGCCGACGCGCACATGGAGGTGCCGCTCGAATACTTCACCGACGAGGGGATCGCGGCGAAGGAGCGGCTGCTCTTCGAGACCCAGCCGCTGGCGCTCTGCGCGTCGAGCGAGATCGGGCAGCCCGACGACTACCTCGTACGCAACGCGGTCGGCCGCTCGGTGCTGCTCACGCGCGACGAGGACGGCGTCGCCCACGCGTTCCTGAACTACTGCCGGCACCGGGGCGCCGAGCCGGCGCAGGGTTGCGGCAACTCGCGCCGGTTCACGTGCCCGTACCACGCGTGGGTGTACGACACGAAGGGGTGTCTCGTCGGGATGCCCCTGCGCGACCGCCACGAGGGTCTCGACTTCTCGCGCTACGGGCTCGTCGAGCTGCCGAGCGAGGAGCGGCACGGCTTCGTGTGGGTCGTGTTGCAGCGCGACCACCCGATCGACGTCGCCGCCCACCTCGGCGACCTCGACGCCGAGCTCGCGTCGCTCGGATGCGACCGGATGACGTACTACTCGTCGATCGAGGAGGCACCGCTGGCGGCGAACTGGAAGTCGGTCGCCGAGGGCCTGCTCGAGGGACTGCACGTGCCGTACGTGCACGCGGACACGTTCAACCTCAACCCGCAGGCCTTCAACGTCGACGTCGCGTTCTACGACGTGATCGGCCCGCACGTGCGCTGGGGCCTGCCGATGTTCGGCCAGGAGGAGGCGCACCGCCTCGCCACGCTCCCCGAGGACGAGTGGAACCCGGACGAGAGCATCGGCTGCATCTGGCTGATCTCGCCCGGCCTGCTCCTCGCCAACGAGCTGTACGGGATCATCTACGCCGATCTGACACCCGGCTTCCGCACCGACGAGGCGTTCTTCCGTTACGGCTGGCTCAGCCCAGTGACCGAGGCGCCCGACGGGATGCCCTCGCCCGAGGAGATGGCGGCTCGCGCGGCCCGCGCCGTCGGCCAGGACCAGCTCGTGTGGGAGGGCTGCGGCCGCGGCCTGGCGCGGGGCGCGCACGGCTACGAGCTCATCGGCAACAACGAGAAGGGCGTGCAGCTCTTCCACGAGGCCCTCGCGCGCCAGACCGGCTACGGCGGCCTGCGCTACGTCTGACCCGTCGCGACGAGCGACGCGAGCATCGCCGCGATCTGATCGACGTCGTCGCGTCCGGCCGCGACGTGCACGACGAAGTCGTGGACGTCGTCGTTCGAGACGTCGGTGACGGAGATGCCGTTCAGCTCGAGGAACGTCGCCGTCGCGAGCCAGCCGAGCCGCTTGTTACCGTCGACGAGCGGATGGCCGTTGACGATCGACTGCATGAGCGCGCCCGCCTTCGACCACAGGTCCGGGTAGGCGTCCTCGCCGAACACCCTCGTCCGGGGCCGCGCGGCCGCCGCGGCCAGGAGACCGACGTCGCGAAGCGGTGGCGGGTCGCCGAGAAGTGCAACCGTGAGGGCGACGAGGTCTTCGGGGTCGAGGTACTCGACTGGATCAGCGCCCAAGGCGTTCGAGAGCGTCGGCGTGCGCCGCCATCACACACTGGGCGGCTTGGAGCAAACGCTCCCGATGCTCGCCGCGGCCGACGTATTCGCGCACCGCCCGCCGCGCCGCCTCTTGCATCGAGATGCCTTCGGCCTCGGCGCGTGCCTGGAGTGCGGCACGCTCGTCGTCCGTCAGGCGGAGGGTCATCGCCATCACGTCATGGTAGCCGACTGAGGTATCGGACTGATACCAGCGGCCGCCCGCGCTCAGGCGGGGCGGGCGCCGCGGACGAGGCGCCCGGGGCGGGCGCCGGTCGGCTCGCCGTCGCGCATGACGACCGCACCGGCGACGATCGTCGCCCGGTAGCCGGTGGCGCGCTGCACGAGGCGCTTCCCGCCGGCCGGCAGGTCGTGCAGCATCTCGGGCGCGCCGATGGCGAGCGCGTCGAAGTCGACGACGTTCACATCGGCGCGCCGGCCCGGGGCGAGCACGCCCCGGTCGTGGAGGCCGACCAGCGCCGCCGTATCCGCGCACTGCCGCTTGACGACCCACTCGACCGGCACCCGCTGCGCGGGATCGGCGTCGCGCGCCCAGTACTGCAACAGGTATGTGGGGAAGCTCCCGTCGCAGATCATCGTGCAGTGCGCGCCCGCGTCACCGAGGCCGGGGACGGTCAACGGGTGGAGGAGCATCTCGCGCGTCGCGGCGAAGTCGCCGTCGACGAAGTTCATGACCGGCACGTAGACCGCGCCGTGGCCGTCGTCCTCGAGGAGCACGTCGTACGCGGCCGCGAGGTCGAGGGCGGTCTCGGGCCGCTGGTCGTAGCGGGGCGGGTTGCCGAGCGCGAACGCGGTTCCGAAGCGCGCGAGCACGTTCGCACCCGGCGCCGTGAGCTCGGCGAGGATCTTGTCGCGCACCTCCGGCCGGCGGAGCTCGGCGGCGAGCGCCGGCAAGGGCAGCGACGCGAGGCCCTGGTACGTCGGCGACATGACGAGCGGGTGCACGCGGCCGTCGAGGCGCATGATCAACCCGACGGGCCGCGCCGCGACCTGCCCGCGCATCGCGACGCCGTCGGCGACCGCGGCCTCGATGAGGCCGAGGATGCGGCGGTACTCGCCGGGCGCGCACTCGGGCCGCTGCAGCGTCGTGAGCGACAGCGGGCGGCTGCTCACCTCCGCCATCGCCCGGATCAGGGCGAACTCGCCGTCGAGGTCGACGAGGTCCGCGACGACCTCGAAGACACCCTTGCCCGTCTCGCCGATCGCGCGCGCGATGCCGAGCAACTCGTCGGCCGTCGACGTGAGACTCGGCGTGTGGCGGCCGTCGGCCGAACGGTGCGCGACGGTGCGCGACGTCGTGAAGCCGAGGGCGCCGGCGTCGATCGCCTCGGCCGCGAGCCGCCCCATCGTCGCGATCTCGTCCGCGGTCGGGACCTCCTCGTGGTCCGCGCCCCGGTCCCCCATCACGTAGCCGCGCAGCGCCGCGTGCGGCACCTGCGACGCGACGTCGATCGCGTACCGCCGCGTCTCGAGCACGTCGAGGTACTCGGGGAAGCTCTCCCATCCCCAGCTGATGCCCTCCGAGAGCGCCGTACCCGGGATGTCCTCGACGCCCTCCATCAGCGCGATGAGCCACTCGTGCCGGTCGGGGCGGACGGGCGCGAACCCGACGCCGCAGTTCCCCATGACGACGGTCGTGACGCCCTGCCACGACGACGGCGTGAGCAACTCGTCCCACGTCGCCTGCCCGTCGTAGTGCGTGTGCACGTCGACCCAGCCAGGCGTCACGAGCAGTCCGTCGGCGTCGATCTCCTCGCGCCCACGCCCGGCGACCTCGCCGACGGCGCTGACCCGCCCGTGGTCGACGGCGACGTCGGCGGCGCGCGCGGGTGCGCCCGTCCCATCGACGACCGTGCCTCCCCTGACGACGAGATCGTGGTCGGGCATCGCTCGTTCCTCCCTGGTCACGCGCGGCCGCGCGCGGCCCCCTCCACCGTCAGCTCGCCGCGGGCGCGGCTCCCAGCAGCGTCCGGGTCTCGTCGTCCTCCAACGGGGCAATGCTAAACGTACGGCGTGGACCACGAGCCGCTGCGGGTCGCGTCGGCGTTCCCCGACCCGCCCTTCGAGGTGCCCGGGGAGCCGCCGTCGGGGCTCGACATCGAGCTGGTGCGGGCGATCGCGGACGAGCTCGGCCGTCCGTACGAGCAGCACCGGTACGAAGGAGCGGACTTCGAAGGCATCTACTCGGGCCTCGCCGCCGGCCGGTACGACCTCGTCGCCTCGGGCGCGACGATCACACCGCACCGCCGCACGCTCGCGCGCTTCTGCGCGCCGTACCTGCAGTCGGGCCAGAGCCTCGTCGTCGACGTGGAGCTCAGCCCGGGCATCCACTCGACTGCCGACCTCCACGGCAGCATCATCGGGGTGCAGGACGGCAACACGTCGCAACCGGTCGCCGAGCGCCTGCACGCGGAGGGCGCCGTCGCCGGGGTGAAGGTGTACGCCTACGACGAGATCCTGAAGGCGCTCGACGACGTCGGCAACGGAACCATCGCCGCGTTCATGAAGCTCGAACCTGTGATGCGCTGGCTCACCCGCGACCGGCCGTCGCTGTCGGTCGTCCAGACGGGCATCACGACGGAGCTCATCGCGCTCGCGGTGCGCTCCGACGACGAACCGCTCGCGGCCGCGGTCGAGCGCGCGCAGCAGTCGCTGGCGGCGCGCGGCGAGCTCCGGCGCCTCGGCGAGCGCTGGCTCGGCGACAGCGATCCGGCCGCGACGCGCATGGTCACGTGATCCGTCTGATCCGCCTGTTCACCGGCGACGACGGGCAGTCGCACGTCAGCGAGGAGCACGTCGAGCTCCTGCCCGAGGGTCGCGACGACGCGTCGGCGTGGCAGGACGCGACGGCGATCCGGTTCGCGGAATCGCCACCCCGCTCCACCCTCGACTGGCACGACGCGCCCCGCCGCCAGTACGTGATCACCCTGTCGGGAACGCTCGAGTTCACGACCCGCCACGGCGAGACGTTCCGCCTCGGGCCGGGCGACGTGCTGCTCGCGGAGGACACGGCCGGCGGCGGTCACACCTGGCGCCTCGTCGACGACGCCCCCTGGCGGCGCGTCTACGTGTCCCTCGGCTGAACGGGTCCGGTCCGCTGGTACGGCGGCGCCGGCGATCAGACCTTCGACGTCCGCCCGACCTGGCGGGCCAGCCAGTCGTCCGCGTCGCGCATCGCCTGACGTGCGATCGCCGAGTCGCCGGCGATCTGGTAGCCGTGGCAGGCGCCCGGGTAGACGTGCAGCTCGGTCGGAACGCCGGCCTGGTTGAGCCGAACCGCGTAGTCGACGTCCTCGTCGCGGAACCCGTCGACCGTCCCGACCGACACGAACGCGGGCGGGAGCCCCGAGAGGTCCGTGGCCCGCGCCGGCGCCGCGTGGTACGGCACGTCGTCGCGGCCGTACAGCTCCCCCAGGTACGAGCGCCACCCGAACTCGTTCGCGTCCCGGCTCCAGACCGCGAGACCCTCGAGCCGGCTCGACGGCGTGATCTGGCGATCGTCGAGCATCGGGCAGTCGAGGAGCTGGAACGCGAGCTGCACCTCGCCGCGATCGCGCGCGAGGAGCGCCAGCGCGGCGGCGAGCCCTCCCCCGGCGCTGATGCCCCGCACCCCGATGCGGCTCCGGTCGACCCCGAGCTCCTCGGCGCGCTCGAACGTCCACACGAGGCCGCGGTAGCAGTCCTCGATCGGGCCCGGGTAGGGCGTCTCGGGCGCCAGGCGGTACTCGACGGAGACGCCGACGACCCCGAGCGCGTTGCACCAGCGGTCGAGGAGCGCGTCGTCCATCTCGTACGAACCCATCACGTAGCCGCCGCCGTGAATCGAGTAGACGCACGCACGCGCGTCGCCGGCCCGGGTCCCGAAGGGCTGGTGCACGCGGACGGTCACGTCCGGGTCGCCGGGGACGACGTGGTCGGCACGGGTGACGGTGTCGGAGAGGGTGACGTCGAGCGGGAAACGTCCTGCCCGCAGCTCGGCGAGACTCTCGGGCGACAACGCGAACGGCGGGAAGGCCTCGATCGCGGGAGCGATCTCCGGGTCGAGCATCTGCCTGGCGTTCGCCGTCATGGGCACACTCCTCTGCGCTGGGCGCCGACGGTCGGCCGATTGTTGCACTCTGGTAGGAATCCCGTCAGACGGGAGGTGCACATGAGGGACGTCGTCGGAAAGGTCGCAGTCGTGACCGGGGCCGGTCAGGGCATCGGCCGCGCGCTCGTCGAACGGTTCACTGCGGAAGGGATGAAGGCCGTCGTCGCGGACGTCGTCCCCGAGCTCGTGGAGTCGACGACCCGTGAGCTCCGCGAGCAGGGACGCGACGTCACAGGCGTCGTCGCCGACGTGACCTCCCTCGAGTCGGTCGAGGCGTTGCGCGACGCGACGCTCGACGCGTACGGGGCCGTGCACGTCGTCTGCAACAACGCGGGCATCGGCTCCGGCTCCGAGGGACAGATCTGGGAGCACCATGTCAACGACTGGCGCTGGTCGCTGGACGTGAACGTGATGGGCGTGGTCAACGGCATCAACGCGTTCGTCCCGACGATGCTCGCGCAGGACGAGGAAGGGCACGTCGTCAACACGACGTCCGGCAACGGCGGCTTCACACCGCTGATCAACAGCGCCGTCTACGCCACCACGAAGGCCGCGGTCGCGACCATCACCGAGTGCTTGTGGGGACAGTTGCGCGAGATCGGGGCGAAGGTCAGCGCGTCGCTCCTCTACCCCTCCACCAGGACGCCGGGGATGCTGAACACCGGCATCTGGCGGCCAGGTGCGAACCGTCCCGCGCGTTACGACCGCCCGGGCGCGCCGCCCAGGGAGGGGCGCGATGCGCTCGCCGCCTACCGCAGCCGTATGGAGGAGGCGGGACTCACCATCGAGTTCGCGCCGTTGTCGGAGGTTGCCGACCTCTGCTTCGAGGGCATCATGAACGACACGTTCTGGATCACGGTGCCGAACGAGCTCCAGCAGCAGAAGATCCGGGCCCGGGCCGACTCGCAGATCGCGATGACGCCGCCCGACTACCTGCTGGAGAGCAATCTCATGACCGGCCGTCCCTCGGGGTCGGCCGGCTGACGCACGCAACCCGGGATCGGGACGGCGAGAAGGACGACGGTTTGGAACCACTCCTGAGCGCGCGCGGGATCTCGCAACGTTTCGGGGACCGCGTCGCGCTCGACGGCGTCGACCTCGAGGTACCCGCGGGGAAAGTCGTGGGCCTGCTCGGACCGAACGGCGCGGGCAAGACGACCCTGATGCGCATCATCTTCGGCGTGCTGACCCCCGACGCCGGCACGCTCGCGTGGCGGGGTCGGGCGGTCACGGATGCCGACCGGCGTCAGTGGGGCTACATGCCCCAGGAGCGCGGGCTCTACCGCGACATGCGCGTCCTCGATCTCCTCGTCTGGCTGGCGCGCCTGCACGGTCTCACGCGCGCCGACGGCGAGCGGCGCGCCCGGGAGCTGCTCGGGAAGCTCGACCTCGGGGGACGCGAGCGCGACAAGGTGTCGAGCCTCTCGGGCGGGATGGCGCAGCGCGTCCAGCTCGCGGGCGCGATGGCGCACGGACCCGACCTCCTCGTGCTCGACGAGCCCTTCGCGGGCCTCGACCCCGTCGCCGTCCACTACCTCTCGGAGGTCATCACCGAGCACGCGCGGTCGGGCGGGAACCTGCTCTTCTCCAGTCACCAGCTCGACCTCGTCGAGGACCTCTGCGAGACCATCACGCTCGTCGACCGCGGGCGCGTCGTGCTGCACGGCGACGTCCGGCGACTCAAGGCCGAGAGCCCGAACCGGTGGTTGCGCGTCGACGTGGCCGTCGACCCGGCCTGGTTGGATCCGCGCGCCTCCGAGATCGGGTCGAGCGACGCCAGCGGCACGCGGCTCCGCCTCGCGCCGGACGCCGATCCCGGTCGCGTCCTCGACGACATCCGCCGCCACACACGCGTCGACGACTTCGGCGTCGAGGCCCCGAGCCTCTCGGAGCTGTTCCTCGAGGCGACGGGGGTGGAGGCCGCATGACGACGACCCAGGCGACGATGCTCGTCGCCGGCCGGGAGCTGCGCGAGGCCTTCCGGCGCAAGAGCATCTGGATCGTGATCGCGATCATCTTCGTGGGTTCGACGGTCGGCATGATCCTGCCCGGGGCCCTCGACAGCGGGACGAATCGCTACGACGTCGCCGTCGTCACCGACGGGCAGGCCGCGCTCGTGACGAGCTTCGAGTCGGCGCTCGAGGCGTCGCGCCACGCCCTCGACGCCGACCTCCGCTTCGTCGACGTCGAGACCGCGGAGCGGGCGCGCTCCCTGGTCGACGACCGCAAGGTGGACGTCGCGGTCGTCGCCGGGAACCGTCCGGAGGTGATCGTCCGGTCGGGCGAGAACGCGACGCTGGTCGCCTTCGTGCGCCAGGCGCTGGCGAGCACCGCGCTGCAACGCAACCTCGCCGGTGCCGGGCTGTCGCCCGGCCAGATCGCGAACGTCCTGCGCATCTCGCCGCCGCGGGTCAGCCAGGTCGCAGCCGGCGAGTCCGACCGGCGATCGTCGGCCGCGATCCTCTCGCTCGTCCTCTACCTGCTCCTGCTCATGCTGATGATCCAGGCCGCGAACGGCGTCGCGATCGAGAAGGCGAACCGCATCAGCGAGGTGCTCCTCGCCGTGGTGCGACCGAGCTCGTTGCTGTTCGGCAAGGTGATCGGGGTCGGCATCGTCGGTCTCGCCAGCCTGCTGGCCGGCGCGGTGCCCGTCGTCGTGAAGGTCGCGGTGGGCGGCGACCTCCCGGCCGGGCTCGGCCCCGCGGTCGCCGCGAGCGCGGCATGGTTGGTGCTCGGGCTGGTGCTGTTCCTGACGATCGCGGGCGCGCTCGGTGCGCTCGTGGAACGCCAGGAGGAGACGGGAACCGCAGTGGCGCCGCTGAGCCTCCTCATCGTCGCGACCTACATCCTGGCCCAGAGCGCGGCCGACCAGGGTCTGGGCCGGTTCCTCTCGATCTTCCCGCTGACGTCGCCGATCGTGATGCCGACCCGGATCGCGCTGGGCGACGCGTCCGCGCTCGACATCGTCGCATCCCTCGTGCTCGGCGTCGCGACCGTGTTCGTCGTCGTGCGCGTCGGCGCCGCGATCTACCGGCGGGGCATCGTGCACACCGGGCGCCGCCTCCGCCTCGCCGAAGCCCTCCGCAGCCCGTGACGGCCACGGTCGCGGCAGTCCGGTGGATCTACACCTCGTCGACGGTCGGGCCGACCTTGGCCGCGATCGCGTCGAGCTCGGCGAGATCGAAGCCGTACACGCGCGCTGCGTTGCCGCCGAGGATCGCGCGCACCTCGGCCTCGGGGACGCCGTGCAGCGCCTCGTGGATGACCTTGCGGCTGTTGGGCCAGCTCCCCTCGTAGTGCGGGTAGTCGGAGCCCCACATCATGTTCCGGACGCCCACCTTGTGGCGGAGCTTCGCCTCCGACGGGTGGAAGAACATCGCCTGGACGTAGCACTGACGGCGCCAGTACTCGCTCGGACGCGAGTGCAAGCGCCCCTGCTCGTGGCGGAACATCCGGTCGTACATGCTGTCCATCATCCGGAGCGTGTCGGGCACCCAGTCGGATCCCTGCTCGGCGAAGCACATCGTCAGCCCCGGATGGCGCTCGAACACACCGCCCCACACCATGAACCAGAACGGGCGGTGAGAGAAGAACGGACTCTCCATCGCGAAGATCGCGTTCGCGCCGGGGAGTTCGCCGTAGTCGGGCGTTGCCGAGCCGACGTGGGTGTGCAACGGCATGCCGAGGTCTTCGCACACCGACCAGAGCGGCTCGTAGCGCGGGTGGTTGTAGAACGGCA
>Ga0070741_10008373_pt1 | contig 20796 bp, 21 predicted proteins | sample Coa_R1_4_FD_66440 | JGI IMG/M metagenome (GOLD analysis project Ga0070741, IMG submission 66440) | Surface soil microbial communities from Centralia Pennsylvania, which are recovering from an underground coalmine fire - Coalmine... | ecosystem: Environmental > Terrestrial > Soil > Unclassified ...
CCCTCTCGCACTCGTGTCCCCGGTCGCCCCCCTCAGGTTGGTGCACAGAGCGTCCCCTTGTCGTGACGCTTTCCTGTGTTATCCGTAGTATACCAGCCCCCCGCCCCTCGTCAAGGGCCAGCTTGAGGACTTTGCCAGTGGAGGAGGCAAGCAACCGGTTCCTACTGCACGACCACCGAGCCGAACACCAGCGGCGCGATGGGCAGCAGCGCAGCCTGGAACACGTTGTTGGGCGCGGATTGCCACACGATCATGGTGTCTGCGCCCAGTGGCCGGATCATCATGATTCCGGTGTTGGCCTCGTCGGGCCGATCCAGGCTGCCCTGTGCCACCGTAATGAACAGGATTGACTCGGTGAACTGCAACTCAACTGGCCCATAGGCTTGCCCGATCAGGTCGATGGCCGCCTGCTGCGCCTGCTTGACGTTCTTACCTCTGAAGATACCAATCCCAAGCAACTGCGTTCCGTCCGGGCTGCTCAGGAAGGTCATCGGGCCATCGGATGTTTGTGTATCGACCTGCCAGCCCTTTGGCACATTAGCCCGGAACTTGCCGCCCGGATCGCTGAACGGCGCGAGATCGGCCTTGAAGGCCCCCAGGAAAATAGGCTTCACGTCCTTCGCCGTACAGCTTGTGTCCAATGGGCGATCTGGCGCGGCAAAGAAGCGTGCGACCAGGTTTTGCGCGCACTTATTGCCTGCCATCGGCCCGTGTCCCTGGTACGGGAAAACAGCCAGCGTACTGCGGGACAGCCGCTCATGGGTTTCGTTGGCGAAGTCAACAGGCGTGATCGGGTCAAGCGCGCCGGACAGGATCAAGACGGGCCGATCCGACCTGACAGGCGCAACGTCCGCCTTGTCCAGTTCCGCACTGCGCCACGTCTTGCAAACGGCTAAGAGGTCTTCAGCGTCACTATCCGTCGCAAAAAACTGCCCGTGCTTTTGATGCTGACCGGCATCCAGACTGAGAAAGGCCGCAGTCTCAGAGCATTGCACGCTGTAGTAAAGCCCAACAGATAGATCGGCGGCCTGCTCGTTGAAGGCAACCAGCGTGCTGGCCGTCAAAGTATAGTTGCCCTGCGCCGCCTGGCTGATCGCCTGCGGAATCAGGCTGAAATTCACGCTCTGGTACAGCATTTGCCGGAGCGATTCCAGCAGGCGGCTGCGGGTCATAGCCACCGTGTAGAATTTGCCCGTCAGGATGCCCATTGCGCTGGTGGTGGCTGGTTTCTTGTCCAGCCTGTCCAGGGCCTTCTGAAGCTGTCCCGGCAGATCGGGGTAGGCCGCATTGCACATCGCATCTGCCACGCACAGATCAAACACCTTATTCAACGCAGTTTCGGCATTACTGGACGCGGCCAGCACGTAGTTATTCCAGGGGCCGACCACGCTATCCAGTACCATCGCATGGACGTGCTGCCCATACCGGCGCAGGTAAATCTGACCGAGCCACGTGCCATAAGAGTTGCCAAATACGTCGATCTGGTCATAGCCAAGCGCGGCGCGGATGGCATCCGTATCATCGGCAAGCACTGTGCTGGTATAGAAAGCAGGATCATTGGTGGCGGAAAGCCTTGCGAGACACGCCTGCATCCGCTGGACAGCCAGTTTGGCACTCTCTGCGTCGTCCAGCGGCTTGGCAAGTTCATCCAGGGCCGGGCCGGTCACTTCCGTACATTGGAGCGACGCCGACTCGCCCGTCCCGCGCTGGTCGATGATCACGATGTCATGATTCTCTCGCAGTTGGCGGTAGGGGCCGTACCAGACCAGGCCAAAATCGCGGATGGCCGCGCCACCCGGCCCGCCCTCAAAGTGGAAAACGGGCAGTCCTTTGGCCTCCGGGTTGGAGGCAGGCAGCACGACGAAATGGATGTCGAGCTTCCGGCCCTCCGGGTGGCTGCGATCTTCGGGAACCTGGAACACGCCGCATTTCGCATCGACCTGGCGTTTGGCGTCGGCCAGTCCCACGTCGAACTTACACGGCGACAGGTCAATTGAGGTATCGGCAGCAGCGGCAGGCCGCGCGGAGAGGATCGGCGTAACCAGGATTGAAGTCAGTACCAACAGGACGACGGTTCGTTTTATCAACTCTCGAATTCCCATTACAGCTTGTGACAATGCCCTATTCTACCGCGAATCAATTGGTACTTTGCGTGACAAGCATATAAGAATGTTTGACCTCGCCACAAAACTGGCCCTTTGTGGCCCGTAAAAACTCTGCTATAATACTTCCTGGTGAAAGGAAGCAGATTTTGCCTCTTGACACCATTTCTGAACCTATGTTAGACTGTCCAAGCTAGTGAGGAAAAAGCTATGTCTGACGGCAGAGCTATAAAGCGCAGCATCGACCCCGACGCGGTGTACAGCCGCGAGGAAGCCGCAGAAGCGCTTGGGATCAGCCTCAGCACACTGAAGAAGTTGATCAACGCGGGCTATCTCCGCGTCAGTCAGCCACCGGGCATCCGGCGAATCTTCATCAAAGGCGAGAGCATTCTCGAAATGTTAGAGCAGACAGTAGTCGAAAGGCGGGCCTAAGACAATGGTAAGCAGACGGCGAAGCTCACAACAGGGTGCTGACAACCGCACACCTGTTTTGCATATCGGCCTTAAAGGCTGCTATGCCGCCGATGCTGCCTACGCTGCGTCGACCTTACGGCTGTCTGACGAGCGCCAGAGCGGTGCGAATCCGTTTGGTACGCTGTGGGGCGGAATGGGCGAAGCGGTTAAGGCCACAGCACGGAGTCGGTCCCAGGTCCCGGTACGCTACCGGGGAAGGGGTAGAGGCTAACGGGAAAGATCCCAGACCTCCCCCCACCTGACCCACCACGACCATCATCAAGGGACGTGGGACCGGCACAAAAGCGGTTCCACGTCCTTTTTTTCGTGAATACGTACACGGATACGAAGCGCGAAAGGTGAAACAGAAGATGATGACCCAGAAACAGCAGACCGACATCCGCATCCTTCAGGCGCTCTTTACCGACATCCGTTTCGAGTCGATCTTCAACGCGATTGATCGCCTGCACGACGCAGCCTCCAGTGGCAAGCTGGCCGAAGTGACGAACCTGAGCAAGGATGAGGTGATCGGGTGGCTCCGTGACATCGCGTACACGGCCAACGAGACGATCCGCGAACTAGAAGCGCCCACCGACCCCTTCAGTGGTTGGGGCGAGCGGGTCGAGACGAGCGGCGAGCCGTCGTTGCGGAACTAGTCAGATCAGAAAGTGAGGAACTAACCCATGCCAAAGCTGGCAGAAGCGTTAGTTGAACGCAAGGCCCTTCAGGAACGCCTGGCGCGGCTGCATACCAGGCTGGCCGCCAGTGCCAAAGTCCAGGAGGGCGACACACCCGCCGAGCAGCCCGGCGAACTGATCGAGGAAGCCAGGCGCATTCTGGCGGACATCAAGCGGCTGACGATGCAGATCAACTTTACCAACTTACAGACCAGTATACCGGGCAGCGGCGACGGCACATCCCTGATGGAAGCCATTGCCGAGCGTGACCGCCTGCGCGACGAGCGTAACTTGCTCGAACAGCTCAGTAACGCGGCCCGGTTGGAGCCTAATCGCGGGTACGGCGTCACCCGCAACGAGATCAAGTGGAGGTCAACAGTCGATGTGGCTGACCTGCAAAGACAGATCGATGCGCTGTCTCAAAGTTACCGTCTGCTAGACACGCGCATCCAGGAAGCGAACTGGCTTACCGACCTTATCCAGAACTGAACTTACTCCCCGACGGGCGTGGGTGGTTCTGGACAGGGCCGACGGCCAAACCGGAACCAACCTGCGCCCGTCAGCGTTCCCCATACGCTGATGGTCGCTACTCGACCAACAGCATCTAAATGAGCAGAATGGCACGCAGGGTTTCGACGTATTGTAATCTGGCAGGCGCTGCGCACGGGTTAACGGGCATGGGTTGTCATTTTGCGCCCGCCTGTCCACGCACCTTAACAATCGAACTTCTTTTCCCCTCTCTGCGAAGCGGAGGCTCGAAACCCCGTTTCGGCGGGGTCAGGGGATGAGGTAAGTCGCTCAGTCCTGTAGATGGTAGTCGTCTGCGAGGTCGAGCGGGGCCAGACCAGTAGCTCAGTGGTAGAGCACTTGCCTGCGGAGCAAGATGTCGAGGGTTCGAGTCCCTCCCGTAAAGGTGTATCGAGCACGGGGTACGCGCGTACAGAGTAAAGAGCATCGTGTATGACCACTGGCCCGGCGATCATTCAGACGGCGAGGGTGGGTTTGGGGAATCACTGGTCGTCGATGAGGACTGAGTGAAAATCTTCCGGCATCCGTCTCTATTCTGTAGAGGTGATCGGAAGACGACGGATATAGACCTGGGAACGACATAGTTGGTAGCGATCCGGAACATCAAGCGGGGCCACAAGCGCTTCAAAGTGTAACGTGTTTGGGGTATGCGTGTACCGGGCCAGTGGCAATGGGCATCACCACCGGCCCGGCGATGTCTCGGAGCGCAAGGGTGGGCGAGGGGCACTCTCCCAGGGCGATACGTTGTGATCAGCGGCGGCGAGCAGCCTGATCGGGGCGCTTTGCCAGCCGATGACAACTGTCCTATTTTCGGCGTGCTGCCGGGCGTTTGGGTGCGACCTGACAGGGGTGTTGGCGGCGCAACTCCGGCGAACGTGCGAAAGGGGACGTAAGAGGCGGCTCTTGATGCCCACAAGAGCCGCCTTTTATTTGGGATCGGTGTATAATAAACGGCGTTCGTGTCAGGCTTTCCGCAGGTTAGATTTGGGTTAGTTAGAAAACCGGTGAGGTGAAGAATGTCAGACCGGCCAGACGCACCCCGACTTGCTGCTGAGGCAGCAGGTGGTTGGTTTGTCCCCAAGAACGCGATGACGGAGCAGCAGGTCGCAGCGCTGGCTTCACAGCCGGTGACGAGTAACGTTCCCATGCCGGACAGCCCGTCGCCGCAGCAAAGCGGCGGATGGTACGTCCCGGCGGGGGCCATACAGCTACCTGCCCAGGGGGATGGCGGTGATGCGCAGCCAGCCGCTGCGTCTGCGGCTTCAATCATTGACGCCACCACCGGGCAACCACAGCCACCCGCCGCACCGTCGCCGGACAAAGAGGCTCCTTCTGCCCAGGTATTGCCACAGGGTGCAGCGCTGTCCAGCGAGGTCGATTACAGCCACTACGTTCCCGGTAAGGGCTTTGTCCAACCTGCCGAAAAAGCGTCTGTTGGCACCACCAGTGCCGCGCCCGTCGATGCCAGCGTTCCCGCCACAGGTAGTGAAGGCTCTGTCTCAGGATCACAGCCTAACATTCCGGTTACGGGTGAGCAGGCGGCTGCACAACCCGCTATGGTGGGTGCTGCGGACGCTGCGTCGATCTACGTGCCGCAGGGCGCTTCGCAGACTCCCGCGCCCGGTGCTACCGGCGCGAGCCAGCCCGTTCCCGAACAGCCGGCCCAGGCTGTGCCCGCTGTTAACCCCGAACTGGCGCAGCGTTACACGGATGTGGAGCAGGCGGTTCAGGTCTTGCGCCGCAAATATACCGCCGGGTCGCTCACCCGCGATCAGCTACAGGCCGAGCTACGCAAACTGATGATCCTCGACGAGGAGGGTCACTGGTGGATGATCGGCCTGGAAAGTGACAGATGGTATCGCTTCAACGGCAAGGATTGGGTTCCGGCTACACCGCCAGGACGCTCGGACAGCGGCGCAGTGCCCGCAGCCTCAGCCGCCGCAGCAGGCGCGGCCCGGCCAGCAACAACAGCGCCTTCGGCAGAAGACGTTGGTTTTCCCCAGAACCGTTTCGACATTCCGCTGGACGAATACGGGATGCCGCTGCCGCAGAAAGTCCCGATCAACGATCCCGGCGCGACGATGGTCGGCATGGCTGCGCCGCGTCTGGACAACACCTTGCGCACCGAGCCTGCCACCCGCCCCGGCGGGGCCAGATTCTTTGACCGGCTGGCCGCCGAAAGCGGCGTTGCGCCCTACGACGGCGGTGTGACTGTACCGAACGTGGCAGCCCAGGTCACGCAGCCGGGCGCAGCCGTGTCCCTGACTGCCCCCAAAGCTGCCGGAGCAGTGGCTGTGCCAGTGCCCGGCGCGCCCACCTACACGCCCGCTGACCAGGCGCCGAGCGCGCCAGGGCGACTGAAGCCCGGCTTCCAGCCGGACTATGGCGAGAAACCCAAAGGCCTCCTGGAAGATCGCCAGCGGCGGGCGGGCTGCCTGATCCGCCTGGCGATTGTCAGCGTGTTTGGCGCGCTGTTCCTGGCGATTCTGGCTGTCGTGGGCATGGTGCTGGGCTACTACTCAATCATCAATCAGTACGACGATAACATCTCGAAACTCGCCGGGAATGTCCAGTCGGCGTCAGAATCGGCGCGCATTCTGGACGCGAATGGGCGTCTGCTTTACCAGCTCAACGATCCCAACTCCGGGGCACGACGGCGCGTACCGCTCAACCAGATCAGCCCGTATATGATCGCGGCCACTGTGCGCGTCGAAAATAAGCGCTTCTACGAAGACCCCGGCTTTGACGTGATCGGCATGATCCGGGCCGTGCTGCAAAACCTGCAAGCCGGCGGGACGGTCAGCGGCGCAAGCTCGATCACGCAGCAATTGACGCGCCAGTGGGTGCTCGATCCTGGCGCGGCCCAGGATCGCTCTGCACGGCGCAAAATCACCGAGGTAATCGTCTCGTCGGAGATCGCGCGGCGCTACACCAAGAGCCAGATTCTAGAGTTCTATCTGAACACGGTGTATTACGGCAACCTGGCCTACGGGGTGGAAGCCGCTGCACAGACTTACTTCAACAAGAGCGCCAAAGACCTGAATATTGCTGAGGCGGCCTTCCTGGCCGGGTTGGTGCAGGCCCCCGCCACCTACGACCCCATCCTGCATCGTGAAGCGGCGATGGCTCGCTTTAACGACGTATTGGGCCTGATGGCCGATCTGGGGTGTATCCAGATGGAACATCCCCCGTATGACAAGGGTAAGTTCTGCATCACCAAGTCCGACCTCGACGCCGCAATCGTGCTCATCGCACAGGTCAAGGCCAAGACCTTCAAGCCCCCGGCCAACACTGCCATTTACCCGCACTTCGTCAACTACGTGCAGCAGCAGCTTGAGGCCAAGTTTGGCAAGGATGCCATTTATAGCTCTGGCTTCAACGTTTACACGACCATCGATCCGAAGATTCAGGATATCGCGGAACAGGCCGTTAAAAACCAGATCGCGGCGCTGAAGGGCCGCAACGTGACCAATGGCGCGGTGCTTGCCATCCGTCCCCAGGACGGTGCGATCCTGGCGATGGTCGGCAGCGCCGATTTCAACAACAAGGATATCGACGGGCAGTTCAACGTCACACTGGCGCCACGCCAGCCCGGTTCGTCCATCAAGCCCTTCGTATACATTGCGGCGCTTGAACGCGACAGCAATAATAACTACTGGACGCCCGCCACGATCATCTGGGACGTACCAAGCTGCTTCGGTACGCAGCCTGGCTACTGCCCGCGCAACTACGACAGCCAGTTTCATGGGCCGCAGTCCATGCGCTCGGCGCTGGCAAATTCCTATAACATCCCGGCAGTCAAGACGCTGCAATACGTCGGCATTGACCGCTTCAAGGGTGTTGCGCAGCGGGTAGGTTTGACTTTCCCACTGACGCAGCCCGAACAGGCCGGGCTGGCGATGGCGCTGGGTGGTGTGGAGGTACCGCTGATCGACATGGTGCGTGGCTACAGCGTGATTGCCACAGGCGGCAAGCGCATCGACAGCTACGCCATCGCCAAAGTGACGCGCAATGACGGCGAGAAGGAAGTGCCGGTCTTCGAGGCCACCGATCACCCCTCTCAACAGGTCATCGAACCCGCCATCGCCTACCTGATCACCAGTATCCTATCCGACAACCAGGCGCGCCTGCCCGCCTTCGGCCCCAACAACCCGCTGATGCTGGCTGGTGGCCGCCCGGCGGCGGTCAAGACAGGCACGACGAACGACTCCAAAGATAACTGGACAATTGGCTTCACGCCGCAGTTAGTGGTCGGCGTGTGGGTGGGCAACAGCAACAACACGCCGATGGTCGGCACGAGCGGGGTGACGGGCGCAGCCCCCATCTGGAAGCAGATCATGGACGGCGCGCTGGCCGGTCAGCCTGCTGTTGCCTTCCAGCCACCACCGAACGTCCAGCAGATCACGATCTGCGCCGATTTTGGCACGCAGGACTTTGCGGAGTGCCCGAACCGCCGCGCCGAGGTTTTCTTCCAGCCCAACCCGCCGCCGCCCGCCGACAACCTGTTCCAGACGCGCCAGATCGACTCGTTCAGCGGGCTGATCGCCAATGAGTTCTGCCCGGATTACGTCCAGAACAAGACGTTTATCACGCTGAACGACCAGACGGCCATCGCATGGCTGAACAACGATCCGAAGGGGCAGGCGTGGGCGAAGGCACACAATCTGGATTTGCCCATCGTGCCGCCGCCGACTCAAGCCTGCGACGCCAACACACCGCGCCCGGTGTTGAAGATCACCAGCCCGACGCCGCAGACGAGCGTCCAGGGCTTGCTGGAAGTGCGTGGTTCGGTCTTTGTGCCAGGTTTCAATCGCTACCAGCTTGAGGTCGGGCCAGGGCTGAACGCCACACAGTTCCAGATCGTGGATGGCCCGATCACGGCGCAGCCCTCCGGCGACAACTCGTTCCTGGGGCGCTGGGACACTACCAGCGTGCCCAACGGCCCGTACACGCTCCGGCTCTTCGCGGTGGACGGACAGGGCCACCACGCCGAAATCCTGGTTCCCTTGATTGTCAACAACCTGGCCCCGACAGAAGTACCGACTCAGCCTCCCGTGATCATCCCGACGACGGTTCCCGGCCAGCCCGCGCAGCCAGGACAGGCCGGCGCAGAGGCGACAGCCACGCCGATCATCATCAACCCCAACCCGCCGACGCCAACGCTGCGCTCCATGTTCCCACCAACGGCCACTAAGCAACCGTAGGATGCGCCTCACCCCCGACCCCTCTCCACGCTGGTGGAGAGGGGCTTTCAAGTCAGTACTAACTACCTCATAATCCCATAAAGCACGCTCTGGCAGCCTGTACCAATTGTGACGCCAAGCTGGTCAAGTCCCAAAGTTTCTGTAAAAACGACAGGGCGTGACACGGTCTAGACGGCCTGGCGCAAAGGCACAGGTTGTCCCGATAGGGCAGGTGGGGCAAGTTCCAGTTCCCGGCGTAGGTGTTTCTCGACCTCACTCATGCGGACAGACGGCCAGCGCTGAGTGGGCTGGATCAGGGTGGCAAAGACCAGTTTGAGCCCACGCTTTTCATCCCAGCAGCGGGGCAGGGTCTTGGTGCGACGGCGTTGTTCCTCGAAGGCCCGCTCAATCAGGTTAGTGGTACGGATGCGCTTGTGGTGCAAGAGCGGACAGCGCAAGAAGCTCAAGCAGGCTTCCCGATCGTCCTGCAAACCGGCGACCGCTGAGGGGTAGCGTTGGTCGAAGCGCTCGATGAAATCCTTGACCAACAAGTCGGCGGTGGCGCGATTAGGCGCTTCCCAGATGGCGCGCACGGCAGCCTTTACCTCGGCCTGGGCCGCCTGGGGCACTTTGTCCAGGATGTTGCGCGTTTTGTGCATGGTGCAGCGCTGGCGCAGGCAGCTGGCGCACCGTCGGTGCAGACCAAGGTTGGGATGGGCCGTCCGCGCCGCTGCATATCGCGCCCAAATTCCCGCCAGGCGGACGTGCTTTCCTTGTTGCCCAGCGCCAGATGCAGCAGCGCCTCTTTCACGCTCCCCACCCGTCGCAAGCTCTCATAAACGCCGTCCAGGAACAGATCCTCGACCGCAAAACCGCTCAGATCACGCTGGCAGAAGGCTTGATAGTCAGCCCACAACCGGTCGGTGATCTTACCCTGCCCCCAGAAGCTGTACCAGTCAGAGTGAGAGGGGTGCTGGCTGCTTAACAGAGATATTCGGCGCTTGGGCGAATTCAGCCGGGGTCAAGTAGCCCAAGCGGCTGTGCGGACGAGAACGATTATACTCCAAACGCCAACCTTCAATGACCTGCTGGGCCTCCCGGCCATTGGCGAACAAGTAGCGATCCAGGCATTCAGAACGGAAATGCCCATTGAAGCTCTCAATAAAGGGATTCTCCCAGGGACTGCCTGGCGTGACGTACAGGGTCTGACAGGGGTGCTCCACCAACCAATCCTGAATGGCATAGGCGATGAACTCCGGGCCGTTGTCGCTGCGTAAATGTCCAGGTGCAGAGCGCGTGAGAAAGAGCCACTCCAACACGTCAATGACCTTTCGGGAACCAATGGATGAAGCGACGTGCATTGCCAGGCATTCGCGGGTGTATTCGTCCAGGACCTTCAGGATACGTAGTTTGCCACCCCGCTGGGTGCTGGCCGACATAAAATCGTAAGTCCAGACGGGGTTGGGATACTCGGCGCGCTTCAAGACCTGGGTACTGTAGTGACCCCCAAAAGTTGGACACAAAAGTGCCTATGCTTATTTTAGCACGGGTTCTGGCTGGTGAGCCAACCAGTTCGCCTCGTATTCGGCTGGGGTGAGATACCCCAATGCCGAGTGAACGCGCTTGCGGGTGTAGACCTCATCCAGAAAGCACCCGATGGATCGATAAGCGTCGTGGAAATCCGCGTATTCAGATAAATCCACTTCTTCCTCTTTAATCGTCCGCATCAACCGCTCTGCGTAGCCGTTGTCCTCTGGCTTACCCACCGCCGCCATGCTGATGAGCCCCTCATATTCCCTCAGCAGGTCGGTGTAATCGCCGCAGGCATACTGCACGCCCTGATCGCTGTGATGGATGTCCGGCACGTGATCCACCAGCGCCCGTCGCAGGGCAGTCAACGTCAGTTCCCGATCCAATGCGCGGCTCAGATGCCAGCCGCGCACCGCCCGCGTATACACATCCATGATCACCGCCAGATACACGAAATCGCGGGCGAGGCGAATATAGGTGATGTCTGCCACCCACACCTGCTCCGGGCGGGTGATCTTCAGGCCACCAACCCGGTTGGGATAGCGGGGAAAGTCGTGCTGGCTGTCGGTGGTGCGCGTTTTGCGCCGCTTGAGTGGGCGTTGCAGCCCCATTTCCACCATCAGCCGCTGGATGCGCTTGTGATTGACCGTCCAACCGGTGCGTTTCAGCAGTGCCGTCAGCCGCCGATAGCCATAGGTCGGATACTGACCCGCCAGGTCAAGCAGCGCTTGCCTCACTGCCGTTTCGTCTGCTGCGCTCCCCTGATGGTAGAAACTGCTGCGCGGCAAGTCCAGCACCTCACAAATGGTTTTCACCGGGTAATCCGCCTGCATCGTCATGGCTACCGTCCGTTTCTGGGCGGCATCCCAGCCAGCAAGCTGAAAGCTTTTTTTGCGATTTCCAGTTCCATCGTCAGCTTGCCCACCATCCGCTCGAGTTCGGCAATGCGTAACTGCTCGGCACTGTTGGTATCCCCTTTCTCGAAGACCTGCGCTGCCGCAGCCAGGAACTGCTGCTTCCAATTGCCGATCATCTGCGCGGTGCGCTGGTGTTGGCGACACAACTCCGCCATGCTCTTCTCCCCTGATAACAGTTGCAGCACCACCTGACTTTTGAACTCCGGGGTAAACTTGCGTCTCTTGCTCATCTGACCTCATCCTTTCTTGGACAATGATACTTCATTTAGCATCCTGTCCAATCTCAGGGGGTCAGTTCAACCATGATATTGCCTACGACAACGTTCATCTGTCGCTAAGGAAACTGCGGAAGGCAGCTACAAACCTCTGCCATGCCGGCTCTTGTTCTGTCAGAAGGTGATTATTGCTTTCCAATGCGACGAACTGGGCATTGGGAATCAGCGAGGCAAGGAGACGACCTTCGTTGAAGGGAACGGCTTCATCTCCACGGGAGTGTAAAATCAGGGTGGGGACTTTGATCTGCGTCGCAAGCTGGCGAACATCAATGCGATGCATCTCACTCTCCAACCGAACTGCGTTTTCTGGAGAAACGGAAATCCGCATTTGTGCCTCTAGAGCTTGGATTTGTTCGGCTGGTGCCTGGGGGAAAAGCTGCATAGCGAACACCTGGCGAAAGGCAGGATTGTCTCGTCCCCATCCAACCCGCATCAGGCTAATCATGAGTTTCTCCTCTTCAATCCCTTCCGGTGTTAAGTCTCGCTTCAACCAGCCGCGTGCATAACCACCATGTACAATCAGGTGACTGACCTTTTCGGGATGAAGTGCCGCATAAGCGACGGCAACGGCACCGCCTTGTGACATCCCAAAGACAGGAAACTGTCGAACCCCTGCTGCATCCACCACCGCTTCGAGATCGCGCACCCAGGCTTCAAACGATACATCTTGAGCATCCCAGTCTGATAACCCGGAGCCGCGTTCGTCGGAAGTAATGAGAGTATGCTCATGGGTCAGTTCATCCAGCCAGTGAAACCATACGGGACTGTCCCAATCATACTCCTGATGACTCATATAATTGGCGGCTTTGACCAACGGTGGGCCGTTCCCGGCAATCGCATAAGCAATGCGTGTTCCATCAAAACTGCTGGTGAAATGAACACGCTGTTCTACCTTCTGTCGTTTTGAAGTGGGTAGTTGATGACCTGTCTGAACCAATGGGGAAGAGGAGGTATCTTTCGGGCCTAAGAGTCCTAATGCTCTCGCCTGGGCGATAGCCTGTGTTCGGTTGCCGACCCCTAGTTTGTCATAAATCTGGCGATTGTACCATCTGACTGTATTCGAGCTAAGGAAAAGGGCAGCAGCGATCTGCTGGTCGGAGAGTCCGGTTGCCATACGCTCCAAAATTTCCTTTTCGCGTTCCGTCAATTGATCAGGTGATGTCGGTTTTTCCTCCATGCTTGTGTCCCCAAATGATAACCGTCCTTGTGAACTTATCGCTGCGACCATTCATCCTACTCTATCTGATAGAACTTTTCCATTCATGTTTCCACTCAAATGAATGGAGACCAGCAGCCGTAATTCACCTACGCTTACAAATAGAAACACGAAGGAGTCGATAGGAGCGAGGGGTATGAGTGAAAACACAGTCCAGGAACTTGGTCTTAATCTGGACGCATTACGGGTTGCTATTCAAGAGGAATATGGAGCCGTCGCGCTGAACCCACAGCAGGGTTTCCATTTCCATACAGGTCGTCCACTCGCCCAGATGCTGGGTTACCGTGATCCGTGGCTGGAAGGCATCCCCGAAACATCGATTGAATCATTCGCCGGAACCGGCAATCCGTTCAGCATTGATGAAATAGGCGCTGGGGAGCAGGTGGTGGATGTGGCTTGTGGTGCAGGTATAGACAGCCTGATCGCCGCCAAAATGGTGGGTCCGAACGGCAGGGTCATCGGCGTAGATATGACCCCAGCGATGCTGGAGAAGGCACGGCGCAGCGCAGCAGAGGCCCAATTCACCAATGTGGAATTCCGTGAAGGATACGCGGAGTCTTTACCGGTGCCGGACGGCTGGGCGGATGTCGTTATCTCCAACGGGGCGCTGAATTTAATGCCGGACAAAACTGCGGCATTGAAAGAGATGGCGCGGGTATTGAAGCCTGGGGGTCGCCTGCAAATTGGGGATCTCATCGTCCAGAAGGCAGTACCGACCAGCGCCAAACAAAAGATTGAACTGTGGACGGGCTGCATTGCCGGTGCTGTACTGGAAACCGAGTTATATGCCACCGTCATCAAAGCCGGCTTTGTCGGTTTCGAGATTACCTGGCGGGATCCAGTTTTCGATGGCGCGCCACAACAATCCAGCGCTGCGAACTTCGGTACTTTAGGCATCAATTTTCGCGCCCGGAAAGCGGTCCATCCAGCCGAATGGGATGCAGCGCTAGAAGCACTCCCGTCCGCGGAATTAGCCGAGGCAGATTCGGTTTCTATTTTGGGGGCGGATGCCTTCTATGATGCTGGCGACAAAGGTTGTGCGGACGGACCCCTCGACGAAATAGCGGCATTGCTGCACCGTCTGGAACCCGGACAAACGCTGGAAGTTCGAGCGATAGAGCCGAGTGTCGCCACTGATTTACCCGCCTGGTGCAGACTGGCGAAACATGAGCTTGTCACCCATGAAGGTGATCACTACCTAATACGGCGCAAATAGTGAAGGAGTCTAATTCATGGGACACGTCATGGTTCACAACACGCACGGCAAAGATGACATCGAACGGGCATCGCTGACGTTTGTGGTTGCCAACACCGCCTTGAACTCCAATCAGCAAGCAACCGTCTTGCTCACGATTGAGGGGGTCTGGGTGGCAACCGAAGGGTATACGGATGGCTTACAGGCGAATGGTTTTGCGCCTCTGAGCGACCTTATCAGTCAATTTGTTGCCAGTGGCGGGAAAGTCTGGGTGTGCGGTGCTTGCGCCAAACCGCGTAACATCACCCCGGAGCAGTTAATCGGCGGCGCACAGATTGTCGGTGCTGCTACCGCTGTCGAAGCGCTGGTGAACGGCGCGCAGACCCTCAGCTTTTAATCATCCGAAGCAAGATTTGAGTTCGTAAACAAAGAAGGAGCAAGAACATGGTACAGCAAACAGCAAGCATGATTAACGGTGTTAACGTCGATCAACTCGTCGGGACGGTGAATGCCATCAAGGGAAATCCTGAACTGGCGAAGTTTACATTCCGGTCACAAACGGAGTGGATTAGCGGTGGACATTCCCGCACCACGATTCAGAGTTTTTATGGCGCAGGGTCTGAGGACACATCCCGCACACAGCCCCTCATTATCGAAGGGGACGAACCGCCTGTCCTCCTGGGTCAGAACGCAGGCGCAAACGCAGTTGAGGCGATTCTGCACGCGCTGGCTTCCTGTCTTGGGGTCGGTTTCGTCTACAACGCCGCCGCTCAGGGCATCAAGGTGGAGAAGCTTGATTTCAGTTTAGAAGGGGATTTGGACCTCCATGCGTTTCTGGGACTGTCCGAAACCATGCGTCCCGGTTACGAAAAAATTCGGGTCTCCTACCGGGTCAAGGCGGATGCGCCGCGCGAAAAACTGGAGCAACTATGTGAGTATGTCCAGAAGACATCCCCCGTGCTGGACATCATTCGCAATCCCGTGCCAGTCACCGTTACGCTGGAAGCCTGACGTACCCACTTCGATATGCCTCAAGTTGGTTACAGGTCAATGCGGTGCGACGGAAGCAGGCAAAGGATGCTTTGCCTGTCTAGGTCCAATGAGACATTTCACGAACCCCTATTGGCTTGGGTTGTCCCATTGAGTACTGCATTCACTGTCGCGCTTGTAACCAACTGTTCGTATACCTTTGCCATCTGATGCGGCGGGTGCGGCATATTTTGGTCTAACCACCACTCGATCAGCAGCAGCATCGATCCGGCAATGTGATTAGCCGCAGCCTGTGGTGGAATAATCCCTCTTTGAGCAGAGCGCAAGGGCTGGCAAGTTCTCATGACGTTGGCAGCAATGGTCCCTTGAATACGCTTGCGAACCTGTGTCGTGCCTGGACTGCTTAACAGAATGTGATAGAGGACGCTGTTCTCCTGCGCGTGTTTGAAAATGAGATACCCTTCCGCATCCTGCAAGCTCGGTTCGCGGGTCAATGCCTCAATTTCCTGAACCACTTCTTCCAATCTCCGAGCCAATAATTCGTCTTTATCGCGGTAATGGCGGTAAAACGTCGCATGAGCGACATCCGCACGGTCGGTGATATCTTTGATGGTGATGGCATCGTACCCCTTCTCCAAAATCAGGGATATCAGCGCATCACTGAGCGCCTGCTGTGTTTTTCGTATCCTTCTATCTGTTTTTTCCATCATGCTGCCCCCGCGTTTTGAGACACCTGTCTATTATGCTGTAGTCTGGGTCGATTGCTCGTTGACCGGACTATTTCTCAGTTTATGATACGAATTATCTATTTTGAGACATTCTATCTCATAACAGGAGGTAATGAAATGGCAACTACTCACGCCAGGCAGCAGATTCAGCCGATGCTGACAGGTGAAAAAGCGGCACGTTATCCCGCTGGCGGGCGGCGTTTTGATCTCATCGTCGCGGTGTTGTCGCTGTGGATTCTTGCCGGACTCTATCTGGATGGTTCTGCCCATCATCATATTCCCGATTTGATTGAAACGTTCTTCACCCCCTGGCACGCAGTCCTGTATTCGGGTTTCGCTGCCAGCGCCGGACTGCTACTGATGACGCAGTGGCACAACGTCTCAAAAGGCTATCGCTGGACACATTCGCTGCCAAAAGGCTATATGACCTCTCTGCTCGGATCGGTCATCTTCCTTTTTTCCGGCGGGGCGGATTTCCTCTGGCATACTGCCTTTGGGTTCGAGGTGGGGTTAGAGGCGTTGGTCAGCCCATCGCACCTGGCGCTGGCAGTCGGCGGCGTGTTGATGATTTCCGGTCCGCTGCGTGCCACGCTGCATAGGAGTTCGCAGCAGGAGGTCAAAGGCTGGCACGAACTGCTGCCTGCTGTGCTGTCACTGCTAGGGGTTCTGTCGGTGCTGACCTTCTTTAACGGTGATTTCGCCATTATCACCTATCCGAACTTTATGGCAATTCGTCCGTCGGGAAGCGACACCTTCTTTTATGACACCCATGCGCTCGCCAGTGTGCTGATTCCCTCGGCGCTGCTGATGGGTGTGATCCTGTTCGCGCTCCGACACTGGACACTCCCGCCAGGTAGCCTGACCTTCCTGATCGTTGGGAACAGTTTATTGATGTCCTGGTTTCACCTCAAGGAAGTCTACCAGTATCCTCAGATTCTCATTGCGGTGGTACTAGCAGGGCTTGCCGCCGATGTCCTGTACAGATTGCTCAAGCCGTCAACGGTTCACGCCCAGGCGCTAAGACTGTTTGCTTTCGCTGTGCCAGCGATGCTCTTTGCGCTGTTTTTCGTCATTCTCATCACGACAGCGGGGATCTGGTGGTCAGTACATCTCTGGACCGGCGCAGTGTTTCTGGCAGGTGTCGTTGGTCTGCTGCTTAGTTTTCTCACGCATCCGTCGGACGATTCGGGTTCGTCCGCATCTTAAGGAGCAATTCAATGGCAACGGCTGCAATCCTCAAACAACAGACGCCGCCCGGACCACCACCTGTTAGCACTAATCCCATTGCCCAACTCCGCTTTGGACTGCGGGTGACTGGCGACCCGCTGAATGTGATGATAGGCTGGTTCGAACAATATGGCGACATCGTTCACCTTCAATTTGGCGAAGCCGCGCATGTCTATTTTCTGGCGCATCCTGACCACTTTCATACCGTGCTGGTGGAAAAGGCGGATCAGTTCCACAAAGCAGGCAGCTACAAGGATGAAAAACGGGGTCTGCGGAATGTGTCAAGGGTTTGCAACAACTCCCATAAAAAGATTAAGGAAGATTTGACGGCTTGACGGGTGGGTTGATCCACACCGCATCCGGTGCGCCCTTCACCACGGGTTCCCCGCGCACGAAACGCTGCGGATGTTGAGCATAGGCAGCGGCTAGAACCGCCTGTCGCTGCTGGCGCACGGCTTCCGCCTGCCCATAGTGGACGCTGGCAGGTGTGAGCAGATTCAAGCCGACATGGTAATGGTCGTAGTTGTACCAGTCAAAGAAGGGACGCGCCCAGGCACGGGCATCCTGCACACAGCCGAAGCGATCCGGGTAAGTGGGATGATATTTGACGGTTTTGAACTGCGCTTCGCTGAAAGGATTGTCATCCGAGACGTAAGGCCGCGAGTGGCTTTTTGGGATGCCCAGATCACTCAGCAGCAGCGCCAGGGTTTTGGCTTTCATCGGTTTACCATTATCGGCATGGAGCGTTAACTGCTCCGGCTGGATATGCTGGTGGGCCGCAGCGGTGGCGATCAACGGTCGGGCCAGCTCGGCACTCTCGCGTTCGGCGATCATCCAGCCGACAATGAAGCGGCTGAAGATGTCGAGGACGGTGTAGAGGGCGAAATGCGTCCATTTGGCCGGGCCGCGCAGTTTGGTGATGTCCCAACTCCACACCTGGTTGGGAGCCTCGGCCAGCAGCGCCGGTCTGCGGTAAGCCGGGTGCTGACGCTGGTTGCGCCGTTCGCGCACCTCGGCAAAGTCCTGCAAAATCCGGTACATCGAGCGCCAGTGGCACAAATACCGTCCCTCATCCAGCAAAGCCGCATAGATTTGACGCGGCGCACGATCCACGAAGCGTTCGCTGTTCAACACTGCTCGGATGGCTGTCCGCTCCTCAGCAGATAAGGCATGAGCAGGCGTGGCGCGGGGCGACGATCCCGCTGCCTGCTGGCGTGGATACAGGCGACTGCGGGGCAGACCCAGCGCCTGACAGGCCTGTGAGATACCCACCACTTGGCTCAATTCCTCGGCGATGACCGTCATGGTGTCTCGTCCTCCTGCTGGCTCTCCAACAGCCTGGCGAGCTTTTTTTGTGCCTCGATGATCGCCTCCGCTTGCTCCAGCTTGCGCTGCACCCGCGCATTCTCCCGTTCCAGGCGCTTCACTTCAGCCGCCGTCGGATGGGCCCGCGGCCCGCGCGGTTTGTCGCTGAGGCTTCCGGCGGCATACTCCGCTCGCCACTTGGCTAAATTCGAGTGATACAGCCCTTCTCGCCGCAGCAGTGCGCCCACTTCACCATACCCACACTGAGCCGCTGCTCCGACGATCTGGCGCTTGTAGGCGGCCGTGAACCGTCGCCGTGTGGCGCGTGGTTGCACCTCCGTGGGTGGATACTTGCCGTTGCTTGCCGACATCTTGCTCTGTCCTTTTCTCCGCCCACATTCTACTCTAAACTTTTGGTCGGAGTTGTTGCATCCATTCTGGCACAGTGGGGCGATGGAAGCCCATATGCGCGACGAATTAACTCAGGCTGCCTTAGCGATGGCCCTGCACATTCGTTAGCCTCAGCCGGGCTTGCTGCATCATTCCGATAGAGGCTCTCAATACACCAGTGCCGACTATCAGGCTGTTTTTCAAAAGTTTGGAATCGAGGTCAGTTTGAGCCGTGCCCACAACTGCTTTGATAATGCCCCGATGGAGAGCTTCTGGGGTACACTCAAAACAGAATGCGTCTATCGCCATACGTTCCGCACTCGTGCTGAGGCAAAAAACGTCATCTTCGCTTATCTCGAAGCTTTTTATAATCGCCAGCGTCTCCATTCGACGCTTGACTATCTATCGCCTGAAAATTTCGAACGCGCTCACGTGACAAGTTAAACTGTCCGGCATTTTGGAGCCAGATCAACCTGCAACTTTAAACATTTGGAATGTCATCTTCCAAGCTTCTTCACCGGAAATTGCTTTCCAGTCCACATAACCCATGATGTTTCCAGTCCTGGCCTTACGCCAGTTATTGAACCAGTCCCTGGTTAATTGGTGACGGGCCTTACTAAGTACGATGGTAGGAGCATCGCTGCTTTTGTATCCACGAATATTCGTTTTTGCCCATATATCCAGTAAACCATGATGTTTTTCGAAGCCAGTTGGCACTGCTGTCTTGTAGGGTACAATATCAAACTCTTTAATTGAACGCGAATTCCCGGCCATGGGATTGATCAGTCCACCCAGCAGCCCAGTTCCATCCAGGGCACCTGCGACTTCGCCAGCATCAACGGCAGCACCCTCGACAGCAACGACCACGCTGCCTGTGGAATTGCCACCTGCTGAAACTGCTGGGGCAAGTTGAAGCCCGCCGCCTGCGTTTGGCATTTGAGGCAGCTTAACTTGAGACAGAACTGTTCCCGCCGCTGCTGCGCCCGTGACGATACCAACTCCACCCAAAATCGCTTGGGCTAGATTACACAGATTGGCCCCATGTTTCTGGACGTTGCTGTAAGCATCGATAACGGCTCCAACGCCGCCGATGATGTTGGCTCCACCCGCTATCGCCAAGCCGAGCGGGCCGGAACCGACAAGGGCACCCCCCAACCCGCCAGCAACAAATCCCGCGAAGGTCCCCTTTGCTACGAAGGCTGCGGCATCCAAGGGACTCAGGTTATTTGCCCATCGTTTCAGGTCGCAACCACACGCGCCTGAGGCAGATGCCGCCAGGAAACCGGCTGAAAGCCCAAATCCGCCGAGGGTTCCTCCCACCATACTCACCAGCATTCCGGTGACGGCACCCACAAGTAAATCGTCGAGGCCGAAGAATTTCCCACTGGGATCAGCACGATTGACCGGGTTCGCTTCGACGTAGACATAGCCATTCCTGGATATTGCGCGTTCCATGACCCCTTCAAAGGGGTCGAGGCTGGTGAATGCGCCAAGCTGCGGATTCAGATAGCGCGCCCGTAGGTAGACCAAGCCGTTGGGATCGGTCTGCTCGCCGGTGAAGCCCAGCGCGGTGGCTGTCTGGTCGCCGAACTGCTCAAACGGGTCGCCGAAGGGGTCGAAGCTGGCCTGGGACTGCACCTGCCCGGCAGCATCCAGCACCTGGCGCGCCGAGATTAATCCGTATTTGCTTTACTCCTGTAAACGTTGCAAACAGTCTCGACGACTTCCTGCAAGCTTCCCACACTTCCCAGAATGTTCAGGTTCTCACATTCACCCGAAGTTGCAAGCCAACCATCTCCCATGCGGTGGATGAAAAAGGGATCGGAGAATTCTTTGTAGCGATTTTTCCATATAGCGTGAGTGCCACCAGCGATAAGGCGATCTGCTCCACCAACATATCTTACAAGAAGGTGAGCCGATTTCAGCTTCGCAAGAGCTTCTTTGATCGTCATCGAGGATCGCTAAGAAGCCATTTGAAAAAGAGTGAAGGAAAAGCTCCTGTTGGGTAGACTGAAAAGCGCAAACAATTCCGGTGAACCCAACAGGAGAGAGTCCAAGTGTCGCGCAAAACGAGGGGCTA
>Ga0070741_10008374_pt1 | contig 20796 bp, 20 predicted proteins | sample Coa_R1_4_FD_66440 | JGI IMG/M metagenome (GOLD analysis project Ga0070741, IMG submission 66440) | Surface soil microbial communities from Centralia Pennsylvania, which are recovering from an underground coalmine fire - Coalmine... | ecosystem: Environmental > Terrestrial > Soil > Unclassified ...
AGGCGCGCAACCAACTGCTCCCGACTCAGTCCCGACAGGTACGCGCGCAGCCGCTCGTCCGACGGAGACGACACGTCACCTCCGTCGACGCCCGCAGCCGGCGCTGCAACTCCTCACGATTCCCGCGAGGTCGCGCGAAGCCAGTCCGCCAACTCGCGCTCGGAGACCTCGCCGGCAGCCACTCGCTCGATCATCGCAACTGTCTCGTCCGCGGAAGGCGGCACCCACACGATGCCGTTGCGGGCCAGGAACTCGAGCAGCCCAAGGTAGGCGACACGCTTGTTCCCGTCCGGGAGCGGGTGGTTTCGAGCCAGGCGGACGCACAGCACGGCCGCCTTGTCGATGACGTCCGGGTGCAGCTCGACGCCCGCGAACCCCGCCGCCGGCGCATGGAGCGCTGATTCGGCGAGACCGATACCTGGCCAGCGCGCGATCTCCTCGGCGGCGACGCCGAGGACGACCTCGGCGATCAACAGGTAGTCGGCAAGGTCGAGATCCTCGGTCACCCTCAGCGGGCGAGCCGCTCGAGGATCTCGCGATCGCGCTCGATCACCGCGTGGAGACGCTCGCGGAACGCCTTGTCCTTGCGCTTGCGCGCGATGTGCTCCGCGATCGCCTCGCGCACCGCGTCGGAGACACTGATCCCCTCCGCCCGCGCGACCGCCTCGAGTTCGTCCGCTTGGTCGGCCGGCAACCGCAGCGTCATGTTCTTCCGCTTAGCCATCTCGGTATCAGGATACCACACCACCTGGGCGTCGAGACGCGAGTCCCCGCGGGACACGTCGTGGCGGCATGTTGAACGGGCAATAAACGCCGCACCGCGTAAGGGCGAAGGCTCCATGGTAGGGAGGGGGTCGATGGTTCGAGTCCGTCAGAGGGCTCCTTCCTCGCACGCGAGTTCTCCCCGCCGCGGAAGCTCGACGTTGCCACGCGTTTGGCATAGATCCCGGGTTCGCTCTGTGCGATGCTCGTCCCGCGGTGGTCACGGGTGTCGAGGCGACCGGTGGATCGTACGACCGTGGGCCGGTTTCGCCTGAGGCCGCCGCCGAGGATCTCGACGCGTACGTCATTCATCCTCCGTCGGTCGCGCGCGAGGAGTGGCCGGATGTCGTGCTCGTCGACACCGGCAGCCCGTCGCCGCTCGGGCGATTCGCCGCCCGGGTCAGGTTCGCGGGCGATGTCGACGAGAGGGTCGCGGCGGTACGAACGTGGTTTCGCGCGCAGGGCCGGGACGCCTTCACCTGGAAGCTCGGCAGCCTGACGAGGCCTGCGGACCTCGAGATCAGGCTGAGGGCCGATGGGGCGCATGAAGACAAGGCCGAGCCCGAGCACACCGCGATGGTGCTCGATCACGAGCCGCCGGCTGTCACCGGCTTCGCCGTCAAGGTCGTTGACTCGTACGAGGAGTACGTCGCGAGCGCGGAGATCGTCGCGGTCGGCCTCGGCGCGAGCTTCACCGACGAGGAGCGGGCTGCAATGCGAGAACAGCTCCCCGATCGCTACGTCACGTATCGGGAGCATCCCGTTTCGCGTCGCTACCTGGCTCTTTCCGATGGCCGACCGATCGGCGTCGGCAACATGGCGCGAACGTCGGTCGGCGTCGTCGCTCTCACCGGGGGGGCGACGCTTCCCGAAGCTCGCGGCCGCGGCGCATACCGCGCCTTGGTGCGCGCCCGCTGGGACGCCGCCGTCGCCGCCGGCACCCCCGTCCTCGTCACTCAGGCATCCGGGCTCTCCCGACCGATCCTCGAGCGACTCGGCTTCCGAGCGGTCGGCCCCGTCGTCGAACTGATCGACACAACGACCCGTTGACGCATCAGCAGTCGAAACACATGGAGCCTGAGCTGGAGCCGTAGTTTCCCGCAACAGATCAGCGGGATACGTCGGTCGTCACCTGCGCGTTCCGCGATCAAGTTTGACGCTTGATGATTCACCGGCGACTCAGTCCCCGCGTCCTCCGGTGCCGATGATCAGTGCGCTGACGAGCCTCAGCGGCCCGCGGAATCTCCCACGGAACGCCGTCGACACGCCCGGCGTCTATCTGACAGACGAGGTCTTCCTTTACCGGGTCGTCAGTCGAGTTGGAAGCGGTGAGGACGAGATGCTCGAGCTCGAGGACTGCTACGGCCTCGACATCGTTCGCGTTCGGGCAGCAGACCTTGGTGTGCGCGCTCTCCGGGCTGTCATGCCGAAGTTCCTTGACTAAGGCTTAAGCCGCTCTCTCCGCCAACGTGTTGCGTGCGCTCAGGCGTCGACGAGCTGTTGGCCGCCGTCGACATCGAAGGTCGCCCCGGTCACCGCTGTGTTCAGCATCAGGTCGACGGCCAGCTCGGCCACATCCTCCGCGCTGACCACGCGTCGGATCGGTAGGAGCGCGCGCAACTCGTTGCGACGCGCCTCCAACCCGTCGCCGAGAATCTCAGCCGAGAGCGGGGTATCGACGAATCCCGGCGCAATCAGGTTCACGCGGACCGGCGCGAGCTCGACGGCCAGGCTCCGCGTCAAAGCCGGCATGGCGGCGGTGACGGCAGAGAGAAGAGGCCCGGCGGTCGGGCGTCTGCCGGCTGTGCCACCGATGAGGAGCAAGCTTCCGGTCGGGCGCAACGCGTCCTTCGCCGCAATGGCGACCTCCACGGACAACACGATTCGCTCGACGCCCCGGCGAACGGTCGTTGCGTCGAGCTGTGCGAACGGCACGTAGTGGGGGCCGCTCCCCGAGACGAGCAGATGGTCGATCGAATCCGGCAGCTCGGCGAAGAACCCCGTGAGCCGCTCGAAATCGGCGACGTCGAACGCGGCGATGCGCGCGCCGAGCTCGAGGCCGGCTGCGTGGAGCCGATCCGCGTTCCGGGCCGTCAGGATGATGTCGGCGCCTTTGCCGCGGGCGCGACGAGCGGTCGCCCAGCCGATTCCGGAGCTGCCGCCGATCACGAGGACCGTCTGGCCCGCGAGCTGCTCGCCACTCACGGCGCGTCGCTCTCACATCCGTGCTCTCCCAGCTCGGGGAGCATGCTCGCGAGCTCCAGCTCCGCGTCTCGGGTCTGTAGGCCACGCTTCATCGCCTGCTCGATCAGGCGTTGCGACTCCGCGGTTCCCACGCGCTCGGCGAAGAGATCCGAATCGCGCCGGAAGTCTTCCAGCGGCGCCAGAGAGATCGCGTTGACCCGATCCTTGACCGTCGTCTGCCCGGCGGTGGGAAACGCTGCGACTCTTCGAGCCAACGCCGTGACGAAGTCGTCGAGCTCGTCGGCGGGCAATGTTCGATTGACCCAGCCGTAGCGTTCGGCGAGATCGGCGTCGTAGTCGTCGGCCGTCAACAACACCTCGAGCGCCCGGGCGCGGCCCAGCAGTCGTGTCAGGTACTGCGCCGCGCCGCCGCCCGGGATCTGTCCGAAGGCGGGCTCGAACTGGCCGAAGATCGCCTTGCCTCGAGCGGCGAACCGCAGGTCGCAGGCGAGCGCGAACTCGCTGCCTCCCCCCCGTGCGCGCCCTTCAATCTGCGCGATCGTCACCAGCGGACTGGCGCTCAGATAGTGGAAGAACGATGCGATCGACGCTTCGCCGGTCAGCACGGCCGCTTCGGCCCGGTATTCCGAAACGCGGGTCAGGTCGACGTGGGAGATGAAGAAGTCGGGGTCCGCGCTCTTGAAGACGACCACTTTCACCGCGTCGCTCGCTTCGGCGAGCTGGATGAGGGAGACGAGGTCGCGGACCAGCTCGGGGCTCAGAAGGTTCATCGGCGGTGGTCGATCTCGGCGAAGAGCACGGCCCCATCCGCGCGCGTATGAAGGGTGTTCATGACCGCAGCTCGTCCAAGGACGTCTTTGCGGCGTCTTGGCTGTCCGCTCCTTCGTTCCGGGGCTTCATCTCGGTGCCACGCTGGCACCTCGTCGGGCCGGTAGCGCCCGCACAGCCCCCTGGTCGGCACACGGGTCATCCGGGCCGGTACTCGTGAGCACACCAGGGGCCGCACGGGCGCGACCGGGACGGCTGAGCGTCAGCGTGGACGACACAGATCGGAAGGGAGGCAATGGCGCGCTTCGACTACGACGTCGTGATCATCGGTTCAGGTTTTGGCGGAAGCGTCGCCGCGCTACGGGCCGCGGAGAAGGGCTACCGGGTCATGGAGTCGGGCAGGCGCTGGAACGACGAGGACATCCCGAAGACGCAATGGGACCTGCCGCACTTCGTCTGGTTAGAGGTGCGAGCCGGCGGCCGGGAATGAGGACCGATGGCTGAAGCCGAGAGGACGTCGTCCCGGCAGCGCTGGACTCTGCTGCTCGTGTGCACGGCTGCCTTCATGTTGTTGCTCGACATCACGGTGGTGAGCGTCGCGCTGCCGTCGATCCAGCGCGATCTGCATGCGGGCCTGCCAGACCTGCAGTGGGTCAGCGCCGCCTACGCCCTCGTCCTCGCCGTGCTGCTGCTGCCGGCCGCCACGCTCGGCGACCGGATCGGCCGTCGCCGGCTCTTCCTGATCGGGCTGGCGATCTTCACCCTCGGGTCGCTCGCGTGCGCGCTCGCCACCACAGCGATGGCACTCGAGTTCTTCCGCGCCCTGCAGGGAGTCGGCGGCGCCGTGCTGTTCGCCACCGCGACTCCGCTGCTGCGGGCGGAGTTCTCCGGTCGCGCGCTGGCGCGGGCGCTCGGAGTCTTCGGCGCCACGCTCGGTGGAGCGAGCGCGATCGGACCGCTCGTGGGCGGGGTTCTCACCGACGCATTCGGGTGGCGCTCCATCTTCTTCGTCAACCTGCCGATCGGCATCGCGGCGTTCGCGGCGGCCGGCACCCGGCTGCGGGAATCCCGCGATCCCGCCGGCGGCCGCGCCGACTGGGTCGGCACGGCCTTGATCGTCGCGGCACTCACCGCGTTGATGTTCGCGCTCATCCGCGGCAACGGGCTGGGCTGGACGAGTCCGACGATTGTGGTGCTGTTCGCGACCGCAGCCGTGTCCTTCGCCGGGTTCGTGGTCTACGAGCTACGAATCGCCGCAGCGCCGATGGCCGACCTGCGCCTGTTCCGGCGCCGCAGCTTCGCCTCCACCGGGTTCGTGGCGTTCGCGATCTCGGCCGCGGTCATCGGGACGATCACCTACCTGTCGCTCTACCTGCAGAACACCCTCCGCTACTCCCCAGTCCAGGGCGGCCTCCGGTTGCTGCCGATGTTCCTTGCCTCCTTCACGGTGGCCCTCTTCACCGGCCGCCTGATCGGCAGGGTGCAGATGCGGGTGCTGCTGGCTGTAGCCATGGCGGCGGCGGCAGGCGGGCTGGCCGCGATGGCTCATCTGAGCGCCACGTCCTCGTGGCTCGTGCTGCTACCGGGACTGCTCCTGGCCGGAATCGGCCTCGGCATTACCTCGACGGGCCTCGCCTCGGCTGCGCTCTCGGCCGTCGAGCCGGCCCGCGCCGGGATGGCCGCGGGGCTGACGAACACGCTGCGCCAGCTCGGCACTGCCACAGGCGTCGCCGTGTTCGGGTCCCTCTACGCCAATCGAGTCACGACCGCGACTCTGCACGACCTGGCAAACGTGTCCGCTCCGCCCGCCGCTCTCCACCGGCTCGCGGCCGCAGTGGCCTCCGGTGCCGGCAGCCGCGTCGCCTCAGCAGCCCCACCCGCCGCTCGGGCCGCGGTCGCGAGCGCCGCGCGCGCGGGCACCGCCAGCGGTCTCAACGACGTGCTGCTCGCCGCCGCAGCGTTCGCCGCGATCGGAGTGATCGTCGGCTACGCGTACGGGCCCGAACCGGCCAGAGAGTCGTCGCGCAGCCCGGCGACCGACGAGCCGCCCGCCAACCCGCTCGCGGGCGCGACAACCGCCCTGGTGATCCCCCGGAACCACGACCGCTGACAAGGAGGAACCGCGTTCGCCGGTCTCTGCACCTCCGGCCGACTCCGGGCTAGGTCGGGTCGCGCCTTCGGTACTAGGATCGAAGCCGGTTCGGACGCAGAGGGGGCCGCCGATGACGCAGAGCTGCCGATGACGCAGGTCCTGTTGGGACGCAGGCCCGAGTGCGTTGCGCTCGAACGTCTCGTGGCCGAGGCGCGCAGCGGGCAGAGCCACGTCCTGGTTCTACGGGGCGAGCCCGGTATCGGCAAGAGCGCGCTCATCGACTACCTCTCGGACCACCTCGACGGGTGGCGTGTCGTGCGAGCCGTCGGCGTGCAAGCCGAGCTGGAGCTTCCGTACAGCGGCCTCCATCAGATCTGTTTCCCGCTGCTGTCCGAGCTCGGGCGCCTGCCTGAACCTCAGCGCGATGCGCTCGCGACCGTGTTCGGGCTCAGCGCGGGCGCGGTCCCGAACCGATTCCTGGTTGGTCTCGCGACCCTCACGCTTTTCGCCGAGGTCGCCGAGCGGGAACCACTCGCCTGTCTCGTCGACGACGCGCACTGGCTCGACCGCGAGTCGGAGCAGACGCTCGGCTTCGTCGCCCGCCGCCTGCTCGCCGAGGGGATCACGCTCGTCTGTGTCGCGCGGAGAGGCATCGGCGACCACGTGCTCGCCGGGCTCCCGGAGCTGTCGATCGGCGGGCTCGATGAGACAGACGCTCGCTCCCTGCTCCTGAGCCGGCTGCCGGGACCGATCGACGCCGCAGTTTGCCAGCAGATCATCACGGAGAGCCACGGAAACCCACTCGCCCTGATCGAGCTGGGACGAGCGGCCACCATCGCCGACTTCGCCGGCGGATTCGGCGTGCCCGCGAGCGACGGGGTCGCCGGCAGGGTCGAGCACGCCTACACCCGGCAGCTCGACACTCTCCCGGCACAGGCTCGACTGCTCGTCCTGCTCGCGGCGGCCGAGCCGCTCGGCGACCCGCTGCTGCTCGAGCGAGCGGCCGAGATCCTCGGGATCGAGACGGCCGCTCTCACCCCGGCCGTAGACGCAGGCCTCATCGCGATGTACCCCCGCGTGGAGTTCGCTCACCCCCTCGTGCGCTCGGCCGCGTACCGCGCTGCCGGCCCTGAAGATCGCCATCGCGTCCATGCAGCGCTCGCCAAAGCAACCGATCCGGAGAGGGACCCGGATCGCCGCGCGTGGCACCGTGCCCGCGCCAGCCCCGGGCCTGACGAAGAGATCGCAAACGAGCTCGAAGAGTCCGCGGCGAGAGCTCAGGCGCGCGGCGGTGTCGCCGCCACGGCCGCTTTCCTGCAACGCGCGCTCGCACTCACGGCCGAGCCGAATCGGCGAGCAGAGCGGGCGCTCGCCGCGGCAGACGCGTGCTTCAAGGCAGGCGTGTTCGACGCCGTGCTACCGCTCCTGGCCACGGTCGAATCGCTCGAAGACGGCGGGCTCCTGAACGCCAGGGCTCTGTTCCTTCGCGGCCGCGTGGCACTTGCGCTCGCCGACGGCAACGAGGCGGCGTCGCTGCTCCTACGGGCGGCGAGAGAGCTCGAGCGATTCGATCTCGAGCTGGCGCGCGATGCCTACCTGACGGCCTACGGCTCCGCGTTCTCGGCCGCGCATCTCGGACCGCCCGGCGTCTTCGTCGAGATCTGTCGGGCGATCAGGGATCTGCCGCGGACAACCGGGGCGTCGGACGCCAAGAGCCTCCTGCTCGAGGGGCTCGCGCGGATGCACACCGAGGGACGGGCTCTCGCGATGCCGATCCTGCAGCGAGCGGCGGCCGCGCTTGCGGAGTCATCGGAAGAGGACGTTCTCCGCTGGGGGTGGATGGCGCCGACGGCCAGCCACGCGACCTGGGATTCCGACGGCGCGAGCGCGATCTTCGAGCGCCAGGCTCAGGTTGCTCGCAAGGCCGGGGCGCTCGCGGAGCTACCGACGTATCTCGAGAGTCTGGCGCTGGACAAGGTGTGGAACGGCGACCTCGCGAGCGCGCGTCTCCTCATCGCGGAGAGCGAATCCGTCGCAGCGGCCACCGGCGACCAGCTCCCTCCGTTCGCAAAGCTCAGGCTGATCTCGACGGAGGGGCACGAAGCGGATGCCTCCGCGCTGATCGCCGACACGATCGAACGCGCCACCGCGCGCTCTCAGGGCATGGCGGTCCGGGTGGCCCAGTGGGCGGCATCGGTCCTGTACAACGGCCTTGCGCGCTATGACGAGGCGGTCGACGCAGCGCGCCAGCTGACGACCGCCGACACCGATCCGTATCCGAACATGTGGGCGTTGCCCGAGCTCGTCGAGGCGGCGTCGCGCGTCGGCGAGATGGAGCTGGCCGGCGAGGCGCTCGAGCGTCTCGTGGAGGTGACGCAGCCCGCCGGCACGAACTGGGCGCTCGGCACCCAAGCCCGCTCGCGTGCACTGCTCAGCGACGACGAGCACGCGGATCGCCGCTATCAGGAGGCGATCGAGCGGCTCGGCAGGACCCGCCTGCGTCCAGAGCTCGCCCGTGCCCATCTGCTCTACGGCGAATGGCTGCGTCGGCAGGGCCGTCGCGTCGACGCACGCACACAGCTCCGTACGGCGTACGAGATGTTCGTCACGATCGGGATGGAGGCATTTGCCGGCCGCGCGCACCGCGAGCTGGCTGGAACGGGTGACAAGGTGCGCCGGCGTAGCCCGCAGGCCCGCGACCACCTGACCGCACAGGAGGAGCAGATCGCCAGGCTGGCACGGGACGGCCTCTCGAACCGTGAGATTGCCGGAACGCTCTACCTGAGCGGCCGAACGGTCGAGTGGCATCTGCGAAAGGTCTTCTCGAAGCTCGGCATCAGCTCGCGCACGCAGCTCCGTACAGCGCTGCCCGACCACGCCGTTCTGTCGGAGACCCAGTAGCCCGGGCACGCGCCGGAAGGCCGCCTGCGGCAGTGTAGGCTCGAGGGCGCCGCGGGTGGAAACGGGGAGGGAAAGGAGAGGCACGACGGTGCTGCTCGGGCGTCGCGCCGAATGCGAGGTCCTCGACGCTCTCGTCGCGGATGTCCTCGCCGGCCGGGGCCGGGCCCTCGTCCTGCGCGGAGAAGCCGGCGTTGGCAAGAGCGCGCTTTTGGAGTACGTCGTCGAGAAGGCGGCGGGCTGGCACCTTGCGAGAGCGGACGGTGTCGAGTCCGAGATGCAGTTGCCGTACGCGGCCCTGCATCAGCTGTGCGCGCCGATGCTCGATCACGTCGAGGCCCTCCCCGGCCCACAGCGCGAGGCTCTGAAGACCGTGTTCGGGTTGAGCACGGGGCCGGCGCCCGACGGCTTTCTCGTCGGCCTGGGGGTGCTCACACTCGTCTCGGAGGTGTTGGAGGAGCGTTCGCTTCTGTGCGTCGTCGACGACGCACAGTGGTTGGACGAGGCGTCGGCGCGCACGTTGGCATTCGTGTCGCGGCGTCTTCAGGCCGAGCGCGTCGGCGTCGTCTTCGCGGCGCGGGAGTCCGGAGACGTCCTCTCCGGCCTGCCGGAGATCGAGGTTCGAGGGCTTCGCAACGGCGACGCGCGCGCGTTGCTGGACTCGGCCGTTCGCGTCGTCATCGATGCCCGCGTGCGCGATCGCATCATTGCCGAGACGCGTGGAAATCCGCTTGCGCTGCTCGAGCTCCCGCGCGGGCTCTCGGTCACCGAGCTCGCAAGCGGCGTCGGGGTTCTGGGTGAAGGCGCACTCTCCGGACAGATCGAAGAGAGCTTCCTCCGGCGCCTCGGCGGCCTCCCGGACGAGACGCGCGAGCTGCTCCTTGTCGCTGCCGCCGAGCCGCTCGGCGACCCTCAGCTCATCTGGGAAGCAACGGAGGGTCTCGGCATCGACGGGCCGGCGGCCGCCGTAGCGGCCGAGGCCGAGGGGCTGTTGACGATCGGATACCGCGTGGCGTTTCGCCATCCGCTCGTGCGTTCCGCCGTGTACCGGAGGGCTACGCCGAGCAAGCGCCGTGCGGCCCACCGCGCGCTCGGTAACGCAACCGACGCGGGGCTCGCCCCGGATTGGCGCGCGTGGCACCTCGCCGCGGCGGCGGCGGGGCCCGACGAAGCGGTCGCTGCGGAGTTGGAGAGGTCGGCCGAGCGCGCACAAGCCCGAGGCGGCCTCGCAGCCGCTGCCGCGTTCCTGCAGCGTTCCGTCGAGTTGACCGGCGATCGCTCGCGCCGCGCAGACCGCGCGCTCGCAGCCGCGCAGGCCAGCCTCTACGCCGGTGCGTTCGACGCGGCGAGCACGCTGCTCTCGACCGCGGAGGCGGACGCACGCACGGAGCTGCAGCTCGCACGTGTCGACTTCCTGCGAGCGCAGATCGCCTTCGCATCGAACGATTTCACGAGTGCGCCTTCGTTGTTGCTCAAGGCAGCCCGACGACTCGAGCCCCTCGATGCGTCGCTGGCGCGGGAGACCTATCGCGACGCGTTCCTCGCCTTGACCTTCTCCGGCAGATTGACCACCGGCGTCGACCCGGCCGAGATCGCGGAAGCCGCGACAAGGGTCGCGCCGCCGAGCGACAGCCCCTCGGGCGTTCAGTTGCTCGTGAGCGGCTGGGCCTCGCTGCTCACCGCGGGGCACGCGGAGGCGACGCCGATACTCGGGCGCGCGCTCGAGGCCGTTCTCCACGGATCGCTGACCGAAGAGGAAGCGCCCCGCTGGCTCTGGCTCGCGGCACACACGAGTCATGCCGTGTGGAACTTCGAGGCGTGGGAGGCCTTGAGCGCCCGCAACCTGGCGGACGTTCGCCGCACGGGCGCGTTCGCGCTGCTGCCCGTTGCGCTCACGATGGACTTCGCCGTCCGCGTGTTCGCGGGCGACTTCTCCCGCGCCGCGGCGGCAGTCGCCGAGATCGACGCCGTGGCCAAGGCGACCGCCGTCCCGATCTTGCCCTACGCCGCTGTGGTACTTGCCGCGTGGAGGGGCCACGAGAACGACTCGAAGTTCGTCGAGACGACGACGGAGGAGGCGATTCAGTCTGGCGAGGGGCAGTGGCTCACCGCCGTCAACTGGGCGAACGCCGTTCTTCAGAACGGCCGCGGCCGCTACGCCGAGGCGTTTCGAGCAGCCGTGGCGGCGTGCGAAGACTCCGACGCGCTCGGCGGCGTCTCGATGTGGGCGTTGCCGGAGCTGATCGAAGCCGCATCCCGGTGCGGACAGGAGCAGGCGGCAGTCGATGCGCTGCAGCGGCTGCTCAAGTCCACGACGGTCAGCGGGACGGACTGGGGCCTCGGGATCGAGGCGCGCTCGCGTGCGCTGCTCGGCGAGGGCCCTCAGGCCGAGGAGCTCTATCTGACCGCGATCGACCGCCTCCGTCGCGCCGGGGTTCGCGTCGAGGCAGCGCGGGCGCAACTGCTCTACGGCGAATGGCTTCGACGTGAGAATCGACGCGACGAGGCGCGCGCGCAGCTGCGTGCGGCCCACAAGCTGCTCGCCGAGATCGGGATGGAGAGCTTCGCCGAGCGGGCGCGCCGCGAGCTGCGCACCACGGGCGAGAAGGTTCGCAAGCTCCGCATCGAGGCACGCGACGAGCTCACCTTTCAGGAGGTGCAGATCGCGACCTTGGCCGGCGACGGGCACTCGAACTCCGAGATCGGCGCGGCCCTCTTCATCAGCCCACGTACGGTCGAGTGGCACCTCGGCAAGGTGTTCGCGAAGCTCGGGATCGGTTCGCGCAAGGAGCTCCAGGACGCGATGCGGCGCTACACGCGCGCCCCGAGTCTGACGTCGTAAGGAGCCCGGCCCGTCGGTAGGCCCGTGTCGACACGGGCGCGAGTGGCCGCGAGGCGAGACACGCTAGTCCGGTCAGAACGAGACCGGTCGCCCGATCGCGACACCGGCCCCTGCGATGAAAGGAGATTCGCCAATGAGCACGTCGCCGAAGACAGGAACGTTGGATGGACGGTCGGCGCTCGCCGACTCATTCGCGAGCCTCATGACCAATGACGGGATCGAGCTGCGCGAGGGGTACGCCGAGGTCGGCGACGGCATCACGCTGCACTACGTCGAGGCCGGCGAGGGGCCGCTCGTCCTCCTCCTGCACGGCTTCCCGGAATTTTGGTTCGGCTGGCGACGGCAGATCGCGCCTCTCGCGGCAGCCGGCTTCCGGGTCGTAGCCGCCGATACGCGCGGCTACAACCTCTCTTCCCGACCAGAGGGAGTCGCGGCATACTCGGTGGACCTCCTCGCGGAGGACATCCGCGGCCTCGTCCACGCGCTCGGCGCCACGTCCGCAAACGTGGTCGGCCACGACTGGGGCGGAAGCATCGCCTGGGCGACTGCGACGAACCATCCCGACGTCGTCGACCGGCTCGCCATCCTCAACGCGGCCCATCCGCGGCGGCTCCAAGAGGGGCTCCACCACCCGAGTCAGCTCCGGAAGTCGTGGTACTTCTTCTTCTTCGCGATCCCGGGGCTGCCCGAGGACGTGGTTCACGCCCGGGACTGGCACTTCTTCCGGCACTTCGTGCACGACGCGAATCCTCCGTTCACGCCGGAAGAGACGGAGCGCTACATCGAGGCCTGGTCCCAGCCGGGGGCGGCAACCGCGATGATCAACTACTACCGCTCGTCGGTCAAAGAGTCGTCGAAGCAAGCGAAGGAGGTGCATCCTCCGATCTCGGCGCCGACGCTCGTCATCTGGGGCGAGCGCGACCGCTACCTCGGTCGAGACCTGGCCGAGCCCGACCGCGAGGACGTGCCCAACCTCGACCGCGTCGAGCGTCTGGAAGACGCGTCGCACTGGGTCCATCACGACGAGGCCGAGCGGGTCAACCAGCTGCTCATCGACTTCTTCGCCTGAGCTCCCGAGAAAGGATCGTCATGACCATCGCTGCCGAACAATCCACGGCAATCAGGCCGTTCACGGTCGAGATCCCGCAAACCGAGCTCGAAGACCTGCGCCGGCGCATCGCCGCGACGCGGTGGCCGAGCAAGGAGCTCGTCGCCGACCGTTCGCAGGGCGTGGAGCTCGCGGCCGTGCAGGCACTCGCCCGCTACTGGGAGACCGAATACGACTTCGCTCGCATCGAGGAGCGGCTGAACGCGCTTCCCCAGTTCATGACGGAGATCGACGGCGTGGACGTCCACTTCATCCACGTCAGATCGTCGCACGACGACGCGCTGCCGCTGCTCATGACCCACGGCTGGCCGGGCTCCGTGATCGAACTGATCGACACGGTCGGCCCGCTGACCGATCCCACCTCGCACGGCGGCAGCGCCGAGGACGCGTTCGATCTCGTCCTGCCCTCGCTGCCGGGATATGGGCTCTCCGGCGAGCCGAGCGAGATCGGCTGGGACCTGGACCGCACCGCACGGGCCTGGGCGGAGCTGATGCGGCGCCTCGGCTACACCCGCTACGTCGCCCAAGGCGGCGACGTCGGCGCCGGCGTCGCCGACGCGATGGGTCGCCGGCAGCCGACCGGACTCGTCGGCATCCACACGAACCTGCTGGTGCCGGCGCTGAACGGCCCGATGCCGACGAACACGGACGAGGAGAAGGCCGCCGCCGCGCAGCTCGCGACCTTCCGCAAGTCCGGCAACGGCTACTTCGTCGAGATGGCCACCCGGCCGCAGACGATCGGCTACGCCCTGCTCGACTCGCCGGTCGCGCTCGCCGCCTGGATGATCGACCACGACACGGACGCGTACTACAAGATCGCGCGCGCCTTCGTCGACGGTCGCCCCTCGGGCAACCTCACCCGCGAACACATCCTCGACAACATCACGCTCTACTGGCTCTCCGGCACCGGCGCGTCCGCCGCCCGGTCGTACTGGGAGGCCTACGGCCCCGACGCCCCCGCCGCGGGCCGCCGGCCGCTGCCGTCACCGACGATCCCGTTCGCCTTCACCACCTTCCCCGGCGAGATCTGGAAGACGCCGCGCAGCTGGGTCGAGGCGAGCTACCCGAACGTCGCCTACTTCAACGCGGTCGACAAGGGCGGCCACTTCGCCGCCTGGGAGGAGCCGGAGCTCTTCACGTCCGAGATCCGCAACGCGTTCCGGTCACTTCGTTGAAAGGAGCAGCAATGTCAGACGCAACACCCACGGTCGTGCTCGTCCACGGCGCGTTCGCAGACGCATCGAGCTGGAACGGCGTGATCGAACGCCTGCAGGCCAAGGACATCCCGGTCATCGCCCCGGCGAACCCGCTGCGCGGGATCGCACACGACTCCGCCTACACCGCAGCCGTCTTCGAGCAAATCGAAGGGCCGGTGCTCGCGGTCGGCCACTCCTACGGCGGAGCCGTCATCACCAACGCCGCGACCGATGCGAAGAACGTCGTCGGCCTTGTCTACGTGGCCGCCTTCGCCCCCGACGAGGGCGAGACCCTCGGCGCGGCCGAGGCGGGCTCGAAGGACAGCGTCTTGAACAGCGCGCTCGTGCCTCGCCGGTATCCGGCCGGGGACGACGGGTCGGGGACGGAGTTCTACATCGATCCGGCGAAAGCGCGTGACGCATTCGCGGGCGATCTCTCCGACCAGCAGGCGACGCTGCTCGCCGCCACCCAACGCCCCGTCGCCGACGCGGCCTTCTCCGAGCCGAACGGGCCGCCGGCGTGGAAGCACCTGCCCTCCTGGACCGTCGTCGCCACCGGCGACAGGGCGGCGGGGACCGACGTCGTCCGCTCGATGGCGGAACGGGCCGGCGCGACGATCACCGAGGTCGAGGGCTCGCACGTGATCATGGTCTCCCAACCGCAGGCGGTGACCGAGGTGATCCTCGAAGCAGTGGCGGCGGTCGCATCAGTCCCCGTCGTTGCGTGAGATGGCCTCGACGATCCCAGCTCCGTCGTCGTTCGGCACGCTCAGCCAGGTCGACGCCGGACCGCTCAACGTCGGCTACGTCGACGCGGGCCCGGCCGATGGGCCCGCCGTCGTCCTTCTGCACGGCTGGCCGTACGACATCCACAGCTACGCGGACGTCGTCCCGCTGCTGGCCGAAGCAGGCCGCAGAGTCGTCGTCCCCTATCTGCGGGGGTACGGAACGACTCGCTTCCTCTCCGACGACACGCCGCGAAACGGCGAACAGGCAGCCCTGGCGACGGACACGATCGCCCTGATGGACGCACTCGCGATCGAGAAGGCGGTCATCGGCGGGTTCGACTGGGGAGCGCGCAGCGCAGACATCGTCGCGGCCGTGTGGCCCGAGCGCTGCACCGGCCTGGTCTCGGTGAGCGGTTACCTCATCGGCAGCCAGGCGGTCGGCGAGCTGCCACTGCCGCCCGAGGCCGAGCTGCAGTGGTGGTACCAGTACTACTTCGCGACCGAGCGCGGACGGGCCGGGTACGAAAAGTACCGCCGCGAGTTCGCGAAGCTGATCTGGCGCACCGCCTCGCCGGAGTGGAACTTCGACGACGCCACGTTCGAGCGCAGCGCGGCCTCCTTCGACAACCCCGACCACGTCGCGATCGTGATCCACAACTACCGCTGGCGACTCGGGCTGACGGACGGAGCGGCCGAATACGCCGGACTGGAGCAACAGCTTGCGGCGGGACCCATGATCACCGTTCCCGCGATCACGCTCGAGGGCGACGCGAACGGCGCGCCCCATCCGGAGCCCAGCGCATACGCCGAGAAGTTCGCCGGCCCCTACTCGCACCGGACAATCGAGGGCGGCATCGGACACAACCTGCCCCAGGAGGCCCCGGAGGCCTTCGCCGACGCCGTCCTCGAAGTCGGAGCGACGAGATGAGCATCTTCGGCGCTCACCGCCACCCGACTCTCCCCACCGAGGGACGTCTGCCGAACTTCGACGGTGCAACCGCGTGGCTCAACTCCGCTCCGCTCTCATCGGTGGATCTCCGCGGTCACGTCGTCCTCGTCGATTTCTGGACGCTCACGTGCATCAACTGGTTGCGCACCGAACCGTACGTTCGCGCCTGGTCAGGCGCCTATCGCGACGACGGACTGATCGTGGTCGGCGTGCACACGCCCGAGTTCTCGTTCGAACACGAGATCGAACGCGTGCGGCAAGCGGTGCAGCAGCGCGCCATCGACTATCCGGTTGTGCTCGACAACGACTACGCCGTCTGGAGCGCCTTCGACAACCACTACTGGCCCGCGCTCTACTTCGTCGATCGGGAAGGCGTCATTCGCGACCACCACTTCGGGGAAGGACGTTACGAGCAGTCGGAGCACGTCATCCAGCAGCTGCTCGGCATCGAGCGCGACGACATCTCGGTCGAGGCATTCGGCGTGGAGGCGGAGGCGGACTGGCGCAACCTGCGCTCGCCCGAGACGTATCTCGGCTACGCCCGCCGCGAGCGAATGTCCTCCTCGGAGCACCTGCGGCTCAACCAGTGGGGCCTCGCCGGCGAGTGGACGACCGGCGCAGAGAACGTCACGCTTGAGCGGGCGAGCGGCAGCATCGCCTTCCGTTTCCACGCACGCGACGCTCATCTGGTGCTCTCTCGCAAGACGAGCGACCCGATCCCGTTCCGCGTCCTGCTCGACGGCAACGCGCCGGGTCACGCGCACGGAATCGACGTCGACGAGCATGGCGACGGCGTCCTCGACGACGGCCGCCTGTACCAGCTCGTGCGCCAACCCGAGCCCGTCCACGAGCGGACGGTCGAGATCACCTTCCACGAGCGCGGGGCAGAAGCGTACGTCTTCACCTTCGGCTGAACGATCAGCTCGTGCGCACGCTCACCGGGCTGAACGGGATCACCCGCGTTCAGGTGCTCGTCGACCGACGCCTTCGCCGCCGGAGCCCGGAGCGCCGCGCCGCGCGCCTCGCGCACGAACTCTGTAGCGTGAGCGGGCCGTGGCTATCGAACGGAGTCGGCCGATCGTGCTTGAGCCGGTCGATCGAGCGGAGGTCACGATCGTGGTCGACAACTTCGTCGATCTGTTGATGGCCGGCGCCGACGGGGTCCGGAGGTACGTCGCCGGCGACTTCGGCAGTCGGGACCAGTTGATCGCAGAACATGGCTTCTCGGCATTGGTCACGGTCGAGCGGCGTGGCAGCCGGAGTTCGATTCTCTACGACGGCGGCCTGACGCCAACCGCGCTTGCCCGCAACCTCGATGTCTTACAGATTCCGGTCAAAGAACTGCGCGCGCTCGTCGTTTCACATGGGCACGCGGATCATCACGGCGGATTGGAAGCGCTCTTCCGTCGGCATGGTCGGCGTGGACTCCCGCTTGTCATCCACCCCGAGGCGTGGAAGGAACGCAAGATCGTGTTCCCGACCGGGAGCGAGGTCAGGCTTCCGCCTCCGAGACGGCGCGACCTCGAGGCCGAGGGAGTCGAGCTGAACGAGGAGCCTGGACAAACGCTGCTGCTCGACTCGGCCGTGCTCGTCTCCGGGCAGGTTGAGCGCCACACGCCGTTCGAGCAGGGCTTCCCAATCCATTACTCACACTCAACGGTCGGCTGGGAACCCGACCCGATGATCTGGGACGACCAAAACGTGATCATCAACGTCAAGAACAAAGGCCTCGTCGTCGTCTCCGGCTGCTCGCACGCAGGAGCCGTGAACGTGCTGCGCAACGCGCAACGCCTGACCGGCGAACAGCGGCTCGCCGGATTCATCGGCGGCCTACATCTCACGGGCGGCATCTTCGAACCGATCATCAAGCCGACAGTCGACGCTTTCGTCGCCGCAGGAGTGGGCCGGGTCCTGCCGGCGCACTGCACCGGGTGGAGAGCCGTCCACGAGCTTGCCCGCGCGCTCCCGAACGCGTTCGTGCAGCCTGCGGTCGGAACCGTCATCACCTTCTGAACGCGAGTCCTCGGGTGGGCGTGCGTGGCTGCTACACCAAGCGCGCACACGCGACCGTCCTCCCTCGCCCTCACGAGGTTCACCGCCCTGACTTTGCGGCGGAAGGGCTGACGTGGGTGGCGTTACGCTTCAGCTCGTGCGGACGAATCGCTCAGCGCCGCCGGGGCCGGTGATTCCCGAACTCGCCTATCCGGATGTCAGGGCCGCGGTGGATTGGCTGGTCGAGGTTCTCGGGTTCGTCGAGCGCGTGCGGATCGGGCCCGGCCACCGCGCGCAATTGAGCTTCGGCGACGGCTCCCTGATCGTGGCCGATGTTGGTCACGGCCGCGTAGCCCCGACCGGCGAGAAGGCGTCCCAGTCGGTGATGCTTCGAGTCGAAGACGTCGCATCCCTCTGCGACCGTGTGCGCGAGAACGGCGGCACGATCCTGCGGGAGCCGCAAGATTTCCCGTACGGCGAGCGGCAGTGCACATTCCTCGACCCCGCCGGTCACCGGTGGACCCTCACCGAGACGCTGCGCGACGTCTCACCGGAGGATTGGGGCGGGGTCGTGGTCGACGATCAGTAGCGCGTTGCCTGATTCATTTCCACCCGCGAGACGGTCCTTTAGAAGCGGTTCCGCCGCCAGATCTCGAGGTTGAGCGCGGTCGCATAAGTCGACCAGGCAAGGTACGGGGCGTAGAGCAGCCCGGCCCGTCGGTCCACGCGCGCGCTCGCGGCCGCGGTAGCTGCGACGGCGGGCACGAGAGCGCCGATGACCACCACCCCGGCGCCCGTCCGGCGGGCGCCGACGGCGTCCAAGCGGCGTTCAGCCCCAGTTGCAGCCACCAAAGCGCGAGCGCACGTCGACGCCCGGAGTCGGACGACCGTGCAACGCGGTTCGCCGAGTACGCCATCTGCGCATAGATCACGGTCCAGACCGGCCCGAAGACCTGTGAGGGCGGCGTCCAGCTCGGTTTGCGCAAAGCCGGGTACCACGTCGAGACGGAGCGACGGGTCGCGGTGCCACCACCGGCGGCCGCGACGGCAACCGCCGCTGCGTACCGGAACATGCGCACACACGGACGATACTTCGCCGCGGATCGCCAACGGCGCGCGTCGCCTGCCGCCGGACTACCTTTCGGATGTGGCAACGGCCCCGTGACCGGCTGGGAGTCATCGGAGCGCGTGCTCGAGTCCGGCGCCTTCGAGTCGCGCCAGCGAGTGCTCGTGGGAGAGCCCGTGGTCGAGGCGTCCGGTGCCGGCGCCCGGACGCTCGGCGTCACCTACTGGCAGGCGGTCGACCGCTTCACGCGCGGTTGGGTCCGCGCGAGCTGGACGGGCGGCGGAGGGAAGCTGAAGCTGCTCGGCGGTGCGACACTGCTCACCTTCGGGCCGCCGGAGCTCTCGTTCGACGGCGGGCTGGTCAAGTGCCGGCACGCGATCCAGGGCGGACTGCTCGCGCTCCGAGCCGGCGGCTCCGTCACACTCGCACAGCGCCCCGAGGGCGTTCAGCAAGAGCTGAGCGTCACCGTCGAGGGGTACCTGCCGCGGCTCGCCGCCCGCGCGGGCGCACCGTCGTGGACCGGGATGCTCTACGCGAAAGGGCAGAGCCCCTTCCATGCCGCGGTCAGCCTCCGCTACTTCGAGCTCCTGCTGCGGAGCGAAGACTCGTGAACGTCACCGTCTTCGGCGCAACCGGCGTCGTCGGCCGAGCGCTCGTGCCCCTGCTGGCCGAGCATGAGCTAACCGCAGTCTCGCGCGCCGCCCGTGACGAGCCCGGCGCCCGCTACGTGGTCGCCGACGCGGCGAGCGGCGTGGGCGTCGCCGCGGCCGTGGAAGGTGCGGACGTCGTCTACTACCTCGTCCACTCGCTCGGCGCGCGCAACTTCGAGGAGCAAGACCGCGCGGCAGCGGAGACGGTCTCGCGCGAGGCCGCGAAGGCGGGTGTGAAGCAGATCGTCTACCTCGGAGGGCTCGGCGCCGATGGCCCTGACGCGTCGCCGCACCTGCGCAGCCGCCACGAGACCGGAGAGCGACTCGCCTCCGCGGGCGTCCCGGTGACGACCCTGCGCGCAGCCATGATCGTCGGCAAGGGAAGCGCCGCGTTCGAGACGATTCTCGGCCTCGTCAAGCGGCTGCCGGTCATGGTGACGCCAAGCTGGGTCTCGACACCGACGCAGCCGATCGCGCTCGACGACGTCGTCCGCTACCTGGCAGGCGTCTGCGGCAACGAGGCCACGTACGGCGAGGGCTACGACACGGGCGGGCCGGAGGTGATGACCTACCGGCAGATGATCGAGCGGATTGCTGCACTGCTCGGCCGGAAACCGGCGATCGTCGAGGTCCCGGTGCTGACGCCGTACCTCTCCTCGCTCTGGCTCAACCTCGTCACGCCGGTAAGCGCGTCGGTCGCGCGGCCGCTCGTCGAAGGACTGCGCAGCCCGACGATCGCGCGCGAGGAACGGATCCGGAAACTGCTGCCGCTCGACCTGACGCCGTTCGACGAGGCGGCGCGGCGCGCGCTCGCGTGAGCTACGCGGGCACCTGGCGGCCCAGCCGCAGCGTGACCGCCGAGGCCGACTTGGAAGAGATCGTCCGCGCCATGACCGATTACGACCTGACGATAGTCCCGGTCGTCGACCAGGACGAGCGTCCGATCGGGATCATCACCGTCGACGACGTCCTCGAGCTGTTCGGGCGCCCGCCCGGACGCGGCTTCAACGTCTGGGACGGTTCCTGAATTCCTTTCGCTGCCGTCGCGGCCGTGATCTACGCTCGCAGCGTGACGTTGCGCACTGTCGGCCGCAGGCTCGTCGGCCCCGCCGCAGTCGCCGCAGCTGGCGGCGTCCTGCTCCGCCCGCCCGGCGCGGCCGTCGCGCCGCTCGCGGCCGCGGCGGCGCGCCGCGCGCGGCGCGAGCAGCTCCGGCGGCCGCGCCGAGCCTGAAAGCCGCCCGCTTTGGAGACCGGCAGCAGCGAATCGACGGCCGGCAGGAGGACGCGCTCTTGCCAGGTGATTCACCACCGGGGCACCGGTCCGGTCGAGTTCAGCCACGAGAAGATCAGCGAGCTCGTCGCGGAGGGCGGCTTCTTCTGGCTCGACCTCGATCAGCCCGACGCCGAGGACTTCCAGGTCCTGCGCGACGTCTTCAAGTTCCACCCGCTTGCGATCGAGGACTCCGAGCACTTCGGCCAGCGCGCCAAGATCGACAGCTACGACGACTTCGCCTTCCTCGTCCTCTACGGTGCCTCGCCC
>Ga0070741_10008375_pt1 | contig 20795 bp, 20 predicted proteins | sample Coa_R1_4_FD_66440 | JGI IMG/M metagenome (GOLD analysis project Ga0070741, IMG submission 66440) | Surface soil microbial communities from Centralia Pennsylvania, which are recovering from an underground coalmine fire - Coalmine... | ecosystem: Environmental > Terrestrial > Soil > Unclassified ...
CGTGATGTCCGTACGCGTGGTGATGGTCCCGCGGATGGATCACCGCATGCGGATCGCGCCGAAAGTTACGCCGCAAACCCCAGATCATGTAGACCGTGCCGAAGGTCATCAACAGGTAGTTCGCCTGGCTCTCCAGATGCGCACCGAATGCGCGGATCACTTCGATCCCCGCGAAGAGCGCGACGATCGCCAGCGCCGCGGAGACGGTGACGTGGCCAAAGCCGCAGAGAATCGTCGTGCGCGCCGTGCGCCCCACGCTCCACCGCCGCGCGCGCGCCAGGGCGGCGAACGGCATCCAGTGATCGGGCGCCATCGTGTGCAGCGCACCGACCGCCACCGCGGCGAAGACCAGCGCCAGAAGCCAGCCGCTCACGCGTTCTTCCCCGCAAGTTGCGGCGAGATCGATGCCTCGCGCCGCTGCGAAAGCCACTCGGTCCACGCGGCGATCCCGTCGCGACCGCCGACGGTCGAGATCGGAATCAACTGCGGATCGGGCATCACCCGCCCGAGCGCCTCGACGATCGCCGCCACGCGAACGTCCGGCAGATGCCGCAACAGATCGACCTTGGTCAGCAGAACGAGGTCCGCCTTGGCGAACATCGTCGGATACTTGATCGGCTTGTCCTCCCCCTCGGTGACCGAGAGGGCGACGACGTTGACCGTCTGCCCGAGGTCGTAGACGGCGGGACAGACGAGATTGCCGACGTTTTCGATGAAGAAGTAGTCCACGCCGGCGAGATCGAAATCGTGCAGCGCGTGATGCACCATCTCCGCGTCGAGGTGGCAGGCCTGCCCGGTGGTGATCGCTTTCGAGCGGATGCCGGCCTTCGACAGTCGCGCCGCGTCGTTGTCGGTGGCCAGATCGCCGGCGAAGGCGGCAAGGCGATGCCCGCCATGCAACGCCCCCGCCGTGGCCTCGAGCACCGCGGTCTTCCCCGATCCCGGCGATCCCATCAGGTTCACCGAGAAGATCGCGCGCTCCTGAAAGTGCTCGCGATTGTGCGCGGCGACGTTGTCGTTGCGCGCGAGAAGCCGCTGCTGCACGGGCAGCGGGATGATGTTCTCGTCACCACATCCACAGTCCTGACACATCAGGCAACCTCCAGCTCAATGCGTTGCAGAATGATTTCGTCCCCGCTCTCCAGGTGTGCCGGTTTGTCGCAGGCGCGGCAGCGCAGCGCGGTCCCGGAAGGGATTTCGCTCTTGCAGTTCGGGCAGACCCAGCGCGCCGGTACGCGATCGATGCGCATGGCGGCGCGCTCGCAGATCGTACCGGCGCGGAAGACGTCGTACGCGGTGGCCAGCAGTTCGGGGTCGACGCCGGAAAGCTCGCCGATGCGTACTTCGATGCGATGCACCGATGCATCGCGCGGCACCGCGGCCATCACGGAATCGACGAGCGACTGGACGATCGAGTACTCGTGCATCACTTCACTCCGAACCGCGGTTGCCGCTTGGCGAAGAAGGCGTCGATCCCCTCGCCGAAGTTTTCGCCGTCGGCGATGCGCGCCAGGTTCTCCAGCTCGCGATCGAGATGAAGGTCGAGCCGGTCCATCCCCGCCGCCTGATTCAGCAGCTCCTTGGCCATTCCCAGCGCCTCGGTGGGCCCCTCCGCGAGCCGCCGCGCGTACTCCTGAACGGTGAAATCGAACGCCTCGACCGGACAGACCGCGTTGATCAGTCCGATTTCCAACGCCCGCCCGGCGGTCAGGCGCGGATTGAGAAACACCAGCTCGAACGCGCGCCGCAGGCCGACCAGACGCGGAAGCATGAACGTCGAGCTCTCCGCGCCGGTCAAGCCCGTCTTCGGATAGGCCCACTCGAAGCTGGCGCGCTCGGAGGCGATCACCAGATCGCACGACATCGCCAGGCCGAATCCGCCCGCCGCGGCAATCCCGTCGACGGCCGCGAGAAACGCCTTTGGCGCGCGCCGGATCTCGGAGATCGTGCTGTGGATGTATTCGAGAATTTGTTTGAAGACGGCTCCATAGGAGGTTGTCGGTTGCCGGTTGTCGGTTGTCGGCAGGAGATAACCGAGATCGTCGGCTTCTCCGCCTGCCTTGATGTACTTCAAGTCCGCGCCGCTGCAGAAGACGCCGTTCGTGCCGCGCAGCACGACGGCGCGGACGGCGCTGTCGCGCGCGAGCTGCAGGCCGGCCTTGCGCAGATCGCGCGCGGTCTCGACGTCGAGGGAGTTGAATCGTTCGGGACGGTCGATGGTGATCGTGCCGACCGCGCCGTCGACGGCGATGCGGATGTGGGTCATACCGCCGCCTCCGCGCCGGCCGCCACTTCTTCCAGTGCGCGGACGACGAGATCCGGCCACGCGCTGCGGATCATCCACTGGCGATGCGCGTAGGCGTACGCGCGCACGATGTCCTCCGCGCCGACGAGCACCGCCTCCTGAACGAACGGCGGCACCGCGAGCGGACTGCTCCGGGCGAGCACCGGACCAGCGTCGATCTCCGGGGTCACGATGTGCACGATGCTGAACGTCTCGCGCTCCCCCGCCCGGATCGCGTCACGCGTGGCGTGCAGGCCGGGGTACTGCGAAAGACCATCGTGCACGTTGAGAATGCGGCGCGGAAATGCCGCGAGCAGTGGATCGGTGATGATCCAGAGATAGCCGAGGCAGACCACCGTGTCGACGCCGGACTGCCAGAACAGCTCTGCGGTCTCCTCATCGAATGAAGCGCGCAGCCCCAGGTCGCGCGGCGGATGACGCGTCAGCACGCAGTCGATGTCGTACAGGGTTCCGCGGAACGGATGATGGAGCAGCCCATCGAGGCCGGGAGCGTGCCGCGAGGTGAGGATGCCGACGTGCAGGAAGTCGCTCAGCATATGCGCGGCAGCGGCTCGCCGTCAGGTTCGGCGAGCAGCCTCCTTCCGAATCCGGTATCGAGAATGATCGAGCCGGGACGCTGGGCCACGCAGGTGCCGATGACCGCCGCCCGGCGTCCGAGCGGATGCGCGCGCAGCACGGCGAGGACCTCGTCGGCCGACTCGGGGCGCACGCCGAGGAGCGCTTTCCCCTCGTTGGCGACATGGAGGGGATCGATGCCCAGCATCTCGCCGATGGAGCGGACCGCGTCGGTCACCGGGATGTCCGACTCGCGCAGCACGATGCCGACGCCGCTCTTGGAGGCCATCTCGTGCAGCGCGCTGGCCACGCCGCCGCGCGTGGGGTCCTTCATCGCCGTGATCGCGGTGGTGTGCGTCAGCGGCGCGATCAGCGAGTTGATCGGCGCAACATCGGAAACGAGATCGGACTCGAAGTCGATGCCGTGTCGGCGGGCCATGACCGCGAGCCCGTGCTCACCGATCGATCCGGTGACGACGATCTTGTCGCCGGTGCGCAGTCCGTTGTCGCGGATCACGCTGCGCGCGAATCCGATTCCACAGGTGTTGATGACGATGCCGTCGAGTTCTCCGCGCCCCATCACCTTCGTGTCGCCGGTGACGACGGGAGCGCCCGCCTCACGGCAGGTTTCGACCATCGACCGCTGAATCGCTTCGAGCGACTCGATGGAGAATCCTTCTTCGAGGATCACGCCGCAGGTGAGCGCGAGCACGCGCGTCGCGCCCATCATCGCCAGATCGTTGACCGTGCCGCTGATCGAGAGGCGGCCGATGTCGCCGCCGGGGAAGAAGATCGGATGGATCACGTGCGAGTCGGTGGTGATCACCAGCCACTCGTCGCCGATCTTGAGCGCCGCGCCGTCGTCCATGGCGTCGACACCGATGCCCTCGAAGGGAAGCGCGGCGAAATCGCGCACGAAAAGCTTCTCGATCAGCGCGCGCATGGCCCGCCCTCCCCCGCCCTGCTTGAGCGTGACGCGTTCGGCCACCATGCTCATGCGCTGACCTCCGCGAGGTCGGGCACGCCGCCGTAGAGGTGCCAGATCTTGCACGTGCCCTCGCTCGAGACCATGCAGGCACCGATGGGGTTCTCCGGTACACACTCCTTGTTGAACAGGCGGCAGTCGCGCGGATTGCGGATGCCGGCCATGATGTCGCCGCAGATGCACTGCCGCGCGAGCTGCGGCGGCGCGTAGTCCCACAACGAGGGAAGATCGATGGTGAATCGCCTGCGCGCGTCGACGTGCGCGAATTCGTCGCGCAAGCGGAGATTGCCGTTCGGCACGTGCGCGATGCCCCGCCACCGCCCGCCCAGGGGGCGGAAGACGCGCCAGAGCTGTTCCTGCGCGGCGCGATTCCCCTCACGGGTCACGCAGCGGGGAAACATGTTCACCACGCGCGGTTTCTGATCGCGCACCCGTTGCACGAGCTCGACCAGGCCGGCCAGGATATCGATCGGCTCGAATCCGGCGACCACCACCGGCACGCCATGGCGCTCGACGAACGGCTCGAACACTGCCCACCCGGTGATCGTCGCCGCGTGCCCCGCGGCAAGAAAACCTTCGATGCGCGACTCCGGCATCTCCGCCACGATCTCCATCACCGGCGGGATGTACTTGTGCGCCGAGAGAACGGAAAAATTCGGCGGCGGATTGTCGAGGACCACCGCGGCGGTGGCCACGGCCGTGGTCTCGAAACCGGTGGCGAAGAAGACAACCTCGTCGTTCGTGTTGCGCGCGAGATCGACCGCCTGCTTCGGGCTGTAGACGATCTCCAGCTTTCCGCCGGACGCCTGCGCGTCGGCCAGCGACTGCACCGTGCCGGGGACTTTCAGCATGTCGCCGAACGTGGCGATGCGCACGCCCTGATGCGCCAGCACCACGCCCTCGTCGACTTCCGGCGTGTCGGTGACGCAGACGGGGCAGCCGGGGCCCATGATCACGTCGAGGTTTTTCGGGAAGAGCGAGCGCAGCCCGAACTTCGCGATGGCCTGCTCGTGACTGCCGCAGACGTGCATCACCGCGACCTTGCGGCCGATTTCATCGACTAGTCGCGCAAGCGTCGCGGCCAGCTCGCGCGCGAGCTGTGGGTCGCGGAACTGGAGCTCTGCGCTCATGATCGTCTCTCACTCGCCATCCCTCACGTCGTCCCCTTCACCTCGCCGCGGATGTCGGCGGCCATCAGGTCGTCGACGTCGTCATTGAGCAGGCTCTCGTACAGCGCGAGCGTCTCGGCGACCGACTCCGGCGGAATGCGGCGGATGGCGAAGCCGACGTGATTGAGGATGTAGTCGCCGGGCGCCACCGGCTCATCGACGATGTTGAGCAGTACCTGCTTGCGCACGCCCCAGAAATCGACGATTGCGGTCCAGCCGTCGACCTCGATGACCTTGCCGGGAACGCCTAGACACATGCGGGAACCTCCTGCTCGACCGTGGCGAACGGCTTCGCGCGCAGGCGCGCGGCGGCGACGAAGGCCTGGCCGAGCGCGATCCCGCCGTCGCCGGGCGGAACATCGCGGTTCATGTAGACCCGCCCGGAGCGGCGCAACTCGTTGGTGATGCTCTCGGTCAGCCGCCGGTTCTGAAAGCAGCCGCCGCTGAGGACGACCGGCATCTCGCCGTGCGCGACGAGCGCAGCGTTGGCAACCTGCACGGTGATCGCGGCGATGGTGTTGTGAAAACGCGCGGCGATTGTCGACGCCGGCTTCTCGGCGAGAACGTCATCAAGCGCGGCGCGGACCATCGGGCGCGGATCGATTTCCCACGGCGCGACTCCCTCGCGGACCACGATGGGATAGACGCCGAGTTCGTCGTCATCCGCGACCATGTTCCACCGGAATGCGATCTCCCCCTCATGCCGCGCCTCGGGCATGCCGAGGACGAAGGCGCCGAAGGCGTCAAAGTATCGACCCACACCGCGCGCGAGCGGAGCGTTGAACTGCCGCGAGACCATGCGCCGGACGGCGTCGATGGCCGGCCGAGCGATCTCGCGGAAAAGCGGGATCGCGTGCAGCGGCGGACGGCCGTCGAAGGCATCGTCGAGCATCGCCAGCGCGGCGCGCCACGGCTGCCGGATGGCCTGGTCTCCTCCGGGAAGGGCGATGGGGCGAAATGTCGCGAAGCGTTCGAATCCCGCGTAGTTCGCGATCAGAACCTCGCCGCCCCACGCCGTGCCGTCGATTCCGTATCCGGTCCCGTCGTAGGCGATGCCCACGACCGGACCGTCGAGACGATGCTCGGCCATCACGCTGACCACGTGCGCGTGGTGATGCTGGACGGCAATCCGCTGCACGCCATTGCGCGACTGCGCGTAGCGCGTGCTGAAGTAGTCGGGATGCATGTCGTGGGCGATCACCGCCGGCGTAACGCCGACGAATTCCTGCATGCGCTCGATCGCCGTCTCGTATGCCTTCAGCGTCTCCACGCTTTCCAGATCCCCGATGTGCGGCCCGAGGAAGGCGCGATCGCCGGCGGCGATGCAGAAGGTGTTTTTCAGGTGCGCGCCGCAGGCGAGAATCGGCGCCGCGAACTCGCTGCCCATCTCGATCGCGCGCGGAACCCAGCCGCGTGCGCGGCGGAGAATCACCGGGGCGCCGTCGATGATCCGCACCACGGAGTCGTCGACGCGTGTGACGATGTCACGGTCGTGGATGAGGAAGACGTCGGCGATGTCGCGAAGTTGCTCGAAGGCATCGCCGTTCGCGGTGACCATCGGCTCGTCCGACTGGTTCCCGGATGTCATCACTACGGGTGTGCTGGCGTCATGAAGCAGGAGATGGTGAAGAGGCGTGTACGGCAGGAAGAGTCCGACGAGCGGCGTCTGTCCGGAGACTTCTGACGCCAGCACACCCGGCCGCTGGGAGCAGAGGACAATGGGCCGCTCGACGGAGGTCAGGAGAGTTCGTTCTTGATCGGTCAGCTCGGCGACTTCCTCCGCGGCGCGGAGGTCGCGCACCATGACCGCGAACGGCTTGGTGTCGCGTCGCTTGCGCGTGCGAAGACGCTTCACGGCGACCGAGGAGGTCGCGTCGCAGGCAAGATGGAATCCGCCGAGGCCCTTGACCGCGACGATGAAACCGGCGCGGATCGAGCGCGCGGCGAAATCGATCGGGTCGCTGGTGGCCACTTCCTGCTGCTTCGACGTCATCGCTGTCAGACGCGGCCCGCACTTCGGGCAGGCGTTCGGCTGCGCGTGGAAGCGGCGGTTCGACGGGTCCTCGTACTCACGGCGGCAGTCATCGCACATCGTGAAGCGGGCCATCGACGTCTTCGCGCGGTCGTAGGGCGCTCCGCTGACAATCGAATAGCGCGGACCGCAATTCGTGCAGTTCGTGAATGGATATCGATAGCGCCGGTCCGCCTGATCGAAGATCTCCCGTACACAATCGCCGCAGGTGGCGAGATCGGCGGGAATGGAGACACGATGACCCTCGGTCCGCCGGCTGCTCTCGATGGTGAACGCGGCGGGCGGCGGGCCGCTCAGAGCACTCCAGTCGATGCTGCGGATCACCGCCGCCGGCGGTGCTTCCCTCTGCAGAAGATCGAGGAATCGATCGAGCGCCTCAGCCGGCCCGAAGGCCTCGATCGACACGCCGCGCGAGTCGTTGAGCACGCTCCCGGTGATGCCGACGCGCTGTGCGATCTGGTAGACGAACGGACGAAATCCGACGCCTTGAACCGTACCGCGGATCTCGATCCGCCGGCCAGCGGGAGTCATGCCGGTAAGGTAGGCGCAGGGAGAACATTCGGGGATGACTGGGGACACGAGGGCTGGTGACGGCTGTCACGTTGATCTCTGCAGTGTGCGGCGGCCATGCCGCCGCTCTCGTGAACCAGGGCGGTCGCATGGCGACCGCACTCCAGATCAGTGCCGCGCTGGCCGCCGCCGCACCGCCCGCGGCACGGCGGCCACGGCGGCCGCGGCGTCGATTCTGGACGCGATCACGCCGTTTCGCGGGTCGCTGACCGGCCTGCCGCTGTTTTTGAGGATCTGCTCGACCGCGTCGACGCTCAGGGCGGGATTGATCTGCAGCAGCAGCGCCGCGGCGCCGGCGCAATGCGGGCTGGCCTGCGAGGTTCCAAAGAACGTCGAGCGGCCGCCGCCGAGCCAGTCGGACGTGATCGGCGCCCCGGGCGCGAGCAAGTCGAGGGTGCTGTTGCTGTTCGAGAAACAGGTGACTTCGTCCGCGGTTGTAGTCGCATCGGTGCAGTTGAAGAAGGTGACGTTTTGCGCCCCGACATCGGCCTTCCACACCGCGCCGACGGAGATCGCTGCCTGGACGCACGCCGGCGCCTCCATCGACGTGGTCGATTTGTCGTTGCCGGTGGAGACGAACGTGCTCGTCCCACGGGAGCGAAGGCTGTTGATCGCAGAGGCGAGCACCATCGTGTACGACGCGGTCGCATCGCAGTAGCCCGGAAAGAGAGCGTTCGTGCCCAGACTCATGTTGATGACGCGAATGTCGGGATGATTGCCGAGGATCCAGTCGAGCGCGGAGACGATCTGCGCTGTGGCCGAGAATTTCCCCTGGTGATCGAGCACTTTCACCGCCACCAGGCGCGATCCCGGAGCGACGCCGGGTCCGGCGACCTTGCCACGCGAGGCGACGATGCCTGCCACGTTGCTGCCGTGGCCGTAGTCGTCGGCGGCCGATCCGGGGCCGAACCTCTGCATCGATCCGCCGGGACAGCATCCGGTGCCATCGCCGTTCCGGCAAAAGCACGCCTCGTCGACGATCGCGTTCTGCAGGTCGGGATGCGTTTCGTCGATTCCTGAATCGAGAATGGCGACGGTGACCCCGTTGCCATCGTAGCCCTCGGCGTGCGCGACATCAGCGCGGTTGAGCGGGACACTGACGAGCAGCGATCCCTGGCCGCCGACGTCGAGGTCGACGCGTTCGACGAGCGGATTCGCTTCCAGGGCCGCGATCGCCTCCGGATGCATGATCCCGGCGAAACCGGGAACGTGCTGCCACCGGTCAGTCACCTCGAACGAGCCGGCAGGCAGCGAAGCAAGGACGTCAGCGGCGCGCTTCCCCGCCGCCTGCCGAAGCGCGACGATGACTCTCGCTGAGCCGCTCGTCTGCGCCACCCGCACCGCGTCCGGTGCTACCCGCATCGACGAAAGGAACCACGCCAGCAGCAGCCACATGCGTTCCCATCATAGCGGGCTTCGGAACAGCGCGGACAATCTCGCGCAGGAGCAATCGGAAAATCCCGCTGATGCGGAAATTGCGCAGGAACGCGCCAGGAGGAAACAGTTCCCCTTTGTCGTTGATGGTCCCCTCGGAGAAGGCGCGGATCTCGCCGAGGAGCGCGCGGTGGATCTTCGGGTCGAGCGGTCCCGAGCCGGCCGCAGCCAGCTCCCGCCGGATCCCGCGCGCGGCGCGCATGCGCATGCGCACCGCCCCGGCGGTCCGCGCCGAGATGCGGCCGTACATCTCTTTCAGATCGTTCAGCCGCTCCGCGGCATCGTAGGTGGCGTCGACGATCTGCGCGCGCGACATCCATCGTGTCTCGTAGTTGAGGGTCGATTCCCAGTCGCGCTGCTCGAGCAGGGCACGATGTTCGGCCAGCGTTCGCGCCAGAATGCGGAACCCGCGCGCCTCGGCGTTCTCGAACCCGTCGCTTCCCGGATCGATGAACGGTCCCATGGGAGTGATGAACGCCGAAAGTCGCCGGTCGAACCGCTGAAACAGCGCCTCGATCGAGCCGGTAGTCTCCAGAACGCTGCGCACGGTCTGTCCCGGAAGGCCGATCATGTAGAACAGATCGAGCGTCTCGCAGCGGCGGGCCAGCATCGATTCGATCGCCGTCTCCATCCCCGCATTGCTGAAGTTCGCCTTCCCCATCAACGCGCGGATCGCCTCGTCGTGGCTTTCGGGCGAGAGTTCGGCGCCCCAGTGCTCGATCGAGTCGTCGATCCGTGCGATCAGCTCCGCCGAGGGCGGATCGAAGAACTCGAACACGATGCGGTTCGCCACGCGCGCGTTCTTTAGCGCGTCGAGGACACCACGCGCGTACTCCTCGCCCCCATCGCGGAGGTCGCCGACGACAAAGATCGGCGTGCGGGTGATCATGGCCAGATCGCGCACCTGCGCGGCGATGGCCTTCGGCGTTCGCAGGATGGGGTGATGTCCGCTCATGAAGCGCCGGAACGACGCGTTGGACGCTCCGCAGGTGACACAGCCGCGGGCGCAGCCGCGCACGGTGAAGACGGCCGTGATCGGATGCCGCCACCACCAGTGGAACGGCACGTTGGTCCAGAAGTCGAGATGCGTCACCACCGAACCGACCATCATCCCCAGGTCGAGGCCGTATTCGTCGAGCGAGGAGGCGGGCGGTACGGATGGATTCACGCCTCCCTTCCAGGTCAGGTTCGGCACGCGTTCGAATCGTTTCGATCCCTCGACCTCGCGGAGCAGCTCGAGCAGCCACGGCTCGGTAACGCTGCCGCGCAGAACGAAATCGACGGCCGGGTCGCGGATCAGTTCTTCATGGAAGTACGTCGAGGAGATGCCGCCGAAGACGATCGGAATCTCGGGATGCAATCGCTTCAGCAGTGAGGCCACTTCGACCGCGCCGTGCGCGTGAGGGAGCCAGTGCAGATCGATGCCGAAGAGGGCGGGATGGAGCCCGGCGAGCAATTTCTCCGGATGGAATCGGCGGCTGCGCATCATCAACAGCGCCAGATTGATGATCCGCACGCGGTAGCCCCGGCGGCGCAGGTACGCCGCGAGCGTGAGGAAGCCGATCGGATACATCTCGAAGACCGGCGAGGAGGGGATCACGTCGCTGATCGGACCGTAGAAGATCGTCCGCTCGCGAAAGTCGTAGACGCTCGGCGGATGGATCAGCACCAGATCGAGCCGGCTCACCGATTCAAACTACTCCGTGCCCAGTCGCCGGCAGATGCGAAAAGGCATCGCTCTTGGTGATCGTCATCACATGGAGCTCTGAACCTCAGCGGAGGTGATGATTGAGGACGTCATCAGGATTGCGGCCGAGGATCACCAGAAAGAGAGCGATGAGCGGCAGGAGAAGCTTCCACGGGGGGAGTGGGGGCATGTCCTGCCGGACCAGCACCTCAGTCACGAAGGCGATCGGAAGCAGGGAGAAGAGGATCCAGCCGGACCAGAAGATCGCTCGTCGCATGACATGCTCCTTGTCGTGGCGCGCGCACGTCGCGCGCGCCACGACGGATGAGGCTCAGGCGTTGACCAGGACCGACTCGCGCGCCTTGATGGGAACGAATGAGCGCTTCGGCGAGCCGACGTAGATCTGACGGGGACGGCTGATCCGAGTGCTCTTGTCCTCCACCATCTCTTTCCAGTGGGCCAGCCAGCCGGGCAGGCGGCCGAGGGCGAACATGACGGTAAACATGTTGGTCGGGATCCCGATGGCCCGGTAGATGATGCCGCTGTAGAAATCGACGTTGGGATAGAGCTTCCGCTCGATGAAGTACGGGTCCTTGAGGGCGATCTCCTCGAGCTGCTTGGCGATGTCCAGCAGCGGATCGCGCATGCCGAGCTGTCCCAGGACCTCGTCAGCCGACTTCTTCAGAATCGTGGCCCGCGGATCGAAGTTCTTGTACACGCGGTGGCCGAAGCCCATCAGCTTGAAGCCGGAGTCTTTCTGTTTGGCTTTGTCGACGAACGACTTCAGGTCCCCGCCGTTGTCGCGGATCTGCTGCAGCATCTCGATGACCTGCTGGTTGGCCCCGCCATGAAGCGGACCCCAGAGTGCGCAGATACCCGCGGAGATTGTTGCGAACAGGTTCGCTCCGCTGCTCCCGACCATGCGAACGGTCGAGGTGCTGCAGTTCTGCTCGTGATCGGCGTGCAGAATGAGCAGGAGGTTCAGCGCGCGGCTCACCGCCGGAGAGACCTTGTAAGGCTCGGCCGGCACGGCGAACATCATGTGCAGGAAGTTCTCGGTGTAGCTGAGCTCGTTGCGGGGATAGATGAAGGGCTGGCCGATGGACTTCTTGTACGAGAACGCGGCGATGGTCTTCGCCTTCGAGAGAATGCGAATCATGTTCAGGTCGCGGTTCTCGTCGGTGATCGTCTCCGGATAGTAGGTCGACAGGGAGGCCATCATCGCCGAGAGAATGGCCATCGGGTGGGCGGAGGGAGGGAAGCCCTCGAAGAACTTCTTCATGTCCTCGTGAATGAGGCTGTGCCGCGTCAGCTTCTCCTCGAACGTGGAGAGTTCCGCCGCGGTCGGCAGGTGGCCGTAGATCAGCAGATAGGCCGTTTCGACGAAGCTCGCCGATGCGGCGATCTCCTCGATCGGGTATCCCCGATAATGGAGAATGCCGCGTTCTCCGTCGATGAAGGTGATCGCGCTGCTACACGATCCGGTGTTCCCATAACCGGGATCGAGGGTGATCGCGCCCGTCTTCGCCCGAAGCGAAGTCACGTCGATCGCGGTCTCCTGTTCGGTCCCCTCGATGACCGGCAGTTCGTATTCTTTTCCTTTCAGAAGCAGGGTGGCTGTGCTCATGAATTCATCTCCTTTGGTTTCCTGGCACACTCTCCGGTCGAACGGCCACGAAGCGCTATAGCCGCAGTCACAGAAGCGATGTATCCGCGATCACTCGGTCTGCTGCGACGCCCAGGCAACTGGTGAGTACACCGAGCGTTCGGATTTCGCTACGCGGTACACACCAGGATCACGACCACCATGAATCCGCGGTCAGCCGGGGGGATTCTTCGGAAGTGCCTCAGATTCCGAGTGATCACGATGAGGCCGTGTTCAAGGGCCGTGGCGCTGATCCAGACCTCTTCCATGCCGATCGGCTCTCCAATCGCTTCAAGGGCGGCGATCAGATCGCCCGCGCGGGCCGCCTCCGACTCACCAAGGGGGGTGAATCTCGATCCGGCTCAGAACCTCGTGCCCGATGCGCTCCCAGAGACGCTCTGCATCGGCAACACGCGAGGCCCCGTAGCGCAATTCAGCGACACAAACTACGAAGGTGACGGTGTCGTGGTTGGTATCGAGCGGATATCTGCTCATGGTCGATTGCGGCGCCGGCTGCGCAACACGCGTGGTGAGCGTCTTGGGCGGGCCTCCACGATCTGATCCTCGAGGAACGGGGAATCGTCGGGCAGCCAGCCGCGCACCGAGGTGAGGCCCCTGCCTGCCGGTCTCGTCGGGCGGGACGAGCCTGGCCATCGGCCGGACACGCCGTGTGATCAGAACCGTCTCCCGCCCATACGCGACACGTCCGAGCAGATCCGACAGCCGCTGCTTTGCTTCGGCCACGTTGACGCTCACGCGGTTGGGTGAGGACGCTACGCCGTCGCCGTCGCCGCTTCGTGCCGCAACAGACGCGACAGGGCCGCTGCCGCGGAGGCGACGAGGTCGTAGATCAGCGGGACGTAGATCAGGGTCAGAAATGTCGAGACCAGCAGTCCGCCGGCGGCGACGACGGCGAGCGGTGAGAGCCGCTCCAGGCCGATGGCCCACTCCAGGGCGATCGGCAGCATGCCGGCAGCGGTGCCGAAGGCAGTCATCAGGATCGGGCGGGTGCGCACGCGCACCGATTCGGCCAGCGCGTCGCGCACGCTCATGCCCCGACGGCGCCCCTCTTCGACGAAATCGATCAGCAGGATCGAGTTCTTCACCACAATTCCGCCGAGCAGGATCATCCCCATCATCGACGGCATGCAGCCGTGTTTGCCGGCCAGCAGCATGGCCCATGTGGCGCCGATCATTCCGAGTGGAATGGCCACCATGATCGTCAGCGGATGGAGAAACGACCGGAACGCGGGGACGAGCGAGAAGTACAGCAGCACCAGACCGAGCAGAAGCGCGCGGATCAGAGCGGCGAACGACTCCGACATCATCTTCTGCTCTCCCTCGTCGGAGATCGAGTATCCGGGCGGAAGTTGCAGACCGCGCAGCGCACGCTCGACGTTGGCGTCGATGTGGGTCACGGCCGCCGTGGTGCGGTATCCGAGGACGTCGACGGTCTCGTTGAGGGCCTGGCGCGTGTGCAGGGCCGGCACGATCGCGCGTTCGACTCTGCCGAGCGAGGAAAGCGGAACGATTCCCACCGGCGTGGCGATCGGAATCGTCTCCAGCGTGGAGGGCGTCCTGCGCCCTCCTTCGAGCTGCACCAGCACAGGGATCGAGTCCTGCTGCGGGACGCGGAACATGGTCGCCGGAACGCCCTTGACCTGCGCACTGACCTGTGCCGCGACCGCGCTCGCGTCGATGCCGTAGGCGGCGAGACGGTCTCGATCGGGCAGGAAGCGATACTCGACCCGATCGAGCGTCCAAGTGCGACTGATCGCGCGCAGGCCGCCCACGCTTTGCAGCCGCCGCTCGACATCGCGCGCGATCGAATCGAGGACAACCGGGTCAGGGCCGCTGATCATCAGATCGACGGTCGAGCGGACGGTCGACATCGGCGTCGCGCCGTAGTCGTAAACCACCGGGAAGCGAATCCCAGGGATCGTGCGCAGATCGGCGAGCACGCCGCCCGAGATCTGCCACATCGTCTGCTTGCGATGGAAACGATCGACGAGGTGAACTGTGATGAACGCCTGCTGCGGATTGCGCCCGGAGCCGAACGAGATCACGCCCGGCTCGGATCCCATCATGGCGGAGGTGCGAATCACGCCCGGCTGCCGCCGGATTACGCCCTCCACCCGCGACAGAATCTTTTCGGAAGCGGCCAGTGACGTGTTCGGGTAGGTCTCGAAGGTCACGCGGAAGATCCCGGTGTCCATCGGCGGCATCAGATCGCGGCCGATGAGCGGCAGAAGAACTCGCCCCGAGAACGCGAGCAGGAGAATCGCCGGGATCAGGAAGAGCGCCTTGTGCCCGGTGGCGAGCATCGCCATGCGGGCAAAGAAGTTTTCCACGCCGTGAAGGACTTTCCCGTTCACCAGCCGGTCGAGTGCCGATTCGAAACGCGCGCGCCGTCCCGACCCGATCCGCAGCAGCAGCGGCGCCGCCAGCGGCAGCACCGTCACCGAGACGATGTACGAGGCGATCAGCGCGATCGAGAGCGTGAGACTCAACGGCCGCAGCACCGTCTGCACGAAGCCGCCGATCCAGATGATCGGCACGAGCACGGCCACCGTGGCGTACGTGCCCGACAACACCGCGAGCATCACTTCTTCCGTGCCGCCGACAACCGCATCGCGGATGTCCTTGCCGAGCTTGTGATAGTGACGCTCGATGTTCTCCAGCACGACGATGGCGTCGTCGAGCAGCATCCCCACGCCGAGGATCACGCCGGTGAGGGTGACCATGTTGAACTCGAACCCAAAGAGCCACATGAACGCGAACGTGATCAGGTAGGTGAAGGGGATGGCGATCGCGGCGAGCAGCGTGCCGCGCAGGTCGGCCAGGAAGATGAAGATGACGAGCATCGTCAGAAGGATCGCGTCGCGCAGCGCGTCCTTCATGTTGCCGACGCTCTTCTCGATCAGTTCCCCCTGCGTGTCGGCGATCTCGAAGGTCAGACCCGGATAGCGTGCCTGCAGCGACGGAAGATGCGCGAGAACGGCGTCGATGGTGGGCAGCGCGTGGCCGCTCGGCGCACGCTGAATATTGATGGCTATGGCCGGCTTGCCGTTGCCGTGATAGACCGACTGCCGTTCCTGCACGCCCTCACGAATCGTGGCCACGTCGCGCAGGTAGACTGGCTGGCCGTTCGTGCTGCGAACGACAATGTTCCCCAGTTCCTCCGCGCGCAGCGCCTCCCCCTCGTTTTTCAGCAGGATCTGAGTTCCCTCGCCGTTGACCAACCCCTCGGGGACATTGCGATTCCACGCCGTGATCGCCTGGGAGATCTGGTTCGCGCTGATGCGCAGCGCCTGCAGCTTGTCCGCGTCGAGCGTGATCCGCACGACGCTCTGCCAGCCGCCGAAAACCTCGACGTTGGCCACATCCGGAAGGCGCAGCAGGTCTTCTTTGATCGGATTCTCCGCGAGCCGGCGCACCATCGCCAGATCGAGGCCGCTGTTCGCCTTCGGCCAGACGGCGATCGTCAGCACCGCCGGAGTGGCGCCGGAGACCTTGAAAATCTGAAACGGCCGGATGTCCGCGGGCAGCAGCGGGCGAATCTTCCCCACCGCGTTGGCCACGTCCGTCGCCGCCGCGTCGAGCGATTTCGTGTACTGGAACTCCGCCGTGACCACCGAGATCTCATCGTTCGATGTCGATGTAACGCGGCGTACCATCTCGAGGGTCGAGAGTTCTTTTTCGATCGTCCGGCTGACATCTGCGGCGACATCGTCGGCCGATGCGCCGGGCCACACGGTGACCACGGCGACCTGCGGCCGCTCGCTGTCGGGGAAGAGATTGACCGGAATGCGGAAGAAGCCGATCAACCCGACCACGGCCAGCGCCAGGACGAGGGAAAGGAGAAGGTATGGACGGCGGAGATAAAGTTTGACGAAACTCATGACGAGCCCCCCGGCGCGAACTCCCCTTGCCCCGCGGAGCGGGGAGAGGGTGCCGCCAAGCGGCGGGCGAGGGGTGTCCCTTTCGTCAACGCCATCAGCTCGCTCGGCAGACCGATGACGACGACATCACCCGCGACGACCGCTCCTTCGATCACGGATTGACGCTCGCCGCCGGCGACGATGCGCACGGGAACCGGATCGGCGCGATCGTCGCGCACGCGCACGACGAGAGTGGAATCGAGAGTGTCGAGCAGAGCGTCATTGGGGACGGTCAGGCCGCCAGACGGGATTGCGACATAGGCAGCGTGAACACTCGCGCCGTTTGGAAGCGAAAACAGAGGCGCGGGGAGGATCGTCTCTACCGACCCGAGAGCGTTCGCGTCGAGTGCGGGATAAATTCGCGAGACGCGAGCATGCATCGACTGTCCTTCCCACGAGAAGGTGACATCGCTTCCGGGCTGAATGCGCCGCAGCGAATCCTGCGCCAGTTTCGAGATGACGCGAACGGTGCCGGGCCGCTCGATTGCGAGCAGCGGCCTGCCGGGCGTGGCGAGGTCGCCCGGCTCGACCATGCGCGCGGTGATGACCCCGGAGTACGGTGCGATGACATTCGCGTAGCCGCGCTGTACGCGGGCGGTGTGGAGCGCCCGCTCGGCAGTGATCATCGCGGCGCGTGCCGCCTCGAGTTGCGCGGACGAGGCATCGAAGGCCTGCCGGGAGATCGCGCCGCCGTCGTGCAGGACGCTGTCGCGGTTGAACACGGCCTCCTGAACGCGCAGCGCGCGGTCGGCCGCGGTGAGTCTTGCCCTCGCCGCATCGACGGCGTCGTCGAGCGCGCGCGCGTCGATGCGAGCTACAACCTGGCCCGCGCGAACGCGATCACCCTCGCGCACGCCTACGTCGAGAATCGCGCCGCCGATCTGCGCGCCGACAGTGGCCGCGGTCTCAGCGCGTACGAGCGCGGTCGTCGAGATGACATCGGAAGCTGAACCAGTTGAAACGACCGCGACCTGCACCGGCAACGGCGTCCGATCAGGGGGTGGCAGACTTCGCAGCTCCCGCCGTTTTGCGGAAACCGCGGCCGCGGCTCCGGCGATGACAACCACGGCCACGATCGCCGTCACGATGCGCTTACTCATGGGCCAATCTCCTCCCGGCGACGTAATCCTGATAATCGCGCGCGTTGCGGACGGCGTAGAGCGCCTGCCAGTAGGCGGTCTCGCCGCGGAGCTCGTTCGCGCGCGCGGTGAGGTAGTCCTCGATGCGCCCCACTCCCTGATCGAGTTTCAGCTTCTCCACACGGGCCACCTCGGAGCCGAGCTTCCGTTGTGCCGTGCCGGCCTCCAGTTGCGCTCGAGCTGCTTCCACTTTCGCCTCGGCGTCCGCGGTCTGCGCCGCGATCTCCAGCTCTTTCGCCCGGACGCGCTCCTGCGCGGCCAGTCGCGCGTCGCGCGCGTCGCGCAGCGCGCTCAGCCGCGCCCCACCATCGAACAGCGGGAGGCGAATCGAAAGCGTGAAATCATGCGTATCCATCGCACGGATGCCGGACGCCCGATGCTGCTGGAAGAGGAACGCGGCGCCCACCTCCGGTCCGAACTCCTTCTTCGCCTGCAACTCGCGATGCGATGCCGCGTCGGCGAGCTTCTTTGCGGCGAGCAGGTCGTGACGAGCAGTTGCGCCGGAAGGCGGATCCTCGTCTGCCGATTCCTCCGCGAGAACGTACCCGCCCTCCGGCACGCGCTCACCCATCAGCGACCCAAGGAGCGCCTCGGTGGCGCGGAGTTGCGCCAGAATGCCTGCGCGCTCGGCCTTCGCGCCGGCCGCCGCGAATCGGACCTTCTCCGCGTCGAGCGGCGCCCACGATCCGACGCCCAGCCGGAGATCGGCATCCTGAAGATCGCGATCGAGCGCCGCGACGTGCGCGTCGGCGGCGGCGAGCGCGTGCTTCAGCGCCAGCGCGTTGCGAAACGTCGTTCGCACCGACAGCGCAATATCGTCCTCGGTCTGCAGCGCGGAATCCTCCGCCCCGGCCGCGCTCGCGCGGGCGGAGCGGGACGATTCGGTGATCTTTCCGGCGTCGAGGATCGGGAGCTGCACCGCCACCCCGTAGTGCATTTGCTCCGTGGCCCACGGCAACTGCTGCATTCCGAGCGCGGGGTTGGCAAACAGGCTCAATGAAATCGGAAGCAGCAGGCGGTTCGCGTCATACGAATTCCACGACGCGATCGCATCGACGCTTCCCCACCGCCGCGCCCCGGCGGACGTGGCGCGCTGCCTCGTCGCGGACGCATCGAGGTGAGACGAAGCGACGCGTGGATTCGCCTCCATCGCGCGCCGCACCGCGTCCCCGATCGTGAGCTGCCCCGTTGCCGGAAGAGCGACCAGAAGAATGATGAGCGACGACCACCGCCACATGCCTGCAAGCTAGCGCCCGAACGCGCCGCGGTCATTGACGATCGTCAAGACGCCTTCGGTTTCCCCGGGAGCGGCCCAGTGAATCCTTTTCCCGTTTTCCGGCTCTCACTCTTCGAAAGGAGACCGCTATGAACAAATTCTTTGCCACCAACGAGGGAACGGTCGATCGAGTGATTCGGATCATCGTCGGAATCGCTCTGCTTGCGATCACGGTCGTCGGGCCGAAAACGCTCTGGGGTCTGGTCGGGCTCGTGCCGCTGGTCACGGGCCTCGTCGGAACGTGTCCGCTATATTCCCTCCTCGGGATCAGTACGTGTCCGGTGAATACGAACAAGATCGCGACGCAACATTGATTCGGCGCTCAGCGTCGGGCGACCGCGCCGCGTTTGACGAGGTGGTGGCGCGCCATGGGGCGGCAGTGTTCCGGTTCACGCGCGCCATCGCTTCCAACGACTCCGCCGCCGAGGATGCCACACAGGAGGCGTTCCTCGGCGCGTGGCGAAGTGCCGGCGCGTTTCGCGGAGAGGCCAGCGTCCGCACCTGGTTGCTGACGATCGCCCGCAATGCCGTGTACCGTCAGCATCGGCGCCGCGCCGATGAACCCGAGGAGACCGAACCGCTGTTGGACCTCGGCATTGCCGCGGGCTGGGGAGAGGAGAATCCCGAGTCCCTCGCGCTGCGGCGCGAATCGCGCGATGTGCTTCTGCGCGCGATGGACCGGCTCAGCGCTTCCGATCGCGAGATCGTGCTGCTCCGCGACATCGAAGGCCTTTCGGGAGAGGAGGTCGCGACGATGCTCGGTTTAACGCTCCCGGCAATGAAGACACGCCTGCACCGGGCAAGGCTCCGGCTGGCAGCGAAGGTGAGGGAATCCTATGAGCAAACCCGCTGAGCACGACGTTGCCGGGTTGAAGTGTGGCGATGTTCTCGCTGCTCTGTCCGACTTCCTCGACGGAGATCTCGATCCGGCGAAACAGCGGCAGATCGCCGAACACCTGCGGGGCTGCGACTGGTGCGAAAAGTTCGGAGGGCGATTTTCGGAGGTGATCGGATCCATTCGTCGCGAGCTGGCCGATCCGGCGCCATTGAAGCCCGAGGTGGCGGCGCGACTGCGCGATCGCCTGGCAAAGACTCACTGACGATCGTCAAGCTCGGGGAGCACTCGCTCCGCCGCGGCCTGCAGCCGCGCGGGATCGTCGACGCGCAGACGGTGACGCGACTCGCGCCGGAGAATTCCGAGGCGTTCCAGGCGGGCGATCGCGCGAGAGAGGTTCTCTGGCGCGATCCCCAGTGCCTCAGCGAGTTGCGTCTGGCGCATCGGCCAGCCGATCACCGTTCCCTTCGCCGCGTTTTCGGGCAGTTCCGCCAGAAGTGCCGCGGCCACTCGGGGCAATGCGCCCGGCTTTCCGAGCGTGCCCAGTTGGTCGAGGCATTCGCGAAAGCGTCCCGCCAGCGCCGTCAGGAGATTGCTGCAGAAATCGGGGTTCTCGCGCAGGAACTGCTGAAAGAGATGACGCTCGAGCAGATAGAGCCTGGCCTCCGTCCTGGCCACGACCGTCAGCGGGCATCGCCCTCCATCGAGGAGCGGCAAAAATCCGAAGTAGTCTCCCTGCTTCAGGAAGAACACCGGGAGATCGCGAACGCCCGTGACTCTGCGCGACGCGACAAGGATCCCCTCGGCGACGACGCCGAACCTTCCGTTGGTCGTCCCCTCCTCCTGGATCAGCGTTCCCGGCTGAACCACGCGACGCGAAAACCGCGCGAGAAGCGCGGGCTCCGGCACCGCTTCGGCGAGCGGCGTCTGGTAAAGCAGGTCCCGAAGCGCTGTCGCGTCGGAGAGCATCGAGCCATTTTGCCACTTGGGGGGCAGCCAGATGGCTGCGCGTCAGGTTCGCGCCCGAATGAGCGGCACTTTGTAGGCCGCAAATGCGTCGTCGTGCGTGACGATCGTATATCCGTCCTCCATCGCGAGTGCGATCGACACTCCTCGCATCGTCGCGCTCCCGATCCACCGAGCCTGAACCCCGTAGGATAATTGTTGGGTATGAATGCGAGTGGTTTCTCGATCGGGTCGAGCTGATCGAGCGAGGGATTGT
>Ga0070741_10008376_pt1 | contig 20793 bp, 14 predicted proteins | sample Coa_R1_4_FD_66440 | JGI IMG/M metagenome (GOLD analysis project Ga0070741, IMG submission 66440) | Surface soil microbial communities from Centralia Pennsylvania, which are recovering from an underground coalmine fire - Coalmine... | ecosystem: Environmental > Terrestrial > Soil > Unclassified ...
TAGATCAGAAACGCCTGGTTTGATGGCAGGAAACCGCTGTTGCCGCTCATTGTAAAGGTGCTGCGCACTGCCGGGTTGGCGCGCATGATGTTCTCTACCTGGGTCTGATAGGCATGCATCTGCTCGGGCGATGTGCCTTCCTGCGCAATCAGCACGCCGCGAATGAACGAGCTGTCGCCCACGGGTAGAAATGACTTGGGAATTTTGTAGAATAGATAGCCGGTTCCAGCCAGACAGATCAGCCATGTTACAGCGGAAATCCAGCGCCGGCGGAGAAAAAACCGGAGAGAGCGTCCGTATAGATTAAGAACGCGATTTTCTACAGTTCCAAACGCGCGCTCCATCCAGGTCGTTTTGGAGCCTTCTCCACGGTCGCGCAGCAATCTTGAAGTCATCAATGGCGTGAGCGTCAGTGAAACCAGTCCGCTGGCGACAATGGAGATCACAATGGTGATGGAGAACTCGCGAAAGATGCGTCCCATCAGTCCGCTCATGAACACTAGCGGGATAAAGACGGCAGCCAGCGAGAGCGTCATCGCCAGAATGGTGAAGCTGATTTCCTTGGCAGAATTCAGTGAAGCTTCCAGCGCGCCCTGCCCCTGCTCCATGAGGCGGACGGTGTTCTCCAGGAACACAATTGCATCATCGACCAGGAAGCCGATGGCCAGCGTGATGGCCATTAGGGAAAGGTTATCGAGGCTGTAGCCAAGCAAGCTCATCGCGATAAACGTCAGCAGCAGTGAGAGCGGTAATGCCACTGCCGGGATCAACGTGTCTGTCGCGCGGCCCAGAAAGATAAAGATGACGATTACTACCAGGAAGAAAGCAATATAAAGGGTGGACTGAACATCCTTAATATTGTTGACGATTGTCTGTGAGCGATCATAAGCGGTAACAATGCGTACGGAACCGGGAAGCTGCGATTGAATGCTCGGGAGAAGATCGCGAACCGATTTTGCAACCTGCACCGCGTTCACACCCGCTCGCCGGTACACGCCGACTACAACAGTCGCATGAGGCTGCGGGTAGCCGCGGACCCAAAAGCGCATGTCAATCCGCTCATCCTGTACGCCCTGCTTGGCCGTGGCAATGTCCTTGAGGTAAACCGGAACGCCATTGTTTTGTGCCACGATCAGGTTGTTGTATTCATCTGCCGTGTTGAGTTGCCCTTGCGGCTGAAGAAGGAAAGTACGATTCAGTCCATCGAGTTGGCCTGCGCCCGTATAACTGGTTCCGTTCTTGATGGCGTTGGTCAGGTCATCCAACGTGGTGTTCCGCACCGCCATAGCGGAGGGATCTGCCTTGATGCGTATCGCTGAACGGGTCCCGAACACCGATACCTGACTCACACCGGGCAAAATGCTGATGCGCTCGCCTACCTGAGTATTAGCGTAATCGTATAGCTGCCCTTCAGTTGCTGTGTCACTGACCAGCGGAATATACATAATCGGCTGATCGTTCGGGTTGGTCTTGGTGAACGTCGGCGGGCTCGGCAAATCCACGGGGAGCTGCCCTTGTGCGCGGGTGATTGCGGCCTGAACGTCTGTCGCAGCACCGTCGAGGCTCTTGGAAAGATCAAACTGCAGGACAAAGCTCGTGTGTCCCTGGATATTATTGGAGGTCACCAACTCCAGGCCGGGAATCTGCATGAATTGCCGTTCCAGCGGCGTCGCGATGTTGTTTGCCATGGTCTCCGGCGTGGCCCCCGGATAGCTGACCTGCACCTGGATCACCGGATAATCAATGGCCGGCAGATCGCTTACCGGCAGATGAAAATATGCAAATACTCCAAATAAGATGACCGACACCGTCAGCGCGACGGTCATTACAGGGCGGCGAATAAATGGTTCAGAGAAATTCATGATTGACCTCCGCCTGGAGTGCTTTCTTTGCTTGCGCCGTTCGTGGGAGCCGATCCAGAGGGCGAAGCTATCCGCACTTTGCTGCCAGGCCGAACTAACAATTGTCCGGTGACCACCACGCGTTCATTTGTAGATAGCCCTTCCGCAATAACAACGTCATCGCCCTGGCGCTGCCCCAGTTTCACCGGTCTCAACTCAGCCGTGTCGTCAGATTTCACTACATAGACAAAAGGCCCTTGCTGGCTGATCTGGGTGGCTTGATTCGGGACCAGCACTGCTCCCTTTTCAGTTGTCAATACCAGCTTCACATCAACGAATTGTCCAGGCCAGAAGTGGCGGTCGGCGTTGCTCAATGTGGCTCGCAGATTGACGGTCCCGCTGCCGTTTTGCACGGAGTTATCGAGGAATTCGACGCGTCCGGCTCTCGCGCTGCTCTCCGGCTCAGAAGGCAAGCGAATCATGGCTTTCAATCCGCCGTGGGCAATCTGTTTCTGAACATCGGGAAGGTCACGCTCGGTGATTGTGAAGTTAGCGTAAATAGGGTCGAGCCGCTGAATAGAAAGCAACGAACTGGCATTCGCTTGTACAACATTTCCAACATCAACCAGTCGGGCTCCCGCGCGGCCATCAATGGAGGAACGAATGTAGCAGTACTCCAGGTTGAGCTTCGCCGTTTCCACTGCCGCTTCTGCTGCCTGCACCTGTGCCTGGCCGACATCGACTGCGTTCTTCTTGGTGTCATAGTCCTGCTTCGAAATAGCTCGCGTGTCGATGATTTCCTGATCACGAGAAAATTGAATCTTTGCGAGTTCAAGTGCTGCCCTCGTCTGTGCAAGCGTAGCCTCGGCGGAATCGAGCTGAGATTTATACGGGCGAGGATCAATTACAAAAAGGAGCTGGCCTTTTTTCAGGTTATCGCCATCAGTGAAATGGCGCTCAACAATGCGCCCGCCCACCTGCGGAGTTACGTTGACCGACTCATAAGCGGCGTTTTTGCCGATTTCATCAAGATATTTGGGCACATCGTGCGCTCCGGCCTGGACCACTGTAACCAGCGGCGCGGGCGGAACTGATGGGCCAGATGCATGAACACTGCTTCGGTTGCACGCCGAAAGCGCAAGCATGGACAACAAGACCACACCAAAGCCAATTCGTCTATCAATAAAATTGCGATGATTTATTGCCAATCGGTTCGTCATTATCTTCATCCTGTACCGTTCCAAAAGCTGTTGTTATCTTGCCGGTTGTTTATGCGGGAGTTGCTAAACGCGCTGAAAGAGCCAGATTGATCACATTGTTGCGCTTTCCCCCTGCGCTCTTAAGGGTGTTTGCCCGCAGTTCACTCCTGGCTGCCGAGGAATCCTTCAACTGCTTCAATGCTGCCAGGCGCGCTGCGACCAGGCTCTGGCGGGTCCATCCAAGAAGCAGAGCGCATTCATGGTCTGAATAGCCTTCACAAAAAGAGAGAACGAAAGCAAAACGCTCCTGCACCGGAAGCTCCAGGAGAGCGGAGAGTTCAGCGGGTAAATCTAAGCCCGCCGGCACACCATGCACTCCGGCACTCGCGGTAACGCCGTAAGCCTTGGCAGGATTGTCTTGCGCAATCTCGGGAGCACTGCTGCGAATCGCATTCTTAATGACTACCCGGCGCGCCCACGAACGTGCCCATTCCTTGAAGACCTGATTACCAGATGTGCAATCCTCAAGTCCGGCCACAAAACACTGCTCAGCCTTTTCCTTGTCTGCTGTCAGCACGAGTGCCAGCAGGTAAAGACTTTGCATGTCGTCCCGGAAGATCCGGCAAAAGTCGCTGCCTGTTGCGTAGAGAGTTTCCCGTTCTTTAGATATCTGCTTCATATTTGTAAAGCTCCCTTCATCACCGTTCATCAGTGTTTGGAACGCGCCCGCTCAAGGACGCAATTCAGCGGTGTCCGGCATTTCTGGGCAAGCTGTTGCAGGACGTGCTTTGTGAGCACGCCGCTGCAGCGGAACTTTGCTCCTTCCTGCATCAGCTCAAAAATCGCCGCTTCACCTGCGGAATCGATGACGGTTGCATTGGTCAAATCGATGACCGTCCTGCGTCCAGTCAGTGAATCGCCGGCTTCATTCCAGACCCTGCGGAGTTCAGGCACCCACGGCTTGGTCAGGGTTCCTTCTACTACCAGGCTTCTCTCTTCTAATGTTTCGATCGTGGAAATCTTGAACATATGATCCTTGCGATTAGAAAAGAGCACGTCTCCAGCCAAACGCGCTGTTCTGCTCAAATCAACACAGGTCGTTGAATCATCAGGAGATCGTGAATCGGCGATCCATTGAGGTGTCGAAAATGACGATTTTTTATTCGACAAATGTCGAAGCTGTCGAAGTGTGGTCATGATTGTCCTCATCGTTGAAGACGTTTGAAGACATTGAAAATTGTCTGAACATTGTTACGACGGGCGAGAGGCGCACCAATCGACAATGCGCTTGTGGCGAAGGAAGATTTTTATTTTGATGTCTGCTGCAAAAATCTATAAAAGCGCTCGAGGCTGAATACCGAGCTTCTTCATTCGTGAGATGAGTGTGGTCCGCTTGAGGCCCATGCGGGCAGCAGCGCCATCGGCGCCGGCAACGCGGCCTTTTGTTTCTTTCAGAATGCGCAGAATGTCTTCCCGCTCCTTTATGTCTGGAGACACAGCAACCGCTTTCTCCGCGCTATCGCTCAATTCACCAATCGGTACTCGAAGAATGGGACCATGTGTGAGGATCACAGACCGCTCAATAAAATTTTCCAATTCGCGGATGTTACCCGGCCAGCCCCAGCCGGAAAGCTTTTTCATGACTCCGGAGGGAATAGACTCAATCTGTTTTTCCATACGGCGGCCGTACTTTTGAGTAAAGTAGCGCACCAGCAACGGTATATCCTCTGGACGTTCCCGCAACGGGGGTATGCGGATGGGGAACACATTAAGACGGTAGAACAGATCGCTTCTGAACTCCCGGTTAGCGATCATTTTTTCCAGATCCCGGTTGGTTGCTGCCACCAGCCGCACGTCCACACGCTGGGTCCGTGTGCTGCCCAGGCGCTCAAATTCTCGCTCCTGTAAGGCGCGCAACAGCTTGGGCTGAATCTCAAGAGGAATGTCGCCGACCTCGTCAAGAAATAGAGTTCCCTGGTTTGATAGTTCCAGTCGTCCAACCTTTTGTGTAATTGCTCCAGTAAAAGCGCCGCGCTCGTGCCCAAAAAGCTCGCTTTCGAGCAGACCCGTCGGGATAGCAGCGCAATTCAGCTTGACGAACGTGCGGTCTTTGCGCCGGCTGCGTTCATGGATAGCGCGTGCAATCAGTTCCTTGCCGGTACCGGTCTCTCCAAGCAGCAATACAGTGGAATCGCTCGGGGCCACCGTTTCCACCATGCTCAGAACATGGCGCAGGGCTGAACTCTGGCCTACAATCCCTTCAAAATCCATTTCACCGCGGATTTCATCCTCAAGGTAAAGCTTTTCCTGAGCGAGCCGGTCCTTGAGTATCGCGATTTTGCGATACACCGTCGCATTCTCTATAGCAATGGCCACCTGGTTTGCAACCTGAGTCAGGAAACTGACCTCTTCATCGTCAAAGGTATCCTCGTCGTGCCGGGCAAGGGCCAAGACCCCAAGCAGCCGCTTACGACTGACGAGCGGCAGGTCGCAAAATGAATTCATCCCTTCTGCTTTCGCCTTCCGATACATTTCCGGAGCAATGGTCGCGGGATCCAACCGGTTGATGACAATCGCTTTTCCCATCGTGAAAGAATCGCCTGGCAATGTGCCATCGATAGGGACCAGGGAACCTTCAGTAAAAATCCCTTTGCCGTCCGGATAATCCAGGGCATGGACCCGCAGATGCTTGCATTCTTCGTCGGGCAACATGACCGCCGCGGCATCGCAGCCCATTACGCGGCGCACACTGGTCGAAACGGCATGCAAAAGCTCATCGAGTTCAAGATTGGAGACTACCTGGTTGGTGAGATCAAGGATTAGTCTCATCCTATCCTGCAATAATTCGGAGGAATACAGATTCACGGCAGCATCAAGAACAAGCGCGAGCTGATTTGCAACCAGCTCCAGAAATCGGACTTCCTCGTAAGGATAAGAACCGGGAAGCGTGCTGCCGAAGGTTACAACGCCAATGCGGCGCGGTCCCCTGACCAACGGAAACGTGCAGGTCGCTAGAATTCGCTCCTCGCTCAGAAATATCTTGAACTCAGGGAAACGTACTTCGTTGCGCCAATCGGAGATCATCAGCGACTGCCGTATCTCCTGCGCCCAGGTGGTGGGTGCATCCTGCTGGATATTTTCATTATCGGAATACGGGCGGATTTTCCCTGCTACATTCAGCATCTGCCAAGCAACCGTTTCGCTTGCCTTATGAAATGCGAGCAGATGGAGATAGTCGAAAGACGCGATCTCGCGCAGCTCATTTAAGAGCGCTTCTTTCGCGTCATCACAATTGCAACAAAGCGCTACAGCTTTGCCCAGCCGAAGGACAGCGGCAAAGCGATCAGCATATATTTCCTGTCTTACGGCATGTAAGGTAGACATTGTCCGGATTCCGTCAAGCTGTCTTCAGTTATGCGCAGGCCCCTTAAGATAATTTACAGATGTTAGTCGCATGTAAAAAGGTTCAATTAAAGATGCGTGTGGGAAAGGCCCAGCGGAAAGGGCTGTGCTCCACAGAAATTCAAAGATGATTGCGGTCACAGCGATGATTTGCCAAAGTAAGTAAATGTATGAGTTCAAATGTGATTGGTTTTTCAGGACACTGACAAGACAAAAATCGTGGTGGTTTGGTGGTAAAGGCGCGAACCAAGGAGAAATCTCCACGGTTGCCCATTTCATTTGTTTTTAAAAGAACGGCATCCAAGCGACTTACTGCTAAGGCACAATTCCCAGCCCTACTGATGCAAACCCCAGCGGGTCCACCAAACACATTCAGTGAATTGCTTTTTGAATAACTTAGGCGAGGTGAGTGCGAAATCGATTACAGAACACCCCTGTTCTGAGAATCAACAGAAGGACCTCGAATCCTGCTCGTCAAAGATCCATGCGAAAACATTTACATCATTGCGATTCAACAACAACCCGGGCCTTGTAAATTCTTTAAATTGAATGCAATTGAAGGTGACGCAATTGGCCCGCATAGTTGCTGTAATCGAATTTGTAGCTGCCAAAGCTTCGCAGTTTCGAACCAGGGCTGGGCCTTTTACAAATTAAAATTCCAAGGAACTCAATATCCGCATTGAAATTGTAGCTATCACAAACATTCGTTAAGTTTAATGATCTGTTGGATTTTCAAACTTCTACTGCACTCAAGTAGCTACATTTCTGCCAAGGCGATCAGGTTCTAAAAACAGCAAGGGCAGCCTGCAGATGCTGCACCAATGGTACATGTTAAAAAGCGCTGAATAGTATAATGTGGGGCTTAGGAGAGACCGGTTTGGCTGTACGCACTCTGCCACCGTCCGCAAGACGATCCATAGCCGCACTCTGGTTTGCGGGGTTTGCGGCTCTTGCTACTTTCCTCTTTTTCCTTCGGCTGGCCGCAGCGCCTCACGTCATTATTCTGTACATAGTAGTACCTTCTTTGGCTGCCGGGATTGCCGGGTATAGCTGGGGCGGAGCTATTCTGGATCCATCCCGAGTTCAGAATTACGGCCAGGCCGTGCTGCGAGGCTTGATCGTTGGCGCGTGGACGTTCGTGATATTTGCCGCGCTTTACGCTTGTGTGCTTCCCACGCTGGAAGGGCGATGGTCTTTAGGAAATGTGGGAAGTCTCTTTCTTCTTACCCTGATGCTTGGAATTCTTATGGGCGGGCCGCTGGCTGCTGCAGCCGGCATGACTGCCGGAATCACTCTTTTCAAATTCGGCCGCCACTTCTTTGCGGAGAGTGACGGCCGACCTTCTGAAGCCAGTACTGTCTAGCAGAGTCCTTCGCGATTATTGCGTACCGTCTATCGCGAAGTATCCTGCCGGCGCCGATCCACCGTTGCTCACGCAGAAGGCTTGAGCGGCGGTAGCCAGAGCCTGGACACCTTGAAGTGAATCGTCAGTCTGATCGTGTGGCACAACCGCGGTCGAACAGGCAAAGGCACGGTTGCCCGCCTGATCGACCGAACTGGCTACGATCAGATAGACGCGGCCGTTGCCCCCTCCGCTTCGCTCTGAGCGCAGCAGAAGACCGCCCGCTCCGCCGCTCGCATCCGGTGAGAAGTTTCCAGAACCTTGCGCGAACTGGCTCTCGTTCGAAAACACCTTGACGGAAACAGGTTGCGGCCCACTGCACTGGTCCTGAGCAGTCGCGGCAAAGCCAACGTTGAACATCGTGTGGTCCGGCGTCCATAGGACGGGCGATCCCACAGAAGCGCTCACCGCTGGCGGTGTTGTGTCGCGAACGGTAGCGGTGGTTGTGCATGCTACCGGCGCGGACTTATTGTCAGTGACTGAGATGTTCAGGTTATGAACACCCAGTGAGAACGGCTGAGTCAGTGCGAGCGCGGCCGTGGTGGGAGCAGGCCCGGTTGGCACCTGGTCCACACGCAGTTGCGATCCATCGGCATTCCAGGTCACGGTCAGCGCGTCACCATCAGGATCGGAGACGTGCGCCGTCAAGGATACTGGCGTACCCGTGTTGAGCGTACATTCATTGACCGCCGGCGACGGGCAAACAATTGACGGCGGTTGGTTGGGCGCGTTCAACACACTGGCGATGAGCGCGTTGGCATCTGCCGCAGGAACCTGGCCGATTGCCACAAGGCTATTCACCAGGCTCGTAGCCAATTGGCTTGCTGATGCACTCAATCCCGCGGCAACGCGGAAGTTTACGATCCGGGTCAACTGATCAGTCAGACTTGGAGTATCGGCAACGGTCAGCCCGTTTGCGGTCGAACTAGTCTGTCCATTGGCCAGCGCCTGCAGAAACGCTGCCGTATTGCGCTGCAATGTAGGCGAAGAACAGGCATCTCCAATGCCATCAAAGTCAGAATCCTTCTGGTCTGGGTTCGGCACTGTGGGACAGTTGTCCAGTTCATCGGGGACGCCATCTCCATCTGTGTCGACTCCGGTCGCGGGGACTCCATTCCGCACCTGGAAAACGTATCTTCCTGCCTGATTGCTGCCAAAGCTGTTATGGATCAGGCCAGTGGATGGGTTGTTATCGAGGAACGCCCCAGGAATGCCCGAGCCCGGCAACTCAAAGGAAGTACCCGGAGCTCCGCTGCCATTGGAGAAACCAACGCGTGCGGAAGAACCCCCTTGGCACGCGCCGTCGCCGCCGCTGGCCTCGCCGGTCTCCCATTGAATCGAGTTGTAATTAAATTCAATATCAAAATCGCCCGGCGCAGAATCCGAGCGGTCAATCAGCACCACCTGGAAGAAATCCAGCACGCTGGTGATTTCAGCAAAGCAGCCTACGCCTGGCCAGGTAACAGCGAAGGCAGGATGTCCGTCGACGGTGCCGGGGCCGTATGTCACCTGATTTCCAACTCGAGTATCTACATCGGCGAAGAACGGCGCCATGATCTCGCGTTGCGTGGTCTGCAGGCTGAAGGGCGTGAATTCAGAGAGCTGCTGATCAAACGTTATGTTCCCGTTGTCGTTCACAAATAGCGAGGAGAACGTCTGGCCGAAGAAGTTGATGGGGAAGCCGATGTCCGTTGGTCCGCTGGAGCCATCGTCATTTGGCGGCAGGGCAAAGCTGTCGAACCCTGTGCGAATTGCTCCACCCGACCCTCTTGGCCCCGGCGTGGGTACAGTAAACGGGAAAACACTTCCCGTTGAGGACACGGTTCCTGTTACGTCTGACTCTGTGATGGAAGGAACAGAAAGGTTCGGCAGCAACTGAGTGAATGACATCGACAGAGCGAACGTGCTGTCCACCGGGCCAATAATCTGTGTGTTGTAGATACCCGCTGTCGGCTCCACGATCACCACAGCGTTGCGGGCTGAATTCTGGATGTAAGTGGAACCGGGTATCTCGTTCACGATTGTGCCGTCCGGCAGAGTTCCGGTTCTCAGTCCGTTAGGATCGGTTACGAGTACATTGTTTGGCGGATCTTGGAACGCAGCGATGGAGGTCACTCCGTCAAGATTGGCGATTAGGCTGGTGTGTACAAAGGTTTCAATGCTCTGGAGCATTGAATTGAAATCTCCTGTCGGCGGATTCAACGCATCAAGGTTCACGTAGAACGTAAGTGGCCCGGTGTTAGTACTAATCCCCAGTGGACCAGAGATATTAAAACCGGGAGTGAACCACTGCGCCACTCTGGCTGATCCGCCGGGAACCGCGTTGATGAAGCAATTATTTGCTCCCGAGCCGAAAGAGAAATTGCATTGCGGGATGGAAGATGTGTCTATCCCGCCCTGGTCGAAGATGTTTACAGAAGCGACGGCCTGACTGGTTGCCACCTGAATGGGTGGTCCGAAATCAAACCCTAGCTCGGTATCCTGGAACAATACCGGCAGTGCTCCCAGATTGGAAGTCACGGAACATTGCGATGCCACTGAGCCTCCATTGGAGGTGAACGTCAGCGGAATCGATCCATAAATTACTCGATAGTCCTTCAAAGCCAGCTTTACCGGTGCGTTCACCTGCGGCAGCGTGACTGGACTGCCAGTTCCTGCAGGCGGGCAGGGCGGTAGCGGCGGAGGCGGCGGTGGGACGCTGCTGCCCCAGAAAAGCGGATCCGGCGAATATGTGGTATCAAAATTCGCAGTTAGCGAGCCCGCGCTCTCCAAAGGGATTTGAAACTCAGCAATCAAGTGATTAAAAGGACAATTTGGCGATGTGCCAAAACTCGTCCGGCCTCGCTGGCCTTCAATCTCTGGCACTCGCGTCTGTCCGCCAACCGATTGCACCTGTCCGTTCTCAAGAAAGATGATGGTGCCATCGGTAAAAATGTGAATGCTGTAATGCACCAGCGCCGGCGAGCCTGAGTCCTCGTCAACATTGGCAAAGTTCACCAGAAAATAGTCGTTCGGGCCCAGCGGCGCAGTACGAGAGCACTCGTCATACATAAGGAAAAAGGTATCCGGAGGCCCGCCGGGATTCAGGAAAGCGCCCTGATCAGCATAAAGATAGCTATTGCTTTGCGAAAAGAATATAGGTGTGATGTCCGACCACTCCTGGTGTCCGTCCGAACAAGTTGTGAAAGTACCGTCCGTCGAATGACAGAAAGCGCTAGGGGTGCTGGCAGCATGCGCTGCTGGCGAAGCCAACGTAAATAAAGTAAAAAGCAGGCAGACCAACAGGAGGGAGCTGTTTCTGGCGAGCATCTTTCACTTCCTTCTTTTGGCACGACACGATCGATAGGGCACGAAGCCTCCATGCTGATGAAGCCTCCATGCTGATCATGTGTGTGCTGATTTTTGAAGAGGGCCCAACAGATGGTGCATTCCGGATGCAAATCATTTCAAACTCTTCAGACTGCAATTCCCAGGTTCACTGAATTCACCAGACTGCAACCTTTTTCATCTTCATCTCAAACTGTCTGGAATGCATTAAGGAAGCGGATTATATAGCAGAGCCCACATCAGTGGGTCGATAATTTTAAATCCTACTTTCGGGAGGAGCGCCGGGCTGAGCATCTGGATCATTTTGCTCCTGTTACCCTCATCGAATTTCATTCATGTAGAATCATGCGTAAACCCTAAACATCAAGGAGAAGCATGGATACAGAAGCGATCATCAGGGAATTGGAGGCTGAAAGGACTCGCCTGGACCAGGCAATAACGGCATTACGCGGGAACAAGCGCGGAGTAGGAAGACCAACTGGAAGCACAAATGGCAGAAAGCGTATGTTATCCACCGCAGCTCGCAAGAGGATCAGTGAGGGAATGAAGAAAAGATGGGCTGCGCGGAAAAGGTCAGCTTAAAATTTGCTCGGTTCTGGATATAAGACCTTCTGAATGTAGTCTATGATTTAACCCAACCGGTTGCCTTTTATAGCTCCCAATGAACAGTACAAAATCGCGACCCAGTCCTGCTCACTGGGTCGCGTCAGTTTGCAGCTTAGATGCTCCGAGCTTTGCGCGGCTTTTGTTTGGAAAATCCGAGTTTCTTTTACGCAATTGAGAGCGCTTGTATTGTTCTGCCTGGATTATGCTGTCCACGGATTTGTAAATAGCATGGATTTGCAGCCCCGACAGGTTAATGCCGACACGTAAGCTTGGAGAGGATTCAGAAGGTGGTCAATTAGATTCCGAAGAATCGAATAAAACTACCTGTTCTGATTAATCACTGCTGTACCTCCTCCGCCCTGAATAAGCGTCAAACCCCGTGCCAGCCCCCGCAGCACCACCAAGCGCAGGCAGCAAAGCAGGAACAGCAAGACCAAAGGGATCGGTCAGATTCGTCGGACTGTCGAACACATAAGCATAAAAATTTGGTCCGCTACCAGCGAACCCCAGCGGATCCTCATTGATGAAACGTCCGAGTACGGGCGAGTAGTAGCGTGCGCGATAAAAGTAGAGGCCGTTGCTTTCGTTCTCCCTCCGTCATATTGCGAGGAATTGCTACTCGCAACTCCTGACGCGGTGGTATTGCCAAACGGATCATAAGAATATTGCGTGGTCAAGTTGCCGTTAGCATTCACTAGCGCGACCGTACTGCCCAATGCATCTTGGAGAGCCGTAAATGAACCAGCGGAATCCATGCGTGTGAACACCTCATCAATCCCGCCGCTCAGCATATTAGCCAGGACTTTGCTATCGGAAAGCTCCTGTGTGAAACTTGGCCATCACGCACTTAGGGACGAGGGTCATAATACCAATCAGCCGCTTCACTACGTGATAATTTGAGTTTGCCTTTTTCCCGATGGACTTGTAGGTACAAGATGCCATGTTTTGATGGTGAGTCAGCCGCATCATTTTCTGACAAATTCGCTCCTAAGAGTGTCACTTCAGTTCCATCGAAGAAAATGATTGCTCGATTGCCAAGTGCCACGGTTTGTGAATTGTCTCGTCGGCGAGGAGAAAGTCTGTACGTAAGTTTTATCGGAATTGAGGATAAGTTGTTCTTTGCCAATATTACGCACCACCGGCCCGGTCGGAGTGTTTGCAACCAGTTGAATGTCGGTCACGTACGTTCCTGAAAGCTCTTGTTCGGAAACGCGAACGCGCCCCGGCTCCCCGCACCCAGCCAACAATAGCAGTGAACCAACCGTGACAGCATAAACAGTTCGAGATAGCTTCATTTGCGGCCTTTCCAGCTAAAATAAAACTGCATCCCGCTGGTTTCGGTCCCGTCCACTGGAATATTTGGCGGACACTCCCTCCGACCCGTGAATTTCATGCATTGGCATGGCGTCAGTTTCATGCTCCCATGAATCTGGGGAGATACCGCCAGTCTATCTTGATTGCTCGGTCGGGAGTGCTTCGTGTTTGTAGAACGAAGTAGAAATTTGTTATTGATCTTTAAGGCTTTTGCAGCCTCAATTTCGCCCACATCACTGAGGGTGGTGGACCAGAAATTGATTGTAAGTGGTTGAAAAAGAATGGTCGGGGAGAGAGGATTTGAACCTCCGACCCCCTGGTCCCGAACCAGATTCCAGGGCCTATTGGAATTGGTAGAAATTTATTGCCCGTAAGTAGCTATTATTGAACCTGTTGCGAGCCGGTCGTGGAAAGCTGTTGAACTTTTTGGAAATTCGAGGCTTCGTGTGTCATAAATTTACCTACACTCCAATGGGGTGAACCCCTCCGTTGAGACAAATTTTATTGCGACACCTCGCAGCATCATTATTATTGAACCCTTCACGTGAGACAAATTTGCTTCCCACAGTTTCCGACACTGCTTTTATTCCTAGCCCATCTCATTGATTCTCCAGCCCGGATGGGGTTTGGGGAAGGGACGGCGACTGAGTCCCTTCCCCCAGCAGCACCGCAGAAGCCTTTTCGGCGGTTGGCAAGAAAAATCTTACTGTAGACTCTATTTTGGGACAAATTCTTTAAACACTTTTGCAGCATTGTTTGGATGAACCTGCCTACTGGACTATTTGCTGGAATTCATTTCGTTGGGTGGCTGGAGAAAATTGCAATGCGGTGACCCTTAGAGACGGAAAGGCCGGGCTAGTGAAGCCCGGCCTGATTGAAGCATTAGGTACAAGACATCAGTTGACCGTGATGTTGGCAGACGCTTGAACAGTGTTAGCACCCTTATTCGTCTGTAAGGCTCCATAGACCAGAACATTTGTGCGTATCCCCTTACAAGTCGGGGTCGCGGCAATGGTAAGTGAAATTTTGCAGGAGCCATTGGCAGGGATGCTGCCGCCGGTCAAGGTGATGTGCGAGCTGCCGGCAGGTGCAGTGATCGTTCCGCCACAGCTTGTACTCGCACCGCCAGAGACGACGATGCCACTGGGAAAAACATCAGTGAATGGCGCGGTCAATATAGCGGCCGTGCTGTTAGGGTTCGTAAGAGTAATCGTGAGGTTCGAGGTCCCGCCTGAATTAATGGTGACAGGATTGAAAGCCTTGACGACTTTGGGCGGCAGACCCGCTGAATTGCTGACCGTCAAAGTCGAGACCGTGCCTACGGCGTTAGTTCCTGTTGTGGTATGCAGCGTTCCTGCGCCTATTGTATTGAGGAATTGGCCAAGGGCGCTTGCGGTTACGTCCGCCTGAATGTGGCATTGGCTACTGGCCGGGATCGAGCCTCCCGTCAAAGTGATCTTAGAGCTGCCTTTAACCGCTGTGAGAGTTCCTCCACAGGTTGTGCTGGCATTGCCAAAGATCACCACACCGGCCGGTAAATTGTCCACTAATGGAGCGGTCAACGGAGTAGCCACGGTCGCATGATTAATCAGGTAGATGATTAGTGTTGAGACTCCGTTGGGTTTGATCGCTGTCGGAACGAAGGTCTTAAATATTCTGGGAGTTATGGTCCCAGGCGGGTTGACAATCGTCAACGTTGCGACAGCAGCCACGGGATTGTGACCATTGTTCGTTTGTAGCGCTCCCACCGGGACAGCGTTGACGTGCGGGCCGTCGCAGTCTGTTGTCGTCACCACCACAGTCACTGTGCAGGAACCATGAGCTGGGATCGAGCCACCCGTCAAAGTTATCTTTGAGGCGCCCTTCACAGCGGTGACAACGCCGCCGCAGGTGTTACTCGCGCTTCCGCTGACTATGATGTCGAGTGGAAATTGGTCCACGAGTGGAGCGGTCAAAATATCGACCGTGCTGCCAGAGTTATGCAGCGTGAGGGTAAGAACTGATGTAGATCCCATATTGATAGTGGCCGGACTAAAGGCCTTGGTGAGAGTAGGCGCAACAACAGGCGCAGGCGTCGGAGTTGGAGTTGGCGACGGTCTTGGCGTTGGTGTTGGCGTGGGGCTTGGTGTGGGAACAGGCGTAGGAGTCGGAGTTGGTGTTGGAGTAGGTGTTGGTGTGGGACTTGGAGTTGGCGTCGGGGTAGGCGACGGAGTCGGCGTCGGAGTGGGACTCGGCGCTGGAGTGTTAACAGTTAGAGTTGCTACAGCCGGAGCCGTGTTATTGCCTTTGTCGGTCTTCAGGTCTCCAGCCCCAATGGAGTTGATGAAGTTGCCTGGATTCGCCGCTGTTACCTGCACGCTTACTGTGCAAGAGCCGTTGGCAGGGATCGCTCCTCCGGTCAGTGTAACTGACGAGCCGCCAGCATCCGCCGTAACCGTTCCTCCGCAGGTAGTACTGGCATTCGGCGTAGGCGCAACAAGTACTCCCGTGGGAAGCGTATCAACAAGAGGCGCATTCAAGCTTGCTACGGTGTCATTCGCATTATTCAACGTAAGCGTAAGCGTGGAGGTGCCGCCCGCATCGATTGTAGCTGGACTGAATGCTTTGCCGATGGTGGGTGGAATGGGAGTAACTGGTGGCGCTACGCAGGCAGCAAAGGACACATGGTTCGTATCCATTGTCACTGCGCCATTTCGTGCCAGCGCTCGGCCTGAAATTGTTGTATTGGTTAATAGGCTGATGCTGGTGAGCGCCAGAATATTTCCTACAAATGTAGTACCTGTACCCAATGTTGCCGAGCTGCCTATCTGCCAGAAGTCATTGCATTGCTGCCCGCCGTTGATGAGAAGTACCGATGAATTGCTGCCCGTAATAAGAGTGCTGCCTACCTTAAATATCCAGACAGCATCGACGTTACCTCCGCCATCCAGCGTAAGCGTTCCTGTGAGTGCAGCCGATGAAGAGAAACAATAGACTCCGGGAACCAGCGTCATACCCGCCAAATCCGTTGGTACGCCAAAGGTCGTGTCACACGCCCGGCCTGCAAGATCAACGTAAGCAGCCGTTGTATCCGCCTGGGCCTGAAGTGCAACGGCGTCAGCCGCATGAATGGTTCCACCGGTCACCGTACCGGGAGGAAAACCTGTGATCGCGGTTCCGGGACTTACGCCGAGGTCACCTACCACGATAGTTGGACCTGTATTGGTAACCGTCGAACCACCTAATACAGCGAAGGTTTGTGCAGTGCCGAGATTAGGAGCTTGGGCAAATGCTGTTTGAGACGGCATAAGAGTGAATAGGGGTGCGAGAAGGAAGATCAGGACAAGTCTTGTTACTAAGTGTCTGGATTGATGTGTTTTGCTTATTGAGGCAATCATTGGGGGCCCATACTTTCGCGCATTTCCAGCCGCTGTCTGCGGCATGCGATGCAACATTTCGCGCTAGGCTGTTTAGGAACCGTTGTGCTATAGATTCACAGCTCTGTAGGCCTGACGCTCTACTCAGCGTAGAAGACGAGACAGTCAGTGAACTGTGCAATAGAGATCGAGATTGTTACTTTATCCAGAGCTGGCGCATGCTGCTCAGTCTAGGATATGAATGGAGTTGGTCAAATAAAAGATTCCTACTCTCGAGCGCATCTCTGCAGCTACCATTGATGAGAAAACTCTAATAAACTAAGCTCGCAAATACTAGTCATGAATAGATGCCTCTTAGATATATATGCTATTTTGTACAAGTCATGCCAACGGTAAGAAGAAAATCTCCTAAAGAAGTACCCTCTGAGCCGGAAGTTCTTTTGGTTAAGGTTGGAATAAAGCGTAGGATTTCTGTCTTGAAAAAAAATCAAACTGTCTTTTCTCAAGGAGATGCCAATGATGCTGTATTTTATTTGCAAAAAGGCAAGGTCAAGCTGAGTGTGATCTCGGAGCACGGCAAGGAGGCAACGATTGGCTTTATTGGGGCCGGATGTTTCTTCGGCGAAGAATCTATAATAGGCTGTCAATTGCAGCGATTGGCAACCGCTACAACTGTCACACCCGCAACCATTCTCAGGATTGAACGAGCTGAGATGATAAGGGTGCTGCACGACGAGCCATCCTTTTCGGAGGTATTCGTCTCCTATCTGCTCGCCCGCAATGCGCGCATACAGGCAGACCTTGTTGATCAGCTGTTTAATTCGAGTGAAAAGCGTCTTGCCCGAGCCCTCTTGCTGCTTGCCCAATTTGGCAAAGACGGCGCGCCTGAAAAAGTCATTCCCAAAATAAGCCAGGAAACCCTGGCAGAAATGATCGGCACAACCCGTTCACGGGTAAGCTTCTTTATGAAGCGCTTCCGCAAGTTAGGATTCATCGAATACAACGGAACTTTGAGTATTCATAATTCCCTTCTGACCGTTATTCTCCATGACTGAACAGCCAGCCGCAGCGCAACATCATCGCGTGTCAGCCGTACTCCTCGGTACTGAGAAACGTGTGGTCTCCGTCGCTGTGGCCTTTTAGCTTTTTTGTATCCAGCGGCATCGCCCGAGCAGCATATCAGAATGGCGCAGTTGCTGAACTTCTCTTTACACGCTCCGCTGCCACCCGCGCGCCGGCCTGCGGCAGATTCTCAACTGAAACAGACAATAATCAACTTTGGGAAAGAAGTGACCGCCGCCGCATAGGTGCGAAGTGAGAAGAAAACTAAACTGTCAGCGCTAAATCACTGAATTTGCGGTTTTCAATAATGACCTTTTTCAGTCCCCGCTTTCGCAGCGTTGTTAGCGATCTTTACTATTATTTGTTGGAAGATTAATTTCTTTGGCGGGGCTGGAGAGGATTGCAAACGGCGATTCTTGAGGAGAAAAGGCAGGGCTAGTGAAGCCCGCACCGGCTGCAAATCGGCCCTCCAAATTGCAAGCGCGGCCTGTTGCGCTAATGCAAGCGTGTCAAATCTTTATTCGTAAGACGCGGTACGCTGATAATCCGGCATTTATGGACGGCTTCCGCAATGGCCAGAAACTTGTCCTTGGTCGCGGCGGCAACCAGCACACAGCATCGGGAGCAATGAGACTTTCTGATTGCAGTGTTGGCAGAATAGACGTGGTGCACAAATTGTAAAGGCCGGCTGATGCACATAGCTTAGCTCCGTAACGACAATAACTCCTGAGCTGGCGTGAGCTGGAGTTGAAAAGATAGTACCTGATTGAAATATATTAAGCTGTTCACTTTTGTACATAGAAGATAAGCCGTAAAGCTATCGTCCTACATGGCTAACCAAAGAAGCTCGGCTTTCCGCCGTAAGCTGGATCTACTGATATGATCGGTTGTCGCGGCCCCACGGATGACCAAGTACTTCGTCCGGGCGGTACATGTTTGTTTAGGAAAGGATTTACATATATATGACCGCCGTTGGCCACCGTATCCGCGTCTCTCTTGGCGGATTCGGCTACCCGCGTTTTTGCCATCTCTGCTGCAACACTGGAGAATACCGCCACGGAGGATTTCTTGTGATTACTCTTAATTGCCATAATTTCCCATCATCCCGAAAGTGCCGCAATGAAACAGCTATTTTTTTTGAGCAAGGGTGAGTAACTCTGCTAAACGGCGGTTATTCTGAGTCGGACATTGTTTTCCCATCAACTCCGTGCAGCTTCGTAGCCACCAAAACCGCCAATAAGGTGGCGGTGCTTCGCACAGTCCCCGCGATCGTTAAAAGCGCTTCTGAAACGAGCAAATGTATTTCCGCGAGCCCTTCCAGGCGTGTGCTGACATTGTGAAGTTTGTCGACTTCATCCAAGATAGATTGAAAAGCCATAAGCGGGCCCTTTTGTCCGGGCTAAGTGAAAGGAAGTACTTCAGATGGACTGCTTAGTTCAGAGAACCTGAAAGAGGAGAAGGTGGTAACCACCCCAACTACCAGTATATCGTCAAATGTAGCTCAGCAGCGGCTTTATTTTAGTTGCTGTTGCAAACAAAGCCCTTTCACAATTGACCTTGAAGCGAAGTTTGCGCGCTTGATTTTTTCTTGCCCTCGAACTTCCACCACGCAGGCATCTGGGTGCAAACTCATTGCGCGATCCTTGGACAACACCTTGCGATTGTCCCTTGTGCAATAGCGCACAGCATTCAAAGTCTCAGGAGCCTAGACTGAGTGTAAGGACAATCCCCGAGTATGAGAAACACCGCAAAAGTGAGAATCCTGGTTGTTGAGGACGATCAAAGCGTTCTATCGACGATAACGACGATATTAAATGTGCAAGGATACGAAGCAGAAGCTGCATGCGATGGTTTCGATGCGTTGATGCGTCTGAAAGACAACGTGCCGGATCTTATCGTTTCAGATCTCAACATGCCTCAGATGTCCGGTTTCGAGTTGCTGTCCGTGGTTCGCAGGCGCTACCCGCAAATAAAGGTAATCGCCACCAGCGGCGCTTATGACGCTAATAATGAAGTGCCTTCTGGCGTGATCGCTGATGGGTTCTACCCCAAAGGTAGATCAAGCGCCGCAGAATTCCTGGAGCTCGTCAAAGAAGTGCTCGAAGCACCGGCAATCCACTCTGCAACGACCGCCCCGGTCTGGATACCAAGGAACGGCCGGGATCACAATGGCAAACCTTTCGTGGTGCTCACCTGTACTGAATGTCTCCGATCATTTCCATTTTCCGTCGAGGGCGAGCCCACCGCAGAGATTCAGAAAACACGATGCATCTACTGCCCGCATGAGGTTTCTTACATCATTGACTTCTCTCGCTCGGTCGACTCGCCGGAGAAGAGGGTCGCGTGGAGAGCTTCATTCTTGAAATCATTGGGCAAAGGTTCAGCCTAAGAAACAATTGCTTGCGTTGAATGCAATAAACATTACACAACTATTATCCCTCTCTCTAATTCTCTGTTAATCAATAGACCCCAAACAGACGAGAACAGATGCGAGCTGACACGCTCATTCGTCCTGCTGCCATTACTTGCGGTGCGAGCGCGGGGAAAAGCTCCATCGTGAGTGGAACAAAGGGGTGCAGAAGCTCTTCCAAACTGGCGACGGCTTACGCCTATGAACGATTGGACTCCGCACTGTCACTGTGCGGCACTCCAATCAGAAGAGTCGCTGACCGCGGCGGACGGAAACATGTGCCGCGCACGTCGAAGTTCTTGCCCATCTCCCGCCAAATCGCTAGCGCAACGTTGTTCATGTAGAGAACCCGGGCGACGTGACGGGAAGCCCCGCGCTCTCCGTAGATACTGAGCGTGTTGAGCAACTGCATCCGATTTCTTGACAGCAGAAACGGTGGCACGCTCACCGCTGGCGCATTCTCTGGGTCGCGTATCTCATCAGCGGTTTGCTGGACGACCGAGTAATTTTGTAGCGCGGACTGGTCCATTCAACCTTTGATGCTGCACCGCCTGCAACCAGACAAAATCTCGGTCCTCCCCCCTGCGGCATTGCGATTCGCAGCCCCGAGAGTGCCATAGGTCGCATCGTAATTCGCAAAATCTCGGAAGTAGATTCCCAACAAATAGGACAGTCCGATCCAGCCGCCTACAGCAATCACCGCTCCGGGCAGCGTATGCATGAATTTCTGTCGCACGTTGGGGGCCCAGAAGTATAGAAGTTCCAAAGCAATCACCGTGAAGCCGATTGCTACCGACCATTGAAGGTAGGGCCAGATTGCTGCAAACACCGGGCTGAGCCCCACCGTGCCGGCGAGCCATCCGCCGAACTTCGG
>Ga0070741_10008377_pt1 | contig 20790 bp, 18 predicted proteins | sample Coa_R1_4_FD_66440 | JGI IMG/M metagenome (GOLD analysis project Ga0070741, IMG submission 66440) | Surface soil microbial communities from Centralia Pennsylvania, which are recovering from an underground coalmine fire - Coalmine... | ecosystem: Environmental > Terrestrial > Soil > Unclassified ...
GACGCACTCGGCCGAGGCTTACAACATCTATCCGGCCGGTAACACGGCGACGTGTCCGGGGACGGGGAACAAGAAGTGCTCGCCGGCATTCGTCAATGCGAACGCCACGCCGCCGAACTACCATCTCCTTCCGGCCGACTCGTGTGCGCGAGGTGCAGGTGACCCCTCGCGCTACCCGAGTACCGACATTGACGGCCAGGCGCGCCCTCAGGGCGCGGTCGACGCGGGTGCCGACGAAGTTCCCTAGCGCCGCCGAAGTTCTCTCGCCGGCACACCGGCGACGGTGGTACCCGGCGCGACGTCGCGAGTGACGACCGCCCCTGCTCCGACGAGCGCTCCACGACCAACTCGCACGCCGCCCAGGATCACCGCGCCGGAACCGATACTCGCGCGAGATTCGACCACCGAGCGCAGCATCGTCCAATCGCTCTCGTCCTGGAATGTGCCCTGGTCCGTGGTGGCGCGCGGAGATTTGTCGTTGACGAACATGACGCCGTGTCCGATGAACACCTCATCCTCGATCGTGACGCCGTCGCAGATGAACGTGTGGCTCTGGATCTTGCAGCGCGAGCCGATCGCCGCCCCCCGCTGTATCTCGACAAACGGGCCGATTCTGGTCTCGTCGCCGATTGCACATCCGTAGAGATTGGTGAATGGGAACACCTGCACCCCCTCGCCGAACTCGACGTCCGCGATGAGGCGGTGAGGTGCGTCGTTCGCCGGCCTAGCGGCCACGGTCGAAGTAGGCGCGTACGGCGTCTACGACCGCGGAAAGCTGCTCGTCGGTGATGCCCGGAAAGATCGGTAGTGAAAGCGCTTCCGTCGCGAGCCGTTCGGTCACCGGAAACGCCCCCGGTGCGTATCCCAGGCTGGAATATGCCGCGGAGAGATGTACGGGCTGCGGATAGTGCAGGCCGACGCCAATTCCGTGCGTGCGGAGCCAATCCGCCAGGCCGTCTCGCTCGCGGGTGCGGATGACGTATAGGTGCCACACCGGATGGCTGCCGCATGGAACGGCCGGCAGAATGAGATCACCGACCCCTGCCAACTGCTCGCTGTATCGCCGCGCTGCCTCCCGCCGAGACTCGTTCCACTCATTCAGAAGCGGAAGCTTGTGTCGCAGAACCGCAGCCTGGATCGTGTCGAGCCTCGACGTATAGCCGATCACGTCGTGGTGGTACTTCAGCCGTTGTCCATGCTCGCGCAGCGCGCGAACCTGCTCCGCAAGTCGCTCGTCGTCGGTAATGAGGGCGCCGGCATCGCCGAACGCGCCGAGGTTCTTTCCCGGATAGAAGCTGAATGCCGCCGCAACACCAACCTCGCCGGCGCGCACGCCGTTCCGATCTGCGCCATGGGCCTGGCACGCATCCTCGACGATCGCAAGCGAGCGCGTACGAGCGAGCTCGCCGAGCCGCGTCATATCCGCGAGCTGACCGTAGAGGTGTACCGGCATGACGGCGCGCGTGCGATGCGTGACAGCAGCAGCCGCTGCATCGGTGGCGAGCGTGTAGTCGGCCTCGTCCACGTCCGCAGGGACGGGCGTCGCTCCCACCTGACTCACGGCTTCGAACGTCGCGATGAATGTCGCCGCGGGTACGACGACCTCGTCGCCGGGGCCGACCCCGAGCGCGTGCAGCGCGAGTCGGAGTGCATCCAAGCCGCTGCCGACACCGACGCATATCTTGCTGCCACAAAAAGCCGCGAATGCGTGCTCGAACTCGGCGACGGCCGGGCCGTTTGTGAAGGCATTCGAGCGAATCAGCTCGGCAATGTCGTCGAGGATCACGTCCGCAAGAGGCGCGTGAGACGAGCCGAGGTCGAGAAACGGAACGGACAACCCCTGCGTTGCGGTGGCTTCCGACATCACGGCGGACGATAGTGACCATTCACCCGGCCCGCCACAGCACGTAGCGGTGGTTATCGACCTGCTCGATCGTCTAGGGCGCCCACCGGTCTGGACGGTTTGCCCGGTCCGGCCTACTCCGGTAGCCCAACCGCTCATACGCTCATGACGTGAGGAGATGCCAGCGCAGGGCGCCCGTCCGCGCGGTCACGATCCGGAGATCTGCAACATGAGCGAGTTCGCACCCACGGCTGCACTCGGCGTCGAGCGCCACGGTCCGTCCGCCCTACCCACGCGCCGATCCCGTGGTTGGCTCGTTCGTCGGGCACTGCGGACGTCCGACGCCTTGGGTCTAGGCCTCGCTTTTCTTGCAACCGCGCTGATCTTCGGACCCGGCGAGGGCGCGCAGAATCACTTCGCTCTCGGGGCGGAGTACGCGCTGTTTATCGCCTCGCTACCCGTCTGGCTTGTCGGTGCGAAGCTCTACGAGCTCTATGACCACGATGAGGAACTGACCGATCACAGCACTCTCGACGACTTCGTCGGTGTGTTGCACCTGGTGACCCTCGGCTCGTGGCTGATGTTCATCGGCGCCAGGCTGACCGGCCTCGCCGCCCCGGAACTCGCGAAGGTGGCGACGTTCTGGGGCATGGCGCTCGTGTTGATGACTGGCGGGCGGGGGATCGCTCGCGCCTACTGCCGTCGCCGTCCCGAATATTCACAGCGCGCACTGATCGTCGGTGCCGGCGAGGTAGGTCAGCTCGTAGCGCGCAAGTTCGAGCAGCACCCGGAGTACGGGATCGAGCTGATCGGACTCGTCGACGACGATCCACTCGAACTCCGCGACGACATCGAGGCGAGAGTCCTGGGAACGACGGCGATCGTACGAGAGCTTGTCGAACGCGAGGGGATCGAGCGAATCGTGGTCGCATTCTCGGGCGACGACGATGCAAAGACGATCGAGCTCGTTCGCGAGCTCAAGCCGCTCCATGTCCAGATCGACATCGTCCCGCGGCTCTTCGACGCGCTGGGACCCGATGTTCTCGTGCACTCGGTCGAGGGCCTGCCGCTGGTCGGGCTACCTGCCTCGAAACTGCTGCCGTTCTCCCGGGCGATCAAGCGCTCGATCGACGTGGCCGGAGCGTCCCTCCTCTTGCTCGCTACAGCTCCCCTCTTCGCGGTGATCGCCTTCTGGGTTCATAGAGACTCGGATGGCCCAGTGCTGTTCCGACAGGAGCGCCTCGGAGAGGGGATGCGCCCGTTCGTCGCGCTGAAGTTCCGCACGATGGATGTGAATACCGACACGACCGTCCATCGGGACTTCATCCGATCCACGATGACCTCTCGCGCCGCACCGAGCGCGAACGGCCTCTACAAGCTCGATCGGTCTTCGTCGATCACGAAGAGCGGCCGGTTTCTCCGCAAGACGAGCCTCGACGAGCTGCCGCAGCTCATCAACGTGTTGCGTGGCGAGATGTCGCTCGTCGGGCCGCGCCCGTGCATCGCCTACGAGACTGAGGGATTCGCAAAGCATCACTTCGAGCGCTTCGACGTCCCGGCAGGAATCACGGGCTTGTGGCAGGTGACGGCACGGGCCCATGCGAGCTTCGGCGAGGCATTGGACCTCGACGTCGCGTACGCGCGTCACTGGTCGCTCGGGCTAGACCTCCTGTTGCTCTTGCGGACACCTTTTGTGCTCCTTCGACAAAGGACGGGTACCGCCTGATGGCATACTGGCGCGAAAGCGGGCATGAGCCAGTCCGGATCGCCGTCGTCGGCCTCGGCTACTGGGGCCCGAATCTCGTGCGAAACGTGCACGAGTTGCCGGCGGCCGAGCTCGTCACGGTGTGCGATGTGCGAGTCGAAATGCTCGACAAGATCGCACGCCGGTACCCGAGCGTCGAAGCGACCACGTCCTTCGAAAGCGTCCTCGCGGACGCCACGATCGAGGCGGTCTGCATCGCCACGCCGGTCGCAACTCACTTCCCCCTGGCGACCGCCGCGCTCGCCGCCGGGAAGCACGTCTTTCTCGAGAAGCCACTCGCAGCTTCGTCGGCCGAGGCAATCAGCCTCATCGAGGACGCACGAGGAGCAGCGCGCATTCTCATGCCGGGGCACACCTTCCTCTACAGCCCTCCGGTGAATGCGATCCGCGAGCTGATCTCCGCAGGCGAGCTCGGCGATATCTATTTCGTGTCGACGAGCCGCGTCAACCTCGGACTCCACCAGCCCGACGCGAGCGTCGTCTGGGACCTCGGGCCTCACGATTTCTCGATCCTGCGCTATTGGCTCGACGAGACGCCTTCGAACGTCAGCGCGATCAGCCGCGGCTGCGTGATCCCGGCGACGCCGGACGTTGCGTTCATCAACCTCGAGTATCCGTCCGGGATCGTCGCACACGCCGAGCTCTCGTGGCTCTCGCCGAGCAAATTGCGCCGGACAACGGTGGTCGGCTCTCGGAAGATGGTCGTGTACGACGACACGAGCAACGAGCCGGTACGCGTATTCGACTCGGGCGTGACCCTCCCGGATCCGCAGACGTTCGGCGAGTACCGCCTGACGTATCGGACCGGTGACATCGTGTCGAAGCATGTCCCGCCGGAAGAGCCGTTGCTGCTCGAGATGGCCGACTTTTGCAATGCGATCCGGACGGGTGAGGCGCCCCGTTCGGATGCGAAACTCGGGCTCGACGTCGTGCGGATGATCGAAGCCGTCGACGTATCCCTCGAGGCGCGTGGTGCGCCGACGAGCCTGGAAGACCTGCCTGCAATCGGCATCTAGCCGGAGGGCCGGCCCAACCGGACGATCTGCGCTTCCGAGCCGGCCGGACCGGCGATCTCGAGCGAGCCGTCCTCCAGCTCCTCGATGGTCGACGCGGCGCGCCGGCGCCACCATGCGCTGACTTCGCGCGGGAGTGCGTGCCAGACGGTCTCGTCCGCTGCGTATCGGTCGAGAAAGCGATCGTACGCGTCGAGACGCCCGGATGCGCTCATGTAGTCGGGGTGCGTGAGGAGCATCGTCAGCCCGCCGCGCGCGCGCAGCGCATCTGCCTTTGCAAACCAAATCGCGCTGCCCTCATCGAGGATCTCAAACACCGTGTGATCCATCGTGACCGTCAGCGGCAGTTCCACGAGCCCTTGGTTCTCGAACGGCAGCCAGGTGCAGCAGCCGCCGCCCTGCGGCTCGTAGGGGTCCGTGTCGAAGCTCGAGGTGTCGTAGTCGAAGCCGAGGGTCGGCATGAGCTCCCAGTCGCGGTGGAGCGCCGGCGCACGGAATCCGACCGCGCCCCAGCGCTTCCGCCACGTGTGAATCGCGCCGAGCCGCTGACTCAGGACCGATGGCACGAGATCTCGGCCGTCGTGTCGGAGCCCGTGCACACCGACCTCGAAGCCGGCGCCGTGAAGTGCGGCGACGGTGCCGTCTGACACGGTGTAGTCGCGCTCGGGGACGAAATACCAGGCCGACCTGCAGTCGTGCGTCAGCTCGAGATCTCGCAGCTCGCCGAGCGACCGATAACCGCTCTCATGCTCGACATCGTGCGTGAGCACGAGACACCAACGCTTGCCGTTCGGCCAAGAGCCGATCGCCGGCAACGAGTCGCCGAGCGTCACGGCGATCCAGTCGAACAGCAATTCGTAGAGGTCGTGCAGCGACGTCTCGATCGGCCAACGTGGGAAGGAAGAGCGCGCCTGCACGCGACTGAACCCACGGCGCAGCGCGAGCTGACCACGACGCGGGACCAGCGGTCGCGCCAGGTAGTAGCCGCGAAGGAGAGCTGCCCCGAGGCGCCGCCTGGGCCGCTCGCGGGCGTACGCTTCCGACCAGAGCGAGACCATCGAGTCGCCCGGGTCGAAGGGCAGTAGGAGGACCCTGGAGTCGTTGCGGCGGATGGAACCGGCACGAACGTGGTCGGCATCGTGCAAGACCCCGAGCTCCTCCCATGACCCGCCGAGCTCTCGGGCCTGAGCCAACATGGTGGCCTCGTCGGCAAGCGTCGCGTAGAGCATGCAGTCTCCGAGGCGCCAGAGCTCGCGGCGCCCCTCGCCGCCGCTACTACCGACCGGCCAGACGATTGCACCGTGTTCGTTTCCGAGCCGCCCGAAGGGCTCGGCGTCCGGTTCCAAACGGTACGGAACGCGGAAGTAGTCGAACAGTCTGAAGGGTCGCGTGGAGACGATCACGACTTGGCGGACCCGTGCTCGCGCGTGACGTGCTCCAGCAGCTCAGCGAGCTCGGCGGTCAACCGACGTCGCTCGTATCTCGCAATGACCTCGTCGTTGGCCTCGGTCGGCCGACGGGCCTCCTTCAGCTCGAAGCCCTGGACGATTGCGCGAGCAATCGCACGAGCATCGCTCGGGGCGCAGACGATCCCGAGCCCGGCGGCAGTGACGATGTCCTTTGCGTCACCACTCGGCACGGCCGCGAGAATCGGCTTCCTCGCCGGAAGATACTCGTATGTCTTACCCGGGACGATCCTGGCGCGAAAGCCTTCGCGCACTCCATGCATCGGCAGGAACAGCATGTCCGCCGATTGGAGGAGCGCGACAGAGGCCAGATGCGGCAGATAACCGTGTATGCGAACGGCAGGATCTGTTTCGGCTCGGTCCGCCGCCGACAGGACGCCCGCCAGGTGCACTTCGATCTGCGCAGCGATCTCGGGGCGGTCACGACGAAGAAGCCGAACGGCTTCGAGCAGGTAGACGTGCGAGCGCGGCAGGTAATCGACGTCGCCAATCGCCCCGCCGAGCGCCCGTCGAATACGCTGGCGTCGACGCTCGCGCCGACCGGCTTCCGTGTGCAGAGAGCCGGCGTGCACGATCCGGAATGCCGAGTCGGCTCTCTCCGCGGCTCGACCGGTGAAATCGGACTCGTCGTAGCCGTTGGGTATCGCGACCACAGGCCGGTCGCGGAACTCCGGAAACGCCTCCACGAGAATCCGGGCAGCTTCCGGAGTATTCATCACGATCGCCGCGGCCGTCGCCAAGTCGCGCCGCATTCGTCGCTCGGCAAGGCGCCGGTGGAGAATGGTGGGGTAGACGAACATCTCGTCGAGCGCCCACGGGTCGCGCAGGTCGGCCACCCAAGGCCTCCCTTCCGCCCGAGCGAGCCGAGCGGCGACGCGGGCAGACTCGAACGGCGACATCGAGGCGATGAGGACGTCAGCATCGCCAGCTGCATTGCGGCCGGCGGCGAAGGCCGAGGATTCCCACCAGCGTGCCCATGGAGTCTGCAGGCCGAGCCACCGCTCAGCCCGTGACCGGAACCCCTCGCTGGCGAGAGGCTCGGAGCCGCTCGCCCGAATCACACGCAAGTCCGTTGGAAGCTCGGCTGCCAGGGTGTTGTCCGACGGTAAGCCGCCCGGGCCGCCTCCGGGTCCGGTCAGAACGACCGGCGTCCATCCCAGATTCGGCAAATACCGCACGAACTTCACCGAACGTTGCGTGCCCGAGTAGCCGATCGGCGGAAAGTGGTAGGCGATGAAGAGAACGGTGGGCACGGTTAGCGTCTCGTTCGCGGTTGTCGTGTCAACATGTTGGACGGCGCGGTCGGCGGAGAGCGAAAGCTATCCTTGCGCTCGCCATTGGTGCTAGGCAACGTGTGTTGAGGTGCAAATCGGCAGAGCTGGCACAGAGCGTCAGAGCGTGAGCCTCCACGCTCGATTTCTGCGCGCCGCAGAGCTGTTTCCCAACCGGTCGGCGCTCGAAGTCGACGGCTCTCCGGTTACATATGCGGACCTACGCTCCCGCGCGGAGGCGATCGCGGCCTCGCTCGAGCGCCGCTCGGCGGAAGAGCCACCGCTCACAGCGGTCTTCGCGTATCGCTCCGAGACCGCATTCGCCGGCATCCTCGCGGCTCTCATCCGCGGCCACGCCTATGTCCCGCTCAATCGGACGTTCCCTCCGGATCGCACGCGGGTCATGCTCGAACGAGCGGGTTGCCGCTCGGTGATCGTCGACGCGGCATCCGCGGGGCAACTCGAAGAGATCGTCGGGAATCGCTCGGAGCAGCTCGTGATCGTCGCTCCGGATCTCGACGAGGTCACGGATCTTCGCCGACGCATGCCTCAGCACACATTTCTGGGTGCGCGCGACCTCGAGGGGGTCGGTGGGTTCGAAGCAGTCGAGGTCGATCCGGACTCGATGGCTTACTTGTTGTTCACCTCGGGGAGTACAGGCGTGCCGAAAGGCGTCATGGTCTCGCACGCGAACGTGTCGCATTTCCTCGACGTTATGACCGAACGTTATGAGGTGAATGAAGCGGACAGACTCTCACAGACGTTCGACATGACATTCGATTTGTCGGTGTTCGACATGTTCGTGGCGTGGAGCAGCGGTGCCTGCGTCTGCTGTGTGCCGCAGTCGGAGGTGATCAAGCCCGGGAAGTTCATACGCGACGCCGAGCTCACGATTTGGTTCTCGGTTCCATCGACCGGCATCTTCATGAAGCGCCTCGGAATGCTCAAGCCGGATCGTTACCCCAGCCTGCGCTGGAGCCTGTTCTGTGGGGAACCGCTGCCGGCGGATATCGCGGAGGCATGGGCGGCCGCCGCGCCGAACTCGATCGTCGAGAACCTTTACGGTCCGACCGAGCTCACGATCGCATGCATGCTCTACCGTTGGGATCCGGTCCGAGGGCCGAACGAGTCGCACCACGGAATCGTCCCCATTGGAGCGCCGTATCCCGGCATGGCCACGCGCGTCGTCGACGGTGAGCTGCGCGAAGTCGAGCCGGGCGCAGAAGGTGAGCTGATGCTCTGCGGCCCTCAGGTCGCGCTCGGTTACTGGAACGATCCGGAGAAGACCGAAGCCGTCTTCGTGACGCCCGAGGGTGCGCAGGCGCTGCACTATCGAACCGGCGACCTCGTCCGGCGCCCAATTGCAGGGGCACCCATGACATACGTCGGTCGGGTCGATCATCAAGTCAAGGTGAACGGCCACCGCGTCGAGCTCGGGGAGGTCGAGGCGACTCTTCGCGAGCTGACCGGCGTTCAGGCAGTCGTTGCGATCGGCTGGCCGCGCACTGCTGCGGGGGCTGCCGGAGTCACCGCGTTCGTCGGCGACACGTCGATCGACGTCCAGGCAATCCGCAGTCAGGCGGCCGCACGCCTTCCGGACTACATGGTCCCACGCGAGATCCGGGCCGTCGACGCGATCCCGCTCAACGCCAATGGAAAGTTCGACCGAAATGCACTCGTGTCCATCCTGGAGACCGGATGAGCACCGTGACCGCCGAGGCTGTGCGTCACGCGGTGCTAGAGCGTGTGTCTCCTCGTCTGAAGGAGCGCGGTCTGCAGCCAGAGAACGTCGCCGACGACTTCGATCTGCTGGCCGAGGGCGTAGTCGACTCGTTCGGTCTGCTGGAGCTGATCGGCGCCGTCGAGGCGCAGTTCGGACTCTCGATCGACTTCGAGGAAATCGACGCGGCTGACTTGACCTCGATCGGGCCATTCAGCCGCTTCGTCGAAGCATACAGTCAAGCCTTCTCGGCTCCCGCGACGGACGGACACACTGCGCAGAGAACCGTCACGGCGCCGACGCCTCCATCGCAACGTGACGCCGGCGCGCTGCACAGGATGCTCGGTCGCAAGTGGATCGGCGTGCACCACTTCGCGCGTCGGGCTCGTGCGAAGGCATTCAGCATCCTTTCGTCCGGCGGATTCGCGTCCTTCGGTGCCGAGAGCGTCATCCAACCTCCCGTGCGCCTCGAGGGCGTGGACAGGATCGCGATCGGCAGCGGCGTTTTCATCGGCGAAGGCTCGTGGCTGCAGGTGATCGGCGACGCACCTGGGGTGTGCCTCACGCTCGGAGACGGTGTCGGCATCGCCGGCAATTGCGTATTCTCGGCTGTTCTCTCGATCGAGATTGGGCGTGCGGTATCGATGGGTCGCAACGTTCATGTCGCCGATCATGCCCATGAGTATCGAAATACGGCGCTTCCGGTCCTTGAGCAGGGATTGACCGACATCCACGCAGTTCAGATCGGGGACGGCGCCTGGATCGGCCAAAGCGTCGTCGTGCTACCCGGCACTCGCATCGGAAAGGGAGCCGTTATTGCCGCCAACTCGGTCGTCGGCGGTGTCGTGCCGGACTTTACGCTCGCAGCAGGCGCTCCCGCGCGGCCGCTTCTCCGGTTCGGTTGAGTGCTCGTCCGGAGGCGGAGATCGACGTCGTCGTCGTCTCGTACAACAGTCGCGACGAGCTTCGCGCCTGCGTCGAGCCGCTTGCACGCGAGCCCCGTTTGGCCGTCTGCGTTGTCGACAACGCTTCGTCCGACGGCAGCTCCGAGGTGGTCGAGGATCTTCCGATCAGGCTCGTGAGGGGGACGGAGAACGTCGGCTTCGCTCGGGGTTCGAACCGAGGCTGGCAGATCGGCACCGCGCCGTACGTGCTCTTCCTAAACCCGGATGCGCGAATCGAGCCGCAGTCCGTCCGAGCGCTCGCCGGGTTGCTCGACCGCGAGCCGGGAGTCGGAATCGCAGGCCCACGAATCGAACGCGACGACGGCAGCCTTCACTTCTCGATCCGTCGCACTACCCGTCTGCGATCGACGTTTGCACAGGCGTTTTTTCTCCATCGTCTGGCTCCCGCAGCAGGTTGGGTCGAGGAGCTGGTTCGCGATCCGGCCGCCTATGAGAGACAAGGCCCTCACGAATGGCTATCCGGCGCCTGTCTGCTTGTCCGGCGCAGCCTGTTGGAAGAACTCGGAGGGTTCGACGAGCGATTCTTCCTCTACTGCGAAGACATGGACCTCTGCGTTCGGGCCCGAGCTGCAGGCTTCGAGGTGGTTTTCGTCCCCGAGGCTCTGGCTCGCCATGCCGGCGGCGCCTCGGCCCCGGGGGCGGTGACGGCGCCGATGCTCGCCCGCAGCCGCGCGCAATTCGCCACAAAGCATTTCCATAAGTGGGCGGCCGCGTTGGAACGCCTCGGAATTGCTCTTGGGGAGCTGACCCACGCGCTCACCGGGCTCGGGGACGTACAGCTACGAAAAGCACGACTAAGGGCCGCGGCAATCGCCTTGAAGCGTCCCTAGCCAGACGTTCAGTCCCAACCATCGAAGGCCTGAACGAACCGGCGTCGCGAGAGGGACGCACCGCGGCTACGCTCGGAAGCGTGAGAGACCCGCTGCGGTACGCTGCCATCACGCCGGCGCGAAACGAGGCAGAGAATCTGCGCAGGCTGGGTGCCTGCTTGATTCGGCAGGAGCTCCGGCCCCGACTCTGGGTAGTGGTGGACGACGGCTCGACCGACGAGTCGGTCGAGGTCGTCAAGGAGCTTGCAGCCGAGCACGCGTGGATCGTCTCGATCGCCTCACCCGGCGTCTCCGCTCGGAGTGGACCTCTGCACGACGGTCGCGTCCGCGGACGTGACGTCATCGCGTTCAATGCAGGGCTCGAGTACACGCGAGCCCATCTCGGCTCGACGGATGTCGTCCTCAAGCTCGACGCGGATATCTCGTTCGAGGACCGGTTTTTCACTCGGCTGCTCGAGGAGTTCGTGGCCGACGAGAAGCTTGGCATCACCGGGGCAACCTGTTACGAGCTTGAGGACGGGGAATGGATCTCCCAACATGTGACAGGTGGAACCGTTCGCGGCGCGACGCGTGCATATCGCTGGGCATGTCTCCCCGATGTCATGCCGCTCGAGGAGCAGCTCGGCTGGGACGCAATCGACGAAGTAAAGGCGAGACTTGCGGGTTGGTCCACGCGCAGCATCGCGGACTTGCCGTTCTTCCATCACCGCCCCGTGGGCTCGCGTGACGGCGCACGTCGCTCCTGGGAGTCTCAGGGGACGGCCGCCTATTTCATTGGGTACCGCCCGTCGTACCTCGTCCTTCGCTCGCTGTTCCAATCACGGCGCGATCCACGGGCGCTGGCTATGATCCTCGGATACTTACGCGAGGTGCGCGCCCGCGCTCCGCAATGCTCCGATACCCGAGTGCGGGACTATCTCAGAGATCAGCAGCGCTTGATGCGACTGACCTTCCGCGCGCGCGAAGCACTCGGCCGCGCCTGAACGCCGGCGCGCCCGGCGTCCACGTCGAAAGTGGGCGGGGTTGTCGTGTGTCGCGGTGTGAAGTAGCTGCGACTAGGTGTCCTACCTACGGACGTTGTGAACGCGGCTGATGGGGGCCGGTTTCCGAGTGAGCTGTGGGGTCGTCTAGGGCTCGGTCGTGAGGTGGCGGATGCCGCGGCGGGCGAGCTGTTCGCGGAGTGAGCGGTTGTGGACGTAGGCGAAGGCGAAGGCGAAGGCGAAGGCGAAGGCGAAGGCGAAGGCGTTGTCGGTCATCAACCGCCTCGTCGTGATCCCGTGACAGTCGAAGAAGGCGAGTGGCGCGCTCGACGAAGCCGGTGACGGTCGCGGCTTTCTCGTCGTCGTGGAGCTCGACGTAGGCGAGCCGCGAGTGGTCGTCGACGATCGCGTGTGCGAAGTCGTACCCGACCAGGGTTGTCTTGCTCCGACCGCGCAACGCCTGGGAGCGATCACCGGTGACCGCGTGGCCTGGACGCAGGAAGCGCGCGTAGCGACTCACGTCCATGTGCAGCAGGTCGCCCGGACAGGGCCATTCGTAGCTGTTGGCCGGCTCCTTGACGGTCGGCGGGCGGCGTGAGAGTCCGGCTCGCTTGAGCACCTTCCATACGGTCGAGTGAGCGAAGCCGGTCGCCCCGGCGACCAGGCGCGGACCCCAGGCGGTCTCGCGGCGGCAATCGCAGATCCGCTCCTGCAGCTCGCGCGCGAGTAGCCGCGGCGAGCGGTGCGGACGGCTCGAGCGAGCCAGCAGAGCGCCCGGCTGACTGCCGCCATCGATCCAGCGATGCCACCAACGATGCGCCGTCGCCGGCGACACGCTGAAGGCAGCCGCGGCCGCCTTCAGCGAGAGACCATCCTCGATCGCACGCACCAAAGCGAGCCGACCAGCCAGTCCGAGCTTGGCGTTAGCGTGCAGACACATCCGCGCCCTCCTTTGAGCGTGAGTCCGGGAAGACCCACAGCCTCAAAGGAGGGCCGGATAGAACCTCAGCCGTTCACAACCTCTGTAGGCGGGACAACTAGAGAGCGGCTGAGTCGCTGAAAGCGGCTTCGGCTCTGACTGCTGACCGTTTCTGCGTCCCATAGCCGCCGAGCTGGAGCACGACCGACGAGAGTGCGGCCACGATGAACATCATCAGCGTCACCTGGATGAATGAAAACGCGTCGTAGAACAGCATTCCCCACGCGAATGCGGCGATTCCGCTTCCGAATGCAGCGTAGAGCCACTGGTGTGGCGAGTCGTCGGCGCGCGCCGCGCGGAGCAGCTTCCGGACGAAGCTCACAAAGAACCAGATCCAAATTGCGATGCCGGCGATGCCGGTCTCGAGCAGGCTGCTCAGCCACTGATCATCGAGAATGTTCGCGTTCTCCTTGGGGCCGATGTCGATGATCCTGGTTCCGAAGCCTTCTCCGGCAAGCGGGTGATGCGACCATTCGGCAAGGCTCGGACCGAGGTCGGCGATGCGTCCGCTGCCTCGTGCGCCCGCGTCGCCCTGCTGCTCCTTCACGATCCCGCCCTTCGGGAAGAACGCCTCCTTGAGCGTCCCGACGGAACCGGGGAGAAGGAGGTGCATCACAACGATGCACGGGACGAGAAGCGGTACGAGCCGCTTGACCTCTCGAGGCCAGATGCGCGTATAAATCACGGCGAGGACGAGAAGCATGACGATCGTCGTGCGCGAGATGGTGGAGATGCTTCCGATCGAGATGAGGCCGATCGCGACGATCCAGCGCCTTTGCTTCGTTGCCTTCCAGAGATAGATCCCCAGTGGCAAGACGATGACGAAGAGCGCACCGAGCGCGATCGGATGTTGGGACGACGCATACACGCGCAGGTGTCCCCCACGAACCTCGAGCGAGTGGAACCCCGAGTACTGCGGCCTCAGGAACGGCAGCACTCGTGAAAGGTGATCGAAGATGTTGAAGCGCGTGTTGAACTCGACGATCGAGAAGAAGCCGACGATCGCGGTGCACGACACGATGACGCGGACCAGCGCGTCGACCATTCCCCACGTTCGGACGAGACCGACGAGGATGTAGTAGACGAGCAGGAAGCTGAGGAGGAAGGTCAGCTTCTTGACCACGATCGACCAGATCCCTTGCGAGCCGATGCTCGGCGTGTTTGCCACGTCCGAGATCAGCGCGATTGCGACGATTGCGAGCAATTGAAGCTCGAATCCGCTTCGTCGAGCGGAGACATAGGGATCGATCAGCAGCGAGCTGAACCATGCGACCGCGAGCAGGAGCACGAAGAGCCGGTACGGCTCCATCTGGAACGGCAGGTGAACCGGCAGCGTGTATGCGTCGACGGGGACGAAGAGGACGACGCCGAGGAGCAGGTTGATGAGACGCCGCCAGGTAAAGAGGCTCCGGTAGAACGCTCCGAGAAAGGAGATTCCGACCGCCAGCGGCGCAGCGACCTTCGTCGCGCCGGGTCCCGATGCGACTGCACCGGCGAGCATCACAACCGCAAAGCCGGTCGTCAGGCATGCGCCGATCGGCCAGCGGCTCTGCGTTCCTTCGACGACGCGAAGCATTTGCCGTCGATTCAGGCGGACGCGATCTTACGCGCCGCCGACTCCTCCTGTGGAAGCGGTCTGCGTGCGAGCGGGCGCATGTTCTCGAACGCGAAGGCGAGGCCGACGAAGGCGCTCATGACCGCCAAAAACACGACGATCGGCAGTGTCTTCGACCGGCCGGAGACCAGCTTGGACTGGCCCGGCGTCTGAATTTCCTGTAGCCAAATCCGGTTACCGGATGGGATGTTGTTTTCGCGCTGCTGCGCGTCAACGTACGAGATCAGGGCGTCCGCTGCCCGGCCGGCGAGGAGGAGCGAGCCTTCCTTCGTCGTCGAGAGCCCCGCAATGCTGATGATCGGCAGCGCGTCTGTCGACCCGGGGGCGGTCAGCAATGCTGCGGCCTGGACAGTCCCTGGAATCTTGCCCTTCTGGTCCATGAGCCTGTCGACGGCGTCGCCGGTGACGAGGTTGGAGTAGATGATCGCAAGGCTCGTGAACCTCGTCGGGTCGGAAGGTCCTTGCGCATTGATCGCTCCCCACGGGAAGCCGCGCTGCGTCACGAACACCCTGGTGTAGCTGACCCACTGCTCGCTCTGCCGGTACGTAATCTTGCCCGTCTTCGGGTCGACGCGGACCATGGTGAGGAACGCGAGGACGCATGCGATTACGAGGCCAAGAAGTACCAGCCATTTGAAGCGCCGCACAACGCGGCCGAACAACCGGAGATCCACGTGTCCTACTCCTTCATCCCGCGCGATGCGCAGGGTCGAGCTGATGTCGAAGGTAGAGGATCGCCGCCTCGGTCCTGTTGGCCACCTGCAGCTTGCGATAGACCCCAGCGAGATGGAACTTGACCGCATGCACGGTTACTGAGAGGTGCGCGGCAATCTCGTCGTTGGTCATCCCGTTTGCTGTCAACGTGAGTACCTGGCGCTCCCGTGGAGAGAGTGCGAGGATCCCAAGGGACTCGCCGTTCGAGCCGGTGGTCATGCAGCGGATCGTAGGGTGGCGCCGCGGCCAGCGTCCACGCGACGACGGCATAGTCATTGCACCGGCACCTAGCAAGACGGTTAGGTCGGCGCGCCTGAAAGCTAGCTTCTCGACCGATGGCCTGTGATGCAGGGCCCGTCTACCGTCGTACACGTGGCGACTGTCTCTGAGCCGGCGCGAGCTCTGCTGCGCAATAAGCGCCACTTCCGGATCATGTGCGTCCCGCCGCTCATTCCGCAGAATCCCTACCAGCGTCTTCTCTACCGCGCGCTCGCGGAGCGTGGCTTCGAGTTGCTTCCCGAATCGACGCTCCATATTCACAGGCTCTTGCGGCTGCGAGCCCGGGCGGGAATCGTGCACATTCATTGGCCGCAATCGTGCTACCGGCACGACGGTCCATCCGTCCTCTCTTGGCTGAAGCTTCTCATTTTCGTCCTCCGCCTCGCGGCAGCACGCGTGCTCGGATACCGAATCGTCTGGACGGTGCACCAGGTACTTCCCCACGAGGTCCGGTCTCAGCGCCTCGACCATGCCGCGTCGGTTGCCCTTGCTGACTTGAGCAACGTGCTCGTCGTGCACGACCGGAAGACCGCCGATGACGTCGCAAAGCTGCTTCCGCGCAATACGTCGAAGCTGCGAGTCGTTCCCCACGGCTCGTACGTCGGCGTGTATCCCCCCGGGCGGGCGCGCGCCGATGTCCGCGCCGAGCTCGGAGTCACGGCCGACGCGTGTGTCTTTCTCTCGTTCGGCCACCTGCGCGCGTACAAGGACGTCGATGTTCTGCTCGACGCATTTGGCCTCGTACAGTCGCGGTCAACCGCACTTGTGATCGCGGGGCTCCCGCTCGACCATAGTCTGACGACGCGGCTCGAGACCGCTGCCATTCTCGACGAGCGAATTCGGATTCTGCCTCGTTTCATTCCCGAGGATGGGGTTTCCGAGCTGTTCGGTGCTGCCGACGTCGCTGTGCTCCCGCGCGGAGACGGTGGCACGTCGGGTGCTTTGATCCTTGCGCTCTCGCTCGGCCTCCCCGTGATTGCGGCGCGGACACAAACCGCCGTCGACCTGACAGAGGCGGACGGGGCCGCTTGGTGGTTCCAGCCGGGCGACTCACGTGATCTCGCTGCGGTGATCGAAAATGTCTCGCGGGATCCAGAGAACCGCATCGCGAAGCAGCACGGAGCTCGTGCAGCCGCCGAGCGACTCTCCTGGTCGCAGGCTGCCGAGCTGCTCGATCCCGTTCTCCTCCGCGAGGACGCCCGATGAAGTCTTCGCGCGCGGACATCGTGCTCGTCTGTTCGTCCGGAGGGCATCTCCTCCAGCTGTCGCTGCTCGCAGAAGCGTGGAGCGCCCACTCGCGGGTCTGGGTGACGAACGACCGGAGCGACGCGCGCTCGCTGCTCGCCGGTGAGCGTGCAGCTTTCGTGCCCGGGCCATCGAGCCGGAACGCGGTGGCGTTCCTACGGAATCTGGCAAAAGCGGCGTCGATGCTGCCGCGCATCCGTCCCGCCGTGCTGATCACGACAGGCGCGGACGTCGCCGTGCCGTTCGCCTGGGTTGCCAAGCTGCTCGGCGCACGCGTCGTGTACATCGAGAGCCTGACCCGCCTCGAAGAGCTCTCGCTGAGCGCCAAGTTGATCGCGCCGATCGCGGACCGCTTGTACGTCCAATGGCCCGAGCTCCAGCGTGCCGTACGGCGCTCGATCTATGCAGGAGCGGTGCTGTCCGAATGATTTTCGTCACGACGGGGACCTGCGAGCCGTTCGACCGCCTGCTCCGTGCCGTCGACGCTCTGGAGCTCGACGAGCCGATCGTCGCGCAGTGCGGAGCATCAGCGGTACGCCCGCGCGGTGCGGCGTGCTTCGACTTCCTGCCTTTCGACGAGGTCAAGCGCTATGTCGAGGAGGCGCGCGTCGTCATCACACACGGCGGCGTGGGCTCTGTGCTCGTGGCGATCAGTGCGGGCCGGCGTCCCATAGTCGTGCCACGCTCGCCACAGCACGGCGACGCAGTCGACGATCACCAGCTGCCGTTCGCGCGTCGTATGCACGAGGCCGGCCGAATCGTCCTGCTCTCAGATCTGCGGGATCTCGCGGAGGCGCTGTCATCTCAAGTGTCCACAGTGGCTCGTGTGGACGTGGGCGGTGGCGCGCTTGTCTCCGACCTCCGTGCGTACTTGAGCGCCGCGATCCCTGCCGCCGCGGCAGGCGGATGAGCGACCTCGCGCCCTCCGACGACCTGGCAGGGCGTGTACTCGGGGGCGTCGCCTGGAAGGGCGTGTCGGCCGTGGTGCTCCAGTTGTCGCGACTCGCGACGGCGCTCATTCTCGCTCGACTGCTGTCGCCGCACGACTACGGGGTCGCCGGCATGGTGCTCGTCGTCTCCGGACTCGTACTGATCTTTTCCGATCTTGCGTTCGGCGCCGCGCTGGTGCAGCGCAAGGTGCTGACCGAGACGGACAGGTCGACGGTGTTCTGGACGAACGCCTTCTTCGGGCTCGTCTTCACGTGCGGAGCATTCTTCGCTTCCGGGCCGGTCGCGCAGTTCTATGGACAGCCGGCGGTAAAGCCGTTGTTCCAGGCGTTCTCCGTGGCGTTTCTCGTCACCTCGCTATCTTCCACGCAGTCAGCGCTCCTGAGCCGCGAGATGAACTTCCGCAGCCTCGAGCTCAGGCAGATGATCTCGTATGCCGCGGGCGCGGTCGTCGGCATCGTCGCAGCCATGCGCGGAGCCGGAGCCTGGGCGATCATCCTCCAGCAGCTCTCGATCGCGTTCGTCTCGACGGCGCTCCTGACTGCCTTCTCGTCCTGGCGCCCAAAGCTCTCCTTCTCGCTTGAGAGTCTCCGCTCGATGGGTGCCTTCAGCGGCCGCGTGTTCGCGACTCGAATCCTCTTCTACTTCAACCGAAACGTCGACAACCTGCTGGTGGGACGGTTCCTCGGCTCGGCGGCTCTGGGTGCGTACTCGCTCGCGTACAACGTGATGCTCATGCCGTTCAGCAGGATCTCGAGTCCGGTCCAGGACGTGATGTTTCCCGCGTTCTCGCGGGTCCAGGACGATCCTGGGCGCATCGGCGCCGGCTGGCTTCGCGTCAACCGTCTCGTGGCCGCGATCACGGTTCCGTCGCTCGTGGGGCTCGTCCTAGTGGCGCCGGACTTCATTCGTGCCGTGCTCGGCGAGAAATGGTCGGCTGCGATCCCCGTCGTCCGGATTCTCTGCTGGGTCGGTCTCCTGCAGTCCCTGCAGGGTCTGAACTCGAGCATCCTCGAGGCTCGCGACCGCACGCAAGACCTGGTTCGCTACGCGGTGATCGTCGCGGTCGCCAGCGTGATCGCTTTCGTGATCGGCCTCGAATGGGGGATCGTGGGTGTCGCCGCAGGCTATGCCGTGTCGAGCACGGTCGTCGAGCCGTACTACACATGGGTCACGGCGCGCTCGATCGGCCTCCCGCTGCGCGACGTCATCGCAAACTTCCGCGGCGTCTTTGAGGCCTCTGTGGCGATGGCGGCAGCAGTGATCGGCGTGCAGTTACTCCTCGTGGCCGGGGCGCCCGCGGAAAGGCTCACGCTGTGCATCGTGGCGGGAGCAGCCGTCTACCTGCCCGCCTGCGCATGGCGCGACCGCGCGCTCGTGGAAGACCTCCGCTCCCTCGGGGCGCTGCGAAGCAAGCGTGTGCTCGCATCACAGGTTGATCCGGCATAGCTAGACGTCGGCGGGGGATTGTGAAGCCCCCGCTTCGGATCGAATCCGCCGAGCAGGCATTTAATTGCGCCCTGCCGGCCCCGCTGCCGCCGTGCAGCTCGCAGATCCTCGACCACCGACCCCCCGGACGTCTAGCTACCCGTCGGGCGAAGGGTCTTGCGTTCCTGGCCTGTTCCCGGCCGATCAACGTTTCTAGGTTCTGTACCGGGCAGAGAGCCCCCTTTGCTTGGCGGTCGGGGAGAAAGGGTTCAAGTGACGGCTTTGAATTCGAGAGCACGGACGGCGGTGGACGCGTGACCGCGATCGCGTATCCGTCGATCGAGCACGAGTCCCCGAGTCGGACAGCATGGTCGCGTTCGGTCATCCGCGAGGACGCGTCGATCGTCTTCGTCGTTCCGGCGTACAACGAGGCGGACAATCTCCCCCGGCTCCTCGCCGACCTCGAGCGTCGGCCGGAGCTCACTCGTGGCGACAGCCGCGTCATCGTCGTTGACGACGGATCGACGGACGGTACTGCCGAGCTGGCGGAGACGTACAGCGGCCGGCTCACCGTCGATGTCGTGCGCCTTGGCGCGAACCAGGGTCCCGGCGCGGCGTTTCGCGCGGGCTTCGGCGCGGCGCTCGCACACACCGACGACGACGCGTTGATCGTCACGATCGAAGCCGACACGACGAGCGACCTCGACACGCTTCCCGCGATGCTGCATCGCGCTCGTCACGAGGCGGATCTCGTGCTCGCGTCTGTGCACGGCGGCGGCCGCATGATCAACGTGGGGCTACTGCGTCGGACGCTCAGCCGCGGCGCTGGCTCGGTCGTACGCTTCGCGCTGGGGATCGACGCCAGGACTGTTTCGTCGTTCTTTCGCGTGTACCGCGCGTCGCTCCTGCGCGCCGCGCATGCGAACTTCGGCGAGGGACTGATTCGCGAGCCCGGCTTCGCCTGCAAGGCGGAGCTGCTCGCAAAGCTCTCCAACCTCGGCGCGCGCGTGTCGGAAGTGCCTGTCGACCTCGACGCGTCGCGGCGGGTGGGCGAGAGCAAGATGAGGATCGGTGACACGCTCGCCGGTTATTGGCGGCTCGTGGTACGCCAGCGATTCGCGCGGGACACCGCCTCGGCATGACCTCGCCACGCGTCGGAATCGTCGGGGGAGGCATCCTCGGACTCACGGCTGCGTACCGACTGCTCCAGGCCGGGGCGGAGGTGACGGTCTACGAGCGCTCGCACGACCTCGGCGGGCTCGTCGGCGCGTTCGACTTCGACGGGCACCGCGTCGACCGCTTCTACCACGTGATCCTCCCGACGGACGACCGCGTCCGCGGCCTCGCCGAGGAGCTCGGCCTCGGCGATCGGTTCCGCTTCCGCCCCACGGGCGTCGGCTTCTACGACGACGGCCGGCTCTTCTCGATGAACTCCCTGAAGGAGTTCCTGACCTTCCCGCTGCTGCCGCCGCAGGACCGGCTCCGGCTCGCGTCCTTCGTCGTGCGCTGCCAGCTCACCTCGGATCAGGATCGTCTCGACCAGACGCCGCTCGAGGAGTGGCTGCGCCGCTCGTGTGGCAAGCGCATCGTCGAGCGGCTCTGGCGTCCGCTCCTCGACTCGAAGTTCGACGGGAGCTTCGACGATCTGCCGGCGACGTACCTCTGGGCTCGCACGCGGCGGATGTCGAAGACGCGCGACTCGGCGGGACGCGAGATCATGGGCTGGCTG
>Ga0070741_10008378_pt1 | contig 20789 bp, 19 predicted proteins | sample Coa_R1_4_FD_66440 | JGI IMG/M metagenome (GOLD analysis project Ga0070741, IMG submission 66440) | Surface soil microbial communities from Centralia Pennsylvania, which are recovering from an underground coalmine fire - Coalmine... | ecosystem: Environmental > Terrestrial > Soil > Unclassified ...
CCCGATAGCGCTCCATCCCCGCCCCCGATGCGAACTGCGCCGATTCATACAGCGCCGCGACGTACCGTGCATAGCGCTCCCGCCCGGGGTGTATAGGATCTGTCGGTCCCCGCACATCCGCCCGTTGACTGCGGCAAACCCAGCGCGTATCTTCACCTCCAATGCTCCCAGCTAAGGAGGACCAGATGGCGACGACGATTGCGAGCTCGGCGGCCCCCTACAGCGCCTACCACAAGCGGGATGTTCCGGAGGCCGACGGGGAGCTGACCCGCGTCGGCCCGGGCACCCCATGCGGGGAATACCTCCGACGCTTCTGGCATCCGGTCGGCCTATCCGCCGACCTCATAGACCTGCCCAAGGCCGTTCGCATCCTGGGGGAAGATCTGGTGCTGTTCCGAAACGGCGAGGGCCAGGTGGGACTCGTGCAGCTCCACTGCCCTCACCGCGGAACGTCGCTCGAGTTCGGCACCGTGGAGCGGCGCGGGCTCCGCTGCTGTTATCACGGCTGGCTATTCGGCGTCGATGGACAGGTAATCGAGACGCCGGGCGAGCCGCCGGAGAGCAACATCAAGGATCGATTCTTCCACGGCGCCTACCCGACCATCGAATTCAAGGGGCTCGTGTTCGCCTACATGGGCCCGCCGGATCGGCGCCCCAGCTTCCCCAAGTTCGACACGTTCGACATGCCGGGATACCGAACGGTTGCCTCCTGGGGCGATCCGACGGCGTCCAACTGGCTCCAGCAAGCCGAGAACAACATCGATCCGGTGCATCTCGTCTACCTGCATCGCTTCGAGGAGATTCGGAGCAGACTCGACGCCCACCGCCCCAGCGTCGACCCCAGCTTGAGCTGGGAGCACTACGCCAACGTCGGGCTGAAGCAATGGGAGGAAGACGTCCAGAGCGTTCGCGATGACACCCGGCGGAACCACCTATTCGAGTGGTTCCAGGACCCGACGACCGGGTTCTTCTACTCCTGGACGCGGCGCATCGGGGACTTGGTGTGGGTGCGCATATCAGACCTGATCCCGCCGAACGTGGATCAGATCCCGCGCAGCCTGCCCATCTCGATGGAATCGCAGGAGCTCCCGTTCGACCCGCCCAGAACCACAACCTGGACAGTACCGGTCGACGATGAGACAACCATTACCGCGAGCATCGCCTACCATCCGGAAGAGGGCACCCAGCAGAGCCGATTCCGCTTCACCGGCGTCACGAACGCCCCGCGAACCTACGAAGATCGTCAGCGGCAGCCGGGCGACTGGGAGGCGCTCCTCACGCAGCGCCCCATCGCGGTCCATGCCCTCGAGCACCTCGGCTGGTCCGACACAGGCGTCATCATGTTCCGCAAGGCGATCCGGGACGGCATTCGCGCGGTCAGCCGCGGTGAAGACCCCATGCCGCAGATCCTGTCGGCGAGTGGGACGATCAAGACCTACGCGCAGAGCACGATCATTCGCGTGCCGCCCGCGCCGACGCCCGAGGCCGATCGCGAGCTGTTACGGGCTACGGCGCGACGCGTGATCGCGGGGGAGTTCCCGAAGCCCGCGCCAGCTCGCGCGGCGAGCTAGCGACCGGCCCAACCGTGGAGATCGCGGACGTCGCATCAATCCCAGACCTGGACCGCTGGCTTGCGAGCCACAACCTCATGGGAAGCTGGTCGGGCGGGGAGCACGATGCGGCGTCCGCAATCCCGCGCTATCCGCCGCACCTGTGGCGATGGGCCGACGTCCACGAGGCGCTCGTCCGCATTGGGCCAACGTTGGCGCGGATTCCGACGCTCGCCGAGAAGATGGCGGGCTACAAGCACTTCGGGCTGGACCACCCTGGCCTACCGCGGGGGGTGAGCCCAACCATCAACATGGGCGCGCAGGTCTTGATGCCGGGCGAGCACGGTGAGGCTCGCCGCCACCTGCAGGCTGAGTTCCGCTTCATCCTGCAGGGCGGCGCCGGGGCGTTCGCGGTGGTCGAGGGGGAGCGGTTCCCCATGGAGGACGGCGATCTCCTCACGACGCCGGCGTGGTGCTGGTACGACTGGGCGAACGAGGGCGACGAGCCGGTCTTCTGGCTCAACATCGGCGACATCACGCTGACGAGGCTCGCCTACCGCTTTCGCGAGGTGCATCCGGAGCGGCGGCAGACCGTGGACAAGCCCACCGGGTACTGGGAACGGGCGCTCGGCCAAGCGCGGCCAAGCTGGATCACGCACGAGCTGCCGACGCCGCCCTTTCGCTACGCGTGGGCGGACACGATGCGGGGGCTCGAGGCTCTCAAGACGAGCGGGGATGCCCCCGATCCCTGTGACGGGCATCGGCTGACGTTTCCCCATCCACTGAACGGGGGCGCCACCAGCCCCACGCTGGCGTTTGAAGCCCACCTCCTCCCTCCTGGCTTCACAACGGAGCCGCACCGCCACCTCTCGACGACCCGGTATCACGTGGTCCGGGGCGCAGGCGCCACGACCGTCGACGGAGAGCAGCTCCAGTGGACGGAGAAGGACAGCTTCATCGTTCCGCCCTGGTCCTGGCACCAGCACGCGAATCGGACGCGCGAGGACGCGATCCTTCTCTGCGTCACCGACCGACCCGCCATGCAGGGCTTCGGGTTCTACCGCGAGGAGCGCTCCCCGACGCCGGAGGAGCGTCGGTGATCGACGCGGAAGCTGCCCTCGACGCGCTGAACCGCTGGATGGCCGCGCGCCACATGCGTGGCTACTGGATGCAGGAAGGCGGCGGGGCGGGCGCCCAGGTAACCCCACACCTCTGGAAATGGGAAGACGTGTACGCTGGCCTCGTGAAATCGGGAGCGGTCGTTCCGTCGGGCGAGGCCCGCGCGGCGGGCCCACGCCGCATCAAGATCCGACACCCCGGTGCGGCGGGCGTCCCGCGCGCGGTCTCGGTGGGAGCCGCGATCCAGATGCCCGGCGAGCTCCTCGGCCCGCTGCGGGGGGGAGCAAACGTTGCCCGCTTCGTCGTCCAGGCCGGTGCGATTGTGACCGCCGAGGGCGAGACCTTTTCGGCCGACGCGGGAGATCTCCTCGTGTGGCCCGCAGGGACCGAGGGCGAATGGCGCAGCCCCGGCCCGAATCCGACCATCTGGATCGAATGCGACGACGCGGGACTCCTCGACCTCGTGCTCCCGGGACTCCCCGTTTTCCCGCTGGCCGACGGGCAGCGCCGCTCGCCCCCAAAACCGAGCGGGTATTTCGCGGCCACGAGAGACCGAATGTCCCGCGCCGATAGCACACGTTGGCGTCCGCCGATGCGCTACGCGTGGTCGGACGCCTTCGCGGCTCTCACCGCGCTCAAGGCAAGTGACCCGCGGGGTGACCCGCACGATGGAATCCACCTCCGGTACACGAGCCCGGTTGACCGCGGACCCACCCTTCCGACGTTCTCCTGCGCCATTCAGCTCTTGACGCCGCGGAACGCCACCAGCGCCCATCGCCACAACAGCACGGCGATCTACCACGTCGTGCGCGGCGAGGGCAGCACCGAGGTCGGTGGCGAGCGCCTCGATTGGTGCGAGGGAGACGTGTTCTGTGTCCCGCCCTGGACCTGGCACCGCCACGCCAACCCGTCCCAACAGGACGCGATCCTCTTTTCGGTCGACGATTGGCCCGCGATGTCGACGCTGGGCTTTTACCGCGTCGAAAACGAGGAGGAATCGCACGAGCTTCAGGCGATCTTTTCCGAGTCGCGCCCGCCATTCTCGCGCCGCAAGTCCAGCTCGCGCGCCACGATCTGATCAAGGCGCCGCTGCGTCTCGGTGGGACTCTCGTCGCCCAGCGCCGTGCTCGGCCGAACGTCGTAGCTGCGTACGACGTACACACACAGCGCGATGAGGAACACGAGGTTGGGCACCAGCGTGCCCTGGAGGGCGAAACCGCCTCGACCCACCGCCTTCAGGTAGATGTCGATGAACTCGGTAACGATGATCGCTTCGACGAGGATCATAGAGCGCCTGGACGGGCCCGACCCGCGAGCCATCGGAGACGTGAGAAACCACGCGGCGAAGACGCCGACGAGCGCGGGCAAGACGATGCCCATGAGCCCGAACACGAACGGGTTGGTCGTCGCGAGTAGCTGGACCAGCCAATCGCCAAGGCCGATGCCCAGCGATTTCATCCCGAAGACGATCAGCAGGCCGGTCGCGAACGCGCTCAGCCGGATGAGCACCTCGAGGTCGCTCTTGGAATCGAAGGTCATGCCCAGGAGCAGCGCGATGAGGGTGATCAGTCCGAGAGCCACGATGCCGTGCGCGAGAAGCGCGAAGGTCGCCTCTCCCCCACGCGGGAAGAGCTCGCGCCAATCCGCGCGACGCGGCTGCGCCTCGGGGGTCGGCGGCGAGTCCGCCTGACCGAGAAGCGGCTCCGCTCCCCGGCCGTCGACCTGCGCCGTCGGCTCGTTCGCGCCGGACACGGACGACGTCCCGGGTTGAGACAGCATTAGCCCGAGAGCGACCAAAGCGAAAACGACGTACCAGCGCACCCGCATCACGTTTTCCCCCTATCTCCACCGCACCCGGTCATCGGCGAGCGAATCGGTGTCACGATCCTTGCTCGCCGACCACGCTCGAGTGCCTGAAATCTCTGCGCACTATGCTCCGTTGCTCCGGACCGGTTGAGGGCGCTCTGTTTCCCCGAGGAGTGGCCTGCCGTTGCCGCGGCGGCTCGTCGGCGTGGCCCCTTCGGTCGCGGGATCGTTCCGCGTAGCGGTGCTCGGAGCAGCCGCGGCCTCTATCCCCGAGCCGCCCGAAGCGCCCGCGGGTGCCGCCTCCTCAATGGTCACCACGTGCGCCTTGTTGACTGCCAGGAACGGGGTGGAGCGTGCCTTCCCGCGCCCGCTCGTGATGGTCGCGTTGGTCACCGCGATGAACTCCTCGCCCTTCCGCTCGACCAGGTCCCGAAGACGCGTGTCTGGAATGAGGTACACGATGCCCCGAATCTCCAAACCCGTCGCGGTGCCGATCAGCACGGGGAGCGTCTGGCGAGGCACGATGTCGAAAGAGGACACCGGAGTGCCGCTTTGCGCCGACGTCATTGCCCCCTCCTGTCCCGCCGAATCCTCCCCCCAAGCGTAGAGACGGCGGGCTCGGCCCGGCACCGTCCGGGAGGATTGGCGCAACCCACCCGGAGAGGCAGTTCTGCGCCGCGACCCAATGGTCGCCGCGCGCGGGGCTTCAGCCGTGACCCACTACGACGTGGATGGCTGGGCGACGACTTCGGCAGGCTTGTTCATCGTTCGCAACGCCGCGCGTACCTGGGTGTAGAGAACGAGCGCAGCCCCCAGGGCGCAGCCGCCCAGGAAAAAGAACGAGACGCCATAGGAGAATTGCTCCGCCAGCAGGGCAAAGAGCGCGGGGCTCAGGGCGGACCCACCTTCGCCCGCGAGCCGCCACACGCCGAAAAACCGGCCGCGGACGTGCTCGGGGGCAATCAGCGAGCCGATCACCTGCATGTTGCCCGAGGTCAGGGATTGGGAGAACTGGAGCGCCAGAAACGCGGGCACATAGATGTTGAACGAGCCGCCCGCGATCGCGATCAGACCCATCGCGGCCAGCGCGATACCCGTCAGGGTGAATCCTGGGACGACGGTGGAGGTCCGTCCCCACCGGTCCATGATGTACCCCGTGCTGAAGACGATGGGCAGGCCGACGATGCTGGACGCCGAGGCGAGGAGCCCGACCGTCTCCGGCCCGACGCCGAAGGCGTAGACGGCGTACAGGTGGAGCGTGCCGGACTGGGACGTTCCGCGCGTGAGGTTGGCGAGGAGCTGAGCCGCGAAGAACATCATGACCGGCCACGTAAGGAGCGCCGCGAGCGTCCCCGATCCGCCGGCGCCCACGGCCCTGCGACGAATCGCGGGGAGGGGGGTCGACTCCTTGATGAGATAGAAGCTCGGTGCGATGGCCAGCACGCAGAGCGCCGCGTGGACGAAGAAGGGCGCGCGAATGTCGATCGCGGCCGCCAGAAACCCGCCCATGGCGGGTCCGAGCAGGCGCCCCGAAGACTCCATGCCGATCATGCCCATAATCTGCCTGCCGCGCTGGCCCTCCGCGCCCGTGTCGGCGATGACGGTCAGCCGGCTGACCGTCCACATCTGCTGCGCCCAGCCGCCGAGGAATCGAAACACGAGGAGCTGGACGAACGTCCCGGACAGTCCCGTCGCGACCGAAGTCGCCGCCAGAATGAGGGGACCGGCCAGCAAGACCTTTCGCCGGCCGACTTTGTCGATCAGAAACCCGGTGGGCAGTGACGAGACGAGGCTGCCGAACCCGTACACCACGATGGCGAGCGACGCCTCGCCAAACGACACGTCGAAGGACCGCGCGAAGACCGGGAGCGCCGGGGCGATGATTCCCGTGCCAAACGCAAGGGTCATGGCAGGGATGTAGAGCGACAGGAGCGCTTCTTGCGTGATGATGCGCGAGCGCTCAGGACCCGACGACGCCAAGAGCGACTCCGATTGCCGTGGTTTCGGTCAGAGCAGGAAGAAGCGAGGCGGCTCTTCCCACTCTTCTAACGTGGGGTATTCCTGCGCCACCAGCGCTCGGCGGCGCGCTTCCTCCCGGTACGCGTCCGCCCGGCGGATCACCTCTTGCCGCTCGTGTTCCTCTTCCTCGGCCCGCGCAAGCTCCTCGGCCGTCCGCTGGCGCGGCTTCCCACCGGTCGCCGTCACGCGGTGCTCCTTCTCGAGCTTGCGGAGGTGCGTGCGCACCTGTCGGTCCGCCGCGCGTTTGAGGCGTGGGACCAGGTTCATGTCGGCGTAGATCCGCTCCATGATCGCCCACGTCGTGAGGCCCGGCGTCTCCGCGAGCGCCTCGATGATCTGGCGCTCCCGGGCATGGCGGCCGTTGATATACGCATCGATGTACGCGACGGGATTCTCGATGACCGGCCCGTGCCCGGGACAGAGGTAGCGCAGGTTCGGGAGGTCCCGCAAGCTGGCCAGGCTATCCAGGTACTCGCCCAGGTCGCTGACGGTCGTCGAGCTGGCTCCGAGAATTGTGTCACCGGTGAAGAGGACGCCCTCGCTCTCCAGGAAGTAGCAGACCGAGTCGGCGCTGTGGCCGGGCGTGTGAATGGCCGTGAGGTGCACGGCGTCGCTTGGTCCGAACTCCGAGCCGTGGTGAATCGCCGTCACGCCCGTCTCCGGCAGGCGGTCCTGGAGGAGGGACATCCCCTGCTCCAACACGCGCACGTCGGCGCCGAACTCATCTCGGAGCCAACGGAGGTTCGCGCTATGGTCTCGATGGAAGTGGGTGACGCAGCTCATGCCGATCTCCGCCCGTTCGGTGGCGGCGAGGTAGCCGCGCAGCATCCAGCGGTAGCGCTCCATGTCCTCGCCGGAGTCGATGGTCAGCACCTGGCCCCGACCGACGAGGTAAATGGTGGTGAACTGCGGGTGCATCGGGTTGGTGTCGGGCACCTGGACGGCCCGCACGTTTGGCGTTACCTGCATCGTTCGGACCACCTCGAGGCGCGCACCACCGCCGCGCCAGAGTTCATCATTGCACCGGCCACCCGACAGCCTTCCAGACCGCGTGAGATGCGTCCGCCATGAGCCCCGACACCACCTCCGGCGGCTTGAAGTCCCCGACGGGCTCCGGGCTGGTCAGGATCGCGAACGCGCTGGAATAGCCTCCGCTCCGCGTGGCCGACGTGAGCGCGAACACCACGCGCGCAATACCCACCCGACGAATCGCGGTCGAGCACATCCAGCACGGCTCGCAGCTCGAGTACAGGGTGCAGTCGGAGAGATCCAGGCCGCCTCGCGCCTTGCACGCTCGGCGGATGGCCATGATCTCCGCGTGCGCAGTCGGATCGATCTCCGTTACGACCGCGTTCTCGGCCTCGGCAACCAGCGCGCCGTTCGCGGTGATCACGCAGCCGAACGGGTGGCTCCCGTGCTCAGCCGAGAGCCGGGCCAGCTCGATGCTGCGCGCCATCGCCTCAATGTCGTTCAGGTGGACAGGCCCTTCGCCTTCATATATTGAGGGAAGTGCCAATCCATCGTGTGCGGGTCATAGGTCACGAAGGACTCGTCGCGCGGCGCGCCGCCCATGAAGTGGAAGCAGTTGGTATCCCAGTCGTACCAGTCGTCCCCGCGCCCGCGCACCTGGAACCACTGGATCCCACCCGGACTGCCGTGGCGCGACGTGCGCGCGGGAAGGTCTGCGCCCGCGCCGACGAAGCCGTGCGCCTCGGGGTCCCACTGCCACTCGGGAACGTTCTCCCACATGAGCTCATAGTTCGGGAAGAAGTCTTCGTCCCGCACGACGAGCGCAGCATGGGCCGCGTGGAGCTTGCCCCAGCCTCCCGTGCGCTGACCAAAGGACTCGACCTTTTTGTAGACGATGCGCGCCCCGCCAACCAGCGGCAGCACGAGCGTGTCCGACGGGATGTCCGCGCTGACCATCGGCTCGAGGGCGCAGTACTTTGAGAAGTGAGCGGCTGCGCGCTGCAGGTCCCGGCTCTCGTAGACGCCGTGGCTGATTCGGCCGACCCCGACAGACGTCTCCTCCGCCATCGCCCCGGGCGGCAGGCGATCGGGCGCCCAGAACTCGAACTGGTTGCCATCCGGATCCTCCCAGGCGATGGAGATCCCTTCGTCGCCCTCGGCAGAGGTCCGCATGGGATCGAGATGTGGCACGTTGAACTGGTCGAGTCGCCGAAGGTGCGTGTCGATGTCCGCCTGGCGGATGTAGAGGCCGTGTCGCGGGAGCCCCTTCCCCAGCCCCGCGCTCGGCGGCAGCGGATCCGGGCTCAGCATGGCCCCGTGATGGCAGCAGCTCGTTAGATCCTGGAAGAGGATCATCCGTCGACCGGGCGGGCCTACGTGCGGCAGCGGACGCGCGCCCAGGACGTTCACCTGGAAGTTTGCCCATCGGTCCAGATCGTCGCTTCCGACGACATAGTGGTCGATCCAGTACACGGTTCCTGGACGCTGATCTTCGAGCATCCTGCGCCTCCCTCTCGCGGAGACTAATCATTCGACGGCGCGCGGCCTTGCGAGCCGAGCCCCGATTCTGCGGATCAATCCTACCACGTCGGCGCGTCTAGCGCGCCGCGGCGCTAGCTCCGCGGCGCGTGGTACTCCCAGGTCTGGATGTTCCACGCCATGTTGGACTCGGGCGCGGCGGTCGCGGGACCCACGATGCCCGCGGCATAGGCAAAAGGCTGGGCGCGGAAGAAGAGCGACGCGGCCGGTAGCTGCTCCGCGTACACCTGAAGCGCCTGGCGGACGAGCGAGACGCGCTCGCCGTGGTCCAGCGTCTGATTGAACCCGTTCACGATGCGGTCGTAGTCGGGGTTGGACCATGCGCCCCGGTTGCCGCCCTGCCACCGATTGTCCGGCTTCGGGATCTGGCCGCTCGTCAGATTGTTCATCGCCGGCTCGCCCATATTGGTATTGCTGGTCTGCATCGTGGGGAACGACGCGCGCACCTGGGCATTTTGGGCCTGCGCGGCCGGAACGACCCGCTGCTGCACGTCGAACCCGGCCGCTTTGAGCTGTTCTGCCATGACGAGGATCTCGCGCACGTTGTCTGGGTCCTCTGTCGACACCAGCTCGAGGGACACACGGCCATCGGGGCCGGCGAAGATCCCGTCCGAGTCCTTCCGATAGCCGGCATCCCCCATTCGGCGCTCGACGGCGCGGAGGTCATAGGGATAGGTCGGGATCGAGTCGTCGACCGCGGCGCCCCACTTCGAGCCCGTCCAGATCATGGAGTCAGCGAAGATCGCCTCCCCCGCGTACACGGCGTCGCTGATCTCCTGTTTATTGAATGACTGCGCGATGGCCTTGCGCACCCGCTCGTCGAGAATCGCGCGTGGCGTGACGAGCTCCGGGCGAAGCTGGAATGCTGTGTAGCGCCAAGCGTTCGGCCACCGAAGCACCGTCCCGGCTTTGCTCTCCTGCCACTGCTGCTTCAGGGTCTCCGCTGCCTGACCGATGGAGCTGTCGGTCGCCACCTGGGCGTCGCCGGCGAGCAGGGCCGCGACGACGACGTTCTGGTCGGCGCTGAATCGAAGCTCGAGTCGGGGGATCTTCGGCCGGCCCAGCGCGTACCCGTCGAATCGCTCGGCGTCGATGAAGGCGCCCGGCTCCCAGCGGTCCAGGCGATACGGCCCCAGCCCGACGTACTCGCGAGTCCAGAAGGGTTGCGATGTCACCGCGTCTCCGCCGCGATCGGACACCTGATCAAGGGCGGGTCCGAGCACGTGGCGCGGCAAAGGTGGAAATTCGAGGTCGTAGGTGGCCAGAATGTCGGCGTCCGGAAAGGGCACCTTCCAGTGGATCGCGAAGTGCGTTGGATCGATGGCGGTGACGTCGTCGATGGCGCGGAATGGGGGCTGGCCGGCGAGCGCCAGCTCGGGCGTCGAGTACACGCTCCAGGCAAACACGTAGTCGTCGCTCGTGAACGGCTCCCCGTCGTGCCAGGTGAGGCCAGCGCGCAACGCGTAGGTCGTCAGCATCGTGCCATCGGGGAACACCTTCCAGCCATCCGTGTTGAGCTGCGGCAGCGCCTCCAGCAGCTCCGGGATCGGCTCGCCACGATCGTTGATGAGGGCGGGGAGGGCGTTGAAGACGCGCGTTGGGATGTGGAGCCCCGTTCCCTTCTGGATGAAGGGCCGCGTCGCGATGCTGGCAGGCTCCACGCGGACGTAGATCACCAGGGGTCTGGAGTCGGCCAAATCTCCGGTCGGCGATGGGTGCTGAGCGACGTCCTGCCCCCGTGGCGCGCATGCCGCGAGCCACGCGAGCCAAGCGAGAAGCAGCGGCCGTGCCGGCCACGCGGGCGGAAAGGGCCGCGGTCGTCGCGCCCGTTTCCGCTCCTCGATTCGATCCATCTTCCACTCCATTCAACCAGCTGCGAGATGCCTCGCCGCTGGACATCCGACTGGCGTCGACCCCATCGGTCTGGCGGCGGCCGGGCATTCTCGCGACGCTGACGATAATAGCGGTTTCCGGCCGGCCGATTGGTCCGTGCCCCGCGCGCTGGTGGAGCGTACAATTGCGCGGACCATGACCGCACGACAGCACTCAGCACGACCCCAGGCCCGTCGCGAGCGTCGACGCGCTCCGGCGCGATCGCTTCGCCTCCCGTTTGGGCGGCTGCTTCCTGTCGGGGTTCTTGCGCTCATCGTTGTTGGCGGCGGCGCCTATCTCCTCTTTGGACGCCAGCAAGATGGCACGCCGCTCCCATCCACCGCTGAGATGGCGAGCGTGAACAGAGCCATCACCCACATTCCGGCGGACGTGTTCGACACCGTTGGGACGGGCGATCTACCCAATCCACTCAAGGCTATGACGACCGAGCAGCCCCTCGGCGGGGCGGACGGCAAAGCCGCCCTCCTCTACATCGGCGCCGAGTACTGCTCGTATTGCGCCCCCCAGCGATGGAGTCTCATCGCCGCGCTGAGCCGCTTTGGGGAGTTCGGCGAGCTGCAGCCGACCCTCTCGGCGCGTGGCGAATCCTATCCGGAGTTCCCGACGTACACGTTCTACCGCGTTCAGTACAACAGCCCGTATCTCAATCTCGTGGCCCTGGAGACCGGTGACCGCGCCAAGCGTCCGCTCCAGCGCATCTCCGCGGATCAGCAGTCGCTCCTCACTCTGTACGACCACGTCGGCACGATCCCGTTTGTCGACATCGGGAACAAGTACTACGCGGTCGGCACCGGGTACGACATGAACATGCTGCGCGACAAGAGCTGGCGGGACGTGGCGGATGGACTCGCCGATCCCACCAACCCGCTGACGCGCGCCATCGTCGGCAACGCCAACTATCTGACCGCCGCGATCTGCCAGCTTACGCAGAACCAGCCTGACTCCGTGTGCGGCTCGTCCGCCGTCGCCAGCGTGGTCGACAAGCTGCCAGCCCGCCCGACGTGATCGGCGCCGGGTAGACGCGGAGGGTGCAGCCCCCAACCGACTCGCGCCCAGCGTCCATGGGGACGAGGGATTCGCTGCGCGGCCTCCTACGCAATCGGGACTTCGGCTTCTACGTCGGCGTTCGCGTCGCCACGATGCTGGGCCAATCGATTCAAGCCGCCGCGGTCATGTGGCAGGTGTACGACCTGAGCGGCTCGCCCGTTGCACTCGCGTTCGTCGGAATCGCGCGCTTTGTCCCGAGCCTGGCCATCAGCGTGCTCGCCGGCGCGATAGCGGACACGCACGACCGACGCGCGGTCCTCGCATTGGCCCAGCTCTCGCCCCTGGGAACGTCGGCGGCGCTCTGGGCCCTCACCGCAACAGGCCACGCGAGCGTTCCGGTCATCTATGCCTGCATGGCGATCCTCGGGGTGACGGTGTCATTCGAGGCGCCGGCCCGACAGACCCTGCTTCCGCTGGTGGTGCCCAGAGAAAGCTTCCAACGCGCCGTCGCGATGGCCACCACGGTCCAGCAGGTGGCCAGCATCTTCGGTCCCGCCGGCGCCGGGCTGGCAATCGCCCAATCCGGCGTGGCGCCCGCCTATCTGATGCACGTTGGACTGGTGCTCGGCGGACTCGTGTGCATCGCCTGCATTCGAATCCGCGAGGCGGACGCGGTTTCTGGTCGGCTCGACCTCGGCATGATGAAGGAGGGCATTCACTTCATCTGGTCGAATCGGCCAGTGCTCGGCGCGATGGCGCTGGACATGTTCGCGGTGATCTTTGCCGGGGCTGATGCGCTGCTGCCCATCTACGCCCGCGACGTTCTCGGTGTCGGCGCATTCGGCTACGGCCTGCTCACCTCGTCGAAGGCGGTGGGCGCCCTCATCACCGCGGTCGGCCTCTCGCTCTCACCGCCGGTGCGCGCGACGGGCCGCACGCTGATGCTCATGGTGACCATATACGGCGCCGCCACCATCGCGTTTGGGCTCTCCACGTGGTTCCCCCTGTCCCTCATCCTCTACGGCCTGACGGCGGCGGCCGACCAGGTCAGCGTCGTCATGCGGCAGACGATCATCCAGCTCGACACGCCCAACGCGCTGCGCGGTCGAGTCAGCGCGGTGAATCAGGTGTTCGTGGGAGCGTCAAACCAGCTCGGGGCTACCGAGTCGGGCCTCGTGGCGGCGTGGGCCAACAGTGCCGTGTTCGCTGTGGTCTCCGGCGGCGTCGGGTGCCTGGCGACGGTGGCCCTGATCCTGGTCCTCATTCCCAGCCTCTGGCGCCATACGCTTCAGCCACGAGTCGAGAGCCCCGTCCCCGTCGCGTGACCCGCGGATGGGGCAGCGGGGCGAGTCGTTCGTTATCGTCCCTCGCGTAGCTTCGAGTCGGCGTCCGCCGTGCGATGCGTGCGGTTGCTGACGACCTCCGCGAAGACGATGGCGTTGGGGACGACCACGCGCACGTTCTCGGCGGTTCGAAGCTCGGTGGCGCGGAGTCCCACGTGCTCGACGCGCCCCACATAGTCGCGGACCTGCACCTCGTCGCCGATCAGGAAGGGCCGCTCAAAGAGAAGGTACAACCCGGCAAAGAAGCTCTTGAGAATGTCCTGCACCGCCAGGCCGAGGGCGAGCCCAATGGCTCCGAACGTCGCCAGGATACTGGCCTGGTCCAGGCCCATGATTCCCAGGACCCAGACGAGGCCGAGGGCGAGGATCCCGCCGGTGACCAGCCGCCCGGTGACGAGACGAACGTTTGCGTCGGCGCTGGTGCGCGCGGTTGCCCGGTCGAAAGCAAGGCGCGCCCAGCGCGAGGCGACGAGCACGAGGACAGCCACGAAACACGCCGCCACCACGCGGGCAGCGAGCGTCTGCATGATTCGTTCGGTGGCGATGACGACGTCGAGGGGCACGTCAGCGCTGGCGCGGGTGCGCGGGACGGCGCGCGCCACGCGCGATGTGATGGCAAAAGCTGGCGACGGGGCGTTCGGGATGCGGGCATCTGCTCACGCCGCGCACGCCCCGGGCGTGTCGATGGCGCGGTCGACGGCGCTAGTTCGCGTTCTCAGACTGTTGTGCGAGGAGGCTCTTGGCCTCGTCGCCAACGCCCTCGTCGCTGCAGTCGAGGAAGGTCGAGTAGAGGGCTTTATCCAGCAGCTTGCGGTGCCAATCATTCGCATCGAGCGTATTGATCAGCTCGCGCCGCTGACGCACGAGCCAGGAAAGACGGGTGAGGAAGAAGAGCTGGGTGGGCGTGTACGAGCGCAGCCCACCAGCCTGGACTGGTGCGCCAGGTGTGTTCACTTTGCGCTCATTCGCCATGGGTCCCCCAAGGATAGTGCCAAATGGTTCTGATTCGCCCACATTGTATCACAGGCCCTCCCAACTATTGAGACGTTCCGCGGCGTTCCTCATCGCCGCGGGGCCGCCGCCTGGGCAGCCGATACCGCTGTGGTCCGCGCGAAGTGCCAATCCTCCAGCGCCGCCCGCCAGTCAGCGTCGTCCGGGAGAACCGCGACACACGACCGGACGCGATAGAGCTCTGGCCGATCTACCTCGGGTGGGGTGAGCCCCTGTTCGCGGAGGGCGCGGGCCGCGCGCAGGAGGCGTTGACGCGTCTTGATGATCGCCGTATCCGTCGTGCCGAGGTGCTCGGCGCTTCGGTCCATAACGGCGCCCATACTCGTCGTCATGGCGGCATCCTGCATCCGAATCGTGGGTATCCCCGTGAAGCTCTTGGTTCGCTGCATCGAGCGGTCGAGCAAAAAATCGTTATCCGGGTTCGCCACCGGCCACCACCGCGCATACGGCTTGCCGTGCTGCTCATCCATCATCGGCCCGACGCCCGTCATCCCCCCACCTCCGGGAACTACCGCGTCAGCGGGCGATAGATCTTCTCCGGGCGCCCAGCGGAGACCCCAGGTGAGGGTATGCTCGTCGTCAATGGGCACCCAGATGTGCAACGGGACGACGCCGGGCTGAACGGGCGGAAACAGCGTGTAGACGGGCATGAGGAATTGCGTCGTCCGCCAGTACGCCGATCCCGGACCTTCGACCCGTCGCGCCCCGTACATCAGGCCGTACTCCGTCTCCGTGAGATAGAGGCGCGGCGACCGGTCCTGATGAAAGACGCCGCTGCCGCTGGAATCGCTCGCGTCCAAGCGGGCGTGGAGGAAGAAGACGTGGGCCGTATCGACGTCGCCCTCCAGCGCCTGCATCCAGTTGCAGCGCTGAACGCATTTGTACTCGTGGACCAGCCGCGACGACGGCACCTCCGCCCATTCGAACGATGGAAGCGGCGGCGGGTTGTCGCGACGGGGGCCCATGTACGCGAAGACCACGCCGCCTTGCTCGGCGGCGCAGTATCCCACCGTGCGCACCTTGTCCTTGAAGGTGCTCTCCGGGGGCTCGTTGGGCATATCCGTGCAGTGACCGCCAACGTCGAACTTCCAGCCGTGGTACACGCAGCGAAGCCCATCCGCCTCGTTGCGACCGAAAAAGAGCGAGGCGCCGCGGTGCGGGCAGTGCGCGCCGAGCAGACCGAGACGACCGCGGGAATCCCGGAACACGATGAGGTCTTCGCTCAGGAGACGAACGCGGAGCGGCGGGCCGTCCGGCTCCACCTCCCACGAGTAGAGGAACGGCAGCCAGTACTGCCGCATCAGGTCGCCCATCAGCGTACCGGGACCGACGCGCGTGAGGAGCTCGTTGTCTTCTTTCGAGAGCATGCTTGACCCTCCTCGATCGAAACATGCGACGGGGCGACCATCGGGAACGCGCCACCAGTCGACTGAACGGCGCCTACCCTGCTGCTATGGTACCCGAGCCCCGGCGAAAATTCGTGTGAATTGCATTGCTGGAGGTCATTGCGCGGGCAACCATCGAAGAGCGGCCCGCGGGGTCACGACTTCGCGAGGGCCTGTTCGGCCGCGCGGAATATGGGGCTGTATTTGCTGGCGTTTCCGCCGCGCCGCTTCCCGGGTTCGATGGTGAAGGCGTTGCCGAGCTTACTCTCCTCGACCGCGAGATTGATCCGCTGATTCGTGGCCGGGTCGCGGAACGTGTTCATGGGGTCCTCACCGCGCTCGACTCGGCGGATGTTCTCCTCGAGTTGCTTGCGGAAGAGGATCACGCCCTTGTCGGAGAGGCCCAGGTGCTCCTGGTCCCGATCGGTAATCGCGCCCTGCGTGTACCACATGACCATGTCCTGGCCGCTGTTGTTGTCGAGGAGGTCCCATTTGAGCTGGCCATGCTCGTCGAGCCCGGCCACCGGAACTTCGTAGAAGGGGATTTCATCGAATTCCGGCAGGTCGGCTCGGGCGGGATGGCAGCTATACCAGAAGTAGGTCGTGTGGGTGTCGTCCATCGGCACGCGAATCTGGAACACGGGGTGGCGGACGCTGCCGCTCTTCAGAATGTTCGGGAAGACGTGGGGATGGCCTACGGCCCACTCCTGTACGTCCTCGCCCTCGTCGTCGCAGAGCCGCCGCTTAACGATGCCGTGCTCGAACTCGTCGAAGGCGATGAATCGGTGGTGGCTCGGTCGACGGACCTCTTCCGGTCGGTTCAAATGCTCCATGACGAAGTTGCAGAAGTACTGGTGCAGCCACTCCACGTGGACCGGGTCCAACGAGTTCTCGCTGATCTGCAGCCAGTTGCACGGGATCACGGCCCAGCCGATCTCCTTCGGCCCATCCATGACGAAGAGGTCCCAGCGGGGAATGAGCGGTGCGGGCTGCGGCCCCAGGTACGCGAAGATCATGCCGCCCAGCTCCTGCACCGGATACGCTTGAATGCTGACCCGACTCCGGAAGGTCGAGGTTGGGTCCTCAGTGGTCTCGTACGGCTGCTCGAGACAGGCGCCTGACTCGTCGAAGAGCCAGCCATGGTAGGCGCAGCGCAGCCCCGTCTGCTCCGGGACTCCGAAAACCATGCCGGCCCGGCGGTGGGGGCACCGGTCGCCGACGAGGCCCAGCGTGCCACTGCGATCGCGATAGAGGACGAGGTCCTCCCCCAGCAGCCGAATCGGGCGCGTGCCGTATCCCTGAAGTTGGGAGCTCGCAGCGATGGGGTGCCAATAGCGGCGCATCAGCTCGCCGCACGGCGTACCGCGTCCCACCAGACTGAGGCGGTCGTTCTGTTCCTTTGTAAGCATGGCCCATACCCCCGCGAAATTCCCTAGTAGCGCGGCCCCGCGAGCTTGCGCAGCCGTGAGAAATTATGCTGGGCCTCGATGCGCCGCACGGTGCCGGAGGCCGAGCGCATGACGATCGACTCGGTCACGGCGCCGGTGCTGGAATAGCGCACGCCGCCGAGCAGCTCCCCATCCGTGACGCCCGTGGCCGCGACGAAGACATTCTCGCCGCTGCAGAGATCGTCCAGGGTGAGGACTCGGCCGATGTCGACCCCTTCGCTCGACGCGAGGAGTCGGTCTCCATCGTCGCGCGCCCAGAGACGCGCTTGCATATCGCCGCCGAGGCAGCGAACGGTGCAGGCGGTGATGACGCCCTCCGGCGCGCCGCCGATGCCCATCAGCATGTCGATCCCCGTGTGTCCTTCCAGAAGCGCCATGAGGCCCGCGGCGACGTCGCCGTCTCCGATCAGCCGGATACGGGCGCCCGTCGCGCGCACCTGCTGGATCAGCTCCTCGTTTCGGGGCCGGCTGAGGATCACGACGGTGAGGTCTCGCGCGTCGCGCCCATAGGCCCGCGCGACGGCGCGGACGTTCTCGGCTGGTGGAGCCAACAGATCGATGGCGCCGCACGCCTGCGGGCCGACGACGAGCTTGTCCATGTACGGCACGTGGGTGAAGAAGAGGGAGTCGCGCTCGGCCAGGGCCACGACCGAGATGGCGCCACCCAGCCCATTCGCCGTCAGGGTTGTGCCGTCGACCGGATCGACCGCGACATCCACCTGGGGCGGATTGCCGTTGCCGATCCGCTCGCCGATGTAGAGCATCGGCGCCTCATCCTTCTCTCCCTCGCCGATGACGACGATGCCGTCCATATCGACGTTCTGGAGCACAAGGCGCATGGCGTCGACGGCCGACTGATCGACCGACTCCTTGTCGCCACGGCCCATCCATCGACTGGCCGCCATCGCGGCGGCCTCGGTTGCCCTGACCAATTCGAGCGCGAGGTTCCGGTCCAGTTGTGCAGCCAATGCATCTTCCCCATTGAAGACGTACGCGCGCTGCGCCAGTGTATTCCAGGGCCGGGGCTGGGGCAAGCTCGGTTCGGAGACCGCGGAAACGTGCAGAGCGGTGTGGTACCCTTGGGGACCTGTTTCTGGAGAGGAACACAAATGCCCGACGCCGAGGCTGCCGTGGTCCGTCGGTTCTATGAGTCTTTTGCTGCCCGAGATTTCGATGCCGTCCGCAACTGTTTTGCACCCGATGCGCTCTGGCATCTGCCAGGGAAGAGCGCGATCGCCGGCGACCACGTTGGCTGGGACCAGATCTTTCACGATTTCCTTGCCAAGATCGGTCCGCTCAGCGGCGGCACGTTTAAAGCTGAGCTGATGGATATCGCTGTCGGCACCACGTACGTGGTGGCGATTCAGCACGCCACGGCGTCACACAACGGAAAGGTCCTGGACATCACCGGCTGTCAGCTCATGACGGTGAAAGACGGCATGATTACCGAAGTCCGTGGTCACTACTCCGACCAGGAGGCGCTGGACAGCTTCTGGGCCTGATCGTCCCGCCCACGCGACGTTCGGACAGCGGCGAACGCGATGGACGGGGCCGGTGGCGATGCATCGGCCGATCTGCCGAAAGGCCCACCTTGACAAACGCGCCCGACCCTTCGACCATTCTCGGTACAACTGCCGAATCCAGGCCACCGAAGAAAGGGAAGCCCGATGACGATGAACGTCGCGCAAGCCCTGGTGCGCTACCTCAAGGAACAGGGCGTTCGCCAGATCTTCGGCGTCAGCGGCCACTCCATCTTCGCCATCACCGACGCCATCTATCAGGAGCCGGGGATGTCCTTCGTTCCCTCCCAGTTCGAGGTGGCGGCGGGCTACATGGCGAACGGCTTCGCCCGCGGCAGGGCAAGCCTGAGCGTGTGTCTCATCTCCTCGGGCGGCGGCGCGACGAACGTGATGAGCGGCGTTGCCCAGGCGTACAAGGAGTCGTATCCAGTCCTCTTCATCTCCTCGGAGGTCGAGCGCGAGCTTTCCGGCAAGGGCGCGTCGTCGTGGCACGAGATCCCGCAGCAGCCGATGTTTGCCCCGATCACGAAGCTCAGCGTGAGCCTGCAACGTCCCGAAGACACCATCGAGATCCTCGAGGAGGCGGTGCGCACGGCGACGACCGGCCGATACGGGCCCGTGTACCTCGGCATCCCACGCGACGTACAGACCGCGCAGATCGAGGCGCCCGCGGCCTGGCCAAGGCACGCCCACGTCGCGCAGCGCCAGCGCGCCGATCCGCGCCTAATCGCGCAGGCGGCGGACCTCTTGAGCGGGGCGAGCGCGCCGAGCATCCTCATCGGCGGCGGCGTGCATTTCGCCCACGCCGAGCCCGACGTGATCGAGGTGGCGGAGCTGGTCGGCGCGCCGATTGCCACGAGCACGGCGTACAAGGGCCTCGTCTCCGAGGACCACCCGCTCGCCCTGGGGGTGGCGGGCGCCGCCGCCGCCCCGTTCGCCAATCGCGCCCTCCAGGAATCGGACGTCGTGCTGGCCATCGGCACGACCTTCAGCGAGCCAACAACCCTCGGCTACGGCCGCCGCGTCATCCCCTCCGGCGCGCGGATCATCCAAGTCGACGTTGACCCCGCGGAGATCGGCAAGATCTACGCGCCCGAGATCGGCATCGTCGCAGACGCGAAGATCGCGTCCCGCCAGCTCGCCGACGAGATCCGGACGCGCGGGCCGGCTCGCGCCGACGGCGCCGCGCGCCTCCAACGGATCGGGATTGAAAAGCGGCAATGGCGCGCGGAGAACGCGGAGCACGCGCGATCGACATCTGGGCCGATCAATCCCTGGCACGTCTACCACGCCCTGCGCGAGGCGATTCCCGACGACGCCCTGGTCGTCGGCGAGGGTGGCACCATGGAGCTGATCCATCGGTTCGTCGCTCGCGGCCAGGTCTTCCACGGCGGGGAGTTCCGGCCCATCGGGCACGGCATTGCAACCTCGTTGGGTCTTCAGTGCGCCTTCCCCGAGCGCCGCGTCATCTGCGTGGCCGGGGACGGCTCGTTCATGATGGAGATGCAGGAGCTGGCCACCGCCGTTCAGCACGATCTTCCGATCCTGGTGCTCGTGCTACGGAACGAGGCGTACGGGAACATGAAGCGCGACCAGCTTCGTCACTACGATGGGCGGGTCATCGGCACCGAATTGCGGGTCCCGGACCTTCCGACCCTCGCCTCCGCCTTCGGCGCGTATGGCGCGCGGATCGATCGCCCTGCCGACCTCGTCGGCGCGATCCGCGCGGCGCTCGACGCGCGCCGCCCCGCCCTGGTGGACGTCGTCTGCCCCATCGAGGGGATCTGACATGCTGAGTAGGGAAGAGAACGAGCTCCTCACCCGCGTCGGCCCGGGGACGCCGTGCGGCGCATTCCTACGGAGCTTCTGGCAGCCTGCCGCGTTGAGCGAAGAGCTACCGCCCGGCGGCCCGCCCATTCCACTGCGGCTGATGGGCGAAGACCTGGTCATGTTCCGCGACGAGCACGGCGAGATCGGCCTCCTCGATCTCCACTGCTCGCACCGCGCGACCGATCTCAGCTACGGCCGAATCGAGGACGGCGGCCTCCGCTGCATCTACCACGGATGGCTCTATGACATCAATGGGAACTGCCTCGAGACGCCGAATGAGCCGAAGAGCAGCAACCTGCGGCTCACCGTGCGGCACCCGTGCTATCCGTGCCGGGAAGCGGGTGGCGTCATCTTCACGTACATGGGGACC
>Ga0070741_10008379_pt1 | contig 20786 bp, 12 predicted proteins | sample Coa_R1_4_FD_66440 | JGI IMG/M metagenome (GOLD analysis project Ga0070741, IMG submission 66440) | Surface soil microbial communities from Centralia Pennsylvania, which are recovering from an underground coalmine fire - Coalmine... | ecosystem: Environmental > Terrestrial > Soil > Unclassified ...
GCGCAGCAGCAGATGATGGGCGAGAAGCTCACAACGCGCCCGAAGCAGCGTCGTGTACCCTGGATCTTGATTGTGGCTCTGCTAGTGTTTCTGCTGGCACTGGGCGGCGGCTTCACAGCTTTCGGGCAAGCCAACTCGGTGACTCAATCTCAGACGCACAACTTTACCCTTGCAGGCGGGCATCCCAGGCTCATCATCAACGATGGAAGCGGTAATATCCAGATCCATACCGTCAACTCAGGCAATACCGTGACCGTTCAAGAGTCAGAGCATGCCGTGGGCATAGGCAATGCCAACACAAATGTGAGCTACAATCAAAATGGCGATACTATTAATGTCAATACAGACACCCCTTCCTTTTTCCTGGGTATAAAGAACGTTGACCTGGATGTAACAGTTCCCACGACGACCGACCTGGAAGTGCATAGCGGTTCTGGCACCATACAGGTTGATGGCGATAATGGGCAGATTACGGTAGAAACAGGCAGCGGCTCGATTACTGCCAACAATCTCACGAGCTCGAATGGGGCGATCACACTCAAGACCGGTAGCGGCTCGATTACTGCCAACAATCTCAACGGGCAGGTTGCTCTGGAGACGGGCAGCGGCAGAATCGATGTGAACCAATCGCAACTGAAGGGACAATCAACCTTGCATACCGGCAGTGGCTCTATCAGCTACAATGGTTCGCTCGATCCTCGGGGAAGCTACCAGCTTGAGACGGGAAGCGGCTCAGTAGATATGACACTGCCATCAGCTTCCTCTTTTCATTTGAGTACGCAAACCGGCTCCGGTTCCGTCAACAACGACTTTGGCAGCACGGATGTAGGTGGCAGCCCGAAGGCGGATGTAACCATTCATACCGGCAGCGGCTCTATCAACTTGCATAAGGGCTCGTAGTTGTTGTGACCTCTTTAAACCTTTTTCTCATCTACTCAAAAAAATCTTTCTACTCAATTTGCTCAAAGAGCAAATTGAGTAGAAAGATTTTTTCTGAGTAGGTGAGAGATGAAAACAACTCTGAGGGGCTGCGATATGCTATACTTTCAGTAGTGACTGTGTGGAAGAGAAGTGTATAAGGAGCGGAAACTATGACAATTGACCCATACCTGGCACAACCTCACCCAGGCGGTCCTATGTCCGTCGAAGAATATCTCCAGCTTGACAAAAACACACCTGATGTGAAATATGAATACCTCGACGGTGTAGCTCTCCCGATGTTAGGCGGTTCAATCGAACATGCACGGATTGCCAGAAACGTCGCAAACGCCATAGAAGAACAATTTGGTTCAGGCCCATGTACTGTGACTCCCTCTGACGTGCAAGTCTTTATTGGCACAAAGGCCAGTGGCAAAGAATACTACGTCTATCCTGATGTCACCGTTTCGTGTGATGTAGCAGATCGCCGCCGTGGCACGACCCTTATTCGTTCTCCTCGCATCGTAGTTGAAGTGCTTTCCCCCTCCACCAAAAGGCTTGATCGGGGCAAGAAGCTAGAAGCGTATAAAGCCTGTCCAACGATTCAGGAAATTGTCCTAATCGATCAATTTTCGCAAGCGGTCGAAGTCTGCCGCCGCGACGAGGAAGATGACAGCACTTGGCACCATGCCTCCTATGGTCCCGACTCAATTGTCGAACTAATCAGTGTTGATGTGTCCATCTCAATGGGTGATATCTATAAACGCATCAACTTCGACGAGCCTCTGCTAGAGGAGTAGCAGGAGCAATTGATTTGCTTATGCTGCTGAAGTCTTTAATGAGGCTTCGACCTCCTCCAGACGGCAGAGGAACCGACGATCACCCAGGCGTTCAAGCACAGGTCGGGCACGTTCTAGTTGTGCCCGATCTCCTGTCAGTTGAGCGAGTACGATGCGCATGCGTGCCGAATGCACAACCAGATCATCAGCCTCGGCTGCATCAATCGCTTGAGCCAGTTGAATATAATCCTGGGCTGCGAGTGCGGAGGCGATTTCTAGAGAGTGCATACATGCCTGTGTTTTCTCCTTGCCATATCTTATTGTCAGCGACTGCGGAAACGTCATGCCATGTTCGTTGCAAAAGCGAATTATTTCCTCTGGGCCTTCCATTATGTGCAGTGGTTCTGTTGTGTTCAAGAAGTCATTACCTAATTTTTGTGGATCGTCTGCCAGCAGGGCAGGCAACAAAATGGGTGGATGGATAGTAACGCCTGAATAGAAGCGCTTAATAATTGCAGTGGCAGCATTGGCGGAATCTAGATCTTCTCGTGCCAGAGCTATCTGTAATATGCTGTAGTAGCCACCCAATACTATAAACGAGGCTTTGCTATCATGCTGAAGTGCTTCCCACATCTCCTTGAGTGTTAACGCAAGTTTGCTAACGGTGGACCAACGGCCACTTATAAAGGCGGCCTTGATCGCACAAGATACTCCTGAGCCAAGATACGTCGGGGGTTGGCCTGGTCGAGTGTGTGTAAGAGCCTCTTCTATCGTCGCGATGCAGTTTGCATAATCGCCAAGATAAAGATAGGCTTTCGCGACCATTTGCAGGGCATCGCCGCGTTCAAGGGCAGGGAGATCGGGTGCAGTAAGTCTACGTAACGAGATTTCCAACATATCGCTGTAGGCACCTGTTGCTTTTGAGATAGAAGCACTGCCATCAAGCGCTTCGCTGAATGAAGTCCAATCACCTTTGCGCTCAAAGTACTCTGCAGCTGCTAGGCCGATCTTTCTTTTCTCGCTGAGTATGTCTGCTGCTTGATCGGGAGCGTCATCCACGCAAAAAGAATTGAATAAATCAGCAACGCGAACATGCCATAGTTCATCTTCATCGCCTGCCTCTTCAGCCAATCGTCGTGCTTCTGCAAATAGCGCAGAAAAATCCTTCGTTTGTTCTCCATTTCCGGCAATACCACGTCTGTAGCAGAGTAGCAGTTTGCGCATCAGGCGTGCCCCGATCAGCGGATCTTGCCTCTCGCAGCGCCAATGTTTTAGCGCGTGATCGTATGCTTCTACCGCCTGGCTACTCCAGGGATCACAATCGCCAAGCTGCTCATACAAGTGGATGTGCTCAGACTCCGATGCGATATCAATGGCGCTCTGGAGATAGGCTCGCGCTTCGACGAATGCCCCGGAGCGGCTGGCTAGTGCGCCAGCACGTTGCAGAAAGTGGATAGCTTTCGTGCAATCGAGAGGGAGGGCCAGGGGAACAGCGGATTGCCGGGCCAACGCTATTGCTTCTCGATAGTGATAGGCGATAGGTTCCGCGAACTCGTCAAGGCGATCCCCTGCAATAGTCTCGAAACATTGAGCGACCTTGCAATGCAAGCGGATGCGTTCAGTGCGTGCAAGCGTACCATAGGCCACGTCGCGAATGAGCATATGCCGGAAGTTGTAGTTGCCACCTTCGGAGAGGACAACGAGATCGTGGTTGAGCAAGCTGTCAAGGGCGCTATCGATTTCTTTAGAGCTGTATTCGTCCAGCATGGCTTGTAGTGTAGTTGCATGGAAGTAACGTTGTTTGACCGCAGCAGCTTGCAGCACGCGCCGCTCTTGCGCAGTCAGCTGGTCAAGGCGAGCGAGAATAGCGGCGTGTATTGTATCCGGTAGCCTGTCGAGCGCTGAAGCATCCTCCAGACCTCTCAGGGGCAGCCCACGGACCAGTTCGAGCACAAAGAAGGGATTGCCGCTTGAACGCTCGACGATGCGTTCGCGAATTGCCGGAGATGCACCATCAACAAGCTGTCGGACTAATTCGCGCGTTTGTACCATTGTGAGGGGCTGCAAGGCCAGCGATGTGAAGTTCTGGCGACCACCGCCCCACGTCGGACGGCGATCCAGGAGTTCCGGGCGACTGAGCGCGATGAGCAACAGCGGTGCCTGGATGCGCTGGTGGATCAAGTATTCAACCAGGTCAAGCAGGTTATCGCTGGCCCAATGCAGGTCTTCAAAGACGAGAATACGTGGTGCCTGTTGCGCAAGCACCTCGATGAGCAACCTCCAGGCCATGAAGATGCATTCACGCTCTACGATGCCCTCGCTCTCACTCTCAATATTCAGAGCGGTCAGGGCAAAATCGGTCAGGCGGGCAGCATCTTCCTGGGTATAGCCTCCCTGGCGAAAAATGCCTGCGACAGCAGCCTTACTGATTTCGCTGCCCAGCAGTTCAACGAGTAAGCTGCGCAAAGGCCAGTAGGCCAGTGTTTGACCATAAGGAGGGCAGCCTACAGTAGCTATCTGGAAGCCATCGGCGGGATCGAGACGACTCAAAAATTCTTCGAGCAGGCGTGTCTTGCCTGTGCCTGCTGGAGCTATGACAGTGACGATTTGCGGGCGCTCCTCCTCAATAGTGCGTGCCAGTAGTACAGAGAGTTGGAGCAAGTCCTGTCTTCTGCCAACTAGCGGAGGATGCTCGACTCTACGCGTCATATATGCACACTTGAGGGCATGGGCGTATAGAGGCTGCTGTTTGCCTCGCGCGTTGATCGTTTGCATCTCATGGAAGAGAAAAGCATTGCGGGCCGCGTGTACAGTACGCTCGCCAACGAGAATTTCCCCGGGGTTCGCGCTCTGTTGCAAACGTGCCGCCACATTCACGGCATCGCCCGTCACCAGGAACTCGCCGTCTGATGGATTACTGGTAGCAATGACCTCACCCGTATTGACGCCTATACGCAGGACGAAAGATTTATTCAAAACAGCATCGTTGGCTATGGCATCGTGCAAAGCCAGAGCGGTAGCCAGTGCTCGTTCGGCATCATCGCCATGCGCCTGAGGGAGGCCGAAGACCGCCATCACAGCATCCCCAATAAACTTTTCCAGCGTGCCACCGTGTTCGGGCACAATGCGGCGCGCATGGGCATAGTAGCGGCTCATCAACGCCCGTACATCTTCGGGGTCCAGCTCATCGCCCAGCGCCGTTGACCCGGTCACATCAGCAAAGAGGATCGTTACCAGTTTTCTCTCTTCGGACATAGCTATATTCTCTTGATTACCTTCTTCAAGTCGCTCTAGGATACACGTTCTACGGTCACTTCATTGTAACAGAAAAAAGCTATCTCTGCCAGTGAAATCCTCTTCGCGCCAGCGGCGCTCACAAGGAGGGATATTTACTCAACAAACGCGCTCTGCGCGTTTGTTGAGTAAATATCCCTCCTTGTGAGCGCCGCTGGCGCGATCCGTAAAAACGTACATAGAAACATAGAATAGGATGATAGACTGAAGCGTTGCCATATGTTATACTTTCAGCAGTGTCTATGTGGAAGAGAAGTGTAAAGGAGAAACAATCATGACAACCGATCCCTATCTAGCACAACCTCACCCAGGCGGCCCCATGTCCGTTGAAGAGTATCTCCACCTTGACAGAAACACACCCGATGCGAAGTATGAATACCTGGATGGGGTGACCTATCTGATGGCAGGCCCTTCAGAAGCGCATGACCAGATTAGCCTGAACACGGTATACGCCATTAGGGAGCATTTTCAATCCGGCCCGTGTTTTGTAAGTAGTTCTAGTATGCAGGTGCTCGTTGGCGCGAAGTCGAATGGAAAAGACCATTACCTCCATCCTGATGCGACTGTTTCGTGCGATGTCGCAGATCGGCGTCGCGGCAACACCATCATTCGCTCTCCCCGCCTCGTGGTTGAAGTGCTTTCCCCATCTACCGAAAAGGTTGACAGGGGCAAGAAGCTAGAAGCATATAAAGCCTGTCCCACCATTCAAGAAATCGTCCTGATCGATCAGTTTATGCAAGCCATTGAGGTTTACCGGCATGACGAGGAGGATGGCGCTATCTGGCATCGGGCGTTCTATGGTCCTGGCTCAACCGTCGAGCTGATCAGCATCGATGTGTACATATCGATAGATGACATCTATAAAGGCATCGACTTTGATGAACCGCTCGTAGATGAGTAAAACTCAACAAGGCATAAAACCTCATGTAGCGTGGTTTTATGCCTTGTTGTATCTGTATTCCCTATCGTGCTAATGCTGCTTCAACCTCCTCTAAACGTCGCAGGTACTGGCGATCACCCAGGCGTTCAAGCACGGGTCGTGCGCGTTCCAATTGTGTCTGATCACCTGTATGTTTGGCGAGCACGATGCGCATGCGGGCAGCGTAGACAATCTGTTGCCGGGCTTCGAGTGCATCAATTGCCTGGGCAAGCCGAGTATAGTCTTCGCTAGTACGTGCCTGAGCAATCTCTATAATGAGTCGGATATTCTCGTTTGGCCAGGGAACAGTCTGTGCTTTTGCTATAAGTTCCTCTGTACTGGGTAGATCATACATGCTGCAAAGCGCTATTACTGTCGGAGCAAGGTTGCGGCTTGTGATGCTTGAGGCTGCTAATATGATTTCTTGTATGCTATCTGACAGGAGAGCGGTAATGTATGTTCGTACATCGGATGCAAATTCATTCTGGGGGGTACCTGCTAATATGCCTAGAAGTACTGATGTTATTGTATTGATCATGGTTTGATCCTCACGAGCCAGGGCTATCGAGAGTAGGTTCATATAACCATTGAACACAACGAAACCGGCTTTCTGATCATAGCGGCTTTGCTCTCGCGCTTCCTCCAGCACAGGAATAAACGTATCGATATCAGACCAGTGCCCACAACTGGTGACAACATCAATAGCTGCTGAGATAGCTGAAGCAAGATGGATCACGGGTTGCCCTGGGCGAAGATGCTTCAACGCTTGTTTGACTGTTTCAATACAGTTGTCACAATCGTTCAGGTGATAGTATCCTCTCGCAACCATTTGTAGAGCATCACCATATTCGCGTGCAGGCAAATCGGCAATGGCAAGCCTCCGTTTAGAGGCTTCAAGGAAAGTAGTGGGGTCACCTATTAGCTGACAGAAATAACTATAGCCATCAAGGACCTCGCTAAATGATGTCCAGTCCTCTTTTTGCTCGAAATAGGCTGCCGCATCTAATCCGAGTTGTTTAAGAGCTTCTCTCTTTTCTGATGTGAGATTGACAATCTGACCCATGATTACTGTAATGAAAAGATCTGCAACACGAATACGCCATAGCTCATCTTCATCGCCTGCCTGCTCTGCTAATTGTTGCGCTTCTGTTCTCCAGGAAAGGAGGTGCTCGGTTCCGAACCATTCATACATAGCCCAGCGTGTATAGCCGACAAGTAATTTGCGTAACAGGCGTGCCCCTATGAGTGGTGAATGCGTTTCAAGGTTATGCCAGTATTCTAATGCTTTCTGGTAGGATTCAACGGCACTAATCTCTCCCAACTGGTCGTCCCCCATTTGTTCATACAGCGAGACCAGTTCGGATTCTGGAGCAATGGAGACGGCGCTTTGCAGATATGTCTGCGCTTCAGAGTAAGCTCCAGCGTGAGCCGCCAGAGTAGCAGCACGTCTCAGGAAGCTGATTGCGCGTTCGGTTGCAATGGGAAGCTTGTTGCGCATGGTGGATTGCTGGGAGAGCTGCACGGCTTCGCGGTAATGATAAGCGATCAGTTCGGCGTACTCGTCGAGGTGCTCCCCGGCTGCATTTTCAAGGAAACGCGCAAGCTTCTCGTGCAGACGGATGCGCTCGGTGCGTGAAAGCGTGCCGTAGGTTACGTCGCGGATCAGGATATGGCGGAAGGCGTAGGCACTCCCTTCGCCTGGCGCAATCAAATCGCGAGCAAGCATGCCATCAAGGGCTGTTTCGATCTCGTGCAGACTGTATTCGCTCAACACCTCGGCGAGCATGACGACAGTGAATGCACGACTGGCGACAGAGGCCACTTGCAGGACTGCGCGTTCTTTCTTTGAAAGCTGGTCAAGCCGTGCGAGGACGGCTGCATGCACAGTATCAGGGAGCGCGTCCAGCGTAGCCGATGAGCCGGTGAGGCCGCGTTCGGTCAGACCTCTGATCAGTTCGAGGGCGAAGAAGGGGTTGCCACCGGAGCGCTCAACGATCTGTTCGCGTGTGGCCTCCGGGATGTCTTTGAGCAGGCGGGCAACGAGATCGCGGGTTTGTGCTGCGGTAAGTGGCTGCAAGGCCAGCGAGGTAAAGTTCTGGCGACCACCGCCCCAGGTTGGACGGCGATCCAGCAATTCGGGACGACTGAGCGCGATGAGCAGTAATGGGGCCTGTGTACGCAGATGCGTGATGTGCTCGACCAGATCAAGCAGACTATCGCTGGCCCAGTGCAGGTCTTCGAAGATGACGATGCGCGGTGCCTGATGGGCAAGCGCTTCGATCAGTAGCCGCCAGGCCATGAAGATGCTTTCGCGGTCGGTTGTAGTACTTTCGCTCTCGATGCCAAGCGTTGTCAGCACCAGATCGGCGAGGCGTGCAGCATCGTCCGCTTTGTAGCCCCCTCGCGTAAAAGCTGCCAGCACATGCGCCTTGTTGATCTCTTCGCCTCCCAGCAGTCCGTTGAGCAGGCCACGCAGCGGCCAGTAGGTCAACGTTTGTCCGTAAGGCAGGCAGCGAGCGGTTGCCACCTGAAAGCCATCCTCGGGATCAAGACGGCTCAAAAACTCTTCAAGCAGACGCGTCTTGCCGGTACCAGCCGGGGCGACGAGAGAGACCAACTGAGGGCGATGTTCCTCAAGGGTGCGTGCCAGCAGTAAAGAGAGTTGCAGCAAGTCCTGTTTTCTGCCAACGAGTGCTGGACGCTCAACTTTGCGTGCTGGGCGCACCCCTTTGAGCGGGAAGACCTGCAGCGGCTGACGCTTGCCTTTGACCTCTATCTGACGAGCATCATCGAAGAGAAAGGTGTGCTGTGCCGCATGCATCGTGCGTTCTCCGGCAATGATCTCGCCAGGACTGGCGTGCTGTTGCAAACGAGCCGCCACATTGACTGCATCGCCCGTCACCAGGAAATCGCCGTTGGAGGCATCGCTGGTCGCAATCACTTCGCCGGTATTGACGCCGATACGCAACAGAAAAGAAGGACCAAGCATCTCGTCGCCTCTCACAGCATCGCATAGAGCCAGAGCAGCTGCCAGCGCGCGTTCAGCATCATCGCCATGCGCTTGCGGCAGACCAAAAACGGCCATTACGGCGTCTCCGATGAACTTTTCCAGCGTGCCCCCATGCTCTGCGATTACCCGGCGGGCGTGTGTATAGTAACTTCCCATCAGGGCGCGGATATCTTCGGGGTCAAGCGAGTCTCCCAACTCGGTTGAGCCGGTCACGTCGGCAAAGAGGATGGTTACCAGCTTTCTCTCTTCAGGCATACACGTCTCTCTCGTTTTCTCAACTGAGAATGAATCGATAGTAACAGATGATGTATTTGTGGACAAGAGTAAATGATTAGCTGAAGCATGTCAAGAGGATTGTAGCCTTTTCAGAGCGATTGTTTCAACCAAGGTGCTTCCACGTATCAATTGAAACAATCTTTCTCTGAAATATATCCCTTTTCAAGCAGATAGGTGATAGTCTATTATAGAGGATGGCTATTTAGAGGATAGGGTTTGGCAAAGAGACATTATGATGAGGAGCGAGAGCGATGGCTGGTCGAGGATCATCTCCTCACGATGAGGAGCATATCCCTGGTAAAAAGAAATCAGGCAAGCAGAAACGCCGTCTTCAGGAACGTGTGCAGGAGGCGCATGAGGCGCAAAGCAAAGCTGAGGAGCGCTATCAACGAGCACTGGCACGCCTGGAGAAAAAGCAAGCCCGTTTGCAGCAGCTGGAACGGGAGTTAGCTGCCATGTATCATCAAGTGGAAGCATTACCCGTTCCGTTGGAGGATGCTGGACAAGAACAATTGCCTTTCGATACATCTACGATGGAGGCACCATCTCCGCAGGTTCCCGACGGGGTATCCGTAAAGGTCGTGATTACTGAAATCACGTCCGCTCAGACAGAGCCTCTGCTAGCTGGGTCGGACGCGGAAGATGTGTCACTGGCTATTGAGCGAGCCACGCAGGCGCGAGCCATAGCGGAGGCCTCGGAAGAAGCAGCACGTGCAGCGATAGAAATGGCGCTTGCTGCACGTGCTGAACAATTGGACACGAGTCGTCATCTGGAAGAGGAACTGGCACACCCGCAAACAGAGGCCGAGCGTGCAAAGGAACAGGCCCAGGAAGCAGAAGTGGTTGCCAGCGAGGCAGAACAGCAGGTTACCAATCAAACATACACAAGCCTTGAAGCTTCGAGTCGGGATGCTGATAGCTATGCTCAGGTTGCTCTGGAGAGGGAGCATGTGGAAGACGAAAGCAAGCTGGACGAATATGCATATGGCTACGAGGATGACTCTGCGCCAATCCTGTGGAAGAGTCACCTGCCCGCACTAGAAAATACAGCAGCGGTAGAGATAATGCCTGCATCTGTGACGGATGAGAGCACGCAAATGGACAATCAGCATTATCAAGCAAACGAGCAGGAAGCGTCGACTGAAGATGTCGATACACTTGTGTATCGCGAAGTGGAGCATCATAGACCCTCGGCACTCGATGTTGAGCATGTTGAGAAAATCGAGCAGGAGGAAGAGGAGGTAGAAACGGTGGCGGCGATGATTATTGCTGATGCCGCCGCAATGGCAGCGGCAGAAGCAGAGGCCCTCGCTGAGGCAAGTAGCATGCGTACACGTGAGGCGCGGCAGCGAGCCAGGGAAGCTGATCAGGCGTTGGGGCGTGTGCAGGCGGCAATACGCGCTGGCTCGTTGACAGGCAAGGAGGCCGAAAAAGCCCTGCAAGCAGCCGAGCGAGAAGTGACACATGCCCATGCTATGCTGGCCGATGCCGAAGCCGCAGAAGAGCAAGCACTTAGCGCGGCCATCGATGCCGAGGCCGAGGCCGAGGTTGCCGAGGGTATGGCCTTCGCATCAGAAGAGCGTTTGGAACAGCTAGCAGAAACGCGCCAGCAAGCCTCCACCGTTCAAGAAACCCAACTCTCTGAAACGACAAATGATATGTCAAGCGTCAGCCAGGACATAAAACAAGCAGAAGGTGATGCAGTAGATGATGAAGATGAGGGCGATACAGATAAAGTGCCTGTTGTGCGTCCCCAGGAGACGAAGTGACCCATTATGAACAAGAGGTAGCGCAGCGCTGGTGGGCAATGCCGCCTGGCAGCCTGTTGCCATTGAGCAATGGAGATAGCTATCAATTGCTGTTCGCGGGCCGCCCAGGGGGCGCGTCGGGACCCGATGTGCGTGATGCCGTCTTCTGTACCGTCTCACCTCGACAGGTGCTGACAGAAGTGGAAAGTCAGGGAGATGGAGAAGCATACAGGCAGTATGCATCCAAAAGAAGGCGGGCTGGTGATGTTGAATTTCACGTACGCGCCAGTGATTGGGTGACACACCAGCATCATACAGACCCGCGTTACAACCATGTCATTCTGCATGTAGTGTTGATTTGCGATGATCCATACCCGACCGTACGCCAGGATGGCATCATCGTTCCTGTCTGCTCTCTCAGTGATCTGCCCAATTTTCTATCTCCATCCTCGCTGCCATTGATTCATAAGGAAACAGTCTGGCCCTGTCAGCAAGCAATGGTGCATCTGGACGACGAGGAGCGTTACAGGTTGTTACAACAGGCTGGCCTTTTGCGCTTTGAGCAAAAAACGCATGCTTTTGTTGAACAACTACACAGCGCAGAACCTATCAGAGTGCTTGACATTTATGATATCTGTCTACTTCCCGCGCTGGCCGAGGGACTGGGTTACGGGCGCGACCGAGACTTCTTTCGGGCGGTCGGACTGCATCTGCTCTTATTACACTATCCTCAAATGTCTTTTGCTTGTATACCAGGCACACCAGGACAAGCTGTCGTACTGCCAGAACCTCTGGGACGCTCAGCACTCCCGGCGCCCCTGGATAGTGCTCGTTTGCGCGTCTTATCTCAGCTTGTCGAGCGCTGGCATGCACCCGGTGTGTGGCGAACGCTGCATAATTTACTCATAACGCACCTGCATGCCAGTTTCGATGAATGTTTACAAGCGTTGCGCGCCCTATTTGGTGAACTGGGGCTGAGCCTTGCACGCACTGATATACTGATAATCAACGTGGTCTTACCATTTGCCGCCGCTGTGGCCTTGCTGGAACGCGATGTGGTGCTGGCTGAACGAGCGCAAGAACTGTATATCATGCATCCAGGCCTTTCCTCGAACAGTATCACACGTATGATGTGTACACAACTCCAGTTGCCGCAGGAACCGCAGGGAAGTTGTCAACAACAAGGTTTACACTATATCTACCAGCAAACATGTCGCGAGAAGCGCTGTGATGTATGTATGGTGGGGAGGAAAAGTAGCAATCTATGAGCGAGCAAGAAAACATGGTGAAGGGTGAGCGGTTGTCGCGTTTCCTGGCTCATGCCGGTATCGCTTCGCGGCGTCACGCGGAAGAACTGATCGCCGCCGGACGCGTGCAGGTGAACGGGATCACGGTAACCACTCAGGGAACGCGCATCGATCCGCAGCAAGATCATGTGAGCGTCGATGGTAAGCCGGTACACATTGCTGTCGATCATGCCTACTTGCTGCTCAATAAACCTGTGGGATACGTCAGCACAGCCCATGATCCCCAGGGACGCCCTACCGTGCTTGACCTGCTACCTGATGAACTACGTCAACTGCGCGTCTATCCTGTCGGTCGATTAGATATCGACACCAGCGGCCTGCTCTTGCTGACCAACGATGGAGATTTTGCCCTGCACCTCACGCATCCGCGCTACTCAATGGAGAAGCACTACGAGGCGCTTGTGCAAGGCCATCCCTCGGCTGTAGAACTGGCGGCCCTGCGTCGGGGAGTGGTGATTACGGAGGATAACGGACAATTTCACAAGACCTCGCCTGCCCAGGTGCATCCATTGCGACGTGTAGGCGCTACAAGCTGGCTCGCGCTCACCATTCACGAAGGGCGTAAGCGACAGGTGCGGCGTATGCTAGCAGCTATCGGGCATCCTGTCCTGCAACTCGCGCGCGTAGGCGTGGGGCCGCTCACGCTCAAAGGCGTACCTACCGGTAAGTGGCGTTATCTCACACATGACGAAGTTGATGTATTAATGAGTATACAGAAATAGCAGAGAATCCCACTTGGTGTAGCGTCGTGCGATGCGGTATAATCCCCCCAGATAATATTTACAAGAAGCGGAGGTTTCATGCAGGGGCCACTACGTATTACGATAGACGGACCGGCAGGCTCAGGAAAAAGTACAATTGGTGAACAATTAGCCCGGCAGTTGGGCTATCTTTACGTTGACACGGGGGCGATGTACCGGGCTGTGGCCTGGCTTGCCCTTCATGAAGGTGTAGATATCAATGATGGATCGGCATTAGCAAAACTGGCACAGGGTGCGGAGATCGATATCAGTCATCCACACGTTGCTGATGGGCGACAATATACAGTCACTGTACATGATCGCGATGTGACATGGGATATTCGTAATGCGCAGGTGACACGTGCCGTCTCGCCGGCTGCTTCGCATCCAGAGGTACGCGCGATCCTGATTGCTCAACAGCGAGCGATGGCCCAACAGGGGCGTGTGGTCATGGTTGGACGTGATATCGGTGCAGTTGTATTGCCTGATGCGGAACTCAAGATTTACCTCACCGCGAGTCTTGAGGAACGTGCACGCCGCCGTCACACTGAAATGGTAGAGCGACACGGTGAGCATGATCCCGCCTTACCCTCTATCGAGGCGGTGATTCATGATATTGAGCGGCGAGATGAAATTGATCGTGAGAATATGCAGCCGGCCAGGGACGCTATCGTTATAGAAACCGATCACCTCAGTGTGCCGCAGGTACTCAAAGTGATCAGTCATTATGTGGAGGACCCAGCATGAAGCAGGATATGAGCGTCGATGTAGACGCGACAGAGAAACCAAAACCAACAAAGAAACCCGAGAAGAACTTATATGAGCCATATTCCACTCCGCGCATACTTTATGAATTGCTACGAGTAGCTGTTTACGTAATCGCCTTCCTCGCCATGCGCATGCACTTGCGCGGTCGCTATAATATTCCACGCAAAGGTCCCTATATTATTGCCGCCAATCACCTCTCATGGTTAGACATACCACTAATTCCAGCATATGTACCGGGGAAGGTCGTCTACATGGCAAAGGAAGAGGTCTTTCTGGGCAAACTCTCCTGGGTCGGTCGCTTCCTGGGGGCGTTCCCTGTCAAGCGTCACGAAGCTGATCGCCAGGCCATCCGTGCCGGCGAGACTGTGCTCAAGCAGGGCAAGGTGCTGGTAATTTTCCCAGAGGGACACCGCAGCGATACACATACAATGGCAAAAGGATACGCGGGCCTTGGTATGATCGCTCTACGTTCCGGCGTGCCTGTCCTGCCTGTCGCCATCTGGGGCAGTGAGCGAGGGCTCAAAAAGTTCGGTGCCGAAATCACCATCTCCTATGGAGAACCGATAACCCTGAAACCCAAAGGCAAAAAGATCACGCGCGAAGATATCGACAACGCCACCGACGAAGTCATGCGCCACATCGCCGCTATGCTCCCCGAGCGCTACCGAGGCGTCTACGGCACTATCGAACAACCAACCGAGCAAGCACTGCCAGGAGAGCAAACACAAGAGCAAGCTATGCAATAAAAGAGTCAAATATCATCAAACAACACGATAACCCGCCTGAAGGCGGGTTATCGTGTTGTTTGATGATATTTGACTCTTTTATTTGAGGGCACCCTGTGTCAATCCAGCGATGAACTGACGCTGGAAGAACAGGAATACGATGAGGACCGGGACTGCGGCCAGGAGTGTGCCAGAAAGTAAGATGCCATACTGGTAGTCATACGGACCAACCAGCGACGAAATGCCCAGATTGACCACGAACATGCTCGGATCGGTGGTGACGATCAACGGCCAGAAAAAGTCGTTCCAGAGGGCAGTGAATGAAAAGATACCCAGAGCAGCCAGGCCTGGGCGTACCAGTGGCAATACGATAGTCCACCAGATGTTGAACTCGCTTGCCCCATCCACGCGTGCTGCGTCAAGCATTTCATCGGGTACGTGTAGCGTATACTGCCGCATCAACAGAATACCGAAGGCTCCTACCGCGTTAGGAACGATCAGGCCCTGGTAAGAGTTGAACCAATGCAGTATTTGCAAGACCTCGAAGCGTGGCACCAGTAATACCTGATATGGGATGAGCAGTGTCACCAATATGATGATGTAGAGCGCATTCTTGTAGCGAAAATTGTACTTGGCGAAGGCAAAGCCTGCCAGCGAACTCAGTAACACCGATAAGATCGTGCCGAAGACCGCAACAATTGCCGTGTTGAGCATCCAGCGCGCGTATGGGAAGTTACTGAGCAGTGCGCTCATGTTTGCCATAGTTGGCTGTGCGGGGAAAAACGTGATCGGCGTTGCAAAAAGCTCTCCATTTGTTTTGAAGGCACCAAACGCCATATACAGGAAAGGAATGATCGTCGCCAGTATCAGGATTACAAAAAAGAGATTGATAATAGTCGTACCAGCGATCAAGCCAATACGTCTCCGTGGGTTGGCCCGTGCTCGTATAAGATTGGCATCTTCTGAAATGCCCGTCGTTACTTGTACTTGCTCCATTGCTGACATCCTCTCTGTATCTATGAGCCATACAGGGTTGGAGTGTGTTTACTGCACACTCTCAAATGCACCCCATGAGCCGAACAGTTTAATGTTAAAGATGGACAAAATGACCAGGAAGAGCGTCATCACATACGCTATTGCGCTGGCATAGCTGACGTTGAAGTTCTGAAATGCCTGGTTATAGATGTAGAGCGCAAGCGTAAGCGAATGGTCCGATGGTCCACCCGAAGTGAGCAGGAATACTGGGGCAAACAGGTTATACGAGCCGATGATGGCCTGAAGTACCACGAAGAAAGTAACCGGAAGCAGAAGCGGCATCGTGATATTCCAGAATGACTGCCAGCGATTGGCACCATCGATAGCAGCGGCATCATAAAAGTCTTTGTTGATACCGTTGAGACCGGCCAGCCAGAAGAGCATCGTACCTCCCAGGAAGTTCCATACGCCTAGAATAATGACAGACAGCATGACTACATTAGGATCGCTTAGCCAACCAACGGGCTTAATCCCAAACCACCCCAGCAGCGTGTTAAGCAGGCCGAACTGGGTGTCAAATACCCGTGCGAAAATGATCGTTATGACCACCTGGGAGGTAATAAACGGGAGAAAAAGGGCTACTCTGTAGAAATCCTTTAATGGACGCCAGCGAACGAAAATCGAGTTGAGGGCAAGCGCGCATATCAGGGCGAGCGGGTTGAGGATGAGTAGACTACCAAGCGCGTACTCTGTCGTGTTGAGGAGCGCGTGACCAAAACGCGGATCCTGAAAGAGAAACAGGTAGTTGCCCAGACCATAGAATGCCTTCTGCGCGAAGCCAAAGCCCTTGAAGAAGCTGATGATGAGCGAGTAGAAGATGGGGTAGATACCAAAGACCAGGAAGAGAATATAGAAGGGTGAGACGAAGAGGTAAGGCGCAATCTTGCGTTGATTACGCACCCACCATCCTCGTCTATTCACAGCCTTTCCAGTCTCAATGCGTGCTTGGGCGGTTGCCATAGTATACTCCTCTCGAATAATCCATACACACTACTCTGTAAGAACTAGGCCGTCTCGAAGCCGATGATCTTTTTGGCCTGGTTCTGCGCGTCGTTGAGCGCCTGTTCTGGTGTAACATCAGGGTTCAGCAGACAATTAGTAACGCCCAGGCGCGTAAGGGCATCGGTGGTCTCAGGCCAGTAGGGCGAGTTGTACCACTTGGGTATTTCGGGAGAAACTTCTTTGATCAGGTCTCCTACCTTCTGGTTGTCGAAAAATGGCAACGGTTGATTTAAAAGTGGACTATTGAATGCAGGTTTGTAGGTCGGCCAGACCTGGCGGATCTGGAAATCGTTAAGCAATGCTTCGGGGGTGGTATGCTCGAAGGTCACGAAGTCGATTGCTTCTTCGACGTATGGAGAAATCTTGAGCACCGAAACGCCGGTACCTCCCCAGGTTGCGGTTCGCGAGCCGTCAGCTGTCCAGCGTGGCATAGGCTGAAGATGCCATTTGCCTTTGGTCTGCGGTATGTTCTGTTGCACGAAGCCGCTAAAGTTCCAGGATGGCCCAAGCAGTGTGGCTATCTGGCCCTGCGCCAGTGCCACATTGTACGATTGCAAGCTTTGTTGTGTGCGAAGCGACCAGCCATCCGTAAGGGCTTTTTTCTGATACGTCAAGGTATTGATTGAGACTGGTGAGTTGAGGGTTGGCTGACCATTGGGGCCAAAGAAACCGCCTCCCTGCTGCAAGGTCATGAGCCACCACCAGCGCGAATCATCGAATGGCATGTCAAGCAGATAATTGCCGGTGTCCTTATGGAACCGAATAGCTTCCTGGGCAAACTCGTCCCACGTCTCGATAGGGGTTTTGACTCCAGCTTTCTGCCAGACATCCCAACGATAGCTCAACAAGCAAGTGTTCAATTCGTTGCCAAGGCCGTAGATCTTGCCCTGCCAGCTCCAGGGGTCGGTGGCCGATGCTTGGTAGAAGTTGTCTAGCTCTCCCATCTGCTGTAATTTGGGGGCTAGATCTGCGAAAATAACGTCGCCCTTAATGTAGCGCGAAAACTGGCTAATTTCGATGTCTGCTATATCGGGACCACCCGAACCACCAAGCGCGGTGATCAGGATTTTGTCATGCATCTGCTGATAGGGGAAAACTACCCAGTTGATCTCGAAATCGGGGTTTTTTTGCTTTTTGTACACCTCGAACGCCTTTTTCTGCCAGGCTGTTCGTGTGTCTGTAAAGGCCCAGAAGTTGAGGGTTTTCTTTGCGCCTGTATTGACTGCGGGGGCGCAACCGCTTAGCAGTATCTCGCTCAGTCCTCCTGCTGCTACTACTCCTCCCGCTGCCTTGAGAAAAGTGCGTCTGTTAACCGGTCTCATGTCAGGCTCCTTCGCTCTAGAGAACGTACAAAAAAACGCGTAAGGTTGTTGGTAGGGGTATAACCTGTGTAGAACTACATTGTTTCTCGATCAGGAAGCTATAGCTAGAGTATACCGATAGGAAGTAATTGATGTCAAGAGTTTTCTAAAAGCGCTTTCAGAAAAAACTATCTGGACTGAGAATGTGAGCCATGCTAGCTTACCTGATCTTTTTGTGATTGAGGCTAAGGTGAGTTATTTATATTATCGTGCATAGTTACGGTACTAAAAATAGTTACGGTACCAAAAAAGAAACATCTTACCGAAGCTAGTTATGGTACCGAAAAAGTATGTGAAATTTTTTATAGAATACCACTATTTAGATACCTGGCGTCCGGCATCATTTATGCCGGGCAGATGAGGAAGAATGGGCAGGTGGGGCAGCGAAATGGCTCAGCAGGTTGGGCTGGATACTCGTTGCGCTCCAGACCTTCGATAGCTTGCTCGACACTGTCGTAGAGGCTTTGTGCTTTTCTTGTAGTCATCGTAATCGGTACTACTTCGCCGGTGCTCATGTTATGGCTATGCAACTCGACGTTCTCTCCCGGATGAAGCTGCTGAGAGACGAGTGTGTAGAAGAATTCTCGTAATTCAGCGCTGGGCTTGCTTTTACTCCTGCCAAAACGTGTACGCACGAACTTGATGGGCTGGCTGCTTTGATAGGAAGCCTCGACGCGATCTACGGTGACGTGGACCGTTTTACCTGCTATCTCTACGTTGAAACTGGGGCGCATATCCCAGGTTATATCTTCTTGCGTTGAAAGCTTGCGGCGTATTGCTTCTACGACTTCGTGACCGTGCTCCTCGTACATTGGCGCGAATGGTGCTGTATGGCCTCCCAGTTCCTGCCAGTGCTGAGTGTAGAGCTCCTGGATCTGCTGTTGCGTGGGAAGCTCTCTGCGCTGGGACTCGTTGGCGTTTGCTTCCTGCAATTGCTGGCGTAGCACCTGAATGGTCTTTTGTGTGGCTTGCCAGAAAAGCTGGTAAGTATCTTCCTCGCCTGTAAAACGATAAATAATGCTGTAGGCGTACTGGCGGGGGCAGCGCTGATACGCTTCAATGGCTGAGGCGCTCAACTTTGCAGGCTTCATCGCTTGAATGAATGCCTCACTCGGTTGAGATGTCATCGCAAGCGTTTGCTCAGAGGCTCGCGCATCGCTATGAGCCGTGGCAGTGGATGTGAAATCCCAGCGCAATCGTGTGATGCGCGCATCTACCAGTCCAGCTTCCAGCGCATCCAGGTAGGGTGAGCGCTTGTACTTGAGTTTGCCGTAGCGTTCGCTGTAACTCAATACGAGATGATCGCGTGCCCGGGTCACTCCCACATAAAAGAGGCAGGATTCGCCGCTTTCATGGGCGGCGCTCCCCACGCTCTCCTCTGGCAGCATACCCACGGGAGCCGTTACTGGGCTGGAGCGTGCCTGGAGGGGGAAGCGGCGCTGTACCAATCCTGGCATATAGACGACAGGAAATTCCAATCCCTTGCTGGCGTGGACGGTCATCACGCGAATAATATCGCTATGTCCTTCCTCGTCCTCCTCTGAACTCTGGCGGCTACTACCATCTTGCCGCAGCAATACCAGCAGACTGAGATACTCAAGAAACCCTTTTGCACTTTCCACAAGCAAAGCTTGTGTGGCTTTTACTTCGGTCGGTTCACTCGGCATTTGTTCTATTTGAGATATATGTAAGTGCTGTTGCTGATCATAATGTCGTGCCAGTTGTAAAAGTCTATCATAATCTGCTAAAGTCATGCTGCTCTGTTTACTCTCGGCGCTGGCAAGCAGGTCACGAACAAGCGATGTTTCAACCAGAAGATATTGCGCGAGCAATGTCCACATATCGGGTGCACGTTGCAGTATTTGCAGGATCTCTGAGAGCCGCGCGAGCGCGTGGCGACCTGGAATGCTTATACGCGGGGGATCTTCGCCTGACAGGAGCAACATTCCAGGACTCGTTTTTTGCTCGTATGCTCCCTGCAGGAGAGCCTCGATATCGTTTTGACTCAAAGGATGTTCATGCTGGCGGGCGGCGCGTAAGATGCCCATGCCGCTTGCATCGCTGAGTAGCAAAACTATTGAGAGTACATCTTTGATATGATCTTGCTCAAGCATACCGCCATGCTCGACGATTGGCAAACCTTCTGCCGCCAGCGCCCGTGAGATTTTTTGTGCGTGTGCGCGTGTACGGCAAAGCACAATCATATCTTTAAAAGCATAGCCGTTAGCGTGTTTGTAGCGAATATCCTGGATGAAGCCTGCCAGTTCGCTTGCCTCGTCGGAGGCTTTTGCCAGTGTAACATACGTGTCGGGACGTGTCAGGCGCACAGGCTGATTTTTTCCTGGTTCCTCGCCCAATTCCAATTGTCGACAACGGAACGACTCGGCCAGAGTTACCAGATCGGGGCGAGAACGATAATTCCGGCTGAGCGGTAGCACGACCGCTCCAGGAAAATCATGCTCAAACTGGCTAATGTTGGCCGGCGAAGCTCCCCGAAACCCATAGATCGCCTGATTTGAATCTCCGACTACCCAGACACGCTTTGCATCTCCTGACAGCTCGCGCAGCAGCACGCCGCTGGCACGGTTCACATCCTGGAATTCATCGACGAGGATGTGCTGATACTTTTGCTGTTGTTCACGTGCTATCTCTGGATGCCGGCGGAACAACTGTACCGTCAGCATAATCAAACCGCCAAAGTCAGTATCTCCCCTGCTGGCCAGTGCAGCTTGATAGAGTGTATAGACGTGTGCAACCTCCAGAGCCTTTTCCGCTGCCTCGACGGCATCATCGTCCTGAGCCTGATCGCGCATGCGTTGGGCCAGCGCTGCATACTCTTCGGGCGAGACCAGTTCATCTTTTGCCCGTGAGATGGCCTTCAAGATATCGGGGAAATAATAGGTA
>Ga0070741_10008380_pt1 | contig 20785 bp, 17 predicted proteins | sample Coa_R1_4_FD_66440 | JGI IMG/M metagenome (GOLD analysis project Ga0070741, IMG submission 66440) | Surface soil microbial communities from Centralia Pennsylvania, which are recovering from an underground coalmine fire - Coalmine... | ecosystem: Environmental > Terrestrial > Soil > Unclassified ...
CACCAGGTGCAGCCGCAGCGACTCCTCGATGCGCGACTCGAGCTCATCGAGCAGCGCCTCCTCCGAGCCGGTGTGCTTGGGCTGATAATCGAGCTGCCAGTAGCGCCGGATCAGCGGCTCGCGCCCCTCCTCGAGGACGAGGGAGTGGGCGGGCGGCAGCTTGTGCACGCCGCTGAACATCGACAGCGGCGGGGCGATGAGGCGCAGCGCGAGGTACTGATCGAGCGCCGTGAGATCCAGGCTGCGCAAGGAGGGATCGAAGGCGAGCAGCGCCTTGATCTCGGAGGCGAACGCAAATCCACGACTGGTCTGAGCGTAGTAGAACGGCTTCTGTCCGAGATGATCGCGGGCGGCCAGCAGCCGGCGCTTGCGCGCATCCCACAGCGCGAAGCCGAACATGCCGCGCAGCTGCTGCAGCAGCTCATCGCCGTAGTACTCGTAGAGCGCGATGATGACTTCGCAGTCACTGTTGGTGAGGAAGCGGTAGCCGCGCGCCTGCAAATCCGCGCGCAGCTCTTGATAGTTGTAGATCTCACCGTTGCAGACCACCCAGATGGACTTATCCGCGTTGGTGAGCGGCTGACGCCCCCCTTCCAGATCGATGATCGACAGCCGGCGATGGCCGAAAATGGCGTGCGCGTCCTGCTCGATGCCCTCGCCGTCCGGGCCGCGATGCCGCAGGGCATGCATCATGCGTTGCATGCCTTCCGAAAGGGCCCACGTATTGCCGACGATTCCGGCGATTCCGCACATACTAATCCTGCTCCAGGCGCGCCGCGGCGCCGGTCACGTGAGAGGCGACCGCGCGCTCGAAGAGGCGCTCGTAGCGCTCGGCGCAGCGGTCGATGAAAAAATTCTCCACCTTGGCGAGGTTGGCCCGCTGGATGAGCGCGCGGCGCTGCGGATCCGCGCGCAAAGCTCGCACGGCATCATTGAACGCCACCAGGTCATTGAGCGCGATCACCTCGCCGGTCTCCGGACTGGCGAGAAAGTCGGTCTGGCCGCCGCGGTTGTAGCACACCACCGGCAGGCCGAAAGCCATCGCCTCGAGGAACACCAGGCCGAAGCCCTCATGCTGGCTGGTCGAAACAAACACGTCGGCCACCTTGAAGGCCTGGTACTTCACCTCGTCGGTGACGTAGCCGAGCATGCGCAGCCGGTTGCCGACGCCGAGCGCCGCGGCGCGTTGTACCACCGCCTGCGCTTCGGGTCCGTCGCCCACCACCAGCAAGTACGCATCCGGCACAGCGGCGAGCGTATCCATGAGTTGAGTGCTCGCCTTGCGCGCGACGATCCTGCCCGCCGTGACGAGCACGAAGGCATCCTCGGGAAGATCGAAACGGGCACGGCCGGCCTGAATGCCCTGAGGCGGGCGATCGATACCCAGCGGGATCAGCTCGACCTCGCGATCGACCCCGTAGATCTGTGCCACGTTGCGGGCTGTGTCGCGTGACTGCGCCACGACCAGATCGGCTCGCCTGAGCAGACGTGCCACGGCGCGGCGCAGGAAGGCGTGGCGGTGCGGCGAGCTGCCCTTGGAGGGATCGTAAAGATCCCCACCATGCACCGAGAGCACGTTGGGGACGCCGAGACGTCGCGACAGCCAATCACCGAGCGGACCGGTGGGCACGGCAAAGTGAGTGTTGATCACATCGAAGCGCTGCTCACGCCCGAGCTGCAGGCCGCGCCACAGCCCCAGCGGCAGATACGCCGCCATGGAGGGAAAATTGGCGACCGCCAGCTTACGGCGGAAGAGCACGGGTACGCGGACCACCCGCACGCCGCCATCGAGTTCCTCGGCCGGCAGGCCGGCGGCTCGCGAGCTGAGCGCGGTGACTTCGTGGCGGCGCGCAAGCGTGCGCGCCATCGCGGCCATGACGACACCGCCGCCTCCACCCAGGGGCGGATACTCGTAGTTACAGAACAGAATCCGCAATGTGTAATGTACGTCCCGTGGGGCGCCCAGTCCGTGTATTCTGCCCGGACAGGGCGACCTTTATAAGCGTAATTTGGGGATAGTCGGGATGAATGCCAACCTTAGGCCGGAGCCGCTCAAGCCAGGCTCGGGCGTGCCCGAACCGCAGCTCGCGGCCCGCCTGGAGCCGTTCGACTCGTACTGGCAGGCGCCGAAGGATGTTGAGAAGGGCTTCCGCTCCTTCACGGCCTATTATCGCGCCAACTACCTGGCGCACATGCCTGCCGACCGGAGCGCTCGCATACTTGTCATAAGTTGCGGGCCCGGCTACCTGGTGCAGATGCTCCGCGACTGCGGCTATCGCTCCGTGCTCGGGATCGACTCGGATCCGGCCAAGGTGGAGATCGCTCGTGCGCACCAGCTTCCCTGCGAGACGGCGCGCGCCTTCCCGTTCCTGCAGGGCAAGCAGGCCCAGTTCGACGTCATCATCCCGGAGCAGGAGCTCAACCATCTGACGCTCGATGAGACCGTCGATTTCCTGCGGCTGTGCCGCCAGGCGCTGCGTCCGGGCGGGCGCATCGTGGTGTATGCGATGAATGGCGCGAACCCGCTCGTGGGCTCGGAGAATCTGTCACACAACATCGATCACTTCTACAACGTCACCGAGTACAGCCTGGAGCAGATTCTGAAGCTGGCCGGTTTCGAGTCGGTACGCGTTTTTGCTCTGAAGCTGTATGTGTTCTGGAAGAACCCGCTCAACTACGTGGGACTGGCCGTGACCGCCACGCTCGAATTCATGTTCCGCGTCATCTTCATGCTGTATGGCAAGAAGGTACGGGTCCTGAGCAAGAAAGTCGCGGCGGTCGCGAGCGCTCCCGGCTGAGCCCGGTGTGGGCCGCTCAGCGCGGCGCCAGCAGGTAATGTTCGTTGACTTGCCTTACGGCCACGTAGCGCTGATCGAGCTGGCGTGCGAGCGCATCGCCTAAGTAATGTCGCGTGAGATTGCGCACCTCGGCCGGGTGCCCGGTCGTCTGGATGTACGCATAGTAGCCTGCATCGAAGCGCTGGCGCAGAACCTCAGGCCCCCCCACACCGGCGTGCATCTTCTTGCCGTAGTTCGAGAAGTCGATCTCGAAGGGCTTGCCGGCCCAGTAACACAGCGAGGGCTGCTCGCAGGCCACCGGGCCCGGCGCGGCGGCGATCGCCGCGATGAGCTCGCGATAGTGCCCGCTCTGCAGCCGATCCTGGCGAATGATATCGAGGCCACTCACGGTCGCCTCGATGGCAGTCGGCGCACACAATGCTGCCATCACCGCGGTGATCAGTGCCGGGGCCAGCCGGCGATGCTCCGGGGCGAACATCGGCACCAGGCGCCTGGCAAATAGGCCCGCCGCGGCGCTCAGCGCGATGATCAGATCGAACAGCACATTCACATCGATGCCGACGCCGGCCAGAAACCACAGTCCAATGGCGCCGCCGACGAGGGCATAGGTCAGCACCAGCCGCATCGAGGTCTCGCGCCAGGCGAAGGCGCCGAGAAGCGCTGCGGCGAGCAAGAGCGGAGTCATCGGGCCCAGCAGACGCACGCTGTCACCGGCAAGCTTGTGGAGAGACAAGCCCCGCTTGTGTCCGAGGACATCAGTCAGGAAGACCACACCATATGCATCGGTCATGAGCAGCAGCGAAACCGCTCCGAGGATGCTGCCGATCGCCACCCAGGCGAGCAGCTGGCGTCGATCGTTCAGCAGCGCCCACAGGAATACGACGAATGGCAACACGATCACGTTGTGCTTGACGAGGACTCCCGCGACACATAGCAGGCCGGAGAGCAGCAGGGACACTGCCGGACGCCAGGTGCTCTGCGCGCGCAGAAACAGGACCGCGCCGCCGGTGACGAAGGCGTGCGCTAGCCATTCCGGATCATCCATCGCCACGTATGACTGGGCGTTCGCGCCGATGTAGAGCAGGAACAACAGGCTCGAGAAAAGCGCAAAGAAGCGCTCACCCCGCAGGATCCTCACGAGCAGGAAGATGTTGCCGGCGACCGCGAGCTCGCTCAGCAGCGCGATGAGCCTGCCGGCTACGAGATTGTCACCCAGCACGCGGCCGAGCGCTCCCACGATGTAGAACGAGAGCGGCGGGTAGTTGTTGGTGATGAACGCATTGCCCGGCGGGTAGAGCAATGAGCCGGAGAGGGCTGCGAGCGCCTGGTATGCGTTCCAGCCTTCGTTCTCATCCCGCGGCATCCACAAGGGCATGCGGTGCAGCGGGCCGAGCATCGTGGCGATGATTCCGAGCGCCATCGCGCCGAGCACGGCTGCCTGGAGCAAGCGCGCCAGATCGCTCTCCCACGGCTGGGCGGTCGCTACACGGGTGCCGGGGCCGCCGCTGGCTAGCGCGCTTTCCACGTCAGTACCGCGCTGACCGCATAGTTCCAGACGGAGCTCATGGCGGCGCCGGCGATGCCGGCCAGCCACCAGGACTCCTGGCGTCCGAACAGGAACGATGCCAGGGAGACATTCGCTGCGGCGCCGATACCGCAGACGAAAGCGAACGACAGCAGGCCGCGAACGAAGCCCCACCCCTTGAGGCGCCGGTCGCGGTAGGTCAGCCAGTTGTTGAGCGTGAAGTTGGCGACCATCGCAATGCCGGTCGCGGTCGCCTGGGCCGCCGTGAAGCGAAGCTCGAGGAGGCTGAGGCCCAATCGCAGGACGAGCAGATGCACACCCAGGCCGAGAAGGCCGATCATCGCAAACATCACGAAGCGCACCGGCACGAAGCGGCCCACGGTCTTGTCGGCGAGCAGGATGAGGTATTCCCACGCGACCATCGCATCGAGCTTGCTCTCGCCGGCCACGCGGGGTCGGAAGTGATATGGCAGCTCCTCGACCCGCAGCGGCCGCTCCGCCGAAGCGAGGATGTCCATGAGGATCTTGAAGCCGACGGCCGACAGGTGCCGCACGGTGAGATCGAAAGCTTCCCGCCGCAACATGAAAAAGCCGCTCATGGGATCGGCGACGTGTGTCCTGAGGATCACCTGTCCCAGGCGCGTGGCGAGGTTGGACATCCGCGCGCGCCCCGATTCCCAGCCCTCGACATCGCCGCCGGCGACGTAACGGCTGCCGACCACGATGTCGGTCGTCCCGCCCCGCAGAACCTCCAACATCCTGGGCAACAGCGCTTCGTCATGTTGCAGGTCCGCATCCATCACGGCTACGTAGGGTGCCGTGCTCGCCTGCACGCCCTCGATGCAGGCCGAGGCGAGTCCCCGCCGTCCGATGCGATGGAGCAGGCGGACGCGACCATCGCTCCGTGCCAGGCGTGTTGTGACCGACCGCGTCCGATCCCGCGAGTCGTCATCGACAAACATCACTTCCCAGTTGATCCCTCGCAGAACGGCGTGCAGCTTCGCGACCAGGGCCTCGATGTTGCCCTCCTCGTTGAGGGTCGGGATGACGATCGTGAGCTCCGGTCCCGCAACGGTGCCTGCCACAGAGGATCCCACCGCTCGCGGTGTTGGTTGTTGCTCGGCGCGCGTCAGGCTGCCAAGAGGGTCGGACAAGGTCGGTGTTTCGATGCGCAAGGGATTGAAGGGCAGGGATCTTACACAAGAGCCTCACGAACTTATACCCGCGGCATGTGCATTCGCCGGCAGCGAGCGCTGCTGCCAGCGCCGCGACCGAGCTGAGCGAAAAAGCAGGCTGGTCCGTGCGCCCGCGCACGAGTGCTCCCGCGATCAGGTCTGGCTCACTCTGTGCCGTGCAGCACGCCACGCTTGTGTTTCTGATCTTCATGGCCGCGATCGCTGTATTCTTCGGGCTCGGGCCGCTCTCGCTTCCGACAGCGCTCAGCGGCGCTTTGCGGCGCGGCTGTTGCAACATAATCCGGCTGCTCGCCAGCTTCACCCTCGCGGCTGTGAACGCCTGTTTCCGGGTCGGCCCTTCACTCCTAACACGGTGCTCCGGTGCTCAGGCAGCGCTCAGCGTGTGCTCGCCGAGAACACGAACATGCGTGAGAGTGTGAAGTTGACGGCCAGCCCCGCGAGCGAGCCGGCTGCCACCCCTGCCACCGGATGGGCGGTAAAGAACGCGACGGTGGCGAGCAAGAGCGAGTAGACGCCGAAGTTCACGAAGCCGCCGATCGCGTTGGCGCCCAGAAATCGCAGCCACTGGGCGCCGAGTGTGTGATGAGTGCCCTGGTCGCGGAAGGTAAAGACCCGGTTCAGCGCCCAGGTAAACGTCGCGGCGCACAAGAACGAGACGACTCGCCCCAGGTACGGCCCCGCACCCGTCAAGCGCAACATCAAAGTCAGCACGCCGGCATCGACCACGAAGCCGGCGACGCCGACCGTGCCGAAGGCGAGGAACTGGCGGATTATCTGTCGGAGCCCGTGCGCCAAGGCGCCTCGGCCTCCTGGCTTGCGACGGAGGTGAAGCGAATCGGAATGCTCAAGTAGTGCAGCCGCTTCGCCTCGACCCGCCCGCGCGTCACCGTTTCCAGGATCAGGCCGCAGAAGAAGCTCAGAAAGGCCAATAGCATGATGCCCATGCTCAACACCGCAGTCGGCAAACGCGGCACCAGGCCCGTGCTCAGATACGTGTGGACCACCGGTATCGCGAGGCCCGCAGAGAGCAGGGCCAGCAGCGCCCCGACCAAACCGAAGAAGCTCAACGGCTTCTCCTGCTTCATCAGAATGAGAATGGTGCGCAGAATACGAATCCCGTCGTGATACGTGCGCAGCTTGCTGGCCGATCCGCTCGGGCGCTCCCGGTAGGTGGTCGGCACTTCCGCGATGGGCAGGCGCAGCTCGAGCGCGTGCACGGTCATCTCCGTCTCGATCTCGAAGCCCGGCGTCAGGGCGGGGAAGGACTTGACGAAGCGGCGGCTCAGCACGCGGTATCCGGAGAGCAGGTCGGTCAAACGATTGCCGAAGATGCGCGCGACGAGCCCCGTCAGCATCGCGTTGCCGAACTGATGGCCGCGGCGATAGGCCAGATCGGAGGAAGCGACTCGAGAGCCGTTCACCATGTCGAGTGATTCGGCCAGCAGAAGCTGCACGAGCTTTGGAGCACTGGAGGCGTCGTAAGTATCATCGCCGTCCACGAGCACGAACACGTCAGCTTCGATATCGGCAAACATCCGCCGCACGACATTGCCCTTGCCACGCAAAGGCTCACTGCGCACGATCGCCCCCGCAGCGCTCGCCACGGCGCGCGTCTGATCCGTGGAGTTGTTGTCGTATACGAAGATGGCCGCTCCGGGGAGCGCTGCGCGAAAGTCACGCACCACCGAGGCGATGGCTGCCTGTTCGTTGTAACAGGGGACGAGCACGGCGATGACCGGATTCATGATTCAGTGACCGTAGCGTTACTGTGCTTTACATTTGCTGGCGGCATCCGTGCGCCGGGGTTCGAGTCGGATCGGTTACCCGGGTTGAGCGGACGCACGCTCGGCGGCAGTTCGTGGCCAGCCATGCCGCCAGAGCTCCGCGACGATGACGATGAGGGCAATCGTGGAAGCGGGCCGCGGCAACCAGCCGTAGCGCTGCACGAAGTGCGTGATCATGGCGTAGAATAACACGAACCCCAGCGCCGGCAGGATGAATACGGCCAGCTCGCCGCGCCGCGCCGCGCGTGCATACACCAGTGTCAGGACGAGCAACGGGAATATAACCGTAGCGCCGCGCAGCAACAGCGGGACGAAGAGCGCAAAGTGCATCCACCGGCGGCCCGCTATTAACTTAAATCCGTCGGCCTCTGTTTTTCTGTCAGCCGCTCCGGGGGGATAGCGCGCCCCGGCGGCGATCTCCGCGCGCCGATACCGCTCGTAGACCGCCCGGCTCTGTCGGTACCAGGTCAGGGCCAGCTCCGGCCGTCCTTCGTCCTCGTTCTCCAGATCGCGCTGCCCCGCAGCCCCGGGCAGTCCCATGGCCAGATGTTGCAATCTTCCGCCGGCTTCGAGGTCGGGGGGCGTGAAGCCTGTGAGAATGCCAAACACGCGTTGCAAGGTCCCGGAGGCCGCCCAGGCATAGAAGGAGCCCGCGTACTCTTCATGCGTCATCCCATCTAGAAGGCCGCGGTAGAGCACGATGGGACCACCCCGTTCGGCCATCTGGAAATAACCGGTCTGCGCATGATTGCGCACCATCCAAGCACTGCACAGGACGAGGAAAGGCAACGCCAGGGCGAGCAGCGCAAGCGCCGTCTGTTTGCGGATCCAGCGCGCCGCCGGGGTCACGGCCGCGTAGAGGACTGCGGTGGAGGCAAGCACCAGCGGATAGATGTAGAAGAACGCCGCCTTGGTCAGGGCGAGCAGTCCAAACACGAAGCTCGCGAGCGCCAGGGTGCGCACTCTGCGGCGCGCGAATCCGATCGTCAGAACCAACGAGCCGGTGCACAGCAGGGCGGCCCCTGCGAGCTCCGTGGCCAGGCTATCCAAGCCGATGGCATAGCGAGTGCCCGGCGGGACGAGCACCGTGAAGGGGAGCTCGACAGCAATGGCGGCGGCGATTTGCCAAGGCACCGAGAGGCCGAAGAAGGCCGCGCTGCCGGCCGCCGCGGCCATCAGCAGGCCGAGCCATAGCAGGTTCTGCAGCTTCACGTAGCGGGCTCGATCGCCTGAGAAGTAGGCCGCCGGTTCTGCGCGCCCCAACACCGCGTCCATCGCCCAGATCTCAGCCACCGTCACCATGATGGGGACCGGCTCTCGCAGCATCGTGGGTCCGTAGGGCGGCCGCGGATTCTCCGAATACACCCCGTCGTGCTCGACGTGGAGCGCAATCCGCAGCGATTCGCCTGCATCCTTGACCACCGGTCGGCCGGTGATCTCCGGGAGCGCGAGGAGACACAGCACGGTCAGAACGAGCGCGGTGATCATCGCGCTGCGTTTCGCTGCAACACCAGGCAGCACCAGGGTGCTCTCGCCGCTCACAGGAAACCGTTGGCGCTGTACCACTGTGCGGTGCGGCGAGCGCCCTCAGCGAAGGATACCTGGGCGCGGAAGTCGAGAAGCTGCTGCGCTTTCTCGGTCGAGAAGCTGAAGGACTTGCGGAAGAAATCCAGACGGCGACGGTGCAGCGGGGGCTTGAGGCCGAGCGGCGTCATCGTCGACTCGAGCACCGAGGCCGCTGCCACGAACGGCCACATCGGCGCGCGCGGCAGCTGCTTGTTGCGACCCACAGCCGCACCCACTGCGGCCACCATTTCGCTGGTCGAGATCCGCTCGGATCCGGCCAGTACGATGGTCTCACCGTTCGCCCGGCCCGAAGCGCAGGCTGCGAGGAGTCCCCGCGCCAGGTCATCGGCGTAGATGAGCTGATGCAGGTTCGTCCCAGGACCTACGATGAGGAAGCGGCCCTTGCGAATGCCCCTGAACAGCTTGAGCAGGCGCATGTCCCCCGGACCATAGGTCTCCGAGATCCGGATGATGCAATACTCCAGCTTGCCGGCGCCCTGACGCACGATCTGCTCAGCGGCAGCTTTGGTCCGCCCGTATGGATTGTCGGGCGCAAGCGGGCTGCGCTCATCGAGCATGCCATCACTCGCCTGTCCGTAGACCCCGATGGTGCTGCCGTGCACGAAGCGGCGCACACCGGTCCTGGAGGCGATCTCCAGCAGCCGCTGCGTTCCCTCGACGTTGACGCGGTGAAAGTGGCTCTCCGGAGCCTGTGCCTCATGTTGGGCCGCCGCGAGGTGGATCACCACATCCTGACCGGCGAGCGCCCGCTCGAGCGTCGAAGCCTCTTCGAGCGGCGCAACGATGACGGCAATGCCCGCCTTGGCGAGCGCATCACAACGGGCGCGCTCCGTGTTGTTGTTGACGGCGGTGGTGACTGTGACCCGGTAGCCGAGTTGGGTCGCGAGCTGTGCGAGGCGAGCCCCGATGAAGCCCGAGCCGCCCGTGATCAGTATTTTCGGCAGCGCGTCCTCGGTCATGATCTACGCGCTGCGCGCCCGGGCCGCTTGCTGCGGCGGGCAGGCCAGGTAGCGTGCGAATTCGAGCTCGACCGCCGTGCGTTCTTCCACGGTGCGGCGGTCGGACCAGCTCAACTCGCGCGCCAGCAGGGCCTGCATCTCATCCAGGGCCGCGGTGCCCGGGTGCCCTCCGGTGCCCAGCTCGGTCCGCCGGAAGACTACATCGGTCATGCGCTGCGCCGTCTCCGCACGCACGCCGTGGACCGCTTCAGCATGGGTGACCTGGGTCCCGGTGAAGCAGCGGCGCAGGGGCGGCTCACGTTCACCCAACGAGAGCACCTCGGCGGCGCGGGTCCCGTAATTACGCGCCAGACCATCGACCGCCGCCGCGGGAAACCAGCTCGGGCGCCGCTGAGCAAGATCGGCAAGCGTCGCATCGAAGCGCTTGATGTCCCCGCCCGGCAGCGGGAGGTAGGCGGAGCCCTTGCCAAGGGAGCGCGGGCCGAGCTGCGCGGTCGCGAGATCGAGCGCCTCGGAGGCATCGCGGCGGGCCACCGTGTAGCGCACGCTGATGAGGGAGATCAGCCCTGCCAGGCCGAACTGCCGATGATCGATGAGCCGCGACTGCTTGCCGAAGCTCAGCCCCTGCTGCTGACGCGAGGCCTCCCCGAACGGCACCAGCCCGAAATCCACCCGGCGCACGTCCGACTCGCTCAGGTGTAGAGCCGGATAGCTGCTGTTGAATTCCTCGATGAACTCCTGCAGCTCCTCGGGCGGCAATCCAACAGTGTCCGGCTCGCGAGGCACGACGACGTGCCACACCCCGACCAGGGTGCAGTCGCGCCATGGCACCATGAACAGGTGGCGGCTGTTGCGCGCCAGCAGCGCATCCGAGTCGCGCGTGCGGCCCTGCACGGCCAGCGCCATCGGAGTTGAGTATTTGCGCGCAACGGTGAAGCAGGCATCGCGCGAGTAGGTCCCCTGAGCGCCATACTGCAGCGCCGATTCCTGCAGCAACCCTTCAGACCAAGGTCCCGCCGCGTTGATGACCAGTCGCGCGCGGATCTCGAGCTCGGTGCCCTCCAGGCGGTCCACGGCCTGAATGCCAACCACCCGTCCGCCATCGACCAGCAGCCGCTCGGCCTCGACGTGGTTGGCCACGGTGGCGCCCAGTTCCGCGGCGGCGGCTGCAAAGGCCAACACCAGGCGCGGCGGGTTGTACATCTGCCCATCCTCGAACACGGCAGCGCCGGTCAGGCCCTGCGAGGCGAGGTCCGGAAACAGCTCGAGCGTCTCGCTGCGCGACAGGAAGCGGGTGCGCTGGATACGGCGCGCCGGGTCCTCGACCTGGCGGCGCAGGTCCGCAGTCAGCGAGTCATACATCAGCATGCCGGTGCCGAGCAGCCAGCGGCTGCTCTTGCCGTGTCCATAGGTGGGGATGACGAACGGCAGCGGTGCGACCAGGTGAGGCGCAATGCGCAGCAGGATCGTCCGCTCGAGGCAGGAGGCGCGCAGCCGGGGAACGTCACCGTGTTGAATGTAACGAATTCCACCGTGCACCACTTTGAAGCAATGTGCCGAGGCGCCCGTGGAAAAATCGCCCCGCTCGATGAGCGCCGTATTGAACCCGCGCAGCGCCGCTTCGCGGGCGGTGGCCGCGCCGGAGGCGCCCCCGCCGATGACCAGCACGTCGAAAGGCTCACTCCCCAGCTTGCGCAGATTCCGGTGAATACTCATAACAGATGCCGCGGTCTCCCCATGGACACCGATGATAATTCAATTCCCGCGCACTGCGCGTTAAACATAAACGGGTCCCCTGTGCTGCGTTGCTTGCTCAGGAGTGCCGGGCTTGGGGTAAATTGTGCGCCATGCTCTTCAACTCAGCCGATTACGCCTTCTTCCTGCCCCTGGTCCTGATCATCTACGTGTTGCTGCAGCGGGGCCCGCTGCGCATGCAGAACCTGTGGCTGCTCATCGCGAGCTACGTGTTCTATGGATGGTGGGACTGGCGATTCCTGTTCCTGTTGTTCGGCACGACCCTGAACGACTACCTCGTCGGGCTCGGCCTCGTTCGCGTGAGCGCGCCCGCGCAGCGGCGAGCGCTGCTCATGCTCAGCATCGGGGTCAACCTGGGCGTGCTGGGATTCTTCAAGTACTACAACTTCTTCATCTCGTCGCTGATCGAGGCCTTCGCGGGCCTGGGCGTGCATCTGCACGCGCCCACGCTGAAGGTTATCCTTCCAGTGGGGATCAGTTTCTACACCTTCCAGGCGCTGACCTACACCGTCGCCGTTTACCGACGGCAGATGCAACCAACACGCGACCCGATCGCCTTCTTTGCCTACGTGGCGTTCTTTCCGCAGCTCGTGGCCGGACCGATCGAGCGGGCCGTGCACCTGCTGCCGCAGTTCCATCGGCCGCGCACGCTCAGCCCCGATGCTTTTGGTGACGGCGCGAGGCAGATCCTGTGGGGGCTGTTCTGCAAGCTGGTCGTCGCCGACAACTGCGCCGTCGTGGTGGATACGGTGTTCGATCACTCCGGCACGCTTCCGGGAAGCGTGGTGCTGGTCGGCTCGCTGGTCTTCGCCTTTCAGATCTACAGCGACTTCTCCGGCTACTCGCACATCGCGCTGGGCACGGCGCGCTTGTTCGGCTTCGAGCTGATGCAGAATTTCGCCACGCCGTACTTCTCGCAGAGCCCGGTGGAATTCTGGCGCCGCTGGCACATTTCGCTATCCACCTGGTTCCGCGACTACGTCTACATTCCCCTCGGCGGCAGCCGCGCCTCGCGTCCCCGCCAGGCCTTCAACCTCATCGTGACGTTCGTGCTCAGCGGGCTCTGGCACGGAGCCAACTGGACCTACATCGTCTGGGGATTGCTCAACGGGCTGTACGTCGTGCCCCGGATCTTTACGGGCGACCCGCTCGCCGGCGCGGTGCGCTCGCGCAATCCGCTGGTTCGCCTGCCCACCGTCGCCCTGCGCATCGGTGGGACCTTCGCGTTGATCCTGCTCGCGTGGATCTTTTTCCGTGCACGCGACATCAGTACGGCAGGGCATCTGCTGCGCGAGCTCTTCTCGCGCAGCCTGTTCAGCAGCCCGGCCGCGACGCTGCGCAGCATGGGCGTGCTGGGGTCCGCCCTTTACAGCGGCCTCGCGATTGCCCTGCTCGTGATCATCGAATGGTTTCAGAGGGATAAGCGCTACGCGCTCGAGCTCGACAGCGCACGCCCCGTTCTGGCGCGCTGGCCGCTGTACGCAGGTGTCGCAGCCGTGATCCTGCTCTTCCGCTACACAGGTCGTTCCCTTGACTTCATCTACTTCCAGTTCTAAGCGTTCGCTCTCCGGGCGCACGGTCGAGGCGAAGCAGGCACCGCCGGCAGTCCTGAGCTCCCCGGACGTGCCGCAGGCTCCTCCCGGCAAGCGGTCCAAGCCCGACCCAAGCAGCTGGAAGAAGATCGCGCTCGTCTCCGCTGCGGTGTTGGTCGTGTTCATCGCGGCCAACATCATCACCTGGTACAGCTCGGGGTACTTCCAGCGCGAAGCCAGCTATCGCGCCGACGTCGAGGCGGTTGCGAACCACCCCGACGTGCGCACCGTGTTTGCCGGCGATTCGCACTTCGCCGTGCCGCTCAACGACCTGATCGATGTGGACCCGCACGGCCCGGCCTACAGCATCGCCTTCGGCGGCGACTCGTTGCGGGAGTGCTATGCGAAGCTGCGACGGGTTTTGAACGAGTCCCACACGATCGATACCGTGATCGTGTCCGCCGATCCGCACATGTTCGGTAAGGGCCGCCTCGAGTCCTCGAACCGCTCGTTCGCGGACTGGTACTTCCTGCTGGCGGGCGATCGCAGCGGGCTCAGGCGCGGCTGGGCCTCCGCGGTCCTCGATCAGATCCCGCTGCTCAACAATGATTTCCTGCAGTACCTGCGCAAGGAGATCGGCGCGGAACTCGATCGGCTGCGCGGCCGGGCCGGCCCCGCCGGGGAGTCCGATGCCGTTCCATGGGATAAGCTCACCGAGGCGCAGCGCAGCGCCGAAGCCCACAACACCGGAGCCGAGGATCATGCCGGCATCGGGGATTCACCGGTGCCGTATTACTGGTATGAGCGGATCCTGAAGCTCGCCCGTGACCATCACGTGCGCGTCATTGGAATGCGATTTCCCGTGCATCGCGAGTACGCAGCCCAGGCACCCCCAAAACAGGTGGCCGCCATCGATGCCTTCCTGCTACGCAACGGCGTCGCTCAGATCATCGATCTGCGTGGCGCGCTGACCGATCCGCGCGACTTCCAGGACGAAGACCACGTGAACGACACGGGAGTCGTGCCGCTGCTGCCGATCGTGGAGAAGCGCCTGGGCCGGCCGCTGATGGCGCACCGACCCGAGCAGGCCGCCGCCAACAGCTCCGCGTCGCGCTGAGCCGCCGAGCTCGCCTCAGCGCTGCTTGAACTCTTCCGGCGTCAGCTGGTGTCGGGCGAGCAGCTTGTAGAAATCCGTGCGATTGCGCTTGGCCAGGCGTGCCGCCTGGCTCACATTGCCCGCAGTGATCTGCAGGATCTGCGACAGGTAGCTGCGGGTGAACTCATCGCGCGCCTCATCGAAAGAGGGCAGGCGGCCCGGACCGCCGCCGAGCGATTGTTGCACCAGCTCGACCGGGATGATCGGCGTCTGGGAGAGGGCGACGTTCTGCCGCACCACATTCTGCAGCTGGCGGATGTTGCCCGGCCAGTCGGCGGTCGCGAGCAGCTCGACCGCTTCGGGCGCGTAGATCTTGCGCACGCCGCTTTCTTTCGCGATCTGCGCCAGGAAATGCGCGACCAGAAGAGGGATGTCTTCGCGGCGGCGCGTCAGGGACGGCATTTCGATGTGCACCACATTGAGCCGGTAGTACAGGTCCTCACGGAACTGACCCGCGGTCATCAGCCCTTGAAGATCGCGATGCGTGGCGGAGATGACGCGCACGTTGACCGGGATCGCATCGGTGCTGCCAACGGGGCGGATCACGTTCTCCTGCAGCACGCGCAGCAGCTTCACCTGCAGCCGCATCGGCATGTCGCCGATCTCATCGAGCATCAGGGTGCCGCCATCGGCCGCCATGAACAGGCCGCGATGCGCGCGGGTGGCGCCGGTGAAGGAGCCCTTCTCGTGCCCGAACAGCTCCGACTCGAGCAGGTTCTCGGCCATGGCGCTGCAGTTGATGGCCACGAAGGGCTTGTTCTTGCGCGGGCTCGCGTGGTGAATGGCGCGTGCCAGCAGCTCCTTGCCCGTGCCGCTCTCGCCCGTGATGAGCACGCGCGCATCGGTGCCGGCCACCATGTGGGCCTGCGCGAGCTTCTCCTCCATGACCGAGCTGCGCGTGACGATCTCGGCGCGCCAGTCCTCATCGGAGGCGCCAAAGCCCGAGATGCGCAGCGCCTTCTGCACCTGATCGAGCAGCTCCTGCTTGTCCACCGGCTTGGTGAGAAAGCCGAACGCGCCCATCTGGGTGGCCTGCACCGCATCGGGAATCGTGCCATGTGCGGTCAGGATGATGACCTTCAGCCCCGGCCAGCGGTTCTGCAACTCCTTGAGCAGTCCGATCCCGTCCATCTGATCCATGCGCAGATCGGTGATCACCAGGTCCGGACGGAAGCGGCTCGCCGCCGCCAGCGCCTGGGCGCCACTCTCGACGGCCTCGACATCGTAGCTCTCGGCGCGCAACCGGATCGTCAGCAGCCGCAGCAGTCCCGGGTCATCGTCCACCACGAGGATGCGGGCTTTGCGTTTTCCGGTCTGATTCAAGTGCTTCGTCCTTAACAACTCAGGTTGCAACAGCGTCGCGGGAATGGTCACGGTGGTCGTCCTTCGTTGTTGGGTTTGCGTTCGTTCAGGGAGCGTTCGATGTTGGCGATCGCATCGAGCTTCGCGCGAGCTTCCTCGAGCTCCTTGCGCAGCCGGGTGTTCTCGTCCGATTCGGCCTGCAGTCGCCGGTTGGCACTGCTCTGATGCTCGCGGTCGGCACGCACCGCATCACCCTGCAGCCTGCGGTTTTCCGCCTCCAGCGTCAAATGGTCGCCAATTTGCTGCAGTTCCAGAAAAGCAAGGGCGCGCTCCCCGGAAAGCAACATTTCAGGGTTCGCCATCAGCTCGCGCAGCAGGGTCTGCGCGCGCGCCGGGTTCGTGCCGGGATGGCCCGGAGTCGCGAGTACCAGCGCAAGGCGCAGCTCGCGGCTTGGAGTGGGCGCCGTGTCGAAATCACGCTGCGCACCGGCGCTGATCTCGGCCTGCTCGGCCGGCGCACCCTGCACCAGGCGCTGCATGAGCTGCAGATCCTCGGTCACGGCGGCGGCGGAGGCCGCGTTGTGATCGACCACGGGCGTCGCCTGCCCCTGATCGTGATCGTGGGTATTGTTGTCGCTCGCGCACGCGCCCAGCAGCGCCGTGGCCGCAGCGAGCGCGGCCAGTCTCGATCTCGTGGCGGCTCGGGCCGCGACGCAGTCAAGCGGCATGCGCTTGCGCCCTGCGCTCGGTGTTGACCGGCCGGTCACCGCCTGCCTGCACGGGCATGCTGATGCGGAAGTGAGCACCGGGAAACTCTCCGTCGCGGATCTCCACCGTGCCGCCATGCGCGGAGACGAACTCGAGCACGACCGACAGGCCGATGCCGGTGCCCTTGATGGCCGTGTTTTTCGAGGCTCGTCCGGTGTAGAAGGCTTCGAAGACATGCGCCCGGTCCTCGAGGGGAATACCCGGGCCGCTGTCGGCGACATCCAGCCGGAGCAAGGCGCCCTCGGTGCGTGCGCGCAGATAGATGGTACCCCCCTTGGGTGAGTACTTCACCGCGTTCGACACGAGGTTTTCGAGTATGAGCCGAATCTTGCTGCGATCCGCGATCAGCGTCACATCCTGGACCTGGACATCGAGGCGCACGCGCTGCGAAAGCAGCGTGAGCTGCTGGTTCTCGAGCACCTGCTTCACCACGGGCCGCAGCCGGAACTCGCTGGTCTCCAACCCCACGCTCGAGGTCTGCCAGGCGCTGAAGGAGAGCAGGTTCTCGATCATGCGCTGCAGCTTGATGCCGTTCTCCCGCAGAATGGCCGTCACCTCCCGCTGGTTGGAATCGAGCTCGCCCACCGCGCCGTCCATCAGCAGCTCGGTGCCTTCGCGGATGTTGGCGAGCGGTGTCTTGAGCTCGTGTGACATGTGCCTCAAAAAGCGGTTGCGCTCCAGTGCGAGATCGAGCAGCCGCTGACGCAGCCACTCGAGCTGTCCTCCGAGCCTCTCCAGGTCGTGAGGTCCGGCCACGACGATCGGGTTCGAGAAGGCTCCCTGCCCCAGCTCGCTGATCGCGCGGTCGAGCTGGCGCAGCGGCCGCCCGACCACCAGTGTCAGCACCACGATGGCGATGATCGTCAGCGGCAGCAGCAGTGCCGCTTGCCACAGCAGACGCGCGCGCGCCTGCTGCGTCTGGCGCTCCAAAGCGCCGACCTCGGCATCGATCTGCGCATTGCTTTGCGCGGCGATGCGATCTGCCAGCGCGCTCAACTCAGTGAAGCGGCGTGACAGCCCGGTTGTATTCGCTCCCTTGCCAGCCTGCATGGACAGGACGGACTCGCCGATGTTCCGTTGCAGCTCACCGAGCTCGCGCAGCGTCCCGCGAGCAGAGGGCGCCGCCTGCTCATGACCCTCGAGCTGGGCGCGCGTCGCGGAGAGGTGATCGTTCTGCTGCCGATACAGGTCGAGCAGTTTCCGATCGGCGAGCACGTCATACAGGCGTGCCGTGCGCTCGAGCGAGGCGATCTGACTGAAGAGCTCCTGGCTGGCTCGGGCGGCGGTGACGCCCTCGACGACGATCTTCTGGCCGGTATCGGCGAGGGCGCGGATCTGCAGGGCGGCCGTCAGAACGGCGGCCAGCAGCGGCACGGCGATCAGCGCCAGGCCGAGTAGCATCAATCCGCTCAATGACTTGGGTCGTGCCCACTGCATGCCTGACATTCTCAGGGCCTTGGGGCACCCTGTCCACGGGGACGGGGCATACCAACTGACATGCGGGCTACCAAGGTGCGCGCTGCAGTCGTTTCTCCCACTCGAGCGAGGTGCGCACGATGGTGTCCAGATCATCGAGCCGCGGCTTCCAGCCGAGCTCCGAGCGAACCCGGTCGGCTCGAGCCACGAGGGTCGGCGGATCACCGGGGCGGCGCGGCTCCTCGCGCACTTTCAGGGCTTGGCCGGCCACTCGCTCCACGCTGGCCAGCACCTCTCGAACGCTATAACCGTGTCCGTATCCGACGTTGAGCACCGCCGAGTTGCCCCCGGCCTGCAGGTAGGAAAGGGCGTCCACGTGCGCGGTGGCCAGATCCTCCACGTGGATGTAGTCCCGGATACCGGTGCCGTCCGATGTTGGATAGTCGGTGCCGAAGATCGAGACGTGAGGTCGCTTGCCGACGGCCGCCTCACAGGCAACCTTGACCAGCAGGGTGGCCTTGCGCGTCGCCTGACCGATGCGCCCGGCCGTATCCGATCCCGCTACATTGAAATAGCGCAAAGCGACGTAGCGCAACGAGCTCGCGGCCGCTACATCACGCAGCATCCATTCGGACATCAGCTTCGAAGTGCCGTACGGGTTGATCGGGGCCGTGGGGGTATTTTCCGCGGCGAAGCTCTCGGCCGGAATGCCGTAGACGGCTGCGGTCGAGGAGAAGACGAAGTGCCGGACGCCGGTCTCCACGCAGCACTGCAGGAGATTGCGCGTCGAGCAGGTGTTATTCCCGTAATATTTGAGCGGCTCGCTCACGGACTCCGGGACGATCGTATGGGCGGCGAAGTGCAGGACCGTGTCCACCTCGTGCGACTGCAGGACCTGCAGCACCTGCTCGCGGTCGCCCACCTGGCCGACCACCAGCGGGGTGTCGAGGACGGCCTGACGAAAGCCGGTCGAAAGGTCATCGAGCACGATGACGCGCTCGCCTCGGGCGCGCAGTTGAAGCACGACGTGACTGCCGATGTAGCCGGCGCCGCCGGTGACGAGGATGGATGCGCGTTTCATGCGTGAAATGATAAACAAAAGTCGCGCTGCGGATGTGAAGCCGTTCACCGGGCTGTCACCGGATGTGGTGCTCGATGCGGCCGCCTCCGTCGGGCTGGAGGTCGATGGGCGGCTGTTCGCCCTGAACAGCTACGAGAATCGTGTGTATCAACTCGGCGCTGCGCCGGGCAGCCTGGTGCTGAAGTTCTACCGCCCGCAGCGCTGGAGCGATGAGCAGATCGCTGAGGAGCACCAGTTCACCGCCGAGCTGGCCGCCGGCGAGCTGCCGGTCGCCGCCCCCATCGTGGTGGGCGGTGAGACACTGTTTCGGTACAAGGAATTCCGCTTTGCGGCCTTCCCCTGGATGCGCGGCCGGGCCCCCGAGCTCGATGCCACCGACTCCCGGCAGATCCTCGGCAGAAGCCTTGCGCGGCTGCATCAGATCGGCTCCCTGCGCTCATTCCGCGTGCGTGCGCACCTGGGTATCCAGCGCCTGGGAGTGGAAGCGAGCGAGCAGGTGCTCGAGGGCGAGCTGCTGCCGGATGTGCTTCGCGACCGCTATGCCCAGACGAGCGAGGCGCTGATTGACCGCATCACGCAGGCCTTCGAGGAGGCCGGTGAGCTGCGCGAGGTGCGCATTCATGGAGACTGTCACCTCGGCAATCTGCTCTGGAATGAGCACGGACCGGCGTTCGTGGATCTCGATGACTGCACGACGGGCCCACGCATCCAGGATCTGTGGATGCTGCTCGCCGGCTCGGCCTCGGATCAGCGGCGGCAATGGGCGCAGCTTCTGGAAGGCTACCTGCAGTTCGCGGATTTTGATTTCCGGGAGGTCGCGCTGATCGAGCCCTTGCGAGCCTTGCGCATGCTGCATCATGCCGCCTGGGTGTCGCATCGCTGGCGCGACCCTGCCTTTCCGCGGGCTTTTCCCTGGTTCGGGGAACATCGGTATTGGGAGGGCTATCTTGGCGATCTGCGCGAGCAGCTCGGCACGATCGAGGACCCCCCGTTGCTGGGGGGCGCATGAGGCGCGGCATGGCAAGATCCTTCGTCCGAGGCGCCCGAGCTGCAGCTGTCGCCTTGGCGCAGGCGTAAAACGCTTCACGAAATGGTCATCTCGCGCGTGCGTTGGGGACGGCGATGGCGTTAAATTTGTCCGAGCTGACCAAGGAGCGACGCGAAGAAGTGCAGGCAGATATGCGAAAAACTGGGACTTTTCAGCAAGCGTGGCTGTGGCTCGCCGTGTTCTTCTGCGCCGGCGCCTGCCTGCTCAGCGCCTGTGGCAATGCCGACAATCCGAAATCCGCCACCAGCTCCTATAACGCGAAGGCGCGCAAGGCGCAGAAGCCCGTCCACTCCACCAAGCCTGGCGAGGAGGACCTGACGGAGATGGTCGCCGCGGTGAGTGCCACGAAGGCAGGGCCTCCGGTGGAGATGAGGTTTGCACTGCAGCAGAGTCCGCAGGTCGGCCAGCCCGTGGCGGTTTCGATTGCGCTGGTGACCTCCGCACCGGCTCTGGACAGCGTCTCGGCCTCGTTTCAGGCGAGCGACGGACTGGATATCGTGGAGGGCGCCGAGTCCCCGCGTGTCGATCGACCCGTGCCCGGCACGCCACTGCGGCACGTGCTGCGAATCGTTCCCAAGCGCGATGGCATCTTTGCCGTCACCGCCGTCGTGACAGTGGATTCCTCTAATCAGCACAGCACCCGAACTTTCTTGATTCCCGTCATTGCGGGCGAGGGGTTGTCCGAGCCCGCCAAGTCGGCCGAAGGCTCTTCAACACCCCCGGCCCGACCACCCGACGCGACCAAGGGCTAAATCCGGCCCCCGGGGCGGCACGTGGACGCTTATGTCAAATAAGACGACGCGGGCAGCCGTGGAGAGCGTCGGCGCCATGGGAAGCGGTGACGCCATGGGAAGCGGTGACGCCATGGAAAGCGGTGA
>Ga0070741_10008381_pt1 | contig 20784 bp, 15 predicted proteins | sample Coa_R1_4_FD_66440 | JGI IMG/M metagenome (GOLD analysis project Ga0070741, IMG submission 66440) | Surface soil microbial communities from Centralia Pennsylvania, which are recovering from an underground coalmine fire - Coalmine... | ecosystem: Environmental > Terrestrial > Soil > Unclassified ...
GCCGTTCGCTGTACCTAACGATCCAGTGGTGGCGGCACGCATCGCCGCGATCGCCGCAGACGGTGGGAACGCATTTATGGAATACCAAGTCCCTGGGGCGGTAATCACACTGAAGCAGGGATTCGGCCGTCTGATTCGTTCACTTCACGATCGCGGCGTGCTCGTGCTCCTGGACAACCGCATCACTCGCCAACGCTACGGGCGCATCTTCTTCGAGAGCCTGCCCAAATATGGCCGGGCACAAAGTATCGACGATATTGCCGGCTTCTTCGGGAATGAGACGTGATTCCGTCATTTCGTGAATCAGTCCGGCATTCCTGATTCCCAATGACGCAATCACAAAATCGCGAAATCACGAAATTTAAGACGCTCTCGGAACAAAGACTAAAATTCCTATGTGAAGCCTCTCACGGTAACGCGCATTTTCTGGACGGCCTGCATTGCTCTCTTCATTTCTGCCGTCGTGGGTTTGCGTTGGGGAGCGCAGATCAGCATTGCGCTGCTTCCTGCGCAACTGCGCAACGTCGCGGACAGCGACCTACTCCACAACATGTGGATCAAGCGCAGCATTTTTCTGTTTATGCTGTGCGCTGTGTGCGGAGTGATGGGCATCTACTTCAGCCTGAAGGCTTCCGACACAAGCGAGCCTACGAGATAGCGCGCCGTCAGTTCGATTACACGAGTCCTTAAGTTTTTGAGAGCCGCCGATGTTCGATGCGGCTTTCCCGACGAATCCCGAAAGAGGAATTCGATGCTTTATAAATTTGTCATCCTGAAGTCCGCCTCAGGCGGACTTCAGGATGACAGATGCTAGAAGCCTTCATATTTCTGGCGAATAATCGCGGCTCAGGCGTTTCCGCCATTGGCACTTTCGTTCGTGATTGTTAAACTAAATTACCGGCCATCAAAAAGGTTCTCTCTCCTGACTGGCTATCCTGCAAACGTAAGGACCGTGCGTGCAAAGTTATACCCGTCGTCAACTTAAGGAAGACAAATTCAAAGAAGTTACCGAGAGCGCCATTGCCCAGGCGCAGGCCCACCGCCGGGCGCTGACCATTGGCGCTATTGTTGTGATCATCATTGTCTGCGCTGTCGGCGGCTATTCCTACTGGCGCAATCAGCAAGACGAGCAGGCCAGCGCCGCGGTTGGTCAGGCCATGAACACCTTTTCCGCTCCGATTCGGACCGCGGGCGAACCTGTCGATCCCACTATCATCAGCTTCGCCAGCACCACGGAGCGCGATAAAGAAGCAGAGAAACAGTTCCAGCAAATTGCCGATCAGTATCCGCATACCGACTCGGGAAAAAACGCGCTCTACATGACTGGAGTGGTCGCTCTCGATGCCGGCAACTACTCCGACGCTGAAGCCCGATTCAAAAAAGCCGCGGACAAGGGCAACAAAGACATTGCCTCACTTGCGAAACTCGGGTTGGCTTCTGTATACGAAGCGACCAATCGCGATCAGGACGCAATCAACATCTACAACGAGTTGATCAAGAAGCCGACGATCTCCGTGCCGCGCGAACGCGCGCAATTCGCGCTGGCATCGCTGTACGAGCGAAAGGATCCTGCGCAGGCGAAGAAGATTTACGATCAGCTCGCTTCCGACAAGTCTCCGATGATCGCGCAAATGGCCAAGCAGCGGCAAACAGAAATGAAGTAAGCGCGGTTTCTCTTCTCGCACGACTCTTCTCTTATAAGACACTGCCATCCCTCGCGCCGCCCCGATGAATTGGTGGCGCTCAAAAATCTGCCTTGCGGCGCGGGGGACCTGCTGTTCAGACACTCAGCGAAGCAAGCAGATCAACCCGGCGCAGCCAAATCCACACGTCATTATGTGAGGCCGCATCGCGGCTGCGCGACGGATGACAGTGTTGTTGAATAACCGCACGTTCAGGTTCGCGCGTTCGTTTTGAAACGAAAATCGCTGCAAAATGCGATTATTTCCAAAATAATCACAGAAAACGCGCAAAAAATGCGCTTTTCCCCTTGACACAGGGACTGTGCTCATCGCATCGTATCTTTCGTGACATCGCAAAAACCCGCATGAACACAGGCGAAATCGCTTCTGTTCTCACGCATCGTGCGGTAAGATAAACGCGCGATTCGCAATCAAGTTCCGATCAATCCCGCTAAGGAGGATTCATGGCATCAGGCATGACAAAGACAGCTCTCGTCCGCAACATGGCCGAGAAACTCGAAATCAACAATAAACAGGCGGCAGCATTCCTTCAGCACCTCGCTGATACCGCCATCAAAGAGACCAAGAAGAACGGCGTGTTCGTAATTCCCGGACTCGGACGCCTGGTGAAAGCCGAGCGCAAAGCCCGCATGGGCCGCAATCCGCAGACCGGCGAGCCGATCAAGATCAAGGCGAAGACCGTAGTGAAGTTCCGCGTGGCCAAGGCCGCAAAGGACGCAATCGCTCCCAAAAAGGGATAACTTCGTCAACTCCCACGAAAGGGCCGGCTTTATGCCGGCCTTTTCGTTTGGTGTTTATAGCCGGCGGAAACGCAGATTAGGTCCCCCCCAACGCGGCGAGTACTCAGCATCTTAGAATTTCGTGATTTCCTGATTTCGCGATTTCGTGATTTTGGTTTTCAATCGCGAAATCGCGAAATCACACAATCGCGGAATTGCCAAAAACACCCGGGCGAGGGCGCCCGGCTCCACGGCCTCTCACTCAAGTATCATGGAACTGTAGCGATTCCTCTCACCGCGCATCGCGGCGGCGGAGATCCGCTCCGCTCGAACTGATAAGCACAGAACCCTAATGGACCGTCAGTACATCCGAAATTTCGCGATCATCGCGCACATCGATCACGGCAAGTCCACGCTCTCGGACCGCTTGCTGGAGCTCACGGGATCTCTAACCGCGCGCGAAATGCAGGAGCAGGTGCTCGATGCGATGGATCTCGAACGCGAGCGCGGCATCACCATCAAAGCGCACGCAGTGCGCATGAAGTACATCGCCAAAGATGGGCTGGAGTATCAACTCAATCTGATTGATACTCCCGGACACGTGGATTTTTCTTACGAAGTGTCGCGATCGCTGGCGTCGTGCGAGGGGGCGCTCCTGATAGTGGACGCCTCGCAGGGAGTCGAAGCGCAGACGCTCGCCAATGCTTACCTCGCCATTCACAACGGACTAGAAATCATCCCTGTCATTAACAAGATCGATCTCCCCAGCGCCGACATTCCCCGCGCCAAGGAGATGATCGAACATGCTGTCGGGCTGGACGCATCTGATGCGCTGCTGGTGAGTGCCAAAACGGGAGAGGGCGTCCCTGACGTGCTGGAGGCCATCGTGAAGCGGCTTCCTGCTCCGAAAGCTCCGGCGGATGCTCCGCTTCAGGGACTGATTTTCGATTCATGGTTCGATCCTTATCGCGGCGTGATCGTGCTCACGCGTATCGTTGCCGGCACTCTGCGCAAAGGCATGAAGATTCGGCTTTGGTCGAACGGAAGGGTTTTCGAGATCGAGCAGCTCGGTGTACTCACTCCGAAGCCCGTGGAGATCGATCAGCTTGAGGCTGGAGAAGTCGGCTTTCTGATGGCGAACATCAAGAACGTCGCCGACACGAAGATCGGCGACACCATCACGGAAGACGCCCGCCCTGCGATCGAAGCCCTCCCTGGTTTTGAAGAACTCAAGCCCATGGTCTTCGCCGGCCTTTATACCGTTGATGCGCACGAGCACACGCTCTTGCGCGAAGCTCTGGAAAAGCTTCGTTTGAACGATTCATCGTTCTTCTTTGAGCCGGAAAGCTCGGCGGCGCTCGGCTTTGGCTTCCGCTGCGGTTTTCTCGGTCTGCTGCATATGGAGATCATCCAGGAGCGGCTGGAACGCGAGTTCAATCTAGACCTCATTACGACGGCGCCGGGCGTGCGCTACCGCATTACGAAGACCGATGGAAGTATCGTCGAGGTGGATAATCCCTCGAAGTGGATTTCCCAAAGCGAAATCGCCAAAGTCGAAGAGCCAGTGATCACGGCGATGATCATGACCAACGAAGAATACGTTGGCGGAATCCTCAAGCTGGTTGAAGAGAAACGCGGAAAACAGAAGAACTTTGAGTACGTCAGCTCGAATCGCGTGATGCTCACCTATGAGCTGCCGCTGAACGAAATCGTTCTCGACTTTTATGACCGCCTTAAATCCGTTTCGCGCGGCTATGCGTCGCTGGATTACCACCTCTCCGGCACTTGGGAGTCGCCGATGGTAAAGCTCGATATTCTGGTTTCCGGCGACCCGGTCGATGCACTCTCGGTAATCGTGCACCGCGACAATTCCTACGAGCGCGGTCGTGCGCTGGCAGCCAAGATGAAGGAACTGATTCCGCGTCAGATGTTTGAAGTCGCAATTCAGGCTGCGATCGGCGGCAAAGTCATTGCGCGCGAAACAGTGCCGGCAATGCGCAAGAACGTGCTCGCTAAGTGCTACGGCGGCGATATCACGCGCAAGCGCAAGTTGCTCGAGAAGCAAAAAGAAGGCAAGAAGCGCATGAAGCGTATTGGCCGCGTTGATATTCCCCAGGAAGCTTTTCTCGCAGTTTTGAAGGTCGGGGAGTAGGATTTTTAGCCGTTCTGCATGAAGCTCCGGATTCTCGCTCGCTATTCACTGTTCCTCCTGGCCGCCGGCGCTGCGGCAATGTGCCAGTCAAGTGAAAACACCTCTTCGCTGAGCTGCTGGGATACTCACCACGGTGGCACGTTTCAGACTCGGCATGCAAAAACTCCGGTCGCGAAGTCGAGCGGCGGATCCGCCTACGCGGAAGTGACCGCAGAAGCTTCCAACTCCGGTGAGGCGCAGTTTTGCAAGAACACCGTCCAGGTTTTCTTTGCCAAAGATGGAACCAATTACAAAGTCGCCTACGAGAAGGCCGGGCTCGACGACGAGGGCGTCGGAATTAGACTGCTAGGCTGGTCCCAGAATGGGAGCAAGCTCCTGATGGAAACTTCTGTCTGGGGCTACGATCTCGATCGCGACGTCTCCAAATCCGCCTTGCTGCTCGATGCCGTCACAGGCGAAGTGAAGGAGCTCCCGCTGGCAGACGCCTTCGAGCGCGTCTTTGGCAAAGATTGCGAATTTGATTCGTCCGTTATCGGCTGGCAGGGTGACGAGCGTGTGCTGATCCGAGTGGGTAAGACGCCGCCAACGACGAAATATCAGCAAACCTTCTGCGTTGAGAAGCCCACCATTTACAGCTTCCAGTTGAAGGAAGGCAAGATTCAAACAGGTAAACCATAAGCCAGTTGACGCTTTGGTTTGTCAGGTGGAAGCCCCCGCCTTGAACTCGGGGGCGACGCTTTAGAGTCGACGAGACACGCGCAAATCAATCGCGCTTTAGCGCTAGTGTTACGCGCGTAGCGCGCGTCAGCCAGCGCTAAAGCGCAGAGTACTTGCCGCCGTTTAATATCCGCCTGGGGGCTTCCCCGACTGAAGTCGGGGCTTCCTCCCAAACACCAAAATCTTACGCCTGCCCATCGCCAACACTCCAGCAATCGCAAACCGGCGCTTGCCGGGACCCCACGCTACCGCCGACGGTTCTGTTAACCTTCCTTCAAATCAAATTTCTCTGAAACGATTCTCTCGGGCATATTCCGCCATGCAGCCATTGTTGCTCGTCATCGTCGGACCGACCGCCAGCGGAAAGACCGCTCTGTCGCTCAAGCTTGCTGAAGAGTTTGGCGGCGAGGTCGTCAGTTGCGACTCGGTGGCTGTGTATCGTGAATTCGAGATTGGCACGGCGAAGCCAATGAAACAACAACGCCAGCGAATTCGGCACCACTTAGTCGACGTTGCCGCACCTTCGGAGGAATTCACGGCGGGCGACTACGCGCGCATGGCGCGGAAAGCCATTGCGGACATTCACCAGCGTGGGCGGCTGCCGATTGTAGTCGGTGGAACGGGGCTGTATCTGCGCGCGCTGATCGAAGGGCTCTTCGAAGGACCGCAGCGCTCCGAGCAGCTTCGTATCCGGCTGCGTCGCAAAGCCGATCAAAGGACCGTTGCGCATCTCCATCGCGTCCTTGATCGGCTGGATCCTGAAGCTGCGGCGAAAATTCATCCAAACGACACGCCCAAGCTCGTTCGCGCCATTGAAGTATGTCTCTTAGCGGGCGAGAGGCTCACAGCGATGTGGGACAGAGGACGCGATCCGCTCACCGGTTTTCGCATCTGCCGTGTTGGACTCGAGCCTCCGCGCAATGATCTTTATGTGGGCATCAACGCGCGCTGTGCAGCCATGTTTGAGTCGGGACTGGTAGAAGAAACGAAGCGGCTGCTCAGTGCATACCAATCTCCCGAGTTCGCCTCGCCCGCCGATCCGCGCCCAGTGGCGCGTGCGTTGGGATCGCTTGGCTACAAGCAGGCGGTGCAACTGCTACGCGGTGAGCTCTCGCAGCAAATCGCGATTTTGGAGGCGCAGCAGGGCCATCGTAACTACGCAAAAAGGCAGCTCACATGGTTTCGCCGTGAACCAGATGTGAGGTGGTTCACTTGGTTCGGAGATGATCCTCAACTTCAGCAGAAAGTGTCGGAGTTGGTGAAGGAACAGCAGCACGGCAGCGCAGCTTTGAATGAGGATGTTGGGACGATATCTCGAAGTTGAATGCCGCGGGTATGGCTCTCGACTGACTACGCACAAATCTGGTCAAAGAGCCGCGAGAATGCATGCAAGTCTGCGGCATCGCGGGAGATGCTTCGCCCAACAAAGGGGCTCAAGATCTCAGAGATAACCTGAGATCATATGAGAACTTAGACGAACGCCATGAAGGAAAAGATCGGATCGCGTGGGATCACTTGTAAAGCAGATATTTTTCCCGAATTGGGCGAAAACTCTCCAGTACCTCATTCCACTTTGACGAAATAAAGCGAGGATCAACTCCCAGGTTCAGGTCCTCCATCGTCTCCTGGTTGGCAACGATGGTCATCATTTTGTCCATGCGAAAGTCGTTGGGATAGAGCTTATGAAGCGCTGCAGCAAGCTCGATGCCCAACTCTGGCGAGTCCAGCGTGAGCCGATTGACGACAACCATATTTACCCCTCCGCACACTTGGTTCGCGTATACGGCTGATTTCGGCGTGAAGGTGTAAGGAATAAAGCGAACTCCCGAAATGTACCGCGCATTGAGATAATTCGCTAGCTCCTGCGGTTTGATCCATGGAGCGCCAAGGACCTCGAACGGAGTATCAGTCCCCCGTCCCACGGAAACGTTTGTTCCTTCGACCAGCGCAACGCCTGGATAGAGAGTGTTCTCGGTAAGGTTGCGCAGGTTGGGCGATGGATTCACCCATTGCTGACCGATCGAGTCGAACCAATCGCCACGCTGCCAGCCCTGCATGGGCACTACCGTGAGCTTGGCTCCGAGCTTCTGCTCGCCGTTGAACAATTGTGCCAGTTCTCCAATGGTCATGCCGTGACGCGAGGGAATCATGTAATAGCTGACGTAATTGCGCTTGTCTGGATCGGCGATCGGGCCGGAGATCGTCGATCCCGTTATGGGATTAGGACGATCAAGAACAATGACTTCGGTGCCTGTCTGCGCAGCGGCTTCGAGGAAGTATCCAGTGGCTGTATCGTACGTCCAGAACCGGACGCCGGCGTCTTGAAGATCGATTACGACTGCGTCAAGCTGCTTGAGGATGTCGACTGCCGGCCGGCGCTTGGCATCCGTGTCACCGTAAACGCTGTAGATGGGCACTCCCGTCGCAGCGTCGGTTGTGTTGTTGATATCGGTCGTGTCGAGCTGTCCCACAGCGCCGTGCTCTGGCGCGAACAGCGCCGTGAGTTTCAATCCGGGAACCGCGTTGAGGATATCAATCGTGCGGCGTCCGCTCGCGTCAACTCCGATCTGGTTCGTGAGAATGCCGATCCTCCTTGGCGGAGCGTCGCCCTGCGACGGCTTGAGCCCGGCGAAGTTCGTGGCCTCCAGGACGTCAATTCCATTGAGGACATTTGTGTTGCGATAGCTCATCCGGCGACTTCCCGCCATTGCTTCGTTGTATCCGGTGATCGCAAGGAGGGGATGCTTGCCATGAAGCTCCGGGCCAAGATCGAGCGTCGTCGCCACTACGTTTGCCACTTTGCTGCGCAGCGCTACGACCGAGTGTCCGACGTGAGGATGCACGGCATTGGTGAGCAGGATCACGTACGTATTCGTGTATGGATCGATCCAGATAGAAGTGCCGGTAAATCCCGTGTGCCCAAATGATCCAATCGGCAAGAGTTCGCCGCGATTGGAAGAGAAGGCCGAATCGATGTCCCATCCCAATCCGCGCAAGCTGACGGCATCCGGCGGCTGCTGCGGTCGAGTGGCTTTGATGACGGTCAGAGATTTTAGAAACTGTTTCCGCTGCGGCTTGGCATTGATGGCATCGATGAGAGCCTGCGCATATTTCGACAGGTCTGCCGCGGTAGAGAAGAGACCAGCGTGTCCAGCGACTCCGCCCATGCGACGCGCCGTAGGATCGTGTACGACTCCGCGCAGCATCTGGTTGTTCTCGTCATACTCAGTCGGGGCAATGCGGCTCCGCCAGGATGACGGCGGCAGAAATCGCGTGTTCTTCATCCCGAGTGGCTGGAATACGAATGCATCTGCGTATTTGTCGAGCGGCATCTTTGAAACGCGCTCCACGAGAAATCCCAGGACCTCAAAATTGATGTCGCTGTAACGGAAGGTAGATCCCGGCGGCGTTACCAGCGGTGAGGCGAATGCCATATGCTGGGCGGTTTCTTCGCCGCTCCATGGAGTCTTCAGATCGAGGTCCTCGGGCAATCCGGAATAGTGCGTGAGCAATTCACGAATGGTCACGTACTCCTTCCCATTTTCGGCAAATTCAGGAAGATAGGTTGCGACCGGATCGTTGAGCCGAATCTGTCCGAGCTCCAGCATGCGAAGCACGGAAGGAGTTGTAGCGACGACTTTCGTCAGCGAAGCCACGTCAAAAACCGTGTCGAGGGTCATGCGCTCGCGCGTGGGTTCGAGCGAACGCATTCCATAGGCTTTCTGGTAAACGACTCGCCCGTGATGTCCAACCAGGACTACCGCGCCAGGACACTGCTGATCCTCGATGGCATCCTCGATCACATTGTCGAGGACTTTGAACTGCGACGATGCTGCCGTCCTGCTGCCGGTTCGCCGCGCTCCGGATTTCGCGAGCACGGGCTTGTTCGCATGAGGCGCAGAAGTAGTTTGTGCTGAAGACGAGGAAACAAGGAAGCTGAGAGCCAAAGCAAACGAGATCAATCGCATAGATGAGAAAAGCTGATTGTGAAGCATGGGCGAACGCGGTGCAATCCAAGTGTGTTCTTAGAGTACCGAAAGCAGAATAAGATTTCGCGAATCGGAAGTTGTGTGTCGTTGGTGCGACAACGTCAAAGCATCGCCGATGCACGAGCACTGCAGGCAAACATAAGGTCCTTCGGGCTAAAAGCGCGCACAGGATGACACGGCTTTTCAGTTATCAAGTGCTTGTCTCGCCGATACCATCTCATCCTGAGCGCCTGCAGGTGGCGCGATGGACCTTGTGCTTGCTTTGTTCATACGTCTCGATGCGTTAATAGCCGAAATCGGCGGGCGCGGAATACGCGTGCTTCGTGACCTGCAGTGCCTCCACTCGCTCGGATCCGAGTTGTTTCAGATACTCTCTTCGATCCCCCACCCGATGGACCCATTTTGCGTTCCAGCGCGCGTATTCATCCGCACTCTTAGTTTCCGCATGATAGGCGCGGAAGAACTCGTTATCGCGGCTGTAGTATCCCTGCACGGGCGAAGGATGCGCTCCGAACGGCTCGTGCACTACCGCTGAAACCAAAAAGCCAGGAACAACGGTGCGATTGGGATCGCTCGCGATTACCTCAGGCGAGGCGATCTCTTCTGCTACGACGATGACCTTCTTAGCAGCGCGCACCGCTTCCTGCATAACGCCCAGATTGCCCCAGCAGTGAGCGTTGCCTTCTTCGTCGGCGCGCTGCGCGTGGACAATAGTCACATCCGGAACAATGGCGCGTACAGCGAAAAGCGTTTCCTTAGGCTCAAAAGGGGAAATGATTTGATAGAAGAAGTGATTGCCTTTGGGTACATCGCTGCCCATTGCCGTGCGCGTCGGCAGGAAAGGCACTCCCATCGCACCGGCCTGGAGCCCGAGCGCGATGGTGAAATTCGTCATATTGAAAACGCGAATCTCGCCTGTTTCGGCGGCTCGGCGAAAATTGTAGGCCTGTCCCATCATCACGTTGCCGACCCATGCGGCGACTACGTCCTTCACACACCCAGCGCCGATAATCTGATCGAAGAGACAGTCTGAAATGGGACCGATGAGTCGGAGATCACGTTTTTTCTGCCGGATGATCTCGTGTCCGGCGGCGAAAGGAATCATCTGTTCGAGCTGGAGTCCCATCGCGACGGACGAGCCGTCGGGCACAAATTCGGCTATGGCATCCCGCATCGGTCGGAGTTTGTTCATGTTCCGGTCCATTTTGGATTGCGTTTCTCCATCCACGCGCGGATGCCTTCCTTCGCGTCTTCTGTATTGATCAGATCTTTCCGATAAATTTCTTCCGCGCGAGCGAGACCTTTTTCAAAATGGGCAGCGTCCCAAGAGTAGAGCGCTCGTTTCGTGTGCGCCAACGCGGCTGGACTCAGGGCTACCAGCCTCTCTATCGACTCGGCAACTGCCTCCTTCAGCTTATCCGCAGGTACGGCCCGATTTGCGAGGCGGATACGCTCGGCTTTTCGGCCGTCGAAGCTGCGTCCCGTTAGCACAAGCTCTGCCGCAAGCTTCTGGCCCACAACCGTGGCAAGCGCTGCTGTTGCAACCGGAGGGAAGCAGCCCAGACGAATCTCGGGAAAGCCCCAGTGAGCCGAGTCGGTTGTGATGACGATGTCACACGTCATCGCCAACTCCGCTCCGCCTCCAAGGCAGTAGCCCTTTACCGCCACAATAGTGACCTTTGATGTCTTCAGTAGTCGACGAACGACCCCGTGGAAGTTCTCGAGCATCATAGGAACGTTATCTGGCGTGTGCGACGGAATGTCCACTCCCGCCGAGAAGTGCTCTCCCGCAGTCTCAAACAGAATTGTCGAGATTTCAGACTGACTCTCCAAGCTATCGAGGGTAGCGGCGAGTTCGTCCATCATCTGAAAATCGATGACGTTTTGCTTTCCATGGCTGAGTACAACACGTGCCAGAGGTGGCTCGCGATGGACCACTATGCGAACGGTCTCTGGTTGCGATTCCTGCATTGGAAATGTTTCGCGAGCGATGGCGCTTCTTAAGTTGCCTTTCGATATTTCAGCGGAGTCGTTCCAAATTCGGCCCGAAATGCCCGATTGAAGTTGGAGACATCAGCGAATCCGCAGTCGAGTGCGACATCCAAAACTTTATGCCTGGTCGATAACAGCCGGAGCGCCGCCTCCCGCAAGCGAGCACCCAGAATATATTGGTGCGGTGTCATCCCGGTGAGATATTCAAACACTCGTAGGAAATGATAAGGACTGAGCCGAGCCTCACGCGCGAGAGAACTTAAATCTGATTTGCCGCCGGCAGATCGCTCGATCCTGCGTACAACCTTCGTGACTCGGGCTTCTGAGGCCAGGTCGTGAGTCTTATGCTGTTGCGGAAGATCGTTCGCCAACTGAAGCGCCTGCCCGGCGATCTGGACGCTGAGTTCTTCCCAATCGACCTCGCATTCGGCGAGTCCTGCCTGTGCTCGCACAATCAGCGCGGAAAATGCCCGCAATGGTGGTAAGCGCAAAGCACGGAATGCGAGTCGTCCCTTTAGCCCAGCATCGGCGGCGAGGCGCTCGAAATACTCGGGAGAGTAGCCGAACGAGACGCAGCGATCGCCTTCTCCATGCTCATGTCCGCATTTGAATGCGTGGCCGGAGTTACCGAGGAGTAGCGAGCCAGGCGTCATTAGCTCGCGCGCTGGGCCGGAGCTGATCGCGCCCTGATACTGGAAGGTACCGAAGGCGACGATAGCAATGGAGAATCCGGAGTGCCGCTCCTCGAACGGGCGATCTTGCGGACCCGAGGTGCAGACGACGTCGGAAACACTCCATCCCGGGCCTTCCGCCAACCGCCTTGCCGTAGTGGATCCCGCCACGCCATTCAACACTCGGCGATGCAGCGCCTGGCCTAATTCAACAGCAATTTTTACCAAGATTCCCTCGTGCTCCGCCTTCTATAACTGACGAGCATACCGAAAGGATATCGCCGCGCGTAATTACTCGGGCGCGCTACAATCCTCAAAATCTGGGAGACTTGTCATGAGTACATCTATACCCAAAATGAAACTAGAAGCATCTCTCGATCTGCCATTTCGGCATACACTGGCGACGCTTGCTTATCGCGCTGCCAAGCCTCTGCGCGATGTGCCCAAAGGATTCAGCGAAGTTTCCGCCGGCAAAGGCTCAAGGTCGGCGGGAGAACTCCTGGCCCACCTCTGCGACCTCATGGACTGGGCGCTTTCGATGGCCCGCGGCAAAGAAGTGTGGCAGGACACGAAACCGAAATCTTGGGCCGAGGACAGCAAACGCTTTTTCGCAGCACTCGAAGCGCTCGATTCGTATGTCGCATCAGGCCAGAAGCTGCACGCGTCCTGCGAAAGCATTTTTCAAGGAGCTATTGCCGATGCGCTCACACATGTTGGTCAGATCGCGATGCTGCGTCGGTTAGCCGAGGCCCCGATTCGACCAGAGAACTACTCGGTCGCAAAGATCGAAGCCGGACGCGTCGGCGCAAAGCAGAACGCGCCTGTGGCGGAGTTCTAGAACGAGTGCTGCAAATCCTTCCGACCGGAGTTAACACAAGGCCACGAAGTCTAGGGAGGTCACGGAGAAACCTCGTCGTGACCTCCGTTCGACCTTAGTGTCCTTCGTGTTAACTCCGGTACAATTCTTCCCGCCTACATTCCACTCCGCGAGGCACCATGCGACGACTCACGCCTGCAGTGCTCCTCTTGGCATTTTGCTTTCTCACGCTCGGTGCGACTGATCGAAACGTTTACTTCGGCTACACGACTCAATCCTCCCAAACAGAACGAGACTGGGAGGCGAAGTTTCGGGCGATTCCCGATTCGACCTTGCAACGTCAATACATGGAGCGGCTGAGCGCGCGTCCGCATCACGTCGGCTCACCTTACGACAAAGACAATGCCGAGTGGATCCTGAGCAAATTCAAAGAGTGGGGACTCGACGCTCACATCGAAACCTTTAACGTCCTTTTTCCTACACCAAAGGAGCGCGTACTCGAATTGATCGCTCCGACTCATTTCCGCGCCAAGCTCGAAGAACCCACGTTAGCCGTCGATCCAACGAGTGGACAAAAGTCCGAGCAGTTGCCTACATATAACGCTTATTCGATCGACGGGGATGTGACTGCGCCGCTCGTCTTCGTGAATTACGGAGTGCCGAAAGACTATGAACAGCTTGAGAGGCTCGGCATATCAGTCAAAGGCGCGATCGTAATCGCGAAATATGGGAATTCATGGCGCGGAGTAAAGCCCAAAGTCGCATATGAGCACGGCGCGATCGGATGCCTCATCTATTCTGATCCGCACGACGACGGATATTTCGAAGAGCCGGTGTTTCCGGAAGGTCCGATGCGTCCGCCCGATGGCGTGCAACGCGGTAGCGTGATGGACTTCATGCGCTATCCCGGTGATCCGCTCACTCCGGGAGTCGGCGCAACTCCTGATGCGAAGCGTCTGCGTCGTGAAGATGCGCAAACCATCACAAAGATTCCGGTCCTCCCGATCTCGTACGCAGACGCGCAGCCATTGCTGCAGGCGCTCGGCGGGCCCATGCCTCCGAGGGATTGGCGCGGCGGACTGCCCTTGCCGTATCACGTCGGCCTCGGACCTGCGAAGGTACATCTCAAAGTAGTTTCAAACTGGGATATCAAACCGGTGTACGACGTTATAGCAAAAATCTCCGGAGCGACCGAGCCCGATATCTGGATCATTCGCGGGAATCATCATGATGCCTGGGTGAATGGGGCGCAAGACCCCACTTCGGGACAAGTTGCTCTGCTCGAAGAAATTCGAGCGATGTCTCAGCTCGTAAAAGGAGGGTGGAAGCCGAAACGAACCATCATCTACTGCGCCTGGGATGGCGAAGAACCGATGCTGCTCGGTTCTACTGAGTGGGCAGAATTCCACGCTGACGAACTGAGGCAGCATGCGGCGATCTACATCAACAGTGACGTGAACGAGCGCGGTTATTTGGAAGCAGGCGGCTCGCACTCCCTCGAAGCATTTGTTAATGAAGTCGCCAAAGACATTCAGGATCCGGAAAAAGAGATTTCCGTGTGGAAGCGGAAGCAGGCGAATGAAATCGAAAATGGAGATGCGGACGAGAGAAAAGAAGCCAGACAGCGTGCTGACTTGCGCATCGATCCGCTCGGCTCAGGAACAGACTTCACTACCTTCCTCGATCACCTCGGAGTCGCGTCACTTAATCTGGCTTATGTAGGCGAGGACAACGGAGGCATTTATCACTCCATCTACGATGACCTGTATTGGTACATGCATTTTTCCGATAACCAGTTCATCTACTCGCGTGCACTGGCGCAGACCATCGGCAGCATGGTCATGCGCTTCGCCGATGCCGACGTGCTTCCATATCAGTTCATCGACTTCGCTGACACAATGAAGAAGTATGACGATGATCTCAAGAAGCTGCTCAAAGACCAGCAAGACGAAGCCGGTGACATCAATCAAAAGCTCGAGGATGGCGTGTACTCCGCGACATCAGACCCACGCCATCCAACGCTGCCGCCCCCACGCGCTGAAGTTCCACCTTTCATCAACTTCGCTCCCATCGACAATGCACTCGCAGCGCTCACGCACGCTGCTGATCGCTATCAAAAGGCGGCAAAAGCTTTAGGCACTGCTTCAAGCGGGACAGACTTCGCAGCACTGAACCGACTGCTTCTACAGAGTGAGCGCCGCCTAACGTTAGATGAGGGATTGCCGCGCCGTACATGGTACAAGCACATGATCTATGCACCCGGCTGGTACACCGGCTATTCACCAAAAACAATGCCGGGAGTGCGGGAGGCTATCGAAGAGAAACGCTACGCCGATGCTGATCCTGAAATCGCGAAAGTCGCCCGAGTGTTGAAGGCGGAAGCAAACCTTCTGGATCAAGCGGCTGCGGCCGTGGAGCAGATGAAACAGCAGCATAGATAACAGAGTTGGAGACTGCTCTGTTTGAAATGGCAGGTGGAAGAAAAATCCGACCAGCAATCGCGGTGGTTGCTTCCGGCGACTTACGGAGACAATCGATAGCGCGAAATCCCGAAACGAAGTACCCATCAGTGATTTCGGGCCAATATTGTCAGATCTGCGGTTCGTCCGCGTTCTCCCTACTCAAACGACGCCTGCTCCGAACCTCTGCACGACGCGGTTTCCCATTCCCTCGAATTCCTCTGATCCGTGGCGTTTTCAGCTTCCTTTAAAATAGTCGAATCCCATGTTGAAGCAGGAAAAAACTGAGGTTTTGAAGACGGCAGAGCAGCCGCGCGAGCAGCGCTACGACGTGCAGAGCATCGAGCAGAAGTGGTTCGAGCGCTGGCAATCGCAGCCGGAGATGTATCGCGCCGAGCCGGCGACCTCCGCGCGTAAGAAGTACTACGTGCTCGAAATGCTCCCCTACCCATCGGGCGCGCTGCACATGGGACACGTCCGCAACTACTCGATCGGGGATGCGCTCGCCCGCTTCATGTGGATGAAGGGCTACAACGTGCTTCATCCTATGGGGTGGGATGCCTTCGGTCTGCCCGCAGAGAACGCCGCGCTCAAGAACAACACTCCACCGCGCGAGTGGACGCTGAAGAACGTCGAGAACATGAAGCGGCAGATGAAGCGCCTCGGGTTTTCCTACGACTGGAACACCGAAGTGACCACCTGTCTGCCCGACTACTATCGCTGGAATCAGTGGTTCTTCTTGAAATTCTATGAGCGCGGATTGGCGTACCGGCGCAAGAGCAAAGTCAATTGGTGTCCGGAGTGCGCGACTGTACTCGCGAATGAGCAGGTCGTGAATGGATGCTGCTGGCGTCACGAAGAGACGCTGGTTGAGCAACGCGATTTAGAGCAGTGGTTCTTCCGCATCACGGATTACGCAGAAGAATTGCTTCGCGATATCGAGAAGCTGGAAGGCTGGCCGGAAAAAGTGCGCACCATGCAGCGCAACTGGATCGGGCGCAGTGAAGGCGCACAGGTCGAATTCAAGGTCGCCGATTCGGACGAGAAGATCACTGTCTTCACAACGCGCATCGACACGATTTTCGGAGCGACCTCCCTCCAACTCGCGCCCGAGCATCCGGCTGTCTCGCGCCTGATCGGCGACGATCCCGAACTGTTGACGAAGCTCGATGAAATCATCGCCGAGCAGCGGAGCGCGCGCGAGGCAGGAAATATTGGCGAGGCCGAGAAGCACGGCTTTTTCACCGGTGCGTACGCCGTCAATCCATTCAATCAGGAGAAGATCCCGATTTGGATCGCGAACTACATCCTGATGGAGTATGGAACCGGCGCCATCATGTCCGTCCCCGCACACGATGAACGCGATTACGAGTTCGCGAAAAAATACGGGATTGATATTCGCATCGTAATTCTTCCACGTCATCACGACGAAGCGCATGGGGAAGCGCTGCCCTATACGGCCATGGACAGCCTGCTCATCAACTCAGGCGAATTCAGCGGGCTCGGCAATCAGGAAGCGATTCAGAAGATGACCGGCTATGCCGAAGAAAAAGGTTTCGGCAAAGCCACAGTCACTTATCGCTTGCGCGACTGGGGTATCTCGCGTCAGCGATATTGGGGAACGCCGATTCCGATGTTGTATTGCGATAAGTGCGGCATCGTTCCCGTTCCCGAAAAGGATATACCCGTTTTGTTGCCTGACAAGGTCGAGATCACGCAGCAGGGCGGCTCGCCCCTGGCTCGTGTGCCGGAGTTCGTGAATGCGAAGTGCCCGAAGTGCGGCGGAATGGCGCGGCGCGAGACCGACACAATGGACACGTTCGTCGATTCCTCCTGGTACTTCTATCGCTACACCAATGCGAAGCTCGCGACCGCGGCGGTCGACAGCAAGGCTGCCTCGTACTGGTTTCCAATCGACCAATATATCGGCGGGGTCGAGCATGCCATCCTCCACCTGATCTATTCCCGTTTTTGGACCAAGGTCATGCGGGACTTAGGATTGATCAAGAACTCAGAGCCTGTCGAGCGCCTCTTCACCCAAGGCATGGTAATCAAGAACGGCGCCAAAATGTCGAAGAGCAAGGGCAATGTGGTCTCCCCTGACGAGATGGTCGCCCGCTACGGCGCCGACAGCACGCGTGTGTACGCGCTCTTCGCCGCTCCACCAGATCGCGACTTGGATTGGCAGGAAAACGGAGTGGAAGGCGTGAGCCGGTTCCTCGCCAAAGTGCATCGTCTTGTCACGCGCTATGCAGCGCTGCAAAGTGCTAAGGGCGCTGCCGGAGATGGAAGGCCGTCAGGTCGTGCGAGCAGTTCCGTTGCGCGCGATCTCGAACGCAAATTGCATCAGACTTTGCGGCGCGTATCCACAGATTTCGAAGGTCGCTGGCATTTCAACACATCGATTGCCGCGATCATGGAGCTGGTGAATGCCATCAGCGCTGCAGATTCGCAGATTATTTCGGGCGAGGTTTCAGCGCAGCAAGTCCGGCTCATGTTGCGCGATTTGGTGTTAATGCTTGCTCCATTTGCGCCTTATCTCGCTTCAGAGTTGTGGGAGACGCTGGGCGAGCGTTCGCAATTGCTGCGTGAGCCCTGGCCGAAATTCGATGCCGAATTGGCACGCGAGGAAGAGATCGAGATTCCCATTCAGATCAATGGTAAGAATCGCTCGCGCATCACCGTGCCTGCCGGACTTCCGGAAGCCGATGTACAGACCCGCTCGTTGGCCGACGAGAAGATTCATGCCTTGCTCGAAGGCAAGTCAGTGGTGAAGGTGATCGTCGTGCCTGACAAGCTCGTCAACATCGTCGCGCGATAGCCATGCGGACCAACCCCCTGCGCGAAGGATTTCGTGACGTGCTGCGCGATCCCGCGCTGCTTCTGATCGAGATCGGGTGGCGCTGGACGTTCGGCGCGATCGCAATCCTCGTGGTCTGGCTGTCGCTCTTTGCCGTGCTGGGCAACGTTCCTGTAGAAAGCCGTTTCTTCACCACGTCCAGTGCGCTTTCCGCCTGGGAAACGGCGCAGAGTATCGCCTCAATGGCGATCTCATTTGGGCGCGCGTTCATTCGCGTCGGCATTACGGCAGGCGTCTTTCTCGCGCTCTGCTGGATTGTGCTGAACTCGTTGGGACGCCACGCCACTCTCGCTCGGCCAGCGCTCGCTCCCGGAGTAAACCTTCGGCTGTGCATTGCGGTCAGTGTTGCGCGTGTAGGCATCGCGTTCGCTGCGGTGCTGGCATGGATCGCTGCGGGAGTTGTGGCAGCCCTCCTTGGAATGGCAGTTTCGCGCGATGCGGCGCCGAACGTCGGCGTAATGCTTGTGATTCTGCTGCCTGCATTTCTTTTGATCGTGGCCGCCTGGGCGACGCTGAATTGGTATTTATCTCTTGCGCCTATTCTCGCTGTTTCCGGAAATGGGAAGTTCGCCGCAGGCGTCTGGGCGTTCGCACGCGACGGCCGCGATCGTCTCGTAGAAGTCTCAGTAGCGAGTGGAGTGATTCGTGGTGCGTTTTTCGTCATTGCGCTCATGCTCTCGTTCGCTGTAGCCGCGCTGGTCTCAAATCCGCGGCTGGTCGCCGCTGATTTGATTGCGATTTCTTTGCTCTACTTTCTTTGTGCGGATTTCGTGTATATGGCGCGGCTGTGCGCTTATGCCAAGTTGCGTACCAACGTGGAGCCGGCGGCCCTCGGCCGGGGGTTGGCAAATGTAGATAGCATGACTCCGCCTTTAACCAGTGAGAATCAATTGTGAGCGGTCGCGCTCGCAGCCAACGAAAAAAGCCGGCCGAGGGCGGCCGGCTCCACGCTGGCTAGTCGATGAAATCGACGCGAGGTTTGTGAGGGATGATGCCTTGCTCGTAGCCCATTTCCAGTAAGCGAGTGATTGCCTCTCGGCCTTCGTGGCCGTAGTCGAGCGTGCGCTCGTTCACATACATGCTCACGAACTGGCTCGCCGACTGTCGATCTAGATCGCGGGCGAACTGCATGGCATATTCGAGGGCTTCATCGCGATGATCGAGCGCGTACTGGATGCTGTTGCGCAATGCGACCGAGACTTCATGCATGAGTTCGACACCCAAGTGTCGCCTAATTGCATTGCCGCCTAGAGGCAGAGGCAATCCGGTTTGCTCGCGCCACCACTTGCCGAAATCGACAACACGATGCAGTCCCGATTTGGAATAGGTGAGCTGGCCTTCGTGGATGATCAGTCCGGCTTCGTAGCGTCCTTCGAGGATCTGCGGAATGATCTGGTCAAAAGGAACGACTTCGGTCTGCACGTCCGGAGCGAAGAGCTTCAGAACCAAGTACGCGGTGGTAAGCGTCCCCGGAACCGCAATCTTCTTCGTCATGATCTGTTCCCGTGTCAGCTCTTTGTTGGCGACGATCATTGGGCCGTAACCTTCGCCCACGCTGCCGCCGCTGGGCAGTAGCGCGTACTGATCCTGCAGATACGGATAGGCATGAAACGAGACCGCCGTCAGATCATAGAAGCCCTCGCGCGCCTTGCGGTTGAGCGTCTCGATGTCCGACAGCGTGTGCGTGAACTTGAGTCCGGGCACTCGCACCTTGTTGGTGGCGAGGCCGTAAAACATGAAGGCGTCGTCCGAATCAGGACTGTGGGCTACGGAAATTTCGCGAAGCTGAGGAACGACGGAACCAGACGGAAGAGACGAAACGGAGCTGGACATGGCGTACTTAAGTGTACCTTCGGCGAAAGGAAAATCGAGCGGATAGTTTTGCGTAGGGAAGTTGAGGTCAGGTCCGAAGCGCCCTCAGGCTTTTTCCGAGTGCCAGCGCGATGGCTCCCGCGGCTTTCAGGACTTCGCCTGGGAGAAACGGAAGAACCCCTGCGAGGAGGACAGCACGAAGGGTCTGATGGCTGAGAATCCCGAGCCAGGTCGCGCCGAGCAAGAAGATGATGAACTCAGTTGCGAGGGCTCCGGCGGCAAACGCGAATACTCGTGAACGCTGGACCAGCTTATGGGCAATCAGTCCACCGACAAACGCAGCAAATGGGTACGAGAAGAGAAATCCCCCGGTTGGTCCTATCAGTTGTGCGGTGCCGCCGAAACCCTGGGGACTGAAGACCGGAAGGCCCGAAGCTCCTTCGATCAAGTACAGAACCATAGCAGCGGCCGAACGCCACCCGCCCAGAGTCAGCGCAAGCAGCATTACGCCAAAGGTCTGCAGCGTGATCGGCACCGGAGTGAACCACAGCGGAATTGAGACATGCGCACATAACGCCATCAGCAAACTTCCGCCTACGACGGCGCAGGCATCCATGAACCAGCTGCTTGTCAGAGTTCTGCTGTGCTGAGTGGCGCGATCTGCAAAAGTTTGCACTTGCTATCTCCGCTTTCGAGGCTCGTGGTTCGCGACTAGCTATTGTGATTGAAGCTGCGCTGTTCGCGTTCAATCTCTTCCAGTTCGCTCCGGAGTTTGGCGTCGGAGAGACGCATTCGGTGCCGCCGGATGAGCAAGAGCACACCGGTAATGCTTCCCGCCAAAGCGGCTACCGAAGCGAGGAGGATTAGGAACAGCACCTTCATCGACCGTCAAG
>Ga0070741_10008382_pt1 | contig 20784 bp, 7 predicted proteins | sample Coa_R1_4_FD_66440 | JGI IMG/M metagenome (GOLD analysis project Ga0070741, IMG submission 66440) | Surface soil microbial communities from Centralia Pennsylvania, which are recovering from an underground coalmine fire - Coalmine... | ecosystem: Environmental > Terrestrial > Soil > Unclassified ...
AACGTTTCCGTGAGCAAGTCGACGGACGGTAGCGGCAACGACGTCTACACGATCACGTTCCAGAACGACCTTGGGAACCTGGACGTTCCGGGGCTCGCGCCGGTGATCACGCCGTTGATGATCACTGGCGACACATCGGCAATCAACGCCGCCGTGCAGACCACGACCGCGGGTGACAACACTCCCCCGACCAACGAGGTCCAGAAGGTGACGGTGCGCGGCGTCGACACGATCACCACCTTCACGCTCACGTTCCAGACTTCGGGCGACGAGCAGACGACCGGCCCGCTCGCCTACGGGGCCGACGCGTCCACCGTCCAGTCGGCCCTGGTAGGGTTGTCCAACATCGGTTCCGGCAACGTCGCGGTCACGAAGTCGGGCGACAGCTACACGGTGACGTTCCAGAACGCGCTCGGAAGCCAGGACGTCGCCCAGCTCATCGCACACATCGTCCAGGACGGCGCCGACACGCTGAAAGTCCAGTCGATCCGCGAGGACACATTCTTCCTCGGCGGCGGCGGCGACGACCAGATGCATCTCAACGTCGACGCGGTTACCGGCAACCCGATTACCTCCAACGGCATCAACTCGAAGATCACTCTCGACGGCCAGGGCGGCGGTGACAGCTACGACGTGCACCTGATCGGAGGCACCACTGCGTCGCTCATCAACGTCTTCGACACCGGAACTGCCAACGACGGTTCCGACGACCTGACCGTGACCGGCACCGAGCTCCCGGACCTGTTCCTGCTGCGCGCCGCGGCGGCCCAGACCGGGCTCGCGTTCATCGCCATGCTGAATCACGACGGCGGCAAGCCTGCCGACCAGCAGCCCTACGAGCGCGTCAACTACGACATCAACCTCGAGTCGATCACGATCAACAGCCTCGGCGGCGACGACCAGTTCTACATCGACGACACGCGCGCCCCGATCACCATCAACGCCGGGGACGGCAACGACTTCTTCCAGATCGGCCAGCTGTACCAGACGCGGCGAACGACGGAAGAGGCCGGGGTGGCGGAGGGCGACGTCTTCGCCACCATCGAGACCACCAAGGGCTGGCTCTCCAATGGCGTCAGCGCGCCCATCACCATCAACGGCGACGCCGGCGAGGACACGTTCATTGTGTTCCACAACCTCGCCGTAGCGACCCTGAACGGCGGTGCCGATGATGACACCTTCATCGTGCAGGCGTTCGCACTGGCGGGTTCCACCGAGGACCACCGCGCGCTCACGGACCTGAGTGGCGGCGCCGGGGCGGACTTCATCCAGTACGCAGTGAACGCGCCGGTCAACATCAACGGCGGCGACGGCTTCGACACGGTGATCGTCATCGGCACCGAGTTCAGCGACGACTTCGTGGTCACGCCGCACGGCGTCTTCGGCGCAGGCCTCAACGTGAATTTCAGCAACATCGAGCTGCTGCAGATCGACGGCGCCGAGGGTAACGACCGCTTCTTCGTGCTAGGCACGGGGCCGGACTTCGTCACCGAGATCAGCGGCGGGCTGGGTACAGATCTCTTCAGCATCAACGGCCCGACGCCGGCGAACGGCGTGATCAGCAACGATCTGCTCGGCCACAGCGGCCTGCTGACCTTCGGCGTCAACAGTACCGACACGAAGTACAACGGCCTGCAGGTGGCCGGCATTTCGGCCAGCGTCGCCGACAACGACGAGCCGGCGATCATCGTCAGCGAGACCGACGGCGCCACTTCGGTGGTGCAGGGCGCATTGCCGTCGAGCGGAGGTGTGACGCAGCGCTACGCCGACGGCCTGGCGTCGCAGGTGCTCGACAGCTATTCGATCGTGCTCTCGCGGCCGCCGATCAACGGCTCGCAAGTGGTGATCTCGCTCGATCCGCCGCCGGGACTGGTGTTCGTCAAGGACGACGGCACGAAGCTCTTCGCCAAGCGCAAGGGGGTCAACAGCAACGGCGACAACCCGTCGGGTGTCGCAGACGGGCTCTCCCTCACCTTCACGGCGAGCGACTGGTACAAGCCGCAGACGGTGTACGTTGCTGTCGATACCAACCTGTCCGACATTCCCGACTCGGGCGACATACAGCACAAGGTGGTGGCGACCGATGGCGGCGGCAACACACGGCCGGAGATCAATGGCACTGCGACGGGCGGCGGCGGGAACGGCTCGCCGGTCGTCGTGTCCACGACAACTCCAGGTAACGGAAGTACCAATGAAGTTCAATCCGTGTCCCTGGCGCACGCCAGCGGCTTCGGCTACTTTGCCTTGAAGTACGGCGACGAAGAAACCGACCCGATCGCGTTCGGCGCGAGTGCGAGCGACGTCGCAACCGCGCTGCTCGCGCTTCCGCTCATCGGCAATGATGCTTCCAACCAGCCGAATGTCTCTGTAACGGGAAGCGCCGGCGGTCCGTACACGATCACGTTCCAGAACGGCCTCGGACACCAGGATGTGCAGCAGCTCACCGGGCGAGAGCTCTCGACGCTGGTCGATCCCACTCTCAGCGGTATCGGAGTGGAGCCCGGTGGCAGCCAATACCTGCCCGAGGGTCTGCGGGGCGCCTTCATCACCATCACGGACTCGCTCAGCCATCCCGAGATCGTCGGCCAGACCCGGCTCATCCTGTTCAACGACAGCACCGGCACGCTGGTCGTCAACAAGTCCTGGGACTTGCAGGGTCTCAGCTCGCTGCCGACAGATGCGCGCTACGAGATCAAGATGTTCGGCGGCATGGCGATCCCGAACGTTCACGTGCAGATCTACGCGCAGCAGACGCCCGCGCTGGTGGTTAGACAGACCGAAGGCAGCACCAGCGTGGCGGAGATTTCCACCAGTATTGTTCCGAGCGACATCCTCGCCGAACTCGCCAACAAGCAGGTCGACGAGATCGATGTGCGTCTATCGGCGGCTCCGACGGGGGGCGACGTTACCGTCAACCTCGGCGGTAGCGGGCAGCTCGAGTTCTTCGACAAGGACAACCTTGGCGCAGGACCGATCACGCAGCTCACCTTCACCGCGGGAAATTACGACCAGTTCCGGCACATCCTGGTACGCGGCATCGACGACCACGTGGTGGAAGGCTTCCACAAGGCAGACCTCACGCTCAGCGCCTCGGGCGGCAATTACACGAACGTCGTCGATACGATCGTTACCGACATCGCCGACAACGATTCTCCGGGAGTGAGGATCATCGAGTCGAACGGCTCGACGAGGGCGATCGAGTTCACCGACGGCGAATTCGGCGGCGTCACGCAGGCGCAGGCCGACACGGCGGGGCTTCCCTACAGCGATACCTTCCAGATCGTGCTGACGCAGCAGCCGAGCGCCGACGTGACGGTCACCGTCAATTCGGACCCGACGCGTACCTCGCGCACCGGCGGCATCCGCAGCTTTGCGCAGCAACTGCTGGTGTCGACCGACAACGTGACCTTCCACACGGGCGACGCAAGCGACCCGCTCACGGTCACGTTCCATTCGAGCGACTGGAATACGCCGCAGACCATCTACGTGCGTGCGGTGGACAATACACGCGTCGACGGCACCGACACCAAGGTGTTCGCGCCGCAGCTCCCGCTCCTGAACAGCATCCAGGGGCCGCTGTTCATCAACGGCGGGTCGGGGCCGGACCGTACCGGGCTTCTCGAGCGCGAGCCGGTCATGCTGCCGGGCGAGATCAACGAGCTGCCCGCGATGGGCAACGTCGTGTCGGCTACCGAGACTGCAGGCATCCTTCCCGCGACGATTACGATCAACCCGCAGGACATCTCGCAAGCCGAGATTGACCAGATCAACGCCGAGCCGAACGCAAGCGTGCACATCACCGGGCCGCTCACCGACCCGAGCCAGCTAGTGGACGTCTCGATCGAGATCACGCACGGCCCGGGCAAGAACAAGGTGCGCTATTTCACCGGCGGGACGAAGATCGATGACACCCATTGGGAGATGACGCTCAACCACTCGTGGCTCAGCCCGTTCCCTGCCCCGGGCAACAGCGACGTCCCGGACGCCACCAGCAAGTACGTGCTGCTGCAGACTAACCCCAACCTGCTGGTGAACGAGGCCGACCAGACCGACATCCTGCAGGTCTACGACACCGCGAACGTCAACTCGTACAACGACCCGGCACTGCCGACAGGAACCGTCAACCAATATGCTGTTGGCCAGCTGTTCTTCGACAACAAGAACCTGTTCGGCCCGAAGGCCACCGTGAGCACCGAAGTGAACGGCGGCCCGAAGGTCGACGGCCCGACGGTGAGCGAGCAGCAGCAGCTCGTGCTGACCGCCACCGCAGGCAGTTTCACGCTTATCTTCGACGGCCAGGTCACATCGGCCCTGCATTTCGACGCGACTGCGGCGGAGATCCAGGCCGCGCTGCAAGCGCTGTCGAACATCGGCAGCGGCAACGTCTCGGTCAGCCAGGTCGACGGCGAGTCGAAGTTCGACATTACCTTCCAGGGCGCGCTCGCGAACATCGACGTATCGCAGATGCAGGCCGATTCCACGAACCTCGTCGGCGGCCAGACGCTCGACATGTTCCGCATCACCGGCCTCGGCATGGGCGGCATCGGGGACAGCTTCCAGCGCAGCATCGGCAGCGGCTTCAGCGCGCGCTCCGAGCCGGGCGGTATCGCGTTCCAGGACATCGAGGATCTCGAGGTGGACCTCGGACCCGGCAACAACCACTTCACGGTCTTCGACACGCCGCAAGGCACGAAGACGACGCTCAATACCGGCGCGGGCGACGACCTGGTCGACGTGCTGGGGATCTCGGGTCATACCTTCGTCAACTTGGGCGCGGGCAAAGACACGATCAATGTGCACGACAGCGGCAATACGCTTCAGCACATGCTCGGGCTTCTCACGGTGAGCGGCGACGTGCCGCAAGTCAACGTCGTAAACCTTGCCAACGGCTCGCCCGCGCAGGGTGGTGGCCTCATTGCGGCTGTCGACGCAATCCAGCAGATCACGGTCGATGCCACGGGCGGCACGTTCACGCTGTCCCTGACGAACCCGGGTACGCAGCAGAGGTTCACGACCGACCCCCTCGACTTCGATATCGGCGCCGGCGATCTGCAAACCGCCCTGCAGAATCTCGTGCAGGCCGCGTATGGGGTCAATGGCACCAATGCCGACGTAGAGGTCAGCCGGGCAGGCAACGTGTACCGCGTGACTTTCGTCGACGAGCTTGCGGGGCGCGACATGCCGCTCCTCGCGTCGAACGACTCCGGCCTCACCAACGGCCTCGGGGCGACCGACACGATGAACGTCGTCGATAGCGGGAACACGTCGCAAAGCGTCGGCGTGCTCACCTCGTCGAGCCTCACCGGCCTCAGCACGAAGCAGGTCAACGAAATCCAGTCGCTCGTGGTGAACGCCGACCAGGGCACCTTCACCGTGTCGTTCAACGGCAACGTGTCGGCGCCGCTTCCCTACAACGTCACGGCCTCGGACCTGCAGGCGGCGCTGGTAACCCTCACCGGCATCCTGCCGGGCGATGTCGCAGTAACCAGGAACAACGACGTCTACGACATCCGCTTCCAGGGCAACCTGACCAATCAAAACGTCCCGCAGCTCGGCGCGGCGAGCATCGACCTGAAGAAGCGGGTCGAGAAGCCGGCCGGGGATCCCAACGCGGCGCCGAGCGCGATCACCGCGACCGCCGGCGATCCGCAGCTCGTGAATGGCTCGGTGACGGTCGGAACGCGCGTGGACGGAACTTCCGATCCGCAGCTCAACGACGAGCAGGTGGTGACCGTGAACGCGACCGGCGGCAGCTACAGGCTTGCGCTGCTGCACGGCACGTCGCAGCAGTTCACCACCGATCCGATCGCATTCGACGCCAGCGCCGAAGTGGTACGGCAGACGATCCAGAATGCGGCGGCGGCAGTGATCGCGCCGGGAAATACATTCGAGCCGCAGCTGTTCGACGTCACCGTCGACCGGTACGAAAACGTCTACGTCATCGGCTTCCAGGGCAAGCTGCGCCAGTTCAACGAGGGTACGGGCGTAGACCTGCTGAGCGTGGACGCCTCGGGGTTGACCGGCAGCGCGACCGTTTCGACGCGCATGGACGGCATCAACTACTACGGGATCGAACACCTCAACATCGATACCGGCTCGAACGCCGACATCGTCAACGTGCAGGGCACGACCGCCGGCAGCCGCGGCTTCTACGAGGGCGGCACGCTGAACGGGCAGACCTACGCGCCGGGTATCGCCGTCACCAACATCAGGACGCACGACGGCAACGACCAGGTCTACGTCTCTTCCAACGCCGACCTCGACTTCAACACCGCACCGGGATTCGACTTCCTGACCGGCAACCTCGACGATGTCAACGGCGCGCTGAATCTCGACCTTGGCTCGGGGCGGCAGCGGTTGCTGATCAGTGACGAGAGCAGTTCGGTCGGCGACAACATCGGCCCGGGAAGCGACGGGACACCGGTCGTCATTACGGATACGGCCGCCAACGTACCAGGCGGCGCTGCCAACCGTGGGCTGCTACCGACTGACCCGAACCAGGGCCAGCCCGAGATCTGGATCACGGGCCTCGCTGGTCAGCCGGGCAAGTATCCGGAGGGCGGCATTTCGTACGGCGCCGATCGCAACACCGGCAACTTCTTCGACGGTATCGAGTACTGGACCGGCTCGGGCAACGACAAGATCACGATCGACGGCACCAGCAACCGCTCCGGCTCGGGGCAGCGCACGATGACGCTCCTCAATACCGGGCTGGGCGACGACAACGTCACGGTGAACCTGAACGGCTTGCTCAACGTAAACGGCAGCGACGTCGGGCAGGACGGCTACTTCGCGTTGAACACGATGGGCGGCGGCTTCTCGCCGATTCCGACGGCGCTGCCGACGGGCGTGACGGATAACGACACGGTCGACGCCTCCGGGTCGACCCTGCCGCTGGTCATCTTCGGCGGCCTGGGAGATGACACCATCACCGGCGGCATCAACAACGACATCATCTTCGGCGACGACGGCCGGGTGCAGTACGCCGATCCGGCCGATCCGACATCTCTGCTGGCGGTCGTCGGCTTCGGCGGACGGGGAGACGTGACGAGCAGCCAGGTGCTGCAGCCGACCTGGGCGATGTCGCGCGACCTCACGCTCGGCGGCGCGGACACGATCCGCGGCAACGCGGGCGAGGACATCCTCGTCGGCGGAGCAGCGAACGACTCGATTGACGGCAATGCGGACGACGATCTGATCTTCGGCGATGCGGTAAAGATCTCGCGCCGCCCGACCGACATCACCAATCCTCGCTTCGAGACGCTGTCCGGGACGCAGATCTACGACACGTCGGCCACCAACACGGCCGGTGGGGACCTGACCGACGGGACGGCTCGGAACTACCGCGATCCAAACGGGATTTACGCGCCATCATGGGCGCTGTGGCGGATCCATAACCTCTACCATTCGTCCGACATCCAGAACGCGGTCGCCGGCAGCCTGGGCGGCAACATCGACGGCTTCGGTCGCAACATGTTGACCGGTGGCACCGACATCGCCAACAGCTTCGGCGACGACTACATCGCCGGCGGCGCCGGGAACGACGAGATCTTCGGCCAGCTCGGGAACGACGTGATCCAGGGGGATGGCTCGATCGATGTCTCGACGACCGGCGGGAACCGCGTTTTCGCCTATCGCGACGGCAACAATTCGCTGCAAATCAATTCCTCATTCGAGGCTTCGACCGATGGCGACGACTACATCGAGGGCGGCGGCGGCAACGACACGATCTTCGGCGACCTCGGGCAGGACGACATCGTCGGCGGCAGCTCCAACCTGTTCACGTTGACCACGGCCGCGATGCGCCCCGATGGCTCCGACATGATCTTCGGCGGGGCTGGAACCGAGGTCAGCCGTAACAATCAAGGCGCGCCAACCGACGGCACGGACCAGGCGAATGCGCATGCCCGAGACGCAGACGTCATCCTCGGTGACAACGGCGACATCTTCCGCCTGGTCGGAGTGAACCATGCGCTCGGCAGTGGCGGGGGCGTCGCCATCTCGAACGGCTTCCTGGCGTTCAACTACGACAACTACGGCACGACGAAGATCATCGCGCGCGCCACTCGACTGCTCGACTACACCCCGGGCGGCCCCGACTTTAATGCAGCCGGTGCGGCGGGCGACATCGGCGCTGCCGACGAGATCCACGGCGAGTCGGGCGACGACTTCATCTACGGCATGGTCGGCAGCGACGTGCTGTTCGGCGACGGCCAGAACGATGTGATCGTCGGAGGCTACGGCGCGGACTGGATCTCAGGCGGGACCGGCGACGATGGCATCCTCGGCGACGACGGGCGGATCCTGGTCAGCCGCAACAGCACGACCTTCGGTGAGCCGCTCTACGGGATTGCGCCGATCTCGACCACCGAAATCAACAGGCTGACCAGTACGCCGAACGGGGTCAACAACGCGATCCTCAACGTCGCCGGGGCGCTCAAGTACACGGCGGATCTCACGCCGCAGAATCTACAGCCGAACCAGCCGAGGCAACCGGATCCGCTATTCCAGCCGCTCTACGCAAACGACATCATCTACGGCGGACTGGGGAACGACTCGATCCATGGCGGGGCCGGCGACGACGCGATCTCGGGGGCCGAGGCTCCGGTCGAGTCGTACACGAACAACTACGACCAGTACGGCAACCTGGTCCTGGCGGACCAACGGAGCGATTTCTTCCACCCGTTCAACCCGGGCAACGTGCTGGGCTATAACCCGACGACGACGAAGTTTGCCCTATACGACGCGAACGACCCGCTGCGCAAGATTCTGCTCGTGCCGGGGACTGGTGCGCTGTACAAGGGCGCGATCAACGTTTCGACCGAGGCGCTGTCGGAGAACAATCCGGGCGTCTACCACGACTGGATCCTGAACTTCGACGCGACCGAGGGGCCGGCCGATACGCACTGGGCGGCGGGAACCAGCTACGCGGCGCTGCCGACGGACGGCGACGACCACATCTTCGGCGACCTCGGCAACGACTGGGCGGTAGGTGGGACCGGGCGCGATGTCATGTACGGCGGCTGGGGCAACGACCTTCTGAACGCCGACGACAACCAAAATACCAACGGCGGGCTGAACAACGGCTTCGACACCACGAGCAACGACACCAACCCGTCGCGCGAGGACCTCGCCTTCGGCGGCGCAGGCCGCGACGTGCTGATCGCCAACACCAACGGCGATCGGTTGATGGACTGGGTCGGCGAGTTCAACACGATGCTGACGCCCTACGCCCAGTTCGGCGCGGTCTCCGTCAGTAGACTCCTACGGCCGGGCGAGGCTCAGTATCTCTACGACCTGTCCAAGAGCGACGGCGCGGATCAGACGCTGGCCGCGCAGTACGGCAGCGACCCGGCTCGGAACGGCGAGCCGTTCGGGGAACTCGGCTTGGTGCTCCAGCAGGATGCGGCCTGGCAGGCGCAGACTGGCGGCCCGCGCGATCCGCAGGCCGGAAACATCGGCGGTGGGAAGGTTGACATAAAGAACAATCCGGGCACTGCGGGCACACTGCCGATTTACCAGACCGCGTCGGGGTCCCAGGTGCTAGCGCCGGCGATAGAGGCGGGAAGCACGCTCACCGACTCGCAACTGGCGCCCGTCGTTGCCGAGGCCAAGCAGCTGTGGGCTCAGGCGCTCGGGAACGGCGACAGCCATCTCGGGGCATTGAGCGGTGTGCAGATCTCGGTAGGCAATTTGCCGCAAGGCGAGCTCGGGGCCACCGTCGGGAATCAGATCCTGATCGACACCAATGCCTCGGGAGCCGGCTGGTACGTGGACGCATCGCCGGCCAGCAGCGAGGAGTTCCGCGTTCGTATCGATGGTAATGTCCTCGCGGCAACGCCCGGCAGCCCAGCGTATGGGCACATGGATCTGGTCACGGTTGTCGAGCATGAAATCGGCCACGTGCTGGGATTCACGCACGGCGACGCCGGCAGATACGCAGTAATGCACGAGGATCTGGATCCCGGCATTCGTTACGTGCTCGGTCAGTCCGGCAGCGATCCGGCACGCGGAGTGCCGGAAGGGAATACGGCCCTGTTCGGGCTCGCGGCGCAGACCGCACAACTCGCAAGCATGCAGTCGCGCCCGGCCACATCGCAAAATCCGGAGGCCCAGGCCGATTCCCGCGGCGATCATGGCAGCGGCGGGCCGGTGCTGCTCGTCGACTGGCAATCGCGCACGGATGCGCGCTGGGATGTGCGTCTCCCGCTGTACGAATCCGGCAACTCGGGCAGAGGGGCCACCACGAACTTCGCAGACTTCGCAGTCCAGCTCGACCGCAAGGATGACGACACGAAAGGCAAGCCGCAGGCGGGGGGCCCCGATCGCCTGGGCGCTGCGCTGCTCGGGTCGAGATTTACTGACGTGCGGGACGCGAGTACGAGCCGAGCGGGTACGTCGCAAACCGGAGGGATGAAATTTGACGCAATGCCCTGAGCAACGCTGATCACCGCCAGGCTGAAATCATCATCGGCGCGTGGCCGGGTTGCGGCGCGATGCGCTTGCTATCCCGAGCAAGGCACCCAAGACGGCGTGTCGCAAATCGAAGGCTGCGGTCACGACGAATCGAGCCCCGAACGGTCAGGACCGTCGCGCGGCGGTCCGGATGCATGGCGGTATTCCCGTGATTTTGCCGACTTGGCGCAATTCAAAGGCCTGTGCGTGTTTGCGCAAGTCGTGCTTTAATCTTCGTGCAAGCATACGTTGACACTCAACTTCGTCAGGAGAGGAAAATGGCCGTCGGAAAAGCTGCTGAAACTGCACAGGCAAGGGACATGGAGGGTACCAAGATCAAATGGGACGACTCGCAGATGCGGAGCTCGTACGCCAACGTGTGCAACGTAACGAGCACGCGCGAGGAGGTGGTGATGCTCTTTGGCATCAACCAGGCGTGGAATCGCGGCCAGAAGGAAGTGACGATTCAACTCACCGATCGGATCATCATCAGCCCCTACGCCGCCAAGCGACTGGCGATGCTTCTTGAGGGTGTGGTGAAGGAGTACGAAAAACGATTCGGCACCCTCAACATCGAAGCCACGCTGCCCCAGCAGTAGCACCGAGCGCCCGGAGGACCGGCAGCGCGGCCGCGAGACTGTCTCGGGACCGTAGGTAATGATGGGCCGTTCGAGCACGACCGTGGCCAGCGAACGATTCTGATAATGCCTTGGCCGATGTGCGTCCGAGGGCTCAGCCCGGTACGCCACCTGTCCCTGGTTTCGTTTCAGGGCTTGGTAATCCGCCGTCCGGCATAGTCTAATTTCCTCGGGTGCAACGGGTCGGTCCGGCTGTATCACGCAATTACCAGAATTCGGGAGACTAACGATGGTGGCAACCACAGGTCGAGGTGATGCGCCGGCGCAGACCGGTGAGATGCGCGGGCCGGAGGGCACCAGGCTCAAATGGGACGATTCGCAGATGAGAAGCTCGTATGCGAATGTCTGCCACGTGGCGAGCTCGCGCGAGGAGGTGGTGATGCTGTTCGGCATCAACCAGGCCTGGAACCGCGGCCAGAAGGAGGTCCTCATCCAGCTCGTCGAGCGCATCATCATCAGCCCCCATGCCGCCAAGCGTCTGACGATGCTCCTCGGGAACGTGATGCGGGAATACGAAAACCGCTTCGGCGCACTCGACGTCGACCTCGGGCTCGCCGAGGCGAGAAAATGACGCCGTAATCGGAAAGTCGGCTGCAGGCGGCGGCGCATCATGAGCGCGGTCAATCCCGAGATCCACGATACCAGGAACGCCTCACACGTATCCGAGGTGGGGCTCAAGCGCTCCTCCGAGCAGGCTTGGAAGCACTTCTCGCGCGCCCAGACGGCGGAGGAATTCTGCGGCAGCTGGCTTGCGATCCAGTGCCACATCATCGGCGGCGTGTCAGATGGGGTCGTGATTCTGCAGAGACCCGGGGAAACGGTCTTTTCGCCCGTCGCCTTCTACCCGGAGGCGACGCGGGATCGCACGCATCTCGCCGAGGTCACCGAGCGCGCCTTGAAGGAGGCGCGCGGAATCGTCAAGTCCGCGGAGCAACCTGCGGATTCCGGCGAGACGCGATCCCGCTACCAGCTCGCCTATCCGGTGCGCCTCGATGGAGAACTGCGCGGCGTCATCGGGATCGATCTCGACTGGCGGCCGGAGCCGCAATTGCAATCCGCCATGCGAGACCTGCAATGGGGTTCTGGATGGCTGGAGGTCCTGCTCCGGCGCAACGCCGACCCGCAAGAGAGCGCGAAGCTCAAGCTGAAGCTGGCCCTGGATCTGGTGTCCTCCCTGGTCGAACACCCGGGGTTGAAGGAAGGAACTGCGGCGTTTGCTACCGAACTGGCCGCCAAGCTCGGCTTCGATCGGGTGTCGGTCGGCATCCTCAAGCGAGGGCGCATTCGGCTGTGTGCGGTTTCCCACTCGGCGAGTTTCGACAAGCGCACGAATGTCTTGCGCGCCGTGCAGGGAGCGATGGAAGAGGCGGCTGACCAGCAGCAGACCGTGGTGTACCCGCCGCAGCGCGACAAGCTGCCGGTCGTTGCGCAGGCGCATGCGTTCCTGGTCCGCGAGTCGCAGACGGGCAGCGCTGCGACGTTTCCGCTGGAAAGCGGCAGGCAGGTCGTCGGCGCCTTGACGCTGGAACGCCCGTCGGGCTATCGCTTCGATCCCGCCTCGCTCGAGATCTGCGAGGCGGTGGCCTCGGTGGCGGGCCCGATCATCGATCTCAAGAGGGCGAACGAGCGCAACCTGCTGGCGCACGCCGGCGAGAGCGCCGCGAGCGCCTGGCGCAAGCTGGTCGGGCCGGGACATCCAGTCCTGAAGCTCGTCGTCGTGGCGGCGTTTTCCGTGGCGGCTTTCTTTGCGTTCGCCACCGGCGATTACCGGATTTCGGCGAAGGCGACGGTCGAAGGCGAGATCCAGCGCACAATCAGCGCTCCGTTCAACGGCTACGTAAAGGAAGCGCTGCTGCGGGCCGGCGACACGGTGAAAGCAGGCCAGCTGATCGCGCGCCTGGACGATCGCGACCTCAGGCTGGAGCGCATCAAGCTGCTCGGCCAGCGCGGCCAGTACGCCGACCAGCAGCGCGAAGCCATGGCGAAGCACGACCGCGCCCAGGCCGAGACGGTAACCGCGCAGCTCGATCAGGTCAATGCGCAGCTCCAGCAAACGGACGAACAGCTTTCCCGTGTCGAGCTGATAGCGCCCTTCGAAGGCGTCATCGTGAGTGGCGACCTGTCCCAGAAACTGGGCTCGCCGGTGGAGCGCGGACAGACGCTGTTCGAGGTCGCGCCGCTGAAGGCCTTTCGTGTCATCCTGCAGGTGGACGAGCGCGATCTCGCGGACGTGCAGACGGGCCAGAAAGGCGAGCTGACCGTGACCTCGATGCCGGAGGACCGCTTTGCCTGCACGGTGACGAAGATTACTGCGGTCAACGTCGCAGAGGAGGGGCGCAACGTCTTCCGCGTCGAAGCGCGCCTGGACGAAGGGCTCGGGCAGTTGCGCCCCGGCATGGAAGGCGTGGGAAAGATCTACGTCGACCGGCGCAACCTGCTGTGGATCTGGACGCACACTCTGATCGACTGGGCAAGGCTCTGGGTCTGGTCGTGGCTGCCATGAAGGCCGTGAATGTCGTAACTCGTGAATGTCGCGATTGGTAAGAGCCATATGGGCTATTTCCGGAAATCACGGTATTCACGGCGTTAACGATATTCACGGAAATTGAATGTCCGACGAACTACATAGCACGTCCTGGTATCGCGTGGCTGGGCTTCGGCCGCGGCTGCGCAGCCACGTGCGCATCCATCGGCATACCTATCGCGGCGAGCGTTGGTACGTGCTGGAAGACCGCGTGTCGCGCCGCGTGTATCGGTTCGACCCGGTTTCGCACTACGTCATCGGGCTCATGGACGGCTATCGCACCGTGCAGGAGATCTGGGACAGCGCGATGGAGCGCTTCGGGGACGAGGCGCCGAGCCAGGACGAAACGATCCGCCTCCTCGGGCAGCTGCACATGGCGGACGTGCTGCAATCCGCGGTGACGCCCGACGTCGCAGAACTGCTGCGGCGCGCGCGTCGCACCAGGAAGAAGACCTGGATGCAGATGCTTCTCTCACCGATGGCGGTGAAGATCCCGCTGTTCGATCCGGACCGCATGCTGGATCGCTGGCTGCCATGGTACCGGCCGCTGTTCGGCTGGGGCGCTGCGCTCGTGTGGTGCGTGGTGATTGGCGCGGCGATCTCCAGCGCCGCGGTCCACTGGTCGGAGCTGACCAACGACCTGACCGACCGGGTGCTCGCGCCGCAAAACGTCCTGCTCTTGTTTCTGACGTTTCCGGTGGTCAAGCTGTGTCACGAGTTCGGGCACGCCTGCGCTACAAAGGCGTGGGGTGGCGAGGTGCACGAGATGGGGATCATGCTGCTGGTGCTGATGCCCATTCCCTACGTCGATGCCACTTCGGCGTCGGCATTCCGCGAAACGCATCGCCGTGTCGTGGTCGGCGCCGCTGGCATGATGGTGGAGCTGTTCCTCGCCTCGATAGCGCTGTACCTCTGGACCGAGACGCAGCCCGGCGTGACGCGCGCGGTGCTCTACAACGTGATGCTGATCGCCGGCGTGTCGACCGTGGTGTTCAACGGCAATCCGCTGCTGCGCTACGATGGCTACTACATACTCTGCGATCTGATCCAGATTCCCAATCTGCGCCAGCGGTCGCAGCAGTATCTCGGGCACGTAGTCGAAACCCGGTTGTTCGGCGTGCGCCTGCGCGAAGTCGAGGCGACCCGCTCGGAGCGCCGCTGGTTCGTGTTCTTCGCGATCGCCTCTTTCTTCTATCGCAACTTCGTCTTCCTTGCCATTGCGCTGTTCATCGCCGGAAAGTATTTCTTCGTCGGCGTCGGCCTCGCTCTGTGGACAGTGTTCGGCGCGGTGATCATGCCGCTCGGTCGCGGCCTGCACTACCTGCTTTTTCATTCGCGCCTGCGCCGGCACCGGAATCGCGCGCTGATGGCGAGTGGCGCGGCGTTGGGCGCGCTGGCGGCATTGCTGTTTCTGTTGCCAGTGCCGCTGTGGAGCACCGCAGAAGGAGTGATCTGGGCACCGGAAGACGCACAGGTGCACGCGGGAACAGACGGCTTCGTCACGCGGGTGGTTGCGATCCCGGGATCGTTCGTGCGTCGCGGCCGCATTCTCATCGAGGCGCAAGATCCGGAACTGCCTACACGCATTCGCTACCTCGAGGCGCAGGTGCGACTTCTCGAGTCGCGCTTGCGGGCGGCGCGGGTGATCGATCGCGTGCAATGGGAACTGGTGCAGGAGGAACTTACATCGGCGCGGGCGGAACTGGCGCATGCAAAGCAGCGCGAGGCGGAACTGACCATCGTGAGCCCGGCCGACGGCGTATTCCAGCTCGCCGTGGCGCAGGACCTACCCGAGCGCTATGTGCACAAGGGCGAACAGCTTGGCTATGTTGTGCCGGCGGCGGCCGCGACGGCGAGAGTGCTGGTGTCGCAGGACGACATCGATCTTGTCCGCTCGCGCACGCAGCGGGTGCGGGTCAAAGTTGCGGGCCGCCTGTACGACAGCTACGAGGCGGTCATCCGGCGCGAGGTACCGGCTGGCAGCAATCGGCTGCCCAATATGGCGCTGTCGAGCGCCGTCGGCGGCAAGGTGGCGATCGACCCGCGCGAAAGGAACGAGCCCAAAGCACTGCAGAAATGGTTCGAGTTCGAGCTGGCACTGCCCGAGATGCCCGTCGGCCCGATTGGGGAGCGGGTGTACGTTCGCTTCGAGCACGGCTCCGAGCCGATCGCGTGGCGGTTGCACCGTTCGATCCGGCAGTTGTTTATGAAGCGCTTCACGGTCTGATGTCTGCCGTCTCCCATACGTTCGTTGCCGGACCCTATCCGGAACGCGAGGAGGCACGGGAAAACGCGCTCGACCGCCTCATTTCCGCGTCCCGCTACATCGCGGGACGGCGCCTGGCGAGCCGCAGGCGCCTGTCGCGCATCGTCGATGCGGTTCGCGCCCGCGAAGAAGTCGATGAACTGACGCTACCGGAAATTACCGCCCGCGCAAACGCGCTGCGGCCGCGACTGCGCCGCGAAGGTTTCACCCTGCCGCTGGCCGGCGAGGTCTTCGCTCTGGTGCGCGCCGCCGCGACCAAGACGCTCGGGTTGCGCCATTTCGACGTGCAGCTGATCGGAGGTTGGGCGCTGCTGAACGGCATGGTCGCAGAGATGGCGACCGGGGAAGGGAAGACCCTCACCGCGACGCTTGCTGCCGCTACCGCGGCCCTCGGCGGCCGTGCCGTGCACGTGATCACCGTCAATGATTATCTGGCGAGCCGCGACGCAGAGTGGATGCTGCCGGTCTATTCCGCGCTGGGATTGACGGTGGGATGCGTCGTGCACGATGTGGAGCCCGCACAGCGGCGCAATGCGTATGCGCAGGACGTCACCTATTGCAGCAACAAGGAGATCGCATTCGATTACCTTCGCGACCGCTTGCTGCTCGGCGGCAGGCTGCGCCCGGTGGCGAGCAAGGTCGACGTGCTGGGCGGAGGCGAGCTCAACCGCAAGCTGCTGCTGCGCGGACTGCAATTTGCGATCGTTGACGAGGCCGACAGCGTGCTGATCGACGAGGCGCGCACGCCGCTTATTCTGTCGGCGCAGGCGAGCCAGACCCAGGAAGAGCAGATGTACCGCCAAGCGCTGGAGCTGGCCGCGGAGCTGCCTGGGGAGGAGTTCGCGGTCAAAGAGTCGCAGATCGAGCTGACGGATGCGGCTCTGCGGCGACTGGAAGAGCGGGGGCGCAGCCTGGGCGGCGTGTGGAGCGGCCCGCGGCGGCGCGAGCAGCTAGTGCGCAAGGCCTTGACTGCCTTGTATCTGTTCCAGCGCGACAAGCATTACCTGCTGCGCGACGGAAAGGTGGTGATCATCGACGAGTTCACCGGCCGGCTCATGCCCGACCGTTCCTGGGAGCAGGGGCTGCACCAGCTGATCGAGATCAAGGAAGGATGCGAAGTCACGGGACGCCGCGAAACCCTGGCGCGCATCAGCTACCAGCGATTCTTCCGCCGCTACGTGCACCTGTCCGGGATGACGGGCACCGCTGCGGAGGTAGCGGACGAACTTTGGGCCGTGTATCGCCTGCGCGTAGCGAAAGTGCCGACCCATCGCCCGGTGCGCAGGATGCGCTTTCCCGACCTCGTGTTCGGCAGCGCGGAGGCGAAATGGAAAGCCGTCGTGGCGGAAACGGAACGACTTCACCGAGCCGGGCGCCCGGTGCTGATCGGCACCCGTTCGGTGGCCGCCTCGGAGCATCTCGCGTCGCTGTTCGATGGGGCCGGTCTGCCTTATCAACTACTCAACGCGCGACAGGACAAGCTCGAGGCCGAGATCATCGCGCGCGCCGGCGAGCCCGGGCGCATCACGGTCGCCACCAACATGGCCGGCCGCGGAACCGACATCAAGCTCATGGCCGGCGTGGCCGAGCGCGGCGGGCTGCACGTCATTTCCGCGGAATTGAACGACTCCGCCCGCATCGACCGCCAGTTGTACGGCCGCGGCGCGCGCCAAGGCGACCACGGAAGCTGCCAGGGGATCCTGGCGATGGAAGACGACCTGGTGGCGACGTATCTGCCGTGGACCTGCGCTTGGCTGTCGGGCCGCGGGCGGCTTCCGACGCGCGCCGGCCGCCTGCTGTTCCATCTCGCGCAGCGCCGAGCAGAGCGGATCTACTCCCGGGCGCGGCGCGATCTGCTCGATCTGGACGAGCAGCTCGGCGACATGCTCGCCTTCGCCGGGCGCGGAGAGTAGCCCGCAGCGAGGTCGCGGTCAGGTCTTCTCCAGGCTGTCCTGCGGACTCGGCGCGGGCTTGGGCGGCGTGCGCCGAGGCGCTTCGGCCCGCACCCTCATCCGCACCTGGCGTGCGTCGGTCGCCGCCCGGTTGTCGAACACCACGTAATAGTCGTCGCTGCGCGGAATCACAACGCTGAAGCCCAGCCGCGAGTCGACTGTAGCCTCGAACAGTGGGCGGGTGTTCGGAAAGCGCTTGAGTTCGGTGCTGTCCACGACGATGACCCGGATCGCTCCCGATGCCACGATCTGCAGCGCGACCGACGTTCCCTTGGGCAGGTTCTTCAGCCGCACGGCCTTCCACCGTGCCGCCGGTACCTCGACGCTGAGCGTCGCTTCGGCCGCACGCGCACTGTCAGCTGTGGAGAGCAGCAAAGCGACCGCGCACGCAACAAGGAAGCGCATAGTGCTCTCGATCACTGGAATTGCACGCGGCAACGCGCCCCCGCCGGGATGCTGCCGCTGCGGTTGGGCAGCTCCAGGCGCACGCCAAACGTGCCGCTCGCGGCGTCGATGACGCGATCGACGACCTTGACCTTTGCGCCGTATCGCCCGCGGAGCGGGGGTTCCGGCATCACCGTCGCGCGTCCGCCCTCCTTGATCCTGCCGTACATCGAGACCGGAAGGACCACTTCGACATAGAGCGGGTCGATCTCGGCGAGCTTCATGATCGGCTCCTTGACATTGGTGGTCGCGAACTCGCCCGGCTTCAGGAGTACGTCCACCACGACCCCATTGAACGGACTGCGGATGGTGCGAAGCTGGACCACCTCTTCGGCGCGCTTGACGTCGAGCTCGGCGAGGCGCTGGTTCTCGCGCGCCTGGCGCAGTTGTTCCGTGGCGAGGCGATAGTCGGCCTCGGCCTCGTCACGCGCGGTGGACGAGACGAAGTTCTGCTTGTAGAGCTCCTCGGCGCGCATCAGCTTCTTGCGCGTCAGATCCACGCGCGCTTCCGCAGCCTTGATTTCTCCTTGCATGGTCGCGCGCGACTTCGCCAGATCGAGCGCGGCGCGCTCCGGGCCGGATTCCATGGTGACGATGATCTGTCCCTTCTTGACGAAATCGCCACGCTGCACGGGCACCGACTCGATCACCGCCTCGACCGGGCTGCGGATCTCGACGTTCTGCCGCGCCTCGATGATACAGTCGAAATCAGCGGCCTCGAGCCTCCCGGCGGCGAGCAGGAAAGCAATTGCATGGATTGTTGTTTTCATCGCGGGCGGCTCTCCGGTGGCCCTGCCGGCATGGGGACGCAGGCATTCTAGCGGAGGACCGCCGCCCGCCGCCTGTCTGCCGCGCCCCCCGGCGCAGGCGAGCGCCGAACGGGTCTTCCGCCGCTGGGAAGGTAGCAAAGCGCCGCCACGGCGGGCCGTACCGACCCTCGACAGACGCCCCGGCTGCGCCGTGCGCCGCGCCGATTGCCGTTCGCCGCGGCCGCGGCGTAGAATACCCCCAAAAACAACGGACAATACTTCTTAATTCGAATCGACGACGGGGGCTGCCGGCCCACCGGCTCTTTGCCGTGATCACTTTTTTTCGGCGGATCGATTTTGAAAGCACACTTGTTTGAGCGCGCGCCGCGCGACCTCCCGCGCGACGACGACCTTGCGACGAGCGAGGCCCGGTTTCGCGCGCTGGTTCAGAACTCGTTCGACATCATCACGATCCACGACGTGTCCGGCATCACGTTGTACGAGTCGCCCGCCGCGTCGCGCATCCTCGGCTACGCGCCCGGTGCGCTGGTGGGCAAGACGCCCTTCGACACCATCCATCCGAAGGACCTGTCGCGGGCGCGCGAATCCTTCGAGGCGCTGGTGCGCGGCGAGAATCCGGCGCCCATGGAGCTGCGTTTCCGCCACGCCGACGGATCCTGGATCTGGCTGGAGGCGCTCGGCAACAATCTACTCGAGCACCCGGGCATTCGCGGCATCGTGCTCACTTCGCGCGATGTCACCGAGCGCAAGCGGGCCGAGGAGCGTGCCCAGTACCTCGCCAACTACGATGTCCTCACCGGGCTTCCCAACCGCTTCCTGGTCCAGGACCGCCTGAGCCAGGCGGTGGCGCAGGCCTATCGCAACCGCACGCGGGTGGCGGTGATGCACGTCGATCTCGACCGCTTCAAGGTGGTCAACGAAACGCTGGGTCATTACGTGGGCGATGCGCTGCTCAAGCAGGCCGCGGATCGCATCAAGCGCTGCGCCCGCGAGGCCGACACGGTGGCGCGGGTCGGCGGCGACGAGTTCACGATGGTGATCTCCAACATGCCCAGCATCCAGGCGCTGTCGGCGAAGGCCGACGCGCTGCTTGCCGAATTGGGCAGGCCGTTCGCCAGCGAAGGGCAGGAGTTCTCGCTGTCGGCCTCGATCGGGCTGAGCCTCTACCCCGACGACGCGAAGACGGTGGACGAGCTGATCAAGCATGCCGACGCCGCGATGTACCGCGCAAAGAACCTGGGACGCAACAACTACCAGTTCTATACCCAGGCGCTCAACGACGAAGTCCAGGAGCGGCTGCTGATGGAGGGCGGGCTGCGCGCGGCGCTTCAGCGCGAGGAATTCCAGCTTTACTACCAGCCCAAGATCGACCTCACCACGAGGGAAGTGATGGGCGCCGAGGCGCTGCTGCGCTGGGCGCATCCGAAGCTCGGCATGGTCGGGCCGTACCGGTTCATCCCGGTGGCGGAGGATTCTGGCATGGTCGGGCAGATCGGGGAATGGGTGCTGCGCGGGGTATGCCGGCAGATCCGCCAATGGGCCGACGAAGGCCTGTCGGTGGCGGTCGCGGTGAACGTATCGGCCAAGCAGTTCCTGCAATACGACCTCGCCGAGCTGGTTCTGAAAGCGCTCACCGAGGCCGATGTGCCCGCGAGGCTGCTCGAGATCGAGCTCACCGAAAGCGCGGTCATGCACGACGCCGAGGCATCGATCGTCGCCCTGGAACGGCTGAAGA
>Ga0070741_10008383_pt1 | contig 20783 bp, 13 predicted proteins | sample Coa_R1_4_FD_66440 | JGI IMG/M metagenome (GOLD analysis project Ga0070741, IMG submission 66440) | Surface soil microbial communities from Centralia Pennsylvania, which are recovering from an underground coalmine fire - Coalmine... | ecosystem: Environmental > Terrestrial > Soil > Unclassified ...
GCACGAAGCTCAGATTGGCCGAGCCGGGCACGTCGACGCGGTTGAGCCCGCTGTGCGTCGCGATCCAGATTTCGCCGTCGCCGCTTTGATGGATGGCGCGCACGAGGTTGTCCGACAGCGAATTCGCGTCGGTCTGGCTATGGCGGAACGAGCGCATGCTGCGCTTCGCCGGATCGTAGACGCTGAGCCCGTCGAGCGTGCCGATCCAGATGCGGCCGTTCGCGTCTTCGCAGAGGTCGAGCACGAGGTCGTGCGCGAGGCTGTCGGGCTCGCCCGCACGGTGACGAAACAATTCCCAGCGCGACGTCTGCAGCGAACTCGGCGGCCACCAGTGCGCGAGCCCCTTGCCGTAGGTGCCGAACCACATGCTGCCGTCGTGGGCCGCGATCATCGTGCGCACGGCCGAGTCGGGCAGACCGTTGCCGTTGAGCGGATCGACGGGCAGCGCACTCGCCTTGTGCGTCTCGGGATCGAGCAGGAACGCGCCGTGATTCGTCGCGACCCAGAGCTTGTTGCCGAGCGCGCCGGTCAACCCGCTGACGTGCCACTGCAGATCGCCGCTCGGCGGCACGGCGTAGCCCTTGAACGCGTCGTCGAAATATTCGAACGTGTCGCGCGCGGGGTCGTACCGCTTGAGGCCGTCGCCGTCGGTACCGAGCCACAGGCGGCCGCTCGCATCTTCCCAGATCGAGCGCACCGTATTGGTCATCTGGTTGCGCGCGAGCGAGGGATCCCTCACGTAGCGGAACAGCGCGCCTTCGGGATGCGTCGTCGCCACACCGGTGATCTCGCCGCCGACCCAGAGCAGGCCCGAGCGGTCGACGAGCAGCTCGGTCACGAAATCGTCGGGCAGCGAGCCCGGCATCGCGGCGTCGTGGCGCAGCACCTGCGTCGTTGCGGAGCGCGGATCGTAGACGACGAGCCCCGCCCCGTTCGTGGCGAGCCACAGCCGGCCGAGCCGGTCCTCGGCTACCGCGCGGACTTGCGGATCGTCGGGGCGTTCGTTCGGCGCAGGCCATAGCCGTTCCGCGGTGTCGTGCTCGGCATCGATGCGGTAGAAACCGCTGCCCGCGCCGGCGTAGATGCGGCCATCGGCGGCGATGAGCACGCAAAGCGCCGAGGGCAACAGACGGGCCGCCACGGCTTTGCTCACGTCGCTGTGCGCCGGCATGCGCAAGAGCCCGGCCCCGGTGGCGCTCCACAGCGTGCCGTCCGCCTCGCGCGCGAAGCCGACGACGCTCGCATCGGCGGCCTGGCCCGAGGGGAAACGATAGACGTCCCGGCGGCGTCCGCTCGCCATGTCCATGAGTTCGATGCCCGAGGCCGACCCGATCCAAAGACCGCGGTCGGGATCGAACAGCAGTGCGCCGATCGCGTTGCGCGGCTGCGCATCCATGCCGGCGACCTGCGCCCGGGCGACGATCTTGCCGTTCGCCGGGTCGAGCGCGACGAGGCCGCGCGTCTTGCCGCCGATCCAGAGCCGGCCGTCGGCGTCCTGCGCGAGCGCGGTAACGAAACTTTCGGGCAGGCTCTCCGGGTCGTCGGCATCGTGCCGATAGAGCGAGTAGGCGTAGCCGTCGTACTGGTGGAGGCCGCCCTGCGTGGCGAGCCAGATGTAGCCCGTGCGGTCCTGGAAGATGCGATTGATCGTGTGCTGGGCGAGCCCGCGCTCGCTGTCGACGTCGTCGAAGTAGTAACGCCGCACGGCGGCGCCCGCTGTCGTGGAGACGGCGAAAATGAGGATCAGCCAAAGGACAATCGGCCAACCTCCGGTCGGCAGTCGTGCAACATCTGGACGCGCCGGAAGATGTGGCATGCTGGATGTGCTGTTCACCCCGGTCCAGTCTAGGCGCGGGCGGGCGTTACGGCAATATGCGCAAAGTCGGCGGTGCGGCGGGTGCGCTGCTAGAATGCGCGGATGCGCAACAAGACCGCCACTGCCGCGGGCCACCCGGTCACGCACGCCGAGCTCGGCGAGCTCCTGGCGTCGCTGCGCTTCGGCATCGGGGCGAGCGATCTGCACGGCTCGCTGACCGGCTATCTGTGCGGCGGCGGCGTGGCGGATAAGCGCAGCTGGCTGGCCGCGCTCGAGCTCGATGCCGAGCGCGCGGCCGACACGCGCCAGTCGCAGCACGTGTTCGCGCAACTCTACGAGCAGTGCGCCGCCGGACTCGACGATCCGGCAGACGGCTTCGAGCCGTTGTTGCCGCCGGCCGATGCGCCGTTGGAGCGCCGGGCGGAATCGCTCGTCGAATGGTGCCGCGGTTTTCTGGGCGGCATCGGTTTGGCCGGCGTCTCGCGCCGGCACGGCCTCTCCGACGACGGCGCGGAGATCCTCAAGGATTTCGGCACGATCGCCTCGACGCATTTCGAATACGCCGACGACGAAGAGGACGAGACCGCACTGACCGAGGTCATCGAGTTCATCCGCGTCGGCGTGCTGCTGCTGCACGCCGAAATCGCGCGTACGCCGCGCGGCGGCGCGACCTTGCATTGACGATGACGGGACCCATGCTCGATCGCAAGGAGTTCGCCCGCCGTCGCAAGCAGTTGATGCGCATCATCGGCGAAGACGCGATCTGCATCGTGCCGGCGGCGCGCGAGCGCTTGCGCAACAACGACAGCCATTACCCGTATCGGCAGGACAGCGACTTCCACTATCTCACGGGCTTTCCCGAACCCGACGCCGTGCTCGCGCTGATTCCCGGGCGTGTCCACGGCGAGTCGATCCTGTTCTGCCGCGAGCGCGACCCCGAACGCGAAGCCTGGGACGGTGCGCGCGCCGGCCAGGAAGGCGCAGTCGGCGATTACGGCATGGACGATGCGTTCCCGATCGGCGACATCGACGACATCCTGCCCGGCATGATCGAGGGTCGCTCGCGCGTTTATTACCACTTCGGCCGCGATGCGGATTTCGACATCGAGCTGATCGGCTGGGTCAATCGCGTGCGCGGCCAAGTCCGGCGCGGCGCGCGCGCACCGCACGAATTCGTCTCGCTCGGACACGTGCTGCACGACCTGCGCCTGTACAAGACGCGCGACGAGCTCAGGATCATGCGCAAGGCGGCCAAGATCGCCGCCGCCGCACATGTGCGCGCGATGCGCGCCGTGCGCCCCGGCATGAACGAGCACGAGATCGAGGCCGAGCTCCTGCACGATTTCCGCCGCAACGGCGCCGTGCCGTCGTACGAGCCGATCGTCGGCGGCGGCGCGAACGCGTGCGTGCTGCACTACCGCGCCAACAACGCAGAGCTCAAGGACGGCGACCTGCTGCTCATCGACGCCGGTGCCGAGTACCAGTGCTACGCGTCGGACATCACGCGCACGTTTCCGGTCAACGGCCGCTTCTCGCCCGAACAGCGCGCGCTCTACGAGCTGGTGCTCGAGGCGCAGCGTGCGGCGATCGCCGAGGTGCGGCCAGGCCGGCCGTTCGGCGCCTATCACGCCGCGGCGGTCGCCACGATCACGGCCGGACTCCTGCGCCTGGGCCTCCTGCGCGGCAGCGTCGAGAAGAACATCCGCGAGCAGACCTATCGCCGCTTCTACATGCACAAGACCGGTCATTGGCTCGGCCTCGACGTGCACGACGTCGGCGATTACCGCATCGACGGCGAAGACCGCGAGCTCGAGCCCGGCATGGTCGTGACCGTGGAGCCCGGCATCTACATCGCGCCCGACGCGAAGGGCGTCGCCGACAAGTGGCGCGGCATCGGCATCCGCATCGAAGACGACGTCGTCGTCACGCGCGCGGGGCCCGAGGTCATCACGCTCGACGTGCCCAACGATCCCGATGCCATCGAGGCCTTGATGGCATCGGCGAGCAAAGAGCCGGAAGCTGCCGCCATGAAGTACACGAAGAACACGAAGAGTTCCAGGGAAAAGAAAACAGCATGATCAGTTTTTTTGTTCTTCGTGCCCTTCGCGTTCTTCGTGGTCCGATCTTTCTTTTCGCTGCCGCTACGACTTGTCAAGCAGCGACCGTGCCCGTGCATTTCGGGCTGTTCGGCGACGTGCACACCGCGATGCCGGCGGGCGAGGCGGTGCGCACGGTGGTGCTCGTCTCGGACGCGGACGGCTGGAGCGCGCGAACGGAGGGTCTTGCAACGGCGCTCGCGGCCGACGGGGCGCTCGTGTTCGGCATCGACTTGCCGGCCTATCTCAAGCAGATGCTGTCGATCAAGGACAAGTGCTCGTTTCCGGCGGCGCATTTCGAGGAAATGAGCGACTGGATGCAGCGTCACCAAAAAGTGACGAAGTTTACTTATCCACTTTTGGTCGGCGACGGCGCGGGCGCGACGTTCGCGTATGCCGTCGATGCGCAGGCGCCGGCCGGCACGTTCGCGGGACTCGTCACGCTCGGTTGGGACGCCTCGTTCCGCTTGCCTAAACCGATCTGCAAGGGCGACGCGGGCGCGATCACCGCGCCGGACGGCAACGGGAAATTCCGCATCGTGCCGGTGCCGAAGCTCGCGAATCCGTGGCTGCCGCAGCCGTTCGCGCCCGGCGCGCGCACGGTGGGTGCGGTGGCCAAGCTCCCGGAATTCGCGCGGCGCGTGCTCGCGCAGCCGCGCGGCGGCGCGACCGAACCGGGCGCAGCGCTCGTCGCCGATATCGCCTGGCTCTCGCGGCCGGTGAACACAGCACCTCCATTGCCGCAGGACGTCGCGGACCTGCCGCTCGTCGAGGTCGCTCCGCAGGGCGCGTTCGCCGACCGCATCGGCATCATCCTGACCGGCGACGGCGGCTGGGCCGGTCTCGATGTCGCCGTGGCCGACCAGCTCGCCAAGCGCGGTATCGCCGTCGTCGGGCTCAACACGCTCAAGTTCTTCTGGCAGACGCGCAAGCCCGAGGAAGCCGCCGACGCGCTGACGCGCATCATCGGGCATTACGGCGCCGAGCATCCGCAGGCCGATTTCGTCGTCATCGGCTATTCGTTCGGCGCCGCGCTCGCGCCTGTCGTCATCAACCGGCTGCCGCCCGAGGCAGCGAAACGCGTCGCGGCGCAGGTGCTCATCTCGCCCGATCCGGAGGCCGTGTTCGAGATCCACGTCGGCGACTGGTTCGGGTCCACGCATCACGAAGGCGCGATTCCGATCGCACCGGAGATCGCGCGCACCAAGGTGCCCGTGATCTGCGTGCACGGCAGCGACGAGGACGACAGCTTTTGCTTCACGCTGGCCGGCAAGCCGAACGTGCGCCAGCTTCCGTTGCCGGGCGGACACCATTACAACGGCGACTACGACAAGCTGGGAGCCGCGATCGTCGGCGCCTTGCCCGCGCGGCGCAGTAACTGATCGCGTCGCCGGCTTAACCCCGCACGCAGCACTGTCCCGTTACACCTCCTGGGTTTCCACTGGAGGAAAACGTATGGCTCGTGTGCCCGTAATCACTTCGCCGTGCCCGCTGCGGTTCGCATCGATACCGACGGCCGGCCGCGATTTCTGCGGTCAGTGCAAGCGCCGCGTCCACAATCTCGATGGGATGAGCGATGCGCAGCGCGTCGCGTTTTTTGCGAATTGCTCGGGCGAGGTCTGCGTCAGCTACAGCATCCGCCGCTCGGGCGCGCTCGCCGGTGTATTGGGCGTTGCCGCGAGCGTCGCGGCATTGGCGTCGTCGTCGCCTGCCGCGGCGGCGGAAACGGAGCCCTCCGCGAGCGCGCCGCAGCCTGTCGTCACAGGCCCGACCTGCGACCCGAACGCGCGGGCGCAGACGCTCGACACGATCGTCCTGACCGGCGGTACGAGCAAAGCCGAGCACGTGCAGTGGGTCGACGAGAGCGAGCTGGCGAAAACCGCGCCGCCGACGATCGGCGACGTCGGCACGGCCGAATGGCTGCCGACGCCGGCCGAGTTGAAATAAGCGCCGGCGGCCGAGACTCGCGTCGGCCGCCGATTCAGGGTTCGCGCGCCGCGGCGTCCTTCCTCGGCGCGCGCACGACGCCGGCTTTTTCGATGCGCAGCAGCGGCAGTTGGGCGAGCAGACGTTCGAAATCCTCGGGCACGCCGCTGCCGACGGCGAGTGCGATGTGCGTCGCATCGAAATCGCCGAGCGCAGCGTCGTAGCTTTTCCAGCGCGCGCCGTTCCAGGCTTGCACCCACATGTGCGGCACGAACACGTCCTTGCGGCCGCTGAAGCTGTCGGAATAGGCGAGGCCTGCAACGACCCGCGCCGGGATGCCTTGCGCACGCGCGAGCGCCGCGAGCAGCACGGCAAATTCCGTGCAGTCGCCCGCGCCGGTGTGGAGCGCCGTCACGGCATCGGCGTAGCCGAGCAGGTCGCTGCTGCCGCGCATGTGTTGCATGACCGCGTTGGCGAGCTTCTGCATCCGGTATTCCGTGCGCGCACTGCGTAGCACCGAGTCGAGCGCCAGGCCGCGGATTTCCTTGTCGTCGCTGCGCACCCAGGCGTTCGGTGCGGTATAGCGCGCGAGCTCTCCGGCAGCGGGCGCCTCGGCGGCGCCGCAATCGTCGCAGATCGTCACGATCGCGCGCGCGCCGTCGAAGGCGACGGCCTGTTCCGATGTACCGACGATTTGCGGCGTGCCGCCGTCGGTGCGCGCGATCATGTACCGCAACGTGTGGTGACGCTCGGACGAGGGAATCTCGACCGGGGAGCTCACCATCATGTAGCGCATCGCTTCCATCGGCGCGACGACATCCGCTTCGCAATCCTGCGTGCACGGTCGCCAGGTCAGGGTGGAGCCGAGCAGGCGCGCGTCGAGCCGCTCGAGCTCGCCGTTCGCATCGAACCAAAGGTCCTCGCCACCGGCGCTCATGCCGCCACCGCTGCGCAGATGGATTGTGCTGCCGGTGGGCGTCGCGTCGTCATCGACGCGCTGTACGCGCAGCGGGCCGGCGCTGCGGCGCGCCGGATCGAACACGGTGAACGTCGCGCTCGATTTTCCCGACCGCTGCAGCGTCGCGAGCAGCGCCGTGCGGTCGGGTGTCAGCAGCGCATCGTCGGGCAGGGAAATGCGCTGCGGCGCGCCTTTGACGGGTTTCACGACTAGCACGCTGCCCGCGAACGTCCCGCGCCAGGTCTCGTTGACGGTGCCGGAGGAAAGCGAATAGTCGTATTCGAGCGCGCCGCCATCGGCGCCCTGCCGCACCGCTACGCGCCGCTCGATGCGTGATTTGCGCCCGAGCTGCCGCACCGCGATGACCACGCGCTCGCTGAGGCGCACACTGCCGTCCGTGCCGGCGCTGCGCTCCTCGCGCACGAAGCCGGTGCGTACGCCGTCGCTCTTCAGCGTGAACCAGTGCACGTCGGCCATGCCGGCGTGCGTGACGACGCTAAGCATGATGCCGGCCGCCCAGCGCAGCGACGGCAGTCCCATCAGTGCACCAGGAAACGCCGATATCCGCCCGACACGAGCGCAGCGATGTCGGTGAGCAAACCGGGAACCCACAATCCGCGCGGATACGCGAGATAGGCGCCGATCCATTCGGGTTTGAATTTGTCCTTGTACTTGCGTACGCCCTGGTAGTTGTAGAAGCGATTACCGAATTGGAACGCGAGCGCGGCGAGGCGCTCGTTCACGCGCGCGTACGGGTTGTCGCCGACGCGCGAGAGCGGGGCCATGCCGAGGCTGAAGATCTCGTAGCCCTGGTCCTGAGCCCATTGCATGACTTTGGCGAACAGATAGTCCATCGTGCTGCGCGGCGTGTCGGCCACATGGCGCATGAGATCGACGCTGGCATGGCCGCCCGGGCCGTACGGCGGCAGCACGTTCGCGAAGGCGATGAGCTCGCCCTCGCGATGCACGAGCGCAATCGGGCTCCACGCGAAGTACTCGGGATCGAACCGTCCGAGCGAAAAGCCTTTTTCGCCGCCGCCCTTGTCGGCGAGCCATGCGTCGGACACGCGTTCGAGATCGCTGAGGAGCGCCGTATCGAACGGCGGGTATACGAGTTCAAATGTCAACTTTTCCCGTTGTGCGCGGTTGCTGGCCTGGCGCAGGTCTTCCCAGCGCTTGCCGGCCAGCGAGAACTCCTCGAGCCGGACCAGCGCGAGCTCGCCGAGCTTGAACAGGTCGAAGCCGTGATCGTGGTAGCGCGAGAGATCGGGCTCGAGCACTTCGTAGAAGACGGGCACGCGATCTTGCGCGTCGGCGAAGTGGCGGAAATCGAGGATCGCGCGGTCGATGCCCGCGTCCGTGCCGCACGGCGAGCCGAGCGCGACGAGCCGGTCGCGGATGCAGCCGTACGCGATCACGGCCTGGTGGTCGGCTGCCCAGAACAGGTGCTTGTCGCCCATGAACGTCAGATGGGCGAACTCGCCGCCGCCGTGCGTCTCGTAAAGCGTGCGTGCTCGTTCGAGCTCTTCGCGGTTCGGCAGCACGAGGCGCGGACGCTTGACGGCAAACACCTGCCAAATCAAATAAATCACCAAGCCGAGCAGCGCGGCGGCGAGCCCACGGCCGATGCGCGAGGTGTGCTCGCCGAAACCGACGTAGAACAGATCGAACGAATCGTCGCCGAGCACTTGCGCGACGCCGATCGCGAAGAAGACGAGCACGCAGATCAAGAGCCCCGCATACCAGCCGAGCGTCGTCGCCGAGGTCAGCGTCATCGCGCGGCGCGTGAACACGCGCTTGCGCGAGCGCAGCAGCGTCGCCACGGCGAGCAGGAACAGCGCCTCGCCGAAGTGCAGGCCCTTGGTGACGGCGAGGCCGGCGCTGATCAGCAGCAGCCACTGCGCGACGCGATAGGCCAGGCGCAGGCGCCCGTCGATGCCGCGGGCGAGACCGAGCAGCAGCACGCCCGATACGATACTGAACCAGTTCGAGCTCTCGACGGCGAGAATCGGTAAATGCGCGCGCACGACCTCGACGTGTTCGCTGACCGACGGCATTGCCGCCGAGGCGAGCTGCATGGCGCCGGCGCCGAACGTGAGCACGGCGAGCAGGCGCGTGCCGAGATCGGCGAGCAGCGTCACCGGCAATCCGAGCACGCCGAAGAGCGGGTGTCCGGCGAGGCGCTTGCGTAGCCGGTTCACGAGCGGCAGACGCTGGCTCAGCATTTCCGAGCCCAGGAACAGGCTCACGAGCAGCGGCAGCAGGTAATACGCGATGCGGAACAGCAGGAGCCCGGAAACGACCGGCGCATGGTCGTAGCCGCCTTCCGTGAGTGCGAGCAGCATGAGGCCGTCGAACACGCCGAGCCCGCCCGGCACGAGGCTCACGAGGCCGAGCGTGGTCGCGCCGGCGAACGCGCCGAGCATGAGCCCGGGCTTGACGTGCGCGCCCGAAAGATAGAGGCAGGCGTACAGCGTGCCCGCGGCGAGCAGCCAGTCCACGAACGAGATCAGCGTCAGTTCGAGCTTGAGGCGGAGCGGCGGCAGGCCCATCTCCTCCGGCAGCCAGCGCATGAGCGTGCGCCGCGACGTCAGGAAAAAGTATAAAGGTATATAAAGCGCCGCGGCGATCAGGATGGCGAGCGCGGCGATCTTTTGCACGGTGCCGCTCGTCACGGGCAACGAGCTCGTGACGAGCGTCAGCACCACGAGCAGGCTCAGGCCCAACGGCAGCGACAGCGCCTGCATGCCGATCAGCGCGGCCGCGCGCGGCAGCTCCACGCGCTGCGAGGTGAGGCCCATGAGACGCACCCCCGCGCCGATGGCGCCCGACAGGTTGAGCGTGTTCGCCAGGCTGTTCGCGACGAAGGCCAGCCGCAGGTAGTCGCGCGAGCGCAGGCTGAGCTTGAGCCAGCGACCGATGACGATGTCCACGCAACCCGTGAACGCGACGCAGACGCATGCGAGCGCGGCGACCGCCAGTGCGGGCAGCGTGGGCACGTCGAGCAGCGTGCGTTGGATCTCGGGCAGATCGAAATCGCCGAGCCCGCGCCAGACCAGCCATACCGTGAGCGCGAGAAACGCGCACGGCACGATGAACCGCAGCCGCGCAAGCCACGGCGTGTGCGGCTGCGGTGCGGAGATGGCGCTTTGGGGCTGGCTCACGGCACTGAACTCGTTCCTCTCACGGGCTCGCACCGCCGGATGCCGCGCGCGGTGCCGCCGCGCCGTCGAGCAGCTCGGCGAGACCCTGGCGGTATTGCGGCATCCAGTTTTTCGGAACGGAGAAGCCGTGGCCGACGTGCGGCAGGCTCACCACGTGTCCGCCGCGCACCTTGTCGACGAACGCGACGGTATCCGGCGGGTTGCAGACTTGGTCGATTTCGCCCTGGAGCACGATCCACGGCGACTTCACTTCGCGCACGGTGTTGAAGATCGGCGTGTAGGGCGGTTTCGGCATCTTCGTCGCGGTGAGACCGCCCGCGCCCTCGCAGAAGGGCTTGTGGATGATGAGGTCGGGACAGAAGCCGAGCGTCATCGCGCCGCCGAAGCGCGCGTCGCCTGCCTGCGCGAGCGCGGCGTACGCGATCGTCGCCCCCGAGGAGTAGCCGATCAGCACGGGGCGGAACTGCGCCGGCAGCTTCATTTCGGCTTTGACCTTGTCGCCGATGCGATCGAGGAGCTGGGCCGCATCGCTGCAGCTCGCCGAATCGGACTCGAGCGTCTTCAAGAACGTCGGCGTGCTGAATCCCGCCACCCAATAGCCGAGATCGGCCGCTTCGTGCGCCATGTCCCACACGCCGAGGTTCCAGCCGCCGTCGCCCGAGGCGAACAGCGCGAGGCCGCGCGCCTGACCATGCGGCGCGTAGACGGTGACCTCGCCCAGACCGTTCATCTCGAAGATGCGCGCGGCTGCGGGATCGTGCGCCGGCGGCTTGGGCTTGCTCGGCGCCGCTTTCGCGGCGGCCGCTGCGTTCTTCGCCTTGAGCGGCGTGGGCGCTGCGGTGGTTTTCGCCGCCGCGCGCGGTGGAGCGGGCGGATCGGCATGGACGACGGCCACGGCCGCACACAGCGCAGCCGCCGCCATCAAGCGCAATGACATCGTGGGATCTCCTGGAATCGCGCTCTCGGCGCTCGTTCGTTGTTGCGGTGCGATTATCGCACGAGTGCACGTTGAAACGGTGTCAGTGATACCCCGCTTCGGCGGCCACCTTGCCGCGAAAGACGCGGTAGGAATAGAACGTGTAGCCGAGCACGGCCGGAATCATGAACGAGGCGCCGACGAGCACGAACATCTGGCTGCTCCGCGCGGCGGCCGCTTCCCAGATGCTCAGCGAAGGCGGCACGATGTTCGGCCAGATGCCGGCCACGAGCCCGAGGAATCCCAAGCCGAAGAAGCACAGCGCAAGCACGAACGGGGCGAGCTCGCGGCCGGCGAGCACGGCGCGCCAGAGCAGGACGGCGTTGAGGGCCGTCAGCACGGGCACCGGCGAGAGGTAGAGGAAATTCGGCCACGTGAACCAGCGTCGCTTGAGCTCGGGATCGAGGAACGGCAGCCAGGCGCTCACGAGCAGCATGAACGCGATGACGCCGAGCATGAGCGGGCGCGTGAGATCGAATGCGATGCGCTGCAGGCGCCCGTCGGTCTTGAGTACGATCCAGGTCGCGCCGAGCAGCGCGTAGCCGAACACGACCGCAACGCCGGTCAGCATCGAGAACGGACTGAACCAGGCGAAGGCGCCGTCCAGGTACTTGCCGCCCTTGAGCGGCATCCCCTCGACGATCGCGCCTAGGATCACGCCCTGTGCGAAGGCGGCGAACATCGATCCCGCGTTGAACGCGAGCCCCCACAACCAGCGCGAGCGCTCGGCCTTGAAGCGGAACTCGAAGGCCACGCCGCGGAAGATCAGGGCGATGAGCATGAGCAGCACGGGCAAGTAGAGCGACGAGAGCACGATGGCGTAAGCGCGCGGAAATGCGGCCATGAGCCCCGCGCCGCCCAGCACGAGCCAGGTTTCGTTGCCGTCCCAGATCGGTGCGGCGGTGTTCATCATGAGATCGCGCTGACGCTCGTCGTCGGCGAACGGCGTGAGTATGCCGATGCCGAGCACGAAGCCGTCGAGCAGGACGTACATGATCACGGCGAAGCCGATGATGAAGAACCAGACGACCGGCAGCGTGTCTGCAAGGTTCATGGCGAAGCTCCCGGCCGCTCGGAGCGCCCGTCGGCGGCGGACAGCGGCCGCGCCGGCGTCTGCTCCGTGCCCCCGCGCGGCGGCGCCGCGACGGGGCCCGCGCGCAGCAGCTTGACGAGATACCAGATGCCGAAACCGAAGACGATCGCGTAGACGCAGACGAAGGCGACGAGCGAGGTCGCGACGCTGCCGAGCGCCACGCCGCTGAACGCGTCTGCCGTGCGCATCTGGCCGTAGACCACCCATGGCTGACGGCCGATCTCGGCCGTGTACCAGCCGCAGAGCACGGCAAGGAAGCCCGCGGGCGTCATGCACGCGCAAAGGCGCAGGTACCAGCGCGACGAGAACACGCGCCCCCGCCACCAGAGCACGAGCCCAGCCAGCGCCTGCACGAGCATCGCGAAGCCGATGCCGACCATGAGCCGGAACGCGAAGAACACCGGCTTCACGGGCGGGCGCGCATCGGGCGGGAAGTCCTTGAGGCCTTTCACCTCGCCGTCCCACGCGTGCGTGAGGATCACGCTGCCCACGCGAGGCACGTCGAGCGCATAGCGGTTCGTTTCGGCGGACTCGTCCGGAATCGCGAACAGCGTGAGCGGCACGCCGCGCTCGGTCTCCCAGCGCGCTTCGATCGCGGCGAGCTTCGCCGGCTGATACTCGCGCACTTCGAGGCCATGCATGTCGCCGACGAAGATCTGCAGCGGCGCGGTGATGGCGATGAAGCCGAGCGCGCAGCGCAGCATCAGCTTGGCCTTCTCGACGTGGAAGTCGCGCAGCAGATACGTGCCCGCGATGCCGGCGACGACGGTTGCCGTGGTCAGGAACGCGCCGAGCACCATGTGCGGCAGACGGTACAGGAACGAGGGGTTGAAGATCACGGCCGCCCAGTCGACGGGGTAGAACACGCCGTCGCGCAGTTCGTAACCGGCCGGCGTCTGCATCCAGCTGTTGGCGGAGATGATCCAGAACGTCGAGATCAGCGTTCCCAAGGCCACGGCGCAGGTCGCGAGAAAATGCGTGCGATGGCTGACGCGGCGCCAGCCGAACAGCATGACGCCCAGGAACGTCGCCTCGAGGAAGAACGCGGTCAGCACCTCGTAGTCGAGCAGCGGTCCGATCACGTTGCCGGCGGCGATCGAGAACTGCGACCAGTTCGTGCCGAACTGGAAGCTCATCACGATGCCCGACACCACGCCCATGCCGAAGGACACGGCAAAAATGCGCAGCCAGAAGAAATAGAGATCGCGGATATGATCTTCGCGCCGGCGCAGCCACAAGGCCTCGAGGAACGCGAGCCACCAGGCGATGCCGATCGTGAACGCCGGGAACAGGATGTGGAACGAAATGACGAAGCCGAATTGCAGACGCGAGAGGAATTCGGCGTCCGACATGGGCGATCAGCCGCCGAGATCCGCGGAGCGGCTGCGGTCCCGCGATGGTCCGAGATGCGCGTCCATGCGCGTCATTGTACCTCGCCGGCAGGTCGGCGACGGCGCGGCATGCTGCCGCAGCGCTCGCCACGGACGCGCGCAGAGCCTTCGCAACCAAGGCACCGCCGATGCGGTTACGATCGGGCTTCAACCCGGAGAGCGGAACATGCCGAATCACCTGCGGATACGGCATTTGCGTGCGGTTTCTCGTCCTGATCGCTTGCGTCGCGGCGGCGCACACCGTCGCTGCGGCCCAGAGCTATGTCACGTCGGGCGACTGCGACGGCTTTCCGCGCGTGCATCTGGCGACACCGCCGGGCACGTGCATGGGGCTCGTCGCCGCGCATCTCGGCTTTCCGCGCGGCGTTGCGGCCATCGGCGGCGATGTCTACGTCGTCGACATGGGCGGGTGGCGACGCAATCATGGGCGCCTGCTGAAGCTTGCCGATCATGGACGTGGCAAGTCCGAAGTCGTCTTGTCCGGGCTCGACGAACCGAACGCACTGGTGCCGGCGCCGCGCGGAGGGCTATACCTCGGGCTCGCAGGCAAGGTGGCGTGGCTCGATCCCGCAGCAGCGGATGCTCCCGCAACTTTGCGCGAAATCGTCGCGCACTTGCCCGATACCGGCCGCCACCCGCTGGCCGCGATCGCGCTGGCCGGCGACGGCTCGCTGTACGTGAACGTCGGTTCCGCGACCGATCATTGCGAAGCGGCGCTCGGCGCACCCGTTCCGACCGGACCTTGCCCGGAAACCGTCGCCGCGCCGCCACGCGCGAGCATCTTGCACGTCGTGCCGCGCGACGACGCGGCGATCGATGCACGCACGCTCCAGCCCTACGCGCGCGGTCTGCGCAACAGCATGGCGCTCGCCGTGCTGCCGGCGGGCGATCTCGTCGCCGCCGTGAACGCGCGTGACGCGATCAACCACGCCGACCCGGCGCTGTCCGACGACGACTTGCCGCACGATGCGTACGTACGCGTCGAACGCGGCGCCGACTACGGGTTTCCGTATTGCTACGACGGCGTTCGGGCGAGCCCCGAATATCCGGATTTCGACTGCCGCAGCAAGCGCGAGCCGACGCTGCTGCTACCGGCACACGCCGCGCCGCTCGGCATGCTGCTCTATCGCGGCAAGGCGCTGCCCGATCTGGACGGAACGTTGTTGATCGGCTATCACGGCTATCGCGCGAACGGTCATCGCATCGTCGCGCTGGCGGTCGATGCGCACGGCCGCCCGCGCGGCGAGCCGAAGGACATCGTTTCGGCTTGGGATTTCGCACGCGACGACCACCCGTTGGGAGCAGTCGTGGCGCTTTGGCAACTCGACGACGGCAGCGTGCTCGTCAGCGAAGACGACAACGGCACGCTGCTGCGCCTCGCGCGCGAATCGCCCTGACGCCCTCAGGCGAGCGCGAAGGCGTCGCGCGTCAGATTCTCGGGCGCGCCTTCGGTGCAAACCACGTCGTCTTCGATGCGGATGCCGCCGTAGCGGCGGAACGCGTCGACTTTGGCCCAGTTCACGTGCTTGGCTTCCGGCTTGGCCTTGAGCTCGGCCAGCAACATGTCGATGAAATACAAACCGGGCTCGATGGTGACGACCATGCCGGGCGCGAGCGTGCGCGTCATGCGCAGGTACGGATGACCGGCCGGCTTCGCGATCGTGCCGCCCGTCTCGCTTTGCTGGAAGCCGCCGACATCGTGCACCTGCAAGCCGATCATATGGCCGAGGCCGTGCGGGAAGAACGTCGAAGACACGCCGCTCTCTACCGCGGCCTCGGCGCTCATGTCGATGAAGCCGTGCTCGCGCAGGATGTTCGCAAGCGCGCGGTGCGCGTGCAGATGCAATTCGGGGTAGCTTTGTCCAGGCTTCACGTTTCCCGCGAAGCTGCGCTGCGCGGCATCGACGGCGTCGACGAGCGCCTGGAACTCCCCGGCGCCGGCGCCCGCATACGTGCGCGTGATGTCGCTCGCGTAGCCGTGGAAATTCGCGCCGGCGTCGATGAGGAACGACAGTGCGTGCGCGGGCGGCGCGCGGTTGAGATCGGTGTAATGCAGCACGGCGCCATGCTGGTTGAGCGCGATGATGTTGCTGTACGGCAGCTCGTTCTCGGTCTCGTGCACGGCCTTGAGATAGGCCATGTGAATGTCGTATTCCGAAGCGCCGGCGCGGAACGCCGCTTCTGCCGCGCGGTGCGCACGCGCGCCGAGCTTGCTCGCGACGCGCATCATGGCGAGTTCGTAATCGGTCTTGTAGGCGCGGTGATAATGCAAATGATCGATCACCGCTTGCGGGTTGTTCGGTTCGACACCGGGGATGCCGGCGTTGTCCTCGCCGACGACGGCGCGGCGCCCGTCGCGCGGCAGATGCGCGGCCGCGTCGGCGGCTTCGCGTACGATCGCGATATCGAAATGCTCCGTCCAGTAGCCGGCCGGGGCTTCCGGCACCACGTGCCAATAATCGTGAGGCTGCAAATACACGATCTTCGGCCGCTTGCCGGGCGTGTAGGCGAGCCACGATCCCGGCGCCTTCGTGACGGGCAGCCAATGCTTGAAATGCGGATTGGCCGCGAACGGCTGCGGACGGTCGTCGAGAAACTGGTAGTGCGGCGTGCCGGCCGCGACGAGCAGGTGGTCGTAGCCTCCGCGCGCCAGCGCGGCGTCGCTGCGGGCCTTCAGTGTTTCGAGGTGGGCGGGATAGAGCTTGGCCAGAAGATCCGACATGAGGGCGCTCGCGTAGGGGAGAGCCCTATTGTGCCGCAGATCGCTGCGGCGGTCGGAGAGCGCGTCAGTCGAACTGCCCGCCCGGACTCATGACCCAATCGTACAGCACGTTGTAGTCTTCCTGGCCGATGTCGATGATGCGGAAGCCGGACCAGAATTGGCCGGGCACGTTCGCCGCTTCGCTCCACTGCTCGTGGACGCCGATTTCGAGCTGATGCTGCTGGGCGGTCGCGCCGCTCGGCAGATGGAACGTGAACTGGAACAACGCGTCTTCGGGCAGGCGTCGGCTGCTGATCAGCAGCATGCCGTCGATCGAGAGATTGCCGATGTGGCCCACCTCGTGTCCCGTGATCGCGTTCGTGACGTGGATGGTGTGCTGGGCGCGTTTGCGCTGCGAGCGGCGGTGTTCGGTCATGACATGTTCCTCAAGCGGGTACGGCTTCGCCATCGCGCCCGCCGACGAGCTGGCGTAGCGAGGACATGATGGCTTTCCACGCGCGGTCGACGATGGATTCCTGCTCGGGTTCGACGATCGCGGCCTGTCCGGTCACGACGTCGAGGGCGAGCTGTTCGAGTGTCTTCTCGTCGGTGCGCGCGCCGCGCTGGTTCACGAACAGGCAGCGGCTCGTCAGCGTCGAGAACCACGCGAGCTTGCGCCGGATCTTGTCGCCTTGCTGATTCGTGCGGAACTCGAACCAGGTGCCGAACGGCAGCGTCTTCAAGCGCTCGAGCATGCGCTCCTGCTCGCTGCCGGCTTTGATCGCGGTTTTCTGCCGGCCGGCATCGGGCGCCGGCTGCGCTTCCGCGGTGTCGTCGCCGAAGCGGACCTTGCTCTTGAGCTTGATCGCGATCTCGGTGTTCGAGCTCGGGTTTTCCTCGTTCGCCGCCTGCTCGGGCAGGAACAGACGCTTGACCACCGCGTGGATATCGTCCTTGTGGTAGCCGACCTGATCGAGCCCCGTTTCGATTTCCTCGCGCAGTTCGGCCGGCACGGCTTTCGAGGAGCCGGCGCGGCCGGGATCGGCCGCGAGCAGACGATCGGCGACGGCGAGGCGCTTCTTGTAGGTCTCGCTGTTCTCGCCCTGGCGCAACAGCGTCAACGCGAGCACGTCGATCCAGGCCTGCTCGAGCACGGTGCGCACGAGTTTCCCGGGCTTCGCCGCCGCCACGCGCGCGCTGATCGCGTCGTGTGCGCGCTTGCGCGCGATCGCGAGCTTCTCGCGGCCCCTTGCCGCGTCGACGTGACGGCGTTCGGTGACTTCGGCCTTGCGCGCGAGCGTGTGCATGTGCTGCGACAGCCCGCTCATCATCTCTTCGAACAGCGTGAGGTCGCCGTCGAATTCCTGCGTCACGCGGTCGACGACGAGCTGCATCTTGTCGATCAGATCGCGGTCGGCCGGGCCTTCGCTGTCGTCGAGCCAGTGCGTGCCGGTGTCGGCGATCGCGTTCAGGAGCTGGCGGGCCGGATGCGAGCGCCGCGTGAAGAAGCTCTTGTCCTTGAGTGCGACGCGCAAGAGCGGCACCTGCAGCTTGGTCATGAGCGCCTGCGTGCTGCCGTCCGGACGCACGTTCTTCGTGATGTAGTCGAACAGCATGCCGACGAGGTCGATCGTGTCGGAGTCCTCGGCGCCCAAGTGCGGCGCGCGGCCTTCGGGAGCGAACTGCCGCAGATGCGCGAGCAGGTCCTGCTTGAGATGCGCGACCGAGCGCTGCACGAGCTTGCCGCCGAGCATGAGCGGCGAGATCGGCTTCGATTGCAGCGCGCCGAGCACCGCCTGCACGTCGTCGCTGTTCGGCACGTAGGCGTTGGCGACGGGCGTGCTGGCGAGCCCGAGCGCATGGCGGCGCCCGGCCAGCAGCTCGCGCAAGGTCGCGAAAAGTTCCGAATCGCGGTCGTCGCCGGCTGCGGGCTGCGACGTCACGCCGGCCCAGCTCGGTGCGCCGGGCGTCGCGGCGTGCGCTTGCGTTTGCGCATAGGAGCCCGGCGCCGGCTGGCGTGCGCCGAAACCGGGCGAGGGCGAGTGCAAGGGCTGCGGCGCCATCGGCTCGCGCCCGGCCTGTGGATCGGGCGGCGTGGCGGGCTGTTCGCGGTCGCGGTCCGCGATCTTCGCAATCGGCGCCTGTAGCCGAAGGTGCCGCAGGATTCGGTGTTCGATGAAATACGTGTTCAGCGCTTCGTAGAACGAGCCCACCGCGTTCACGGTCATGCGGTCGAACGTGCGATACAGCAGCACGCGGTGTTCGGTGGCGATGTCGAGGCCTTCGCTCGCGCGGCGCAGCGCCTCGCCGAGCATGAGCGGCCCGATCGGCAGCGCCTCGGCTTCGAACATGGGCGCCCCGGCGAGCACGCCGAAGCGATGCCCGAGCGCATAGAGCTGCTGCGCCTGGCGCACTTCGGTCTTGGCGGCGAATTCCTGCAACGCGAGCGATTCTTCGAGCTCGCTGGTGTCGACGAGCGAGAGCTCCTGCTTGCCGTGCGCGGGATGGCGCAGCACCTTGGCGACCTCGGCCGCGGCCGTGCCGCGCTGATCGAAGCAGGCCAGAGCGTCTTCCATGGCCAGCATGTAGCGCGGCGCCACGTCGGAGCGGCCCCGCTTGATTTCGCGCAAGGTCTCGAAGCAGCGATGCTGTTGTTCGTTGCTGCGCCCCTGCTCGGCGAGCTTGAAGAGCTGCATCTCGACTTCGTTGAGCGTCGACACGAGCGCCCGCTCGAGCCCGCTTGAGCATAGCGCGAGCACGCCTTCGAGCAGGCCATGCACGCGTATCGGCAGATCCGTACGGCTCGCCAGCGTCTTCAGCGCCGGCGATTTCGCCGCGGTTTTGTTGCCTGCACCCCCGACCGCCTGAGACATGGATGTTCCCCGCATCATGCCTGCGTCCCAAGCAGATTCTATGCCTGTATCGCGCACGCGGCCAGCAGCGCACGTGCGCGGGGGGCGTCGCGGCCGTCTGGACGGCCGAATACCTTGATTTAGTGCGGTTCCCAGGTCACCTCGACATAGCCGGCCCGGCCCGGGGTGTTGTAGCCGTGGGCGAGCTCGTACGTGCGATCGAAGGCGTTTTCGAGGCGCAAACCGACGCGCCAGGTCGCATCGAGCGCATACGACGCACGCAGGTTGAGCAGCGCATAGCCGCCGAGCACCTTGGCGCCGACGTCGTCGGCCTTGCCGCTCGCGACCAGTTCGGCGCCGATGCTGCCGCGTTCGCCGACGCTGCGCTCGAGCACGCTGTCGAGCTTGCGCTTCGGGCGCCTGACCAACGGTTGGTGGCTGTCTTCGTTGCGCGGGTTCTGCACGGTCAGGTTGTTCTCGAGCGCCCACGGGCCCGAATGCCAGGCGTAGGTGAGCTCGGCGCCGTCGATGGCGGCGCGATCGATATTGATGGCTTGGTTGGTCGTGCCGCCCGAGAAATCGATGAGATCGTGGACGCGCGTGGAGAACGCGTGCAGATCGATGCGGCTCGCCGCATCGACGTTCCAGGCGAGGCCGACCTCGAACGTGCGCGAACGTTCGGGATCGAGGTTCGCATTGCCGGCGTAGTAGCCGCCGTAGCCCGGCGAATAGAGCTCGTTGAGGTTCGGCGCGCGAAACGCGTTGCCGTAGCTCGCGGTGAGGCGCAGATCCTCGCGCGGTTTCCAACCCACCGCTGCCGAACCCGAGAACGCGCTGCCGAAGTCGCTGTAGTGGTCGTAGCGCCCCGACACCTCGCCGTCGAGCGCGCCTTGTCCCGCATGCCAGCCCGCGAAGGCGGCGGCGTCGTCGCGCGACACGTCGTAGGGCGCGCCGAAGCCTGAATAGTCGATGCTGATGCCGCGCTCGTGCACGTAATCGACGCCGCCGACGAGATGCTGCATTGTGGATAATGCGACATCGTTACTCCACGAGAGCTGCTCGCGCGTGGAGCGGTAAGCGCTCTGGAACGCGGGCGTGGCGATGTCCTCGCGCGACGTGCCGAGGCTCAACCGCTGCCGCCATGCGGCGGCGAGCGGCCCTTCGAGGTTCACGCCGGCGGCTTGGTCGAGCGTGTGCGAGATGCCGTCCGTCGCGCCGTTGTCGAAACTCTGCGTGCCTTCGCTGCGGAATAGGCTGGCGGAGAGCGTCTGCGCGCCGAGCCGGTAGCCGCCTTGGGCGACGACGTTGTGGTTCTGGAAGCCATTGTCGTCGGGGTTGTAGATGCAGTACGGATCGTTCGGACCGTTGCAGATGCCGGCGTTCGTCGCGGAAAAGCCGCCGACGTGGCGCACGCCGGCCTGCACGCTGAAGCCGCCCGCTTCCGACCACGCGCCGATGCCGGCGCTGCCGTCGGCGTCGCGGTAGGTGCCGTAGCTCGCGGCGAGATGCGGCGCGTCGAGCTTGCGCGTGAACACCTGGATCACGCCGCCGATCGCGTCGGAGCCCCAATAGCTCGCGCGCGGCCCGCGCACGATCTCGATGCGTTCGATCGCATCGAGCGGCAGGTTCTCGAACGCGAACGCGCCGGTGTTCGATGAGGCCGCGCGCACACCGTCAATGAGCACGAGCACATGGTTCGAGTTCGTTCCGCGCAGGAACACGCTGGTCTGCTCGCCGGCGCCGCCCGTGCGCACCACGTCGACCCCGGCCTGCAGGCGCAATATTTCGATGAGGTCCGGAGCACCGCTGC
>Ga0070741_10008384_pt1 | contig 20780 bp, 23 predicted proteins | sample Coa_R1_4_FD_66440 | JGI IMG/M metagenome (GOLD analysis project Ga0070741, IMG submission 66440) | Surface soil microbial communities from Centralia Pennsylvania, which are recovering from an underground coalmine fire - Coalmine... | ecosystem: Environmental > Terrestrial > Soil > Unclassified ...
CCAAGGACGGGCATCGGACGGAAGGGTCCTACACCTTCACCGTGGCAGGAGGGTCGTGATGGCACCTCTCTACGGCAGAGCGTTGCTGCACTGGCCCCTTGTGCTCGCGGTGCTAACGATCTTCGGGACCAGTGCCTTTGTGCTGGGCGTTGCGCCCGCTGGCGATGCCCACCACGACCCCGTCATGGACACATTCTCCCCGCTCTGGAGGGTACTCGCGGGAGTGGTTGCCCTCGTTGGCCCTGTGGTTCTTGTTGTTATCACTGCGGACATGGCTGCGGTGTCCTGGTGGAAGGCCCTTCCGCTGCTGCCCATTGTCGTGCGCGAGACCCATGTCGGCCGCGTGTGGGCCTGCTTCCTCGCGGCCACGATCGTGTTGATCGCGGGTACGTTTCTCTTCCCGAGGCATCCCTTCAAAACCATTCTCCTGCTTGTGACGACGACCCTGTTGCTGTTCCTTGAGGCGCTGGCAAGTCATGCCATCGATCACGGGGGGGTAGCCGTGGTCATGTACGTCGGCCATGAACTTGCTGCCGGTGTGTGGCTCGGGGCACTCGTAGGGTTGTGGGTGGGAGCCCGGCATGGACATGTGCCGGAATATTGGGTCGAAAACACGGCACGGCGCGTTTCTAAACTCGCTGCTTGGTGCGTCCTTACCCTCGTGCTCAGCGGAGCCTACACAGCCTATGAGGCACTCGGGGTGCAGGTCTCTCTGCTGCTGTTCTCAGTATATGGTCGTATCCTGAGCGCGAAGATTGTCCTCTTCGGGCTCGTTCTCATCCTGGGGGCGTACAATCGCTATCGGTTGGTGCCCAAAGTGAACGTGCCACGGTCACGCGATGTGCTCGTGCGCAATGTCGGGGTGGAATCCCTTCTCCTGCTGGGGGGCGTGTTGGCGCTGGCCTCGCTCCTGGCCAATACTCCGCCTGCTCATAATCACACCCGACACGCCGCCAACCCCAAGCTGCTGTTGGATCTGCGCCCCCCGTTCTCCCCACACCTTCCCCGCATAGTCTTGCCACGGCTCAGTCGTGGGAATTAGGGTCATCGTGGGAATTAGGGTCAGGTCTTGCATTCATACATTAGCACATTACGTTACGAAATAAGGCTGTATCACTGGTAGTGATAGAAATGTTCGATTGCAAGACCTGACCCTAGTCGTAATCGCCTCCTGCTTGTCTGTGGCTGGGCCGTAGCCAAAGCTCAGCCCCGTGCAGCCGAGCCCGATGGCCGAGACTTCCAAATTACTCTTGCCCAGTTTGCGTTTTTGCGTTTTTGCATTGTGTGTTTTCCTGTCTTCGCGTGAAAAGTCAGAACTACCAAACATCAAACCGATTTAGTCCACAGCCGCTCCGGCCTGATATTGTTCGTCACTCACTTTTTCCATCCACTCGACGCTCTTACCGTTGAGATGTTCGACAATGGCAATGTGCGTCATCGCCGTCGTGCCCGTCGCGCCGTGCCAATGCTTCTCATCCGGTGGGCAGCGGACCACGTCACCTGGCCGAATTTTCACGACCGGACCTCCCCAACTCTGCACCAGACCGCAGCCAGCCGTCACGATCAGGGTCTGGCCCAGCGGATGGGTGTGCCAATGGGTCCGGGCGCCGGGCTCGAACGTCACACTGGCCGCGAACATGCGGGCCGGATCGGGAGCCTGGTACAGCGGGTCAATGCGGACTGTGCCGGTAAAATACTCGGCTGGCCCTTTGCTCGAAGGTTGTGAACCGCTTCTTTTGACGTCCATGGTGCGAATGCCTCCTTTGAGAGAATTTTTAGATGATGGTGAACTACGAGTGAGTGAGGCGCGGCACAAGTTTGATGGTCGCGGATCGCGCCGTAGGGCTCACAATGGAGTTGAGGATGCCGGCAGCGTAGCGGCGGTATTTGCTACGGTACACGGCGTCAATCTGGTCGTTGAGGTCGGGAGTGGCGTCCACAAACGTGACGTCTTTGTCGATGCCGCCGGCTTGGATGCGGCCTTCGTGGCGCACCTGTGTATGACGAAACCAGGCGGCCGTGCGCCCGTTGACGGAGCGCACATAGAGGTCGTCGCCGTGGCGGACGACCCAAATGATCGCCGGCTTGCGTAACGTGCCGTTGCGCCGGAGTGACGCGATCTTCAGTTCTTCTGCTGACCCGATCCTGGTGAGTTCGTCGTTTGTCCAGGTTGTCATCGGTGTGCCTCACATGTATTGCTCTTTTCCGGTCCCACGCGGCCCCTGTATCGTGATCTTGGCGGCGGCGGTCTCGATCTCACGGAGGTCGTCGGCCGTGAGTTTGATTGCCACCGCGCCAAGGTTCTCGTCCAGACGCGCCAGCTTTCGGGTGCCCGGGATGGGCACGATCCATGGCTTCTGGGCTAGCAGCCACGCCAGGGCGATTTGCGCTGGGGTCGCCTTTTTCCGTGCGGCGATCTGAGTGAGTAAATCCACCAAGGCCTGATTCGCTGTGCGGGCTTCGGGCGTAAAGCGTGGGAACCTGGACCGTACGTCAGAGGCGTCGAAGGTCATGCTGACATCGACCTTCCCCGTCAGGAAGCCCTGCCCAAGCGGACTCCAGGGAACGAAGCCAATTCCCAGTTCTTCGCACGTCGGCAGCACCTCCGCTTCCGGGTCGCGCGCCCACAGCGAGTATTCGCTCTGCAGGGCTGCCACGGGCTGCACGGCGTGGGCACGACGAATCGTCTGTGCGGCGGCTTCGGAGAGGCCGAAGTGCTTGACCTTCCCTGCCTGAATCAAGTCCTTTACTGCACCCGCCACCTCTTCGATCGGCACGTTCGGATCCACACGATGTTGATAGAACAGATCGATGACCTCGGCCTTGAGGCGCTTGAGCGAAGCATCGGCGACCTGTTTGATGTGTGCAGGCCGACTATCCAGACCCAGCCGCTCTCCATTGGGACCATAGGAGAACGCGAACTTCGTCGCGATCACCACGCGATCGCGGACGGGGGCCAGCGCTTCGCCCACCAGTTCCTCGTTCGTGAACGGGCCATAGGCCTCAGCGGTATCGAAAAAAGTCACGCCACGATCCACAGCCGTCCGAATAAGCGCGATCATTTCTTGTCGGTCTGGGGGCGGACCATAGTTTGTGCTCATGCCCATGCAGCCGAGCCCAAGGGCCGACACTTCTAAGTTGCTCTTGCCAAGTCTGCGCGTTTGCATTGTCTCTCCTACCACTGTTGAGGATTGCACTTCGTTGTAAAAGAAGGAGCGCGTGTCTGGTAGCCCAAAGTTTGCCTAAAACTCCAAAGTTTATGCCTATTCTTCTTGATGTGGGCCTGCTCCGTTTGGTCATCCCACGGCGGCTGGAGGTAACGATAGCAGGACGGGGGTATACAAATGGCGGACGGTCTGATGGAGTTACCCCCGTCGATGGGCTTACGGCCATGAAGGGTGACGCGTTGTTCGTCAAAACAGATGTCTCAGAAGCCGCAGAAGTTGAGTCACTGGTTGCGACGGTCATCGCCACTTACGGGCGCTTAGATTATCCCGCGAACATCGTTGGTCTCGGGGCCTGCGCCTCAACCGCCGATTGTACGGAAAAATTGTGGGGTCTTTCGAGGTTCTGCCGCAACTGCCCGCCGTAGATAAGCAGGATTATCACTTTTGGTGATTTACGCAGCCAAACCATAAAACTGCTCTGCTGGTGTTTGGCGCACGGCCTACGTAATCGTCAACTGTCTCTTGCAAATGGCGTGCATGACTTCAATACCTGCGATCGTACTGCACGCTCCCAAAACGATTTGAACCCCAGCGTTGATCTCACCATTCGTTTGATAGCTCTATGGTCCTGTTCACCGGGATCCCGTGTGTGCGAATGGCCTCGCGTAAGAACGCTTCGGCGGCGTCGCGCTTCCGATTTGGGGTGAGCAGAAAATCTCTCACCGCTGTAACTACTTCAAACCACAAGCGTGGGCGCCTCGTAGCACGCTCGACCGGCTTGACACCAGGCCGCATGCGCAGCAACCCCGTCGGGACCACAGGCATCCAATGCGCGCACACACCAGAACCGTGTGGTCTCATCATACTCCGCCGGGCCAAGGCGAAATGCCCCTTGCGACCGCAAGAAACGGCATGGCCGACCGGATACATGTAAGGGAGTTAATCGCAACGCATCTTTCTCAATCATAGCGCCATTCCCTCCTCAGCGGGTGAGAGCTGACCCGCAGCCTTGAGGACCGTTCTGCGAACCAGTTCAGCCAGCAGTGGTACTTTATACCCATTGGACGTCAACGGGGCGGCACCTTCGGTCGCGGCGTGCCCAGCCCGGGTAGCCAGTTCATCACTCACGACGTTGCCAATTAAGACCTGCTCAGTGGCAGTCGAGCGGATCGGGACCGGGGCGATTGATCCCAACACCACTCGAGCGTCTCGCACCTTGCCGTTGTCCAAGCGCAGCACTGCTGCCGCCGCGACTAATGGCCAGTCGAAGGAGTGCTTATGCTTAAGATTCATGTAGGCACTCCCGGCCTGCCGTGGCAGGCGGGGAACAGTGATGGTAGTCAGGATGTCATCTCGTTTGAGGATATGTTCGCGTTGGACATCCTGTTCGGGGGTGAGGAAAAACTCCCTCAGAGGGATAGCGCGTTCCTTTCCGTCCTTGTCTATCACGTGAAGAGTCGCCTCATAGGCGAGGAGTGGGATCGCCGCGGCTGAGGGGTGAACGCTCGCACAGGTCTGGTTGGCAAAGATCGCGTGATAGCGGTTGTCCCCTTCCTGGGCGAAACACCGCGTTCCTCCCCGCTTGCGACAACGGTACTCTTCTTGGCGGAAATACCAGCACCGCGGGCGCTGGCACAGGTTGCCGCCGATCGTCGCCATATTGCGGACCTGCGGGGTTGCCACGCCCGACGCGACGTGAGTAAGTGCGGGCCAGTTTTTCCGCACCTCCGCGTGCGCGGCGATCTGGGCGAAGGTCGTGAGCGTCCCCATACGGAGCGCACCGCTCTCGGCATCAACCGCGACGGCGCGCAACTCGGGGATCTGACTAATATCAACAATCAAGGTCGGGGAAACAATATGTTCTTTGAGCAAATCGAGTACATCGACTCCCCCGGCTTTCAGTAGCGCATTGGCGTTCTCCGCCAGGGCTGCGGCGGCTGCCGCGGGGGTCTGAGGTTGCAGGTATGCAAAGCGTTGCATACTCCCTCCTTCCTGTGTCCGTGTTACGTATGAGCACGCTGGCCGCGTGCTGCCAGCGCTGCCAGGAGTCGGCCTGGCGTCAGCGGCAACTCGGTCACCCACGCACCCGTAGCATTGTAAATAGCATTCACAACCGCGGCGATAGTCGCCACCTTTGCCGGCTCTCCTAAGTTGCGTGCGTCGGTGTTGGTCTGGCCGTGGTAGACGTTCAGGAACACCGGGTCGATAACCGGCATTTCTCTCGGGCCGGCGAGCTTGTAGAACAAAAAGTCGGGATTCAGCATGCGGCCTTCGAGTTCATCCATCACTCGCTCCTCAAACAGACCAAAACTCAACGCATTGATGATCCCCCCTTGGAGCTGACTTTCAGCAAGTAAGGGGTTAAAGACCCGCCCGCAGTCCTGCACCGCCACGATGCGCTCGACCGTCACCCGGCCAATCCGCTCGTCTACCGTCACTTCGGCAAATTGGACTCCGGCCATGAGATCACGGCCCATTGACAAGGAGGGGAATGCCACGGCCGGACCGCTATAATCGTCAGGGCGCTCGCCGATCGCCACGGTTTTCCCGCCCGGGAGGAGCGCACACGCCTGCTTCCATTCGAGATGCTGTCCAGACTGCGCAACAATCCGACCGCCGGGCTGCACGGTCAAGGTTTCGACCGGCTCGCCAAGCTTGCGCGCGGCGTGACGCAGTACGGCCTGTTTTACCCGATACGCCGCCTGCCGGGCGGGGGGCGTCACCGTGGAGGTCAGCTTACTGCCTCCCGGCGCAGGTGAGTAAGGATAGTCAGAATGCGCGAGCCGGACTTCAATCTGGTGGATCTCCAGGCCTAACTCTTCAGCAATAGCCTGAGCGATGGCCGTTCCTTCACCTCCTCCGGGGGCCGAGGTGCTGGTCAGCGCAATGACACTCCCGTCTTTGTTCACCTGCACTTCTACTTGTGCGCCAGGATTGTACACACTGTACCACACACTGTTAGCTACCCCGATCCCGCGTTTAATTGGTCCGGGTGTAGCGCCTGCCTGTGGGGTGCGTCGTTCCTTCCAACCGATACGCTCGGCCCCAATGCGTAACTCATTAGCGCGCCACGGCGCGCGACCACAGCTGTTACGCAAGCGGAATTCGACGGGGTCCTGCCCTAACCGCTCACAGAGCATGTCGACGGCGACCTCCAAGGCAAACGTCCCTTGTGGGTGTCCGGGCGCGCGGAAGGCACAGCCCGGCCCCGTATTGGTCAGCACATCGTAGTCGGCAACATGCACATTGGCGCACTCATAGATGCTGAGGAACGGGCCGGACGCCCCGGCGCCAAAACCGGCGCCGGCAGAACCATGATTGACCAGATCGACGGCAGTGAGAGCACCGTCGCGGGTGCCGGCAAGGCGCACCCGCATGCGATTTAATGGTCGGTTCCCGCCGACCAGATGTTCATCTTTGCGCGAAAGTGTGATCTTTACCGGCTTCCCGGCTTTTTGCGCGAGATGGGCGGCAAGCGCGGTGTACGGCAGGCTTGAGGCTTTGGTGCCGAAATGGCCGCCGATGAATTGGTTGCTGACTCGCACGTGCGAGTGGGGTAACCCGAAGTGATCGGCCAGTTCTTCGCGAGCCCCGGTGACCGACTTGGCCCCGCAGTACGCCACCAGGCGGTTTCCCGGCTCCCAATAGGCGATCGCGGCATGGGTTTCCAAACAACTGTGCGTCTGCACCGGCGTGAAAAATTCTTGCTCGACCACGGCGTCAGCTTCCTTCACTCCTTGTTCGACATCGCCGCGGTTTTCGCCAAAAAGCGAACGACTTGAGGGACCAACCACGTTCCCCTGTTGAGTCGGCCCCTCGGCGGCCCACGCCAGTGAGGCCCGCATGATTCCTGCCGGCGCTTTGACCTGCCCGCCCCCCGCCGCGGAAGCGCCGGGCATGACGACTGGCGCGTCTTCGCGCATGGCCTGGGCGAGGGTAACCACAAACGGAGTCGGCTCATACTCGATGCGCAACGCGCGGACGGCATCTTCCGCCTGTTCCGGGGTATCGGCGGCGACCGCCGCCACTTCCTGCCCTTGGAAGCGAACCTGCGAACGGTCGAGGACATAGACTGCCCGCACCCCAGGCATCTGTTCGGCAGCCGAGGTATCCACCGCGTGAATACGTGCGGCGGCGTACGGCGACCGCGCGACCGCTCCATATAACATGCCGGGAAGCAGCAAATCGCGTGTGAACTTTGCCCGGCCGGTGACTTTTTCTCGCGCGTCTATGCGCGGTGCCGGTTTGCCGACCACGCGTAGCTCACTGGTCGCGTCCCACGGCGGCGGCTCATCGTCAGGGACGGTGCGCGTAACCACTTGCAATTGATCGTCGTAGCCAATCTTGAGTGTCACTTCCCGTGCCATGGCTCACCCCCTCACTAATTGTGGGTCCTGACCGGACGCGGCCAGCACCGCGGCAAAGACGTGCGGGTACGTCCCGCAGCGACAGACATTGCCGCTCACCGCGGTTTTGATCTCGGCAAGAGTCGGTTGCGGGGTGCGATCAAGCAGCGCGCGACAGCTCATCAGCATCCCGGGGGTGCAGTATCCGCACTGCAACGCATCGTGCGCGATAAATGCCGCTTGTAATGGGTCGAATTGTTCGTCGTTTTTTGCCAGCCCCTCGACTGTGCGAACGGCTTTCCCTTGCGCAGTAACGGCGAGCACCATACACGAAACGACCGGTTCGCCGTCAAGTAACACTGTACACCCACCACAGGCGCCACGATCGCAGATCAATTTTGTTCCGGTGAGGGCAAGGTGGTCGCGTAACGCACTAGCCAGGGTCACGCGCGGCTCCAGGCGAAGCGTATAGGTACGGTCATTCACCTGCAGCGTCACAGGAACGGGATCAGGACCGACGGCGGACTCAGCAGCGTTCTGCTCCTTGGCGGTGGCGACAGGTAACTGCAATTGCCCTGCGGCAAGACCCGCTGCGCCTGCACCTGTTCCCTTCAGAAATGAACGGCGGGAAATGCCAGTCTTTGAGGAAGTGTTCTGTGGGCTACTCTCCACGGGAGTGTTTCCTCCTTTGGGCATACTTTTTCCTCCTTTAGGGTCGAAACGCAGACGGAAGGACATATCGTTCCACCATCTGCCTGTATGTACGTCAGTAGAGGTTCTGCGCCAAGTACTATATGCATCTTTAACAAACCTATGCAGCTAGGGGAGAACTCAATTCAATACTCACCTTCTCGGGTAGGTTCTGCGGGCCGAAATTGCGCGCGGCGCTGTTGGTTGTAAGTTGCTCATCATTTTTCTCCTATGGCGAAATATTGAATGACTGGCCGCGCATAAATGCGGTTTACGAGGAGACGCGACTACACGGGGAATTGCGCGCCGCTGGATACCATGTGCTCCCGTAATCGTGCGATGTCCTGGGTCGGTGCGCTGCCGAACAAGCGTCCGTATTCCCGGCTGAACTGGGAGACGCTGAGATACCCGACCCGCGAGCTCGGGGACTTTGACACGGTGCGGTTTGCCGAAAAGTTGGCGCGGAAGGATATAGGGTTAGCAACGGAACTTGCGCGTGAGTGTGGGGTCCCACTCAAAATTGGTAATCTGGTGGAGCAGGACCACATCATCGAAGCGATGTCGCGGGGGTGGGGAGAGCGCGACTCCACCGTGCCCTTCGCCCTGCAAGGAGAGCGTGCTGGGGTGAAGGTGCGAAAGGCGAAAGCTTAGGGCAGCGGGCACGTGCCTGTGTTCTCAGTAGGGGCGATCCTCGTGATCGTCCACATGTACTTTTTTACCATCACAGCGTGAGAAGTTAGCCCGCGTGAAGGGTTCTCCCTCGATTCGAGGCGCAGTCTGTGTATAATCTTCTTGACCTCAATCTGTCGAACTCCCGCGAGGTTTGCAATGAAAAGCTTGCTTGAAGGGCTGCCGCCCGAGATCGCCAAACGAATTCATCCAGACTGGCAGAAGAACGAGGCCGAATACTGGGCGCAACGTGATGCCTTGCTCTCTCGCTACCGTGATCAATGGATTGGGTTTGCCAATGGTCACGTCATTATATCCGGCACGAGCCCAGTCGAAGTTTTTCATCGTGCCCAAGCCTCGGGACACCATCCGTTCGTCACGTGTGTCGGTCACGAGCATGAACCGAACCGAATGCGCCGGACGTTGTTTCCTTACGATACGACCTACCCGAACGAACCTCTACCAGTGATCGTAGTGGAGTTTCGCAAACAAAGCGGCGCGCCAGGGATCAGCTTAGAGCAAGTCATCCCGGATACAGGCGCTGACGCTAGTGCGCTGCCGTGGGCGGATTGTGACCAGTTAGCGCTTGACCCCAGCGAAGGAGTTCCGAGCTTGATGGGCGGTGGGGGAGACACCGCCTTAGCGACCGTGGTGTTCCAAGCGTGGGCGCATCTTGATGGGACGGACTATCCGTGTCGCCTACAGGCCGATTTTACTGGACACGAACGGATCTTGGGCCGAGACGTACTGAACCGTTTGGAGGTGTTGTTTCGTGGACCTACCCGCGAAGTTGTCCTCAATTCATAGCAACCACGACAAGCGCTCATCGCCTGTTGCCTTGGTCGTGAGAGTATGATCCTGCAGAAACAACCTCGATACTGCAATTGCTCGATGCGTTTTCCGGCCTGACGTTGGCCAAGTCGTGTGACGCGATTGATTCAGTGTCTAACTATGAACAGGTGATTGTCATGAGGAAGGAACCGTCGGCAGCCGAGAAGATGAACGGCGCCGTCGCGCCAAACCTGGTAGACCTGACTGACCGTGTCCGTTTGAGAGAGGTCTGGAAGCGTCAACACCGATCACAGCGTGATCGTAGGCTGGTCGATGCGTCTCCCGTGTGGGAAGGAAGCCACGAGGGACCGGGCGCACCAGACGTGGCCACACTCGCACGATTGATTAGCATCTATGCCCCGCATGACGGCCGCTTTACGCTGCGCATTCCCGGCGTCCATGCCATTCGGGCCTCACGGCCGCATGCGGAGTTGGTGCATACCATGTGGCAGCCTGGCCTGTGCATTGTCGCGCAGGGTGCGAAGCGGGTGATGCTCGGGCAGCAGGTCTACGAATACGACGAATCGCGCATGCTCGTCGCCGCGGTGGACGTGCCTGTGGCCGCCCAAGTGACGCGCGCGAGCCGCGCCGAGCCCTACCTCTGTTTGCGGCTGGATTTCGACAGCGGATTACCGAACTGGTCTGGAAAGTCTATCCGCACGGCGTGCCGCGGGTCCAAGAGATACGCGCGCTGTACGTGGGGCAGACCAACACACAGATCGTGAATGCCGCGACGCGGTTGGTCGAGCTGATGGAACAGCCTGGGGATGCCGATCTGCTTGCTCCTCTGGTGATCGATGAGATGCTCATCCGTTTGCTGCGCAGTCCTGGTGGTGTCCGGGTGGCGCAGCTTGGCCTCACGGAATCGCGCGTGCACAAGGTGGCCCAAGCCCTCGCCTGGCTGCGCGCCCATTTCGCCGAGCCGATGCAAGTCGAAGCGCTGGCCAAGTTGGTGCACATGAGCGCGTCCAGCTTTCACCGGCACTTCAAGGCCGTCACGTCGATGAGCCCGTTGCGGTACCAAAAGGTGCTGCGCCTGCAAGAGGCCCGGCGGCTGATGCTGTCCATGATGATGGACGTGGGCGCCGCGAGCATGCGGGTTGGGTATCTCAGCGTCTCGCAGTTTAGCAGAGAATACAGTCGTTTCTTCGGCAACTCACCCAGCAAGGACATCGAAGGATTACGGGAGCATCTGGCCTCTGGTGGGACGCACGTGCAGGTGTAGGAGTACCTCGGCTGTAGTAAAATGTCTGGATCATTATGAACAGGAAGAGAGAACCCCATGACTCAACAACTGATTGGTGTCGCAGTCCCCAGCGAGACCGTACAGGGCGCGTTGGCCATGATCGAACGGGCAGAACAGGTGGGCATTGCGGCGGCCTGGATGACCACTGGCATGGCACGCCCGGATAATCTGACGACCTTTGCCGCCGCGGCGGTGCGGACGCAGCGCATCAAGCTGGGGACGTCCATCGTCCCGACCTTTCCGCGCCATCCTCTCGTCACGGTGCAGCAAACCCAGGTGATTGCCCATCTGGCGCCCGGGCGCTTCCGCCTCGGCGTTGGGCCCAGCCACCGCCCGCTCATGGAGGCCATGGGCTTGCCCTTTCGCGCTCCGCTGGGGCATCTACGCGAGTATGTGCGCATCTGCAAGGGATTACTCCAGCAGGGCCGCGTGGATTTTGACGGTACCTACTACAAAGCGCACGAGGCCATTGCCCAACCGCTGGACGTGCCGGTCATGGCCTCGGCACTGCAACGGGATTCCTTTGAATTGTGCGGAGAGGAAGCTGACGGCGCCATCAGTTGGGTCTGTCCTGGGCCCTACTTGCGCGACGTCGGACTGCCCGCCATGCGCGTCGGCGCCGAGCGTGCCGGTCGTCCGGTGCCGCCACTGATTGCCCATGCCCCGGTCTGTGTGCATGACAACGTCGCCGAAGTGTACGCCGCCGTGCGGGAGCAGATTATGAACCCGCGGCTGCCGTTTTATCAGAACATGTTCATCGCTGCAGGCTTTCCCGAGGCGAAAAACGGGACTTGGAGTGACGGGATGATAGACGCCACCGTCCTCTGGGGGAACGAGGCACGTGTCACGGAGCGCCTGCACGAACTCCTGGCCTGGGGTGCCACGGAAATTCTCGTCACCCCCGTGCCGGCCGGTGCAAACCGGAGCGCCTCGCTTGACCGCACTCTGCACCTGCTGGGCCAGGCAGCGCGCGCCGTTACCGGAGGCTAACCGGCAGAGATGGGGGTGAGGGGTTGCAATCGACCGGATTTCATCACTTACAGTGAAGACAACGTGTCACGTCGTATGGTTCTCATGTGCAAAGGCAAACTCTGGCCTGACTCCCATCTCCCGAAGTCGCTGAAACTACGAGCAGGGATGAGCTTGGTGTAGTTGTGGCAGAAGTTATCGAAGCTTTATAAAAGGAAGGAAGCATGCCGAAGGTCATCGTCAACAACTACGAGATGCATTACGAACTGGATGACTTCACCGATCCCTGGACATCGGCGGAGACGATTGTGATCCAGCATGGATTGGGTCGCAGCTCGCGCTTCTGGTATCACTGGGTGCCACTCTTGGCCCGCCACTACCGCGTGATTCGTCGCGACATGCGCGGCCACGGACAGTCGGCAGATCCAGGACCCCACCATGCATGGTCAGTCGATGAGCTGCTCACTGACATAAAAGGGTTCCTGGATGCGCTCAACCTCGACCGCGTGCATTTTGTCGGCGAATCGATCGGGGGATTGCAAGGGATTGCCTGCGCCGTTCGCTGGCCAGAGCGCTTCAAGAGTCTCACGTTGTGTGCCGGGGCGGTGAAGATTCCGCCATCCGTCCAGCGCCACTTTGCCGTGGGCTATGCCGACTGGCATACCGCGCTCGGCGCACTCGGGGCCGGAGGGTGGGCAAAAGCCTCAATGGAAGGTGGTGGGGTCGCTGGGGGAGAGCTCGGTCCTGTGCGACAGGACTGGATCATCAAGGAATGGGGCAGAACCCCAACTCACGTCATGCAAGGCTTCTCCCGTATGGTGCCTGGCGCGGATGTGACCGCCCTGCTGCCCCAAATACGTGTCCCGACGCTCCTCCTTGCGCCAGCCCGGAGCAGCTTCACTCCCTTGCACGAGCAAGTGAAGGTGCGCGACGCAATTCCGGGCGCCCGTATCGCGGTGATCGAAGGGCGCGGGCATGAGATTTACGTCGATGAACCTGAGGCGTGTACCGAGGCGTTGTTGAAATTTTTGCGCTCGCTGGAGTAAGGTGTGAGCGTTTTTCCGCAGCGGATGGGAGAGAAGGATGTTCGCACTGGCCGTGAAGTCGGCGCTCAGGAGGACCGCAATGCGTACAACACGTGAGCTGGAAAGTGACGTCTTTCGTGGTGTGAATGCGATTGTCGAGCCGCTCATCCGTGCCGGCTTTGGTCCCCCCAGGTTCTGGCCGACGGGCCTCATCGTGGTGGAGACGCACGGGCGCAGAAGCGGTCGTACGCTCACTGTTCCCCTGCTCGCCACGAAGCTCGGCGATCTGGTCCTGGTGAGTACCGTGCGGAGTCGACGATCCCAGTGGGTGAAGAATCTGGCTGCCCACCCTCAGGTCCGCTACTGGAGCGGTGGTCGGATACGCAGAGCAACCGCAGTGGTATTTACCCCAGATGGCGGAGCACGTGAGGGGCAACTCCTACCCACCTGCGGGACAGCGCGTGGCGTGTAGCCTGGCTCGCCTGAGCCAGCAATCAGGGTTCGCATTTGCCCTGTTCTACCCGCGTGCGCTGGATACCGTCACGCAGTCAACGCCCGCCGATAACCATTCGTGATCATCTTCGGCGGAGATTCCGCTTTTCTCATGAGGAATACAGAATGAAAGGTGCAAGCAAAAACAAAAGACATCGAACCGTGTGCGGTCTCGTTGCTGTCTTGAGTGTGGTGCTGGGTTGTGGTTCGGTAGTGTACGCGACAGAATCCCCGTCGTCACAAGTAGAGACACCCAAGCAGGCTACTCTCATCGTGCTTACCAAAATCGCTGCGGCCGGTGCCTCAGGACACTTCGATGACGCTGAACAACTCTTCCGGCAAGGGAAAGGGGCAGGCCTGAGTGAACTGCAGATGTATGAAACGGTGTTGAATCTGCTTCCGTACATCGGGTACCCTCGCACCCTCAGTACCATGATCGGCTTCCAGAAAGTCTATCCGGACTACATTCGTGAACGCTCCGGCGGGAAGGACCCTCAGTCGACTGAGCCATGGCAAGACTATGCGGGGAAGGTGTGGGGAGAGCGGGGAGCACAGATTCAACAGCAGCTTGGGGTTGGCGGCGCAGGCGCAGAAGAATTCACCAAACAGTTGACCCTCCTGAGCCCGGAGCTCACCGAATGGGTGCGCTATGATGACTTTGGCCGGGTCTTTGGCCGAGCCGGGCTCTCGCTCATCGAGCGAGAAGCGATCGTCATGGGCGTGCTGATCGCGCAAGGTGCGCCCCAGATCGCCGCGCACCACCGGGCGCTGCTGCGCGTAGGGGGGAGCGAAGCCTTAATCGACGCGCTGGTAGAGGCAGTGGCAGGCAGTGTCGACGAAAAGGCCGTGGCCGCGGCTCGTCGATATATCGCCGAAGTACGAAAGCACTAATCGCGCCTTCCCTCTGACGGTGGCCGCCCTTTTTCCTTTGTGACAGAGAGGGAAAGGATCGCACACCACTGAGATCCAGCGCATAGAAGAAGCCTTAGCACGCGATTCCCAATAATGCTCTTCAACCTTTGCCGGGAACCGCGTTACTAGTCTCACTGGCAGTGCGGCGGAGTTGCGCGTGCCGGTGAGCGTGTCGAATCCGGCGCAATCGCAGTTCATTGCCCGCGAGACGGCGGATGCGGTGGAAGAAACCAAGGCACTCACCATCGCGCGGCCGCGGCAGCTCATGAGTATGCCAAAAGGAGACTCACTGTTAGCGTGTCGGGACCGGGCGATCTGGCGTTTTATCTCCATACCGGGGCGCGGATCACGACGGGCTGTCGCCTCAAGGTGTCGGACTTTCATCAGGATGATGACGGGGCAACGATCCGGTTGACGCATAAGGGCAATCACAAGCAGACGGTGGGGGTGAATTTTCGGGTGGCGGAGGCGATCGGGGCGTATGTGAAGCAGGCGGAGATTACGAGCGGGGCGTTGTTTCGGCCGCGGCTCAATCCGCGTAGTCAGAAGCTGGGTGAGAGCTACATGCATCCGGCGACGATGCGCAGGGTGTTAGTGGGATACTTGGAGAAGTTGCCAGGGGCGGTGAGGGAGGAGTGTTAGCGGATGGGACAGTGAAGAAACGGTGCATTTACTCGGCGCATTCGCTCAGGGCGACGCTGCTCCTCAGTGCGGGGGTGGATATCCGCAAGGTGCAGGAACTGTTGAGGCATCGGCATTTGCCCACCATGCAGATTTATGATGAGCAGCGGTTTGGCAAGTGGAAAGTGCCTCTCATGGGGTGCCCATTTAGGAATCATCTAGTCGGGATGCCACCGTGCCTCTCCCGCGTGCTGCGGGACGCCAGGTCAGGATGTCCCGGGTGCTGTGACGTGTCCTTCATCTCCCGCTGTTACTTTCCTTACAGTTCTTCGCCTCACCCGCTCAGAATCGGTACGTCACCCAAGTGGTGACATAGTCGACGTCTCGACCCGGGCCGGACTCTTTGAGGAAAGCACCGGCAAAGAAGTGCGTGTAGATGACCGTCAATGCTATATGGCGATTGACCTGCCACTCCGCCTGCGCCGTCGCTTGACTCCCGATATAGCGAGCGCGGTTCGTTCGCCCTGAGCGAATCAGATTGATGGCAGGTCCATAAATCCCATCGTGTAAGCTCTCCCGCCAAAAGAAAATCCAGTCGGTGGTCACGGTCACGTTCTGTGTTAGATGGACATCGAGCGCGGGATGTAAGTCGATAAAGTTGGCCGGACCGATCAAGGCGATCTCGCCGAAATAGGCCCCTTTGGGAAAGAGGGCGTTGAAGGTCTGCAGGGTGCGGGCTCGCGGGTTGTGGTCCCCACTGGCGATGTCCGCTTTCAGCCCAATACGGGGATGAAAGTGGAGTTTTGACAGTGTATAGCCGGTATCTGAGGCCGCTGTCCAGGCCTGGATCGGTCCGTTTCCGAAGTCGCCCCGTTGGTATACAAACTCAAAATTATAGTCCCAAGGCTGCGGCCGTCCCCAGAGCCGTGTACCGATAGAGTGGCGTAACTCGTGCCCGCTGCCTTGATCAAACCGCGCCTGCTTGCGATCAAGACCGAGATAGTACAGATCTATATTCCCGTACGGGAGGAGCGTGAAAGGACGCATGGCATACACCCCCCAGAAGAGGCGTGTATGGTCAGTGGCATCATTGAACACCCCCGGATTCGTTTCGACTGGCAAGGTCACAAACGCATCTACCCGCCATGGGGCCGTCCACAGAATCAGCCGGCCACCGTCAAAGCTCTGCCGGACATTGGGGCCTTCACGTATAGAGACCAGACGTTGGGAGCCAAAGAGTAACTCTTGCCGACCTGTGCGCAGCACGAGCGAGGCGGTCTGGCCAACATTCACGGCAAAGTCGGCGAAGGCCTGATGGAGGTCCAGTTTGTCTTCATCGGTTGGGCGTGGGCCGCCTATGCGTCCGTTCTCAAGTCCACTTTTAAGCTGGATAAAGAAGCGCACCCGCTCACCGAGGTGCAGATCCGCATGCACCATGAAGCGCTGGAGTGCGTAGCCATTGCCGTCTTGCGGTCCTCCGCCCCAGTTTGTGTTGTGAAAATATTCATAGCGCTCACGCGCTTCCCCGCCGAGCGATAGATACCACGTCGCTACGTCATTGAGCGCGACGAATTTCAGGGGATCCCACAGATCACCACGCAGATCAGGATCACGGAGGTAGCTGTAATCCTCTTCGAAACGCAGCAGTTGATAGGACGGCGGTGATGGGAGACGCGTCATCTGCGCGTGCGTCAGAGGGATCGAGGCAAGCAACGCGACAACGACCAACACCCATAGTAACCACCACTTTCTTCCCCACGGCGTGGCTACGAAGCGAGACGCTCTCTACAGCGGCCCACCCACGGTCCGACATGGTATCCTCAGCATCTCACACCTCAGCACGCCCCGATGTGGCTTTGCCTGCCTCCTCTCCGCCCTACCTTCTCACTCTGGAACCGAGCCAATAAAGAGTAAGCCGCCGATCATGGCGAGATTCTTCATAAATTGGACCAGTTGGGGTTGTCGCGTCGCGGTGTGGTCCAGCCAAAACGGATGAGCAATCAGTGTGGCTGGCGCGAGGAAGACGATGAGGGCGAGCGCAGCAACGCGTTGCCGGAAACCACACAGAAGAGCCAAACCGGCAACGAATTGCAGCATCCGCCCCAACCATATGAGCAGGGGGACAATTGGAGCAGGAACCCCACGCTCCATCATTTCCTGTGCAGGCTTGGATTGATCGATCACCCCCACCGCATTCAGCAGAAAGATCAAGGCGAGCAAGAACCGCGCAAGCAAGATTCCGTAGGTCGGCAGAGTGTGAGGCATCGTGTCTCGTCCTTGCATCGAGCAGTATTGCTCCGCGATTCACACCAAGGTTTGGTCCTCTTTAGAACGCAAAACAGTCGCAGCCTAGTTCCCAGAGCCCGGACACCGCTCGCCGCCACTGCTGCGTTTTCGCTCGCACGCCGGCGTGGACCGCGCTCAGGTTGAAAGACGCGTGTGCATGGACATGGCCTCCAGACGCTGCATGTGCGGCCGGTCGCGCGTAGCCACCGTACGCAGCCACCGGTGACCAGTCCGGACTCACTGGTAACGCGGCTGGCGCCAGCTTCGAGAACTCTGCGCCGGCGTACACGACTTTCCCGCCCACCATGGTCAACACCGATTCAATCCGCTTGATCTCATCTTCTGGGATGGAAAAATAATCGGCAGATAACACGGCAAGATCGGCGAGTTGCCCTGGTACTATCGCTCCCTTCGTGTCTTCCTCCCCCGAGAACCAGCTACTGCCGACGGTGTACAGCCGCAGCGCCTCCATCCGCTCCAGGCGATTCGTCTCTGGATACAGCGCTGCGCCCCCGATGGTTTTGCCAGTGACGAGCCAGTAGAGAGACACGAATGGGTTGTAGCTCGCCACTCGCGTCGCGTCTGTCCCGGCGCCCACCTGAACCCCTACCTCCAACATCCGTCGGATTGGTGGTGTGCGCTCCGCTTGTTGTTTCCCGTAGCGGTCGACGAAATACTCACCCTGAAACGCCATGCGATCCTGCACGGCGATGCCGCCGCCCAGCACCTTGATGCGTTCGATGTTGTGGTCGGAGATGGTTTCGCAGTGGTCGAAGAACCAATGGAGCCCCTTGAACGGAATGTCACGGTTGACCCGTTCATACACGTTCAAAGCGCGCGTGATGGTCTCGTCGTAAGTCGCATGCAGACGAAAAGGCCAGCGTTGCGCAACGAGGTGACGAATGACCGCCGCAAGTTCCTCTTCCATCACTGGCAGCATATCCGGGCGCGGTTGTAGGAAGTCCTCGAAGTCCGCCGCAGAGAAGACCAGCATCTCGCCCGCGCCGTTCATCCGATAATACTCGTCACCCGCGCCAGGTTTCGTCTGTTGGGTCCAGCGCTGGAAGTCCTGCAGTTCCTGCTTGGGTTTCTGGGTAAAGAGGTTGTAGGCGATACGGATAGTCATTTCACCCTGGCGGTGCAGGTTCTCGATGACCTGGTAATCCTCGGGATAGTTCTGAAACCCGCCGCCAGCGTCGATCGCGCTGGTCACGCCTAGACGGTTCAACTCGCGCATGAAGTGGCGGGTGGAGTTGTGTTGGTGCTCGGGCGGCAGTTTCGGCCCCTTGGCGAGGGTGGAATAGAGGATCATCGCGTTGGGCTTCGCAATCAACAGCCCGGTCGGATGGCCGGCCTTATCGCGCTGGACCTCGCCCCCCGGCGGGTCAGGCGTGTCTTTGGTGTAGCCGCAAGCCCGCACGGCCGCTTGATTGAGCAAGACGCGGTCATACAAATGGAGCACGAAGACCGGGGTGTCCGGCGCGACGGCGTTGATCTCGTCCAACGCGGGCATGCGGCGCTCGGCGAACTGGAACTCTGTCCAGCCGCCCACGACGCGCACCCATTGATTGGGTGGAGTGCGCTGGGCCTGCTCTTGCAGCATGCGGAGTGCATCAGCAAGTGAGGGAACCCCATCCCAGCGTAACTCCATGTTATAGTTCAGGCCGCCACGGATGATGTGCAGATGGGAATCATTTAGGCCAGGGATGACCGTCCTACCGCCGACATCAACCACCTGAGTCGCGTCTCCTTTATGGGCCATCACTTCAGCATCGGTCCCAACGGCAAGGAAGCGGCCGCCCTTGATCGCCACGGCTGAAGCGAACGAGCGGTAGTCATCTTGGGTGGCAAAGCGACCGTTCCTCACAATAACGTCGGCCTGTTCTTGTGTTGTGCTCGAAGGTTGTTGCTTGGTCGCCATACTTTTTGCTCCTCTCCTATTGTTGAAGAGAGACCCACCACCGCCCCGAGTTGGAGGAAGCGGTGGCGTGTCAGGTCATGGTCCATGCTCGGTCTCCTTGCCGCCCGTCTCACCAAGTGAGTCCCAAGCCGCCAACGCCCACAGCGCATCACTCGGAATCCCCAGGGGAAGGCGTCACACTCCTCCCCAGGGAGGAAGACCACGGCGAGCTCGCGGGTCGAGCCATTATGTAGACGCTCTCCACGCTACGGCTTTGGTTCCCAACTCGGCGTCTGCCCGTGCACCATCGTGTAGGCGTACTCAATGCCCATGCCGTAGGCGCCGCCATGTTCACGCACGATGCCCGTGACTGCGTCGTAGGTCGCCTTACGGCTCCAATCGCGTTGCCATTCTAGTAGTGTCTGTATCCAGGTCATGGGCACGGCCCCAGCCTGGATCATGCGCTGCATCGCCATGTCGTGCGCCATCTGCGTAATGTCCCCACAGCAGTCGGCCACGACATACACCTCGTACCCGGCCTCAATGGCCTGGATAGTGGGGAAAGTGACGCAGACTTCAGTCCACAGCCCGGTCATGACGATCTTCTTGCGCCCGGTCTGCTCAATCGCTTGGACATAGGCTTTGTCCTCCCAGGCATTCATCGATGTGCGCTCGTACAGCTTGTGCTCGGGAAAGACGGCTCGGAGCTGGGGCCAGATGTAACCGGAGAAGCTCTTAGTCTCCACCGTGGAGAGGACGACCGGGACGTTGAACACCTTGGCGGCCTTGGCGAAGCCGACCACATTATTAATGATCGTTTGCCGATCGAAGTTAGCCACACCAAAGAGCATCTGTGGCTGGTGGTCGATAAACGTCACGACACAGTTATCCGGGGTGAGTAAAGGATGAACCACTGGATTCGCCATATGTTGTACCTCCTTCTGGGTAAAAATCTTTACAGTCTCTAAGAGATCCGGATTATCTTGCTCACTCCGCCAGCCATCCCGCGGCATAGCATGGCAGCAATGCATGTGCTTCTCTCTTGCCCATCTCCCCTATTCCTTTCCGCTCGTGCCTCCCTCCCCTTGCCGGTAGAGCCACTCCGCTACCAGACGTGTGTAGCGCGGCATGATCACATACGTCATCAGACCTACAATGACGGCGGAGATGATGACATTGCTGACGACTGCCTGTCCGAGAACGGGCATGGCCTGGAACAGTGGGCGTAACATCCAGGGCACGACCAATGTCAGCGGGAAGATCGCAGATAGCGTGAGGAGGAACTGTTTGTACGGTGGCGGATGCCGCTGCGCCGGGGTGGGTGGGGTAAACCAAAACTCTAAGCCGGTCTTGATATCAACTTGGTCGCCGCGTTCAAGCAGCGGCTCAACCTCGGCCACGAGCTGCCGCCGAGTGTCCGATGCCAACCACTCCTGCAGATGTTCCAGCGTATCGAAGCGCAGCACGATCGTATAACACTTAGTTCCCTCTGTCGGCCGAATGATATTGATGCCCTGATGCCCCGGAAAGCGCTGCGCTGTTGGGGTGATTTCGCGGAGCCACGCCTCGTATCGATCGTGCGCGCCCTGTGCAATCTGGTGCTGGATCACGGCGGTCACCACGTCG
>Ga0070741_10008385_pt1 | contig 20780 bp, 22 predicted proteins | sample Coa_R1_4_FD_66440 | JGI IMG/M metagenome (GOLD analysis project Ga0070741, IMG submission 66440) | Surface soil microbial communities from Centralia Pennsylvania, which are recovering from an underground coalmine fire - Coalmine... | ecosystem: Environmental > Terrestrial > Soil > Unclassified ...
AGCACCACGCCGTAGGCCAGCGCCCAGCGGATGGACGGGAGGGTGACGCGCAAGAAGGTCTGGCGGCCCGACGCGCCCAGCGTCCACGCCGCCTGCTCCTGCTCGATGCCGATCTCCTCCAACACCGGTACCACCTCGCGCACGACGAGGGGCAGCGACACGAACACCGTGGCCAACACCATGCCGGGCAGGGCGAAGATGACCTGCACGCCGTGGTCCGCCAGCCAGCCCCCGAAGGGCGCGTTGCGGCCGTAGACCAGGATCAATGCCAAGCCCACCACGACCGGTGACACGGCGACGGGCAGGTCGATCACGGCGTTGAGCACGCGCTTGCCGGGGAACCGCCCGCGCGTCAACAGCAGGGCCGTGCCCACGCCGAACACGGTGTTGGCCACCACCGAGAAGGAGGCCACGATGGCAGTCACCTTGAAGGCGTGCACGGCGCCCGGTGACGACAGCGCCTGCCACACGGGCGCCACCCCGTGGTCGAACGTGCGCACCCCCACCAGCGCCACGGGCAGCAGCAACAGCATGAACAGGTAGGCGATGGCCACCCAACGCAGGGCGTGCTTACCCACGGCGCACCGCCCAGCGCTGCACGAGGTCGAGCACCACGAGCACGCCCAGGGCCACGAGCAGCAGCACGGTCGACACCGCCGCCGCACCCGTGAGGTTGTCGCTCTGGATCTGACCGAAGATGTGCACCGACGCGACCTGCGTCTTGAACGGCAGGTTGCCGGAGATGAGCACGGTGGCCCCGAACTCGCTGATGGCCCGGGCGAACGACAGCGACGCCCCGGCCAGGATGGCGGGCAGCAGGTTGGGCAGCACCACCCGCCGGAACACGGTGATGCGGCTGGCCCCCAGACAAGCGGCCGCCTCCTCCATCTCCGTGTCGAACTCCAACAGCACGGGCTGCACGGCCCGCACCACGAACGGCAGGGTGACGAACAGCAGCGCCGCCAACACGCCGGCAACCTTGTAGGCCAGGTCCACGTGCAGCGGGCTGCTGGGCCCGTACAGCGACAGCAGCACCAGCCCGGCCACGATGGTGGGCAGGGCGAACGGGAGGTCGACCAGCACCTCGATCACTCGCTTGCCCGGGAACTCGTCGCGCACCAGCACCCAGGCGATGAGGGTGCCGAACACCATGTTCACCACCGTCACCACTGCGCCCGCCATGAGCGTGAGGCGCAGGGCGGCGGCCGCCTCAGGCGTGCTGATGGCGTCCCAGAGCCCGCTCGCTCCCCTGGCGTTGGCCCGGCCCACGATGAGGGCCAGGGGCAGGAGGACGATGAGGCTGAGGTACAGCGTGGCCAGCCCCATGCCCAGCCCCGAAGTCGGCCGGCGGCGCCTGGTGGCCGGCCGCGCCGCGGTGGCCGTCACTTCTTGACCGTGGACACACCCAGTTGGCGCTCGACGTCGACCAGGACGCCGGTCTGGGGATCGAAGAAGCGCTTGTTCACCGTGGTCCAGCCGCCCAAGTCAGCGATGGTGAAGAGCTGGGCCGGCGTCTTGAACGTGCTGCTGCCTTTCACCCCCGCGGTGGTGGGCCGGTAGCCGGCGTCGGCGAAGATCCTCTGGGCCGTGGGCGTGAACAGGAAGTCGAGGAAGGCCTTGGCCTGCACGGGGTTCTTGGACTTCGACGTCACCGCCACCGGGTTCTCGATGAGGATGGTCTGGTCGGGGATGACGTAGTCGAATGACTGGCCGTGCTGCTGGGCGAAGATGGCCTCGTTCTCGTAGGCGAGGAGCACGTCGCCCTTGCCCCCGGCGAAGGTCTGGAGCGACTGGCGGGCGCTGTCGTCCTGCACGGGCACGTTCTTGAACAAGGCGTTGAGGTAGTCCACGCCGGCCTTGTCCTGCGCGCCCTTGGCGCTGACCGCGCCGTAGGCCGCCATCACGTTCCACCGGGCGCCGCCGGACGTGAACGGGTTGGCGGTGATGACCTGCACGCCTGGCTTGGTGAGGTCGCTCCACTGGGTGATGTGCTTGGGGTTGCCCTTGCGCACCACGAGCACCACCACCGAGTCGGTGACCATGCCCTTGTCCGGCCGGGCGTTCCAGTCGGCGGCCACCAAGTTGTCCTTCACCAGGCGGGTCATGTCCGGCTCCAGGGAGAAGGCCACCAGGTCGGCGGCCAAGCCGTTCTCCACCGCCCGGCTCTGGTCGCCCGAGGCGCCGTAGGACTCGGTGAACGTCACGTTCTTGCCCGGACCGGTGGCCTGGAAGGCCTTGATGAGCTTGCCGTACGCCTCCTGGGGCGTGGAGTACGCCACCAGCGAGAGCTGGGCCGCGGGCAGGGCCGTGCCATCGGTGGCCGCCGCCGTCTTGGACGACCCGCCGCCGCACGCGGCCAGGGTGATGGCGAGCAGGGCAGCGGACGCCGTGAGGACCAGCTTTCGCATCTCATCTTTCCTTATAAACTCGATAAAGCTTATTGAAAAAGTCAAGATACGGGTGGCCAGGGTCGGCCGTCAACTCTCATCGGCTCTCATCGGCCCAGAGGCGGCACCCCCGCGATGGCCGTGAGGTGCCCATTGGCCAACCGCCAGAGCAGGCCCGGCTCCGGCGAGTCGGTCACCCGCAGCCGGCGCTACTGGGTCGACCCCGCCCGCGGCCTGTGGGTCGAGTGGCACGAGACCATGCACGCCGAGCGACCCATGTTCGGCTTCACCTTCACCGACGACACGGCGGTGTTGTCAGGCGCCCCGTCCTGACTCCCCCAGCCCTGACTCACGGAGCGCGGCCCGCACCGGCCGGGTGAGGCCGGAGACCAACGCGCCCAGGCTGGGACGGGCGTGCTCGAACAGCACCAGGTCGGTGGTGAGCAGGGCGGCGGGCACCGGCGCGCCCATGCCCCGCAAGGGAACCAGCCGTTCGTCGGTCACTCGCACCCACTCGGGTACGGCCAGCCCTTCCGTGGCCGCCAGCACGGTGCCGGCCTCGGCCGCGTCGCACAGGCGGGAGGCCAGGTTCACGACCCGGCCCACGTAGTCGTCGCCCTCCAGGGAGAGCACGTCCCCCACGGCCAGGCCTGCTCGCAAGGCCAGGTGGCCTTGATGCTCATGGCGCTGGGCCACGGCGACCACGGCGGCCACCAGCGACTCGCTCTCCACACCCACGAGCATCACGCCGTCGCCCAGCCACTTGTCCACCCGCACCCCGAACAGGGGGGCCATGTTGCGCACGGCCAGGCGCAAGCGCTGGAGCTCGGCCACCGCCTCCTCGTCGCCGAAGTCATCGCTGAAGTCCGTGAACCCGCACAGGTCGATGAAGGCGAAGCTGCGCCCGACGCGGCCGGTGCCGGCGATGGTTGCCAGGCGAGCGTTGTCCACGTGCGTACCTCCGGAGGCGGTCTTCCTGATCCTTACCGGATGAGGCCGCCGGCCACCACGTATTGCAGGCGTCGTGTGACGACTTTCACCAGCCGGGCGTGGCCCGCACCAACTCGGCGTCGAAGACGGTGGGGAGCAGCGACCCGTCCGACCGGCGGCGCAGGCGCACGCCGTCGCGGTTGACCTCCCCGATCTCGAAGCCCCGGCTCCACTTCCCCAGGTAGCTGTTCCACACCTCGACCGGCATGCCGACGACTGCGGCGCCGACGACCTGTGTTTCCGGCATCATCCGCCTCCGATCTCTTGCGATCTCTCGCCGCCCTGTGCAGGAAACCATCCGAGCCCGACGGCTGGGCGACAACCGTGTGAACATCGCGAGAACGCTCCAGGGGTACGGCCGGCGACGATTGACCGCCGGCGGAAGTTCCCACAACTGCTTCCGACCGTTCACCCAACGGCAACCGGGGGGTCGGGTGGGGGGCGGACAATCGGCAGCGTGCGTGACACGTCCCTGATCGTCCCGCAGCGCCGCATCCCCCTGGACGGCGCTCGCAACTTCCGTGACGTCGGCGGCTACCTCACCCAGTCGGGCGAGATCGTCCGCTGGCGCCACGTCTTCCGCTCCGACAGCCTGGACCGGCTCACCGCGACCGACACGGCCGTGCTGCGCGAGCAGCTGGGCATCACCGTGGTGGTCGACCTGCGGGCGGCCGCCGCCGACCACCGCCCCCGCACGTGGCGACGGGTCCGGGTACCGCTGCCCGACCTCCCCACCACCCGTGAGGCCGGGCCCCGCATCGTCGAGATCCTCGAGATCATCGCCGACGCCGACGGTCCCGTGGTGTTCCAGTGCCACAACGGCCGGGGCCGCACCGGCCTGGTCGCGGCCGTGCTGCTCGGCGCCCTGGGCGTGGTCGACGACGACATCGCTCGGGACTACGCGCTGGCCACGGGCGACGCCCACCCGTCCGAGACCGCCCGCATGCGTCCCGAGACCATGCGCGCCGTGCTGGGCGCCGTGCGCCGGGATCACGGCTCGATGGTCGGCTACGTGCTCGACGCCGGCGGGGACATCACGCTGGTCGAGTCCCTGAGGGACGCACTGCTGCGCTGACTCCCGGACTGCGCTGACCCCCGGACGCGAAGAAGGGCGGGCCATTGCCCGCCCTTCCCCCCAAACTGCGGTGTCGCTCAGACGGGGCGAACAGAGCTCGCCTGGGCACCCTTGGGGCCCGTCGTCCGCTGGAACTCCACGCGCTGGCCCTCGCTCAGCTCGCGGTAACCCTGCATTTCGATCGCGCTGTGATGCACGAACAGGTCCTCGCCACCTTCGTCCGGGGTGATGAACCCGAAGCCCTTGGTGGCGTTGAACCACTTGACCGTACCGACTGCCATGTCTTCTTTTCCTCTGCTTCCACGCACGATCGAAAACTTGCGGGCAACCAGGAAAGGAGACCGGCAACGGAACCCCGGCGGCGTGGATCACGGGGGACTGGGCGCAACCGTACCACCCAGACGTGCAGGTTCCACTAGGGGTGTTCCGGAAAAGGTGGACGAAACGGTGGACAGACCCGTGCCCCCGCCGGAGCGGGGGCACCGTCTCTCCCTTCCCCGAGCCCGTTACTTCACGGAGCCCTTCACGGTGATCGCCACCGTGTTCGTCCCGCCGGCCACGGTGACGGTGGCGTTGGCATTGGCCCGCACCGTGGGGTGGAACACCAGGGTGAGCTGGCAGCTGGCCTGAGGGGCCAGCAGGGCCGGGCAGGCGCTGTTCAACGCGTACTGGTCGGCGTTGGCCCCGCCGAGCGTGACCGTCACCGAGGTGGCGGTGTTGCCCGTCGAGGTCACGGTGATGACCTGGCTGGCCGTCGTCCCGTTCACCACCTTGTTGAACTGGAGGGTGCTGGGCGAGACCGACACCGTGCGGGTGGCGACCGCCGCCGTCCCGCTCAGGGCCACGACGTGGTTGCCGGTGGCGCTGGAGTCGAGGATGGTCAGCGTGGCCGACCGGGCCCCGACGGCCAAGGGCGCCAGGGTGACGCCCACGGTGCAGCTGGCCCCGGGCGCCATCGGTGTGGCCGCGGCGCATGTCCCGCCGCCCACCACGAACTCGGCGGCGTTGGGGCCGGCCACCGTGGCCGAGGTGAAGGTCACCGGGTCCGGGCTCGCGTTGGTCAGGGTCACGAACTTCGTGGCCGAGGACTGGCCGACGACGGCGGTGCCCATGGGCAGGCTGGTTGCCGACGACGTGGTCCCGAAGATCACCGTGTAGGCGACGGACGACACCGGCCCGGTGTTGCCCACGCCGTCCACGGCCACGGCGCTGATGTGCGTCACGCCACCGGGAATGGCGATCGACGAGCCCTTGACGTACTGCGTGCCGTTGAAGGGCGAGGGCACGGAGCCGTCGGTCGTGTAGAAGATCGTGGCCGCGGGATCACCGTCGTTCAGGGTCGTGGACTGCACGCCCTGGTAGGTGCCCGAGGCCAGCGACGGCGTGGGCGAAGGCGGCGCCACCGTGTCCTTGGGCAGGGTGAAGGTGCCACCCACCAAGGTGCCGAGGAGGGCCGAGGCCTTGAGCGTGCCATCGGCCAGCGTGCCGACCTGAGCCGGGGTGAACGTCGCCTTCCACGTCTGGGCCGAGAGTGGGCCGCTGAGCACGGCCGGTGCCGTCACCGCCGGCGTGGCGGCCGAGGCGTCGTCCAGGCTGACGGTCAGCGCCGGGGCGTTCACGGCCGTGCCCGACAGGACCAGGGCGGTGGACGCGTTGCCCACGTTGACGGACGCCCGGTCGGCGGCGGTGATGACTGCCTGGGCGATGGTGTAGGTGAAGGACGTGACCGGGCTGGCGTTGCCGGCGGGGTCGATGGCCAGCGCCTGCACCGTCATCGTGCCCGACGGCACCGGGATGCCGGCGGCCGGGAACAGGGGCGACGTGGCGTCGGGGACCGTCACCCCATCGGCGGTGTAGTGGATGGTGGCGGTGGCATCGGCGTCGGCCAGGCGCACGGTCTGGGCCCCGAGGAAGATGCCGGGCGCCGGGGTCGCCGTCGTCGCCGGCGGCGGGGTGGTGTCCTTCGTCAGCGTCAGCGTCCCGCCGGGTAGTGACGTGAGCGCCCCGGGTGGCGTGTAGGCGCCGGTGACGGTGAGGGGCCCGTCGGTCAGGGTGGCGATGGCGGCGGGCGTGAACGTCGCCGTCCACGTGGCTGCGAACGGGTTGCCGACGATGATGGGGCTCACGACGACCGGCGCCGTGGCCGGGTTGGCGTCGTCCAGCGTGACCGTGGGAGCACCGGCGCTGGCGGCCGTGCCCGAGACCACGAGTGGCGTGGCCGCGTTGGCCGCGTTGAGGGTGGTGCGGTCCACGCTCGTGACGCTGAAGTTGGACAGTGGCGCCGTGAACGAGCACTGGGGCATGGGGCCGGGGAAGAAGCCCACGTCGTAGACCGTGCCCTCGTTGCCCAGGGCCGGGTTGACGCCGAGCCAGTCGGCCCGCACGCTGCTGGTCGCCACCAGCCCGATGTCGTGGGCATCGAGCGTGGTCCACCGGGCGGTGAAGGCGGTGCCCGTGGGCGTGTCGTAGGTCAAGGTGCCCATGGGGGCGGCGGGACCGCCGGCCCGGATGTCACGACGGCCGTTGGCGTCGAAGATGGCGCCGTTGACGATGCGCACGTCGAGCGTGCCCAACGGGAGCTGGTTGCCGAGGGCATCGGCGCCAGTGCCGTGGATCTCGACGACGTTGCCGGTGACGACGGGCTTGGTCGCGGTCACGTTCTGGACCGTCGTGGACTCGCCCACACCGCCCGGGTTGACGACCTGGATCACGTCCTGGGGTTGGATCAGCGGCGTCGAGCCGATGAAGCACACGCCGCCGGGATGGTTGACGTTGTAGGCGCCGGCTGCGTCCGTGGTGACGTTGGCCGAACCCACGACCACGCCGGCCCGGACGACATTGACGGTGATGGCGGTGTTGGGGTCGCTCACGCCGGTGATGGCGTCCTGCATGGGGAGGGCGAAGACCTGGTGGCCGACGCCGGGCGCAGGCGGCACGGGCACCCCGCCAGGCCGGGCCGCCATGGCCATGCCGATGCCCGAGGTGAGCATCGCCGCAGTGGCGGCCGCCAGGGCCGTCCTTCCTGCCTTGGTCGTTTGTCTCGCGCGGGTCGTGCTCATTCGGGTGCTCCTCGTGGTGGGAGGTTTTGCGGCCAGGCTGGGGGGCGGTCCTCTTGAAAACCTGCGGGGGTGGTCCTACGACCGGGCGCTCCGGCTGCTATCAGTGGGGGATGACACGCCCCACGGCGCTCGTGTGCGAGGACGACGCCACCACACGTGGCACCCTCGCCGTCCTGCTCGCCAACGCCGGCTACGACGTGGTGGCGGAGACCGCGCTCGCCAGCGAGGCCGTGCAGCTAGCTGGCGCCCACAAGCCCAGCGTGGTCATCCTCGACCTTCGCCTCCTCGGCATGTCCGGCCGGGAGCTGCTGCCCCACCTGCTGGAGGCGGCTCCCCGCACCTCGGTCATCGTCTACACGTCGGACGACCAAGCCCGGCAGTCGGGCGAGCTCGCCCGAGCCGTGGCCGTCGTCGACAAGGCGCATCCCGAGAGCCTCACCGCCGTGCTCGACCGCTTGGCCGGGCACGCCCGACCGACATCCAGCTGGAACACGGGGTCGGTGGCCGACATCCTCACCCGCCTCCTCGAGGAGACGTGATCTCCGCGACCGGGTACGGTCGCCAGACCTGATCGCTCGAGGCCTCATTGCCATGGTCCAACACGTCGCCGACTGGATCCTCGCTCTCCACGGGTGGCCTGCCCTGGCGGTGATCTTCGTGCTCCCGGCGCTGGAGTCGTCCGCCTTCCTCGGCTTCGTGTTCCCCGGCGAGGTGGCTGTGCTGCTGGGCGGCGTGTTGGCCTTCAACCACCGGGTGCCGCTGGGGGCGGCCATGGCCGCCGCCATCCTGGGCGCGGCAGTGGGCGACACCATCGGCTACGCGGTGGGCAAGCGCTTCGGGCGCCGCCTGCTGTACGGCACCGTGGGCCGGCTGGTGCGACCCGACCACCTGCGCCGGGCCGAGCGCTACCTCGCCACCAAAGGCGGGCGGGCGGTCTTCTTCGGCCGCTTCACGGCTGCCCTGCGCGTGCTCGTGCCCGGGCTGGCCGGCATGGCGGGCATGGAGTACCGGACCTTTGCCCTGTTCAACGTGGCCGGGGCGACGGTGTGGGGCACCGGGTTCACGCTGCTGGGGTACGCGGCCGGGGACAGCTGGCGCCACGTCGAGCACGAGGTGCGGCGGGCCGGCCTGCTGATGGGCGTGCTGGCCGCCCTGTTGCTGGCCATCGCCTTCGCCGCCCGCTGGGTCGCCCGCCACCGCGACCGGGTGGAGGCGTGGGCCCGGTCCCAGCTGGAGCGCCCGTCCTTCGTGTTCGTTCGCCGCCGGTACGAACGCCAGCTGGGCTTCCTCGCCCGCCGGGTGCGGCCCCAGGGCGTGTTCGGCCTGGCCCTCACCGTCGAGCTGGCCACGCTGGTCGCACTGGCGTGGGGCATGGCCGTCGTGGTCCAGGACGTCCTCGCCGACGCCGAGCACCGGCGGCTGGACCGGCCCGTGCTCGACCTGGTCGTCCGCCACCGGACCGGCTGGCTCGATACAGCCGACAAGATCGTCACGGCCGCCGGCTCCAAGACCATTCTCATCCCCCTGGTGCTGATCGTCAGCGCCGTGTACGTGGTGCGCCGCCGGGACCGGGGCCGGTGGGAGGCCCCGGTGCTGCTCGCCTCAGCCCTGGCCGGCGCCTGGTTGGCGTCCGAGTCCCTGAAGGCCCTGGTCCACAAGCCCCGCCCGCCGGCCGTGTTCCACCTCACCCACGTCAGCGGGTACGGCTTCCCGTCCGGGCACGCCACCCAGGCGGCGGCCGTCTACGGGATCCTGGGGATCGTGCTGGCCCGGTCGCTCGGCCGTTGGCCCCAGCGGGTGATGGCGGTGGCGGCCACGTTCGTCGTCACCCTCCTCGTCGGGCTCAGCCGCGTCTACCTGGGCGTGCACTGGCTGACCGACGTGCTGGGCGGGTGGGCCCTGGGGTGGGCCTGGGCCCTGGTGCTGCTGGCCGCCGGGCAGGTGATCCTGCGGCGGCCCGACCTGGCCTCCGAGCCGGAGCCAGAGGAGGCCGGCCCTCGCACCGCTAGACGAGGCTCTCGGCCTCCACGGCGGCCTGCTCCTGCAGGTGGGCGTCGAGCTTCCGCTTGATGCGCTGCAGGGCGTTGTCGATCGACTTCACGTGGCGGCCCAGGTGCTCACCGATCTCCTGGTACGACTTGCCCTCGACGTAGAGGCGCAGGACGTCGACCTCGAGGCCGGACAGCATGTCGGCCATGGAGCGGCGCATGGAGTCCATGCGCTCGTTTGAGATAACCGTTTCGGCCGGATCGGCGACATAGTGGTCATCGAGCAGGTCCTCGACCGAACGTTCGCTGGGATCGTCGCCGCCCCGAACACCCGAAATGGACACGTACTGGTTGAGGGGCTGATGCTTCTGCCGGGTGGCGGTCTTGATGGCCGTGATGACCTGGCGGGTGATGCACAGTTCGGCAAATGCCCGGAAGCTGGCCTGGCGCTCGGGCCGGAAATCTCGGGCCGCCTTGAACAGGCCGATCATGCCCTCCTGCTCGATGTCGTCCGAGTCGGCGCCGACCAGGAAGTAGCCACGGGCCTTGGCCCGGGCGAAGCGCCGGTAGCGCTCCAGGAGGACCCCGAGGGCATCGCGGTCACCGGCGTGGAAGCGTGCCACGAGGTCGGGGTCAGACAACTCGACGAGCGGAGTCATTTGGTCCAGTACCGCCATCTGTGCTCCTACGTGTGGTGTGACGGACGGTGCCGATTGGTGGGTCGGCTCGAGTGCCGTGGGACTGACTAGTCAGTTGTAACCAGCCGGTAACCAGAGTGTCAATGGTCACCTGGGCCGCGGGCCAACTTTTTTCAGCGCCAAAGCAGGAATTGGGACGAACCACCTCGACGGCCTGGGGAATCCTGGGTATTACTGGGCGGCGGGGGTGGCGGCGAGGCGGCGGCGGGCCACCTCGAAGCAGGCCAGCGCACCGGCGGCCGAGACGTTCAGGGAGGCGATCGACCCCTGCTGGGGGATGGCCACCACGACGTCACAGCGGGCTCGCACCAGGCGGGAGAGCCCCGTTCCCTCGGCCCCGAGCACCAGGCAGACGGGTTCGGAGGCCAGGTCCAGGTCGAACAGCGAGCGGTCGGCGTCGGCGTCCAGGCCGACGGTCCAGATACCGTCGCGGCTGAGTTGGGCCAAGGCCGCGGGGAGCCCGGGCACGACGGCCATGGGCAGGTACTCGATGGCTCCGGCCGCGGCCTTGGCCACCGTGGGGGTGACGTGGGCCGACCGGTGCCGGGGCAGCACGATGCCGGTCACGCCCGCCGTCTCCGCCGTGCGCAGGATGGCGCCCAGGTTGTGCGGGTCGGTGACGCCGTCCACGGCCAGGAGGAAGGGGCTGGCGCCGTTCGCCCCCCGGCGGCGGGTGAGGCGCTCGATGTCGACCTCGGCCAAGGGCTCGGCGTGGGCCAGGACGCCCTGGGGGGCCTCGGTGCGGGCCTCGGCGTCCAGCCGGGCCCGGGGGACCTGGCGGATGGGCACGCGATGCTCGGCGGCCAGGCCGAGGATCTCGGCCATCAGGTCGGACTCCTCCACGCCGTCGGCCACCCACAGGTCCCGCACCCGCCGGCGCTGGGCAGCCAGCAGCTCGCGCACGGCCCGGCGCCCCTCGACCTGATCCCCACCCAGGGCCCGCCGGGCCGCTCCGGCGCCGCTGTTGGTCCGCCCCGCACCGCTGCCCGCCGCCGCCCCGGCCCGGCCGCCGGTGCGGCCGCGGCCCGTGCCGCCGGCACCGGACCGCCGTGCCGCACCCGTCCTGTCGCCGGCGCCAGTCGCCCGGCCACCTGCATCTGCCCCAGACCGCGGCCCGCCCGCCCGGCCCGCCGGCGCTGCCCACTCGCCCGCCGCGCCACGGCCCGTACCCGACCGCCCGGTCGCGCCCGCGCCACGGCCGCCGGCACCGGCTGCTCGGCCTCCCGCGCCGGCGGCACCGCCCCGCCCGCCAGCGCCCGATCGGCCGGTCGCGCCCCCGGGCGCGCCGCGCCCGGCGCGGCCCGGGTCACCGGTTCCGTCGCCGCGAGCGGCTCGCTGGGCGTCCTTGCGGCGAGCCACGTCGTCTCGCCGGACCTGGCCCCGGTTCCCCCGGCGGGGCTTGGGCCTCACGGTGCCACCAGCAGGGCCACGGCGAAGCAGGCCACGCCCTCGCCCCGGCCCAACGCGCCCAGGCCCTCGGCCCGCTTGCCCTTCACCGTCACCGGCGCCCCGACTGCCTCGGACAACGTACGCTCCATCTCCGCCCGCCGAGGGGCCAGCTTGGGTGCTTCGAGCACCACCGTGCAGTCCACGTTGGCCGCCTGCCACCCGGCGTCGCGCACCAGCCCGGCGACCTGGTGCACCAGGGCCACGCTGTCGGCCCCGGCCCACGCCGGGTCGGTGTCGGGAAAGTGGGTGCCGATGTCGCCCAGCCCCGCCGCGCCCAGCAGGGCGTCGGCCACGGCGTGGGCCACGGCGTCGGCGTCGCTGTGGCCGGCCAGGCCGCGCTCGCCTTCGAACACCACGCCGCCGAGCACGAGGGCCCGGCCCGGGTCGTCACTGAACGGATGCACGTCGAATCCCGAGCCCACCCTCATGACCCGATGAGAGCCTCGGCCACCGTCAGGTCGCCGGGATTGGTGACCTTGAGGTTGTGGGGATCGCCGGCCACCACCAGCACCTTGCCGCCGGCCGCCTCGACCAGGGCGGCGTCGTCGGTGGCGTCCCGCCCGCTGCGGTGGGCGGCCCGGAGGACGTCGGCCTTGAACGCCTGGGGCGTCTGCACGGCGACCAGGTGCCGCCGATCGAGCGTCTCGACGATGGCGCCGTCGGCCACGCGCTTGACCGTGTCGCTCACACTGACCGCGCACACCGCGGCGTCGGCGCCGTCCCGCACGGCCTCGATGGCGGCCCAGAACAACGTGGCCTGGGCGAGGGGGCGGGCGGCGTCGTGGACGACCACGATGTCGGCGTCGTCGGGCACGGCGGCCAGCCCGGCCCGCACCGAGTCGGAGCGAGTGGCCCCGCCGGCGACCACGGCGTCGACGGCATCCTCGGGGTCCCCGGCCCGGTCGGGAGGGACCACGAGCACGATGCCGTCGCAGGCCTGGCGAGCGGCCACGACCGACCAGTCGAGCACCCGCTTGCCCGCCAGCCGGGCGTACTGCTTGGGGCGGCCAAACCGCGAGCCAGCACCAGCGGCGACGACGATGGCCCAGGCGGTCACCTGGGGGAGGCTACCGGCCCCTCAGGATGGCGAGGCCAGCGTGGCGAACAGCATGGGGCCCACGGAGGTCTGCACGCTGCTGTTCACGCGCACCTCGACCTCCTTGCCCACGTACGAGGCGGCGTCGCTGACGACCACCATCGTCCCGTCGTCCAGGAAGCCCACGCCCTGGCCCGGCTCCTTGCCGTCCCGGGCGATGCCGATCTGCAGCACGTCCCCGGACACGTGGGCCGGGCGCAGGCCGTCGGACAGGCGTTGGGGCGACAGGCACCGGATGCCCTGGAGTTCGGCCACCCGCTGCAGGGGCTCGTCCAGGGTGATGAGGCCCACCCGCAGGCGCTTGGCCAGGGCGACGAGCTTGGCGTCGACCTCGACGTGTTCGGGCACCTCGTCATCGAGCACGTGCACCTCGACCCCGGTCATCTGGCGCAGGGCGTCGAGCAATTCGAGGGCCCGGCGGCCGCGGCGGCGGCGGGTGGGGTCCTGGGCGTCGGCGATGCCCTGCAACTCGTCGAGCACGAACGGGGGGACGAGCAGGGCGCCCTGGAGGAACCCTGAACGGGCCAGCGGGATGAGCCGACCGTCGAGCAGCGCGCTGGTGTCGACCAGAAGGGCGTCGCTCTCGGTGTGGGCGCTGTAGGGCGTGGCCCGCACGAGAGGCCGTGTGGACAGGCCGGCCATGGCCAGCAGGCCCTCGCTCTTGCGAGCGCCCCACTGGTAGCCGTGGTAAGCACCGGCCCAGACGGTGAGGGCCATGATGGGGCCGCCGACGCGGCCGGGGAGGATGAGCACGGCGGGCACGCCGATGACGGCGAAGAGACCGCCGGCCACGGTGCCACCCAGGGCGCCGGCCAGCAGGCGATGGGGGGGTTGGTCGTCGATCTTGCGCTCGACGGTGCCCATGGCCTGGCGCAGGAGGCGGCCGAACACGCCGCCGACGACGTAGCCCACGCAGGCCCCGAGGGTCGCGCCGATGATGGCGCCGTGGCTGGTCGCCTCCGGGCCCCCGCCGGCGCCCTTGCCCAGGGCGAAGCCGGCGGCGGTGGCCAGGATGACGATGATGAGGCGGACGATCTCGACGAACATGCTGAACTCCGCCTGAAGCATCGGCGTTGTTCGGGAGTCCCTGTAACAGGCGCTCCCAAATATACGAGAATGTCCGGTTTCGCGCCCTTTACGGAAGGGCGTCGTTCAGCTTCTTCTCGGCCTCTTCTTCGCTCACGCCGATGGCGAAGGTGAGTTCGGAGACGAGGATCTGGCGGGCCCGGGTGAGCATGCGCTTCTCGCCCGCGGACAGGCCCTTGTCCTTGTCCCGGATCGAGAGGTTCCGCACCACCTCGGCGACCTGGTAGATGTCGCCGGACTTCAGCTTCTCCACGTGGTTCTTGTACCGGCGGGACCAGTTGGTGGGCATCCGCGCCTCCTTCTTGCGAAGGACGGCGAAGACTTCTTCCACCTCCTCGTCGTTGATGACCTCCCGCAGGCCGACCTCGTCGGTGTTGTCCGCCGGCACCATGAGGGTGAGATCGCCGTAGGCCAGCTTCAGGACGAGATATTCACGGGTCTCGCCGAAGACTTCCTTCTTTTCCCGCTTCTCGATCACGGCAGCACCGTGATGGGGGTAGACGACCTTGTCACCGACGTCGAACGACATACTTCTCCCAGGCTTCCATCTCGAAGGGGCAAAGCCCAGGGTACGGCTATCCGGCGGATAGGACAACTTGGGCGCACCACACCGCGGCACGGTCCACTATGCTCCGTCGCCCTTTCCCCGGTACGCTCCCGCGGCCTATGGACCACGGGGAACTGCTGGCCCGATCGGAGCTGTTCTCCACCTTCGATCGCGACGCGGTGGACCGCATCGCCGCTGCGGCCCGATCGCTGGCCCTCCAGCGCAACGACGAGGTGTTCAGCGAGGGCGACCAGGCCGACGAGCTGTACGTCGTGAAGTCGGGCCGCATCGCCATCGCCATGCGCTCGCCGGACGGGCGCCAATCAGTGGTGGCCCTGATGGAAGAGGGCGACCTGTTCGGGGAGATGAGCTTCTTCGACGGCGGTGGTCGCTCGGCCGATGCCCGGGCCCTGGAACCGGCCGAACTCGTGGCCGTGCCCTTCGCCGCCCTCCGGGCCGTGCTCGAGGAGCGGCCCGAGGCCCTGTGGACGGTGGTGCGGCTGCTGGCCGGCCGGTTGCGGGTCACCGACGCGGCGCTGGCCGACACCATGTTCCTCGACGTCACCGGCCGCACGGCCAAGCGCCTGCTGGAGATGGCGGGCGAGGGCGCCGACGAGTTCACCCTGCCGGTGACGCAGGAAGAGCTGGCCGGGATGGTCGGAGCCTCCCGGGAGCGGGTGAACAAGGCCATCGCCGCCTTCATCCGCCTAGGCTGGTTGGAGCAGAACGACCGCCGGTACCGGATAACGGACCGGGTGCAACTCTCCCGCCGCGCCACCTAACGGCGTTCTTGTGCACAAGACGTGGGGATCGGCGCCGCTGGGCGGGCCGCGGTGGGCCGGCCGCGGGGCCGGCGGTGGCTGACCGCGGGCCGGTGCGCGGGGCGGGCGGGCCTGGGCCGCGGTGGGGCTAGCCGGCGGTGGCGAGGAAGGCGAGGGCCCGGCGCCAGGCGTCGGCTGCGTCGTCGGCCCGGTGGGCCGGGCGGCTGGGGTCGTGGGCGAAGCCGTGCTCGGCCTCGGGGTACTCGGCCACCGTCACGTTGGGCACGGCCCGGAGGGCGGCCACGTCCTCGGGCGGGGTCCACGCGTCCTTGGACCCGATGACCGCGAACGTGGGGCAGGCGCCGGGCTGGAGCAGGGCCTGCAAGGGCTCGCCCTGGCCGCTCCCCTGCCAGCTCGCGGGGACGCGGATCATGCCGTAGAACGCCACGGACCGGTCGAACCGCCCGGTGCCCGCGGCCTTGAACGCGTACATGCCACCCATGCAGAACCCGAGCATGGCGACGCGGGGAGCGCCCCGGTCGGTGAGCAAGTCGGCGGCGGCCAGGAGGTCGGCCAGGTGCTCGCCGTCGTCCAAGCCGGGTGCAGCGGCCAGGCGCTCCTCGAGGGTCATGGACTCCCGGCCCGGGAAGGGCTCGACGGCCGCCACCGCCCACCCCTGCTCGCCGGCCAGGCGCTCGCACATGTCGTCGAACAGTGGCCGCAGGCCGTTGATGTCGGGGTGGATGACGAGGCCCAGCGCGGGCGTGCCCTGGGGGAGGGCGAGCTCTGTGGGGGTTCCGGTGGGGAGGCCGATGCGCACGAGGCGCGGAGGCTAGCAACCATCCATGCCGTCAAAGGCTTGATGAGGCGCGTTGCGAGCGGCGGCGCTGCCGCTGCGGTTTGCTCCGGGCCGTGAGGTGAGTGGGCAACGTCGCTGCAGTGCTCGCGGGCATACGAGTTCGCTGTCGGGCGACCCCGGACGACCGCGTGCGCACTCACTCGGCGGGAGGGCCGGGCGTCTTGCCAGACACGCAGTCCCGGTGTCGGGATGCACAGCTGTGCTGCCGCGGCGGCGACCAGCGGAGTAGTCGGCCGCACCAGTCCCGAGGAACGGTAGGCGGCGCCCGCCTTCGGGAACTGCCACGGGTTTCCGATCGCCGCAGAGGCGGTGTATCAGCTGTAGCGGTCGAGAATGCTGGTCTCTGCCAGCCGGGACAGGCCTTCCTTGATGGCCCGGGCCCGGGCCTCGCCCACGCCTTCCACCTCTTCGAGGTCGTCGATGCCGGCGCGCATCACCTTCTGCAGGCTGCCGAAGCGGGCCACGAGGTGGTCGATCACCGAGTCGGGCAGGCGAGGGATCTTGGAGAGCAACCGGAAACCGCGCGGGTTCATCGTGGAGTCGAGCTCCTCGCTGTCCGGCGGCAGGTTCAGCACACCGGCCACCGCCTTGAGGTCGAGCAGGTTCTCGGTCGACAGGTCGGACAGGGCTTCGAGGGCCTGGTCGAGCCGCCAGCCCGGCTGGTCGAGGAAGTAGTCCTTGATCACCAGCCGGCGGTCGTCCTCGACACCGCCCATCAGCTCCTCCAACTGAAGCAGCACGAGGCGGCCGTCCGTCCCCAGCTCCACGATGTAGCCGTCGATCTCCTCGGCGATGCGGCGCACCATCTCGGTGCGCTGCAGCACGGTGACCACGTCGCGCAAGGTGACCAGGTCCTCGACCTCGAGCGCGGAGAGAGCACCGGCCACCGTGTCGAGCCGGGTCTTGTATCGCTCCAACGTCTGCAGGGCCTGGTTGGCCCGGTTCACCAGCCGGGGGATGGGCTCCAGCGGATGCTTGAGGTCGTTGCGGTAGACGGCGATCACCGACATGTCCTCGGACACGGAGATGACGGGCACGTCGATGGAGCGCGCCACCCGCTCCGCTGTGCGGTGGCGCGTGCCCGTTTCCGTCGTCCCCACGTTCGGGTTGGGCACCAGGTGCACGTTGGCCCGAGCGATGCGGCTGGCGTCGGGCGCCAGGATGATGGCGCCGTCCATCTTGGCCAGCTCCGACAAGCGCTGGGGCGTGAACTCGGCGTCCAGCAGGAAGCCGCCCGAGCAGATGGCGAGTACGTCAGGCCCGTCACCTACGACGATGAGCGCACCCATGCTGGCCTGGAGGATCCGGTCCAAGCCCTCGCGCAGCGGGCGCCCAGGCGCCACCGCGGCCAGCGCCTCGATCATGGCCGCGCTTCTGCGGGCGAGCATCGGTTCGAATTCTAGGGCGCCATGGCGCCTCCGGGCGCGGGCTGGAGATCGAGGGCGGCCACGGCCTCGGCCAAGCTGCGCACGCGGATGGCCTCCATGCCCGCGGGCACACCGGGTGCCGAGGCCGGCACCACTGCTGTGCCGAACCCCAACCGGGCGGCCTCGGTCAGCCGCCGCTCACACTGGCTGACCTGGCGCACCTCCCCACCGAGGCCCACCTCGCCGCACGCCACCAGGTCCGGCGGGAGCACGGCCCCAGTGAGGGCTGAGACCAGGGCGAGGGCAAGCGCCAGGTCGGCCGCCGGCTCCGCCACCCGCACGCCCCCGACTGCGGACGCGTACACGTCGGCCCCGGCCAGCGAGAGACCGACCCGACGGTCGAGCACGGCCACCAGCAACGAGAGCCGCCCCGAGTCCAGCCCCTGGGCCGAGCGCCGGGGCATGGCCAAGGCCGACGGCGCCACCAGGGCTTGCAACTCGACCAGCAACGGCCGGTGCCCCTCCATGGCCGGCACCACCACCGACCCGGGCACGCCCGCCCGCCGGTCGCCCAGAAACAGTCCGCTGGGATCGGGCACGGCCCGCAGCCCTTCGTCGGCCATCTCGAACAGGCCCAGCTCACCGGTGGGCCCGAACCGGTGCTTGACCGCCCGCAACAGCCGGAGGGCGTGGTGGCGCTCGCCCTCGAAGGAAAGCACCGTGTCGACCAGGTGCTCGAGCACGCGCGGCCCGGCCAGCGTGCCCTCTTTGGTGACGTGGCCCACCAAGACGGTGGTGATGGCCCGCTCCTTGGCCATCCGCACGAGCTGGTGGGCGCACTCCCGAACCTGCACCACGGACCCGGGTGCGGAGCCCAGCTCGGGGTCGAACACGGTCTGGATGGAGTCGAGCACGACGACATCCGGCGCCACCTCGGCGACGGCGGCGAGGATGTTGGGCAGCGACGTCTCTGACACGAGCCACAGGGTGGGCTCTCGCGCCCCCAACCGCTCGGCCCGCAACTTCACCTGTTGCTTCGACTCCTCGGCCGTGACGAGCAGGCACCGGGCACCACGGGCGGCCAGAGAGGAGAGCGCCTGCAGCAACAAGGTGGACTTGCCGATGCCCGGTTCGCCCCCGAGCACGGTGGCCGATCCCGGCACCAGGCCGCCGCCCAACACCCGATCGAGCTCGGTGAGGCCCGTAGGCCGGGGCGACCACTCCGCCAGGTCGACCTCGGCAAGCGGCACGGGTCGATCGGCGGGGGCGAGGAGGGCGGCGGCGGCCACGGCCGGGCGCAGCGCCTCCTCCACCTCCTCGACCATGGTGTTCCACGCCCCGCACGCGCCGCACCGGCCCGCCCACTTGGGCGAGGCGTTCCCGCAGTCCGTACACCGGTGGATGGTCCGCAGTTTGGCCACGACGGCGACCATACAGAGGGGGTGTAACAGTGACGCGGACCAGCGCCCCCTGGCGGTTCTCGTAGCGCTGGCGAGCGCTATGACGGCTTCAGCGCCACGAGAATGCGTTCACAAGGAGGGTTGGGCGCCGGCAGAGCAGGGCGGCGGCGGGCGCCGGCAGAGCAGGGCGACGGCGGCTAGGGAGCCGGCGGGCGGCGGCGGGTCAGGCGCACGGCGAGCACGGCGACCAGGGCCAGGCCGGCGGCCAGGGCCACGGCGGCGGCAGCCACGTTGCCGCGATTCCAGCTCTCGGACGTGGCCTGGAGGGTGACCTGCTCGCCCAGCGCTGGCGTCCACTGGGCCCCGTTGCCCGCCCGCACGGGGGCGTTGGACTGCACGGAGCCGGGCAGGCGGGCCTGCACCTGGAAGCGGAAGATCTGGTTGAGGGCCCGCCCGATGCGGCGCTCGAGGTCGGCCGGGTCGAAGCCGAGGTCGGAGCCGCCCAGGCGCTGGCGGAGCGTCGGGTCGGAGAACGAGGCCAGGCCCCGGGCCAGGTCGACCCGGCCCCGGAAGGTCACACGGGTCTTGAACAGCGAGCGCTGGCGGGTCACACGAAAATCGCGGAACGGGCCGTTGGCCCCCGACAGTTCGTCCATCACCGCGCCCAACTCGACCGGGGTGGCGAACGGGTGCGAAGCCACGACCCTCACGCCGCCGTCCTTGGTGGGCAGTGGGCCGTTGACGATCCAACCGGCCTTGCGCAGGTCGTCGACCCGGAGGCGGGAGGCGAAGTCGGGGACCTGGGTGAAGGCGTCCTTGTCGAGCGTGATCGTGGCCAGCACCCGGCCGCTGCCGTCCGCCTTGGCATCGACGCCGACAGCGGTCGTCACCTGGCAGGCGCTGAGGAGCACTAGAGCGGCCGCGCCCAGGAGCAGCCGGACCGTGCGGGGAAGGCGTACCGGCACTACGTGGTGCGGACGATCAGCAGGGCGCAAGGGATGTGGTGACTCACCTTGTTGGGCACCGAGCCCAAGAAGAAGCGGGAGGCGCCGGTCATGCCCTTGTTGCCCACGACGAGCAGGTCGTAATCGCCCTGCTCGGCTTCGGCCACCAGCGTGGATGCCGGGTCGCCCTGGGCCGTCAGGGTCCGGATCTCGACCCCGCTGCCCGACAGGCGAGTGGCTTCGTCCTGCACGACCTTCTGGGCCCGCTCCGGGCGGTCGACCGAGAAGATGGTGAGCCGGGAGCCCAGCGCCTTGGCCACCTCGACCGCCCGATCGACGGCGAGCGACGCGGTGGGCGATCCGTCGGTGCCGACCAGGATCTCGCGATACACGGCGCTGGACGTTAGACGCGAAAGTGGCCCCCCGGAGGGGGCCACTTCCAAAGGGCGGCTACTCGGCCGGGCCGGCGCCGGCCAGTTCGACCGGTGGCGGTTCCAGACCGCCGATGGCCTTGAACGTGACCTCGGCCTCGGGGGTGCCGGCGTTGTCGACGTCGACCACGATGGTCTCGCCGGGCCGGAACTCCTTCAGCAGGATCTGCTCGGACAGCGGGTCCTCGACGAGCTGCTGGATGGCCCGGCGCAGCGGGCGGGCGCCGAGGGTGGGGTCGTACCCCTTGTCGGCCAGCAGCAGCTTGGCGTTGGGGGTGAGCTCGAGCCCGATCCCCTGCCCTTCGAGCTGCTCCACGACCCGCTTCATCATCAGGTCGACGATCTGGGTGACCTCGGGCTTGGACAGCTCGTGGAACACGATCACGTCGTCGATCCGGTTGAGGAACTCGGGCCGGAAGTGCTGCTTCAGGGCGTCGTGGACCTTCTCCTTCATCTTCTCGTAGGTCACGGCCTCGGTGGTCTTGGCGAAGCCGATGGCTGCCTTGCGCAGGTCGGCCGTGCCCAGGTTCGAAGTCATGATCAGCACGGTGTTCTTGAAGTCAACCGTGCGGCCCTGCGAGTCGGTGAGGCGCCCGTCCTCGAGGATCTGCAGCAGCGTGTTGAACACGTCGGGGTGGGCCTT
>Ga0070741_10008386_pt1 | contig 20778 bp, 15 predicted proteins | sample Coa_R1_4_FD_66440 | JGI IMG/M metagenome (GOLD analysis project Ga0070741, IMG submission 66440) | Surface soil microbial communities from Centralia Pennsylvania, which are recovering from an underground coalmine fire - Coalmine... | ecosystem: Environmental > Terrestrial > Soil > Unclassified ...
TCAACCGGGAGAACGATGGGGAGAACACGTCTTGTTTTCGACGAGAGAGAACCCCTTCTCCGGTCTTGGATGTTCCCCCATCCAGGAGGTCCCCTTGACATTGAACACGGTATCTACCACCTTCGTCCAACGCCATAGAGTCCGTTCGGTTTGGGGGATTGCGCGATCTCGGGGGAACGCTCGTAGGAGCAAGGGGATGGGCCTGGATTGGGCCGGGGCCTTGCGCTTGCCCTGTGACGACATGGGATATCTCGGAGTGATATAGTTAAGGGACAATGATTAGTCGCAGCTAGAGGTTTTTAATGGCATTACCACAAATTCTTGTTTTATTCGTCGCTTCTATCCTGGGGGGCATCCTTAACGCGGTCGCAGGTGGCGGCAGCTTTTTCACCTTTCCATCGCTGATAGTGACAGGAATATCAGCCATTCAGGCCAATGCCACCAGTACAGTGGCGCTGTGGCCGGGTACAGTTGCCAGCGTTGGCGCGTATCGGCGCGAACTGACGAAGCAGAAGCGCGGCCTGCTCTTCCTACTGGTTGGCATCAGCCTGGTAGGCGGCGTGCTTGGAGCCATTCTGCTGCTCAAAACCTCGCAGGCGGTTTTCGTGCTCCTGATCCCGTACCTCCTTTTACTGGCAACCTTACTTTTCGCGTTCAGTGGACCGATCACCGCCCGGCTACGTGCGCGCTCCACAGACAAAATACACCTCTCGCGGCGCTCATTCATCGGTCTAACAGTGGCGCAATTCATTATTTCGATCTACGGCGGCTATTTCGGCGGCGGCATCGGCATTCTGATGCTGGCAACGCTAGCAATGATGGGACTGGATAACATCCACGAAATGAACGCGCTCAAAACCCTGCTTGCCAGTTGCATCAACGGTATCGCAGTTGTCACCTTTATTATTGCGGGAGCCATCGTGTGGCCCCAGGCCATTTTGATGATCGTTGGAGCGATCCTGGGGGGATACGGCGGAGCTTACTATGCACGCAAAATCGATCCCCGATGGGTCCGGCTTTTCGTTATTGTTGTTGGTATCGTCCTGACTATCTACTTTTTCTTGCGTAGGTAACATTTTTTTTGTGAGATGCGTAGTATCCCTGTATAACCTAATGGATAGTTTACCTGGAGATGGGTATTGCGATGAAACAACAGGAGAGCCGAACAGAAGCCATCGGAAAAACAAGTGCCAGCGTTCCCCAGTCTGAGTCAGAGCGTGTAACGTCTTCAGCCCCCGGGACCACAGCAGGGCAGAAAGAGCAACCCGGGAAGTGGGCCGTCATGGCGACAGTCGCCATTGGCGTCTTTATGGCCACGCTTGATTCTTCGATTGTTAATATTAGCCTGCCAACAGTTGCACAATATTTCAAAGTACCATTGGGCGGCGCGATAGAATGGGTCATCATCGCCTATCTTGTCGCGACGGCATCAGCGTTGCTCACTGCGGGACGGCTGGCAGATATGATCGGGCGCAAGGTTGTCTGGACCGCTGGGCTCATCGTTTTTACCACGGGCTCCGCTCTTTGTGGAGCCTCGCTCTGGCTCGTTTTCCTGGTCGGTGCGCGCGCCTTGCAAGGTCTGGGCGGCGCTCTCCTGATGGCAATCAGTCCGGCTCTCATCACCAGCGCATTTCCAGCCAATGAACGCGGCAAAGCACTGGGACTTAATGCTATCATTGTCGCGCTCGGCGTCAGCGTTGGACCGACGTTGGGTGGGCTGATCACTGCCTATTTCTCCTGGCGCTGGATCTTCTACGTGAATGTCCCCATCGGCATTATTGGCCTCATAGCGACAGTGCGCGTCCTGAAAGAGCCTATGCGCCGCTCACAAGGACGCTTCGATCCCTGGGGAGCGCTCCTGCTGGCCGTGGGACTCGCGGCCATTACCGCCGGACTTTCCTTTGGACAGGAACTGGGCTGGACATCGCCGCTACTTGTCAGTTTGCTCGTGACTGGCATAGCCAGCCTTGTCATCCTGCCTTTTGTAGAAACGCGCGTGGCCGATCCCATTATCGACCTGTCAATGTTTCATAACCGCGTCTTCCTCTCGGCAAACCTGAGCCTGGTTCTGAGCTTCCTCGCGCTTTTCGCGGTTGGCTTCATGCTCCCCTTCTACTTCGAGGAACTACGCGGCTTTCCCACCGAACAGGCCGGGTTACTCCTCACGCCGTTCCCTATTACGCTTGCTATCATTGCGCCATTCAGCGGTTCGCTGGCGGATCGCTTTGGCACCCGCTGGCTAGCGGCGGGTGGACTGACCATAGCCTGCATCGGGCTGGTCCTCATCGGTCAACTCAACGAGAAAAGCTCCATCTGGGATATTGTCTGGCGGCTCGTGCTTACAGGAGCAGGGCAGGCAATATTTCAATCGCCGAACAATAGCGCGCTGCTGGGATCGGCCCCACGCCAGCGCCAGGGAATTGCTTCTGGCTTCCTGGCGACCGGACGGACAATGGGACAAAGTCTGAGTGTTGCGTTGGCTGGCACCATATTCGCCGCGTTGGGAGGCGCACAAGCCGGAAGCCTGCTTAGCGGCGGCCAACCCGGACAAGACGTCAGCCTGTTGCAGCACATCTTTGTTCACAGCTTCCAGGTCTCATTTATCGTGAGCGCCGCCATCGCTGCCATTGGCATTTTCGCCTCGCTGGTAAGGGGCAAAGAGCAGATGAAACGACCTTCTAGCGCAAAAGGATAGGGGATAGAGCTATTATCCCCTATTTCCCATAAAGTTGATAGTAAACGATGCAATCGCATATTATGTTACTGCTCAGTCAGAAGCCTCCATTAGTCGTATTGGTCAGCCGTTGGGTCGTGGCTCGTGCTTGTGCATAGGAGGGTACTGCGCTTTGTGGAAGGTTCGACGCTTGATATCACTGAACTAAGGGCTGCCTCGTTTATATCTAAAAGCGTGAATTACTATGAATAATCGTGGCATAGTATTTATATTTATTTTGTTAAAAGCTATCTTTTACTGTTATTACCCTATGAAAAGTCAAAAAAAAGATGGATAAGAGTGATAGCAATGGAAGTTCCTTGTTGAATATGTATACTGTGATAGGTATGCTGATAAGAACTAAGAGAACTATTAACAACAAAGGCAGATTGCTCCGCCGTTTCTTTCTTGTGCTTCATCATACTCTTATCTACCGCTGCAATTGCTTTATCAAATGGGCCAGTCACTACATAACCTAACATAATGCCATAGTTATGCCCTTGTCCGTATTTACAAGTGATAAAATCCATGACGCCTTCTGTCACATACTCAAATGAACGTGAAGGACCACTGCCAAAAAGTTTCTTTGCTTCAACTCCAAGATAGCGCTCATTAAGAGCTGGATATTGTAACCATTGAAATTTAATATCTACTTCACCTCTTTCTAAGGGGTCATCTACTTCATGTAGCGGTCTAATATTCCAAAAAAGCGAATTGTACTTATTATCCATTTTCTTTAGTTTTTGCATTTCGCTATCGAGATGGTATGTAATAGGGTTCTCAAGCATATTAGGCATGATTACTTTTTTTGCTTGTATAATAGTTGCTGCCTCTATAAGCAGTTTTAACACGGCAAGAAGATATTTTTGCCGAATGGGTAATGATGGCTTGCCATAGCGTGACTTGTTCTGTGAGGAAACTGGATATCCTTTCATCTACTCATTCTCCATATCTTCCATATGCTCACACACAATCATGTCTGCATCATTGAGCGCAGCCGTTTCACTCCAGAGGCGCTTCTCAGCACTTTTGATAATCCAGAAACCATCAGGTTCGTATACATGTAAACTACGTAAAACATAGACGTGATCTGCAATTTCTGTGCGGAGATCCTCCCTCATCTGTTCTATAACATTACTAATATCTTCAAATTGCATAACTGTAACAATCTCGCTAGTACTTATATTTCTCTGTCTAAAGCGACATGCACGAAGAGGCAAAGGTTGCTTAAATTCAACTACAGAAGCCGTTAGTAACTGTCCATCGCCGTTTAGAATTCCATTTAGCTGCGTACATAGTCTCTTTGCATAGTTTTGAACGTCGGAGGTTGTTGCATGCAATAACGCATTCGAATAACGGAGGTTTTTGGCGAGAATGGGATTAATACTTAGCGTTATTGTATCTTCAATTAAGAGAATTTCCTGCACTGATAGTCCATAGAGCCGATAAACAGCCTGATCAAGCAAAGTCTGTTCTTGAAAAATCTTTTGTCCAATAGATGATGTAGTTGTCAAACCTGGTCGCCAATTGTTTCTCAGCCATTGCTCATGTTGCAAAACTTCGTTCCAAATAGAATCTGTGCTATTATCAAAAATAGAGTCAGGTAAACGTACCTGTAACCAGTCTCCCGGTTCAACCAACCAGCGATCTCCCCACCCGAGGACGGAACCAAACATAAATGCCATGTAAAAAGCTAATTTAGAGTTCAAGATGGCATTGAGCTGATTCAATAATTTAGGAAATGCAGAGCTTGATGGTATGCCATAATACATCTGATCGATAATAAGATGGTGCCTCTCTAAAGTATCTTCGGCCAGCGCAGCATATGGGCGTCCTGCATTCTCCAGTGACTGTTTCCCTTCATATTTTAAGGAACGCCAAAGTACCAGCGCAGGTAGCTGTAAAGACTGAGTGTTGCTCTTCTTCGCAATTTGATCTTTCTCAAAAAGAGGCAAAGGAGCAACATCGATAGAATACCGTTCGTTTGACGCAGAGCTTAGAAACGGCTTTCCGAGGAGAGTAGAAGGCGTTTTTTTTGTTTGGCCTTGCCCAAAAGTTATACCACGATGAGCAAGTTTACTTACACCTGCTATGGACAATACGGTATCAAGAGAAGGGAGAGCCTGTAATCGACTTAATAACCGGTAGTCATGTGGGGTGCCTCGAAATGCAGACTTCCACAGAAATGGTTGATGTTGGAGTAGCTTTTGAGAAAGAAAGTGTATATCTTCATTTGTAATGATGATCTCATTTCTTGCTCTGATGCTCGGATACCAATTTGGTGTTATGTATCTAACCTGATTGTCTTTATATGGTGAAAGAGCACGAAAAAAAATAACACTCGCAGGATTATGAATTGTAGATTTGCCGAGCTTATCCCCAAATAAGACTTTCTCTCCAACAAGATCAGACAAATTAATGACTGTATCAACAGTTACACTATCAAGGAATCTCTTTAGCCAAGACCTATCCTCTTGTTGATAAAACATACGACTGGCAACTATAAAAGCTACTCGCGTGTCAGGATGCACAAAGTCTTGGACACGCATCATAAATGCTTGATCTGGCTTCTTATCAGGAATAGCATGTGTTTTACAGTACTCTAGTGCCCATTGACGGCCAGAAATTGGATTATCTGGGTCACGAGGAGCTTTACTCTCCTTTAGAGCTGTCCAGGGTGGATTACTAACAATGAGATCAAAATCTTGATTTACAAATGGTTCCTTCTCGTTAAAAATATGCTCGTTATTACAGAAATCTTGTACATAAAGATTCGGTATCTTATTAGGTATTTCATCAGAAGGTAGTAATGGAAGAAACTTCAATGCAGCCGGAGGTTGTGGATCAGGATCAAGTTCCAATAATGTTAAATATAGACTGAATGCTGCAACATCTACTGCCCCTCGATCAATATCGATACCGAAGATCTGTGAATAGAGCATATTACGCAATTCATCGCGTTGTACTATAGACTTGTGCTCATTTTCCCTCATCCATACCAGACGTTTAAATGCCTCAACGAGGAAGATACCTGAACCACAGGCTGGATCAAGTATACGTGCGGTCGATTTCATACTGCTCATGGCAATGCTTAATACTAATTCAACAAGTTGAAGGCGCGTATAATGCGTACTTCTTTCTTCTGCTGCTTGTGCATCGCTAGAATGAGCGAACATTTCATAGATACTACTAATGAGTTCAACCGGAATAAAATTGAATTCGTAACCCCAAAGTCGCTCCTGTCGTACTTGGGGATAATTATTCATATCGACGCCGGTAAGAAAAGCTCTTATTATATCTAAATCATCTTTAATAATCTTTTCCTCCCCTTCTTGGAAAGGAAAGAGGTTACCGTTAAAAGTCTCACCTAGCCATCTAAAAAAGTTGTATGTAGCATCTACGTCGCTAAGAAGATCTTTGAAAGATTTATAATTGTATCTTTCTTCAAAAAACGAGGATTTTAATATGTCCCTATCTGCAAGATACGAAGCGAATGTAGAACGTCCTAATATAGCATGCGCAACACTCGTAGGTGATATTAGACCACGTTTTTTGAACGCTGATATTAGTAGCCCTTCTGCTTTAGATAAATCCTTCAGCATTGCTTTATCAATACGCTGGTCTTGTTTAATTTGTTTCCCATACTTAGTTTGCCAGAATTCACCGGAGTCAAAATTTTTCTTATGAAACTCACTTAAAATATGAAGCTGTCCACTAATAATTGTAAATTCCTCTAACAAATAGTCTTCATCACTTTCGCCTGCTTGCTGGCGTGCATAACTATCATAAATGAGTACACGAGTGGGCGTCACAACCCAGAGCATTGGGCTACGCCCCTGGTTCCATACCCATGAACGCAATTTTGTAATAGACTTAAGTGAAGGTTCTTCGAGTACTTTGAAATAAATAGCTGGTGTTCCTGGAACGTCATCATCACTTATCTGATTAGGGACTTCATATACACAATCAACAACTGGACCATCTTTTCTGTCAAAAAGTTGCCTATAACGTAAATTAGTAGTAGCCGTATGCTTTACATTCTCTGCATCTATAAGCCCAGATGACTTTATGCCTTCATAGACAAAACCGCCTTTTTCGAGTACCTGTTCCAGGACCTCCTGTGCTATTGAAGCCATATAGCTAGCCTCTCACTATTGAGGCCATCTCCAATGGTGTGTAAATGGTATGCTGAACTAGCTTCCAGCGTTGGATTACACAGAAAACGAGATGGTATCCTCACGCTATGATCAATCTAATTATAGTACCCATGTTCTTTTGCTTTTAATGCTTATTATATTACGCATAGCTCCGTTGGTCAATCATTCTGTATCAGAAACCCAGGGCTATTTAATTCGGCCTTTACGGGAAGCACATATGCTTGACGACATGTTTAGCTTCATCGGCCCGATCACTGACCCCGATATGTTTGGAAACGATGAGTTTCAGCCCTTTGGTACAATAGAATTACTGTTTGAAAGCCCTGAGCAATTCATAGCCGACTGTGAGAGCGTGGATACTGCTTTATCAAGCAAGGTCAAGGAAATCGTTGAAACGCAATGGGGCAAGAATATGGTAGATCTCCAGGATCTCTATGTCGGGCAGTTCCATGAGCGGATTGAAGAGGGCAATGAGGTATCATATCGACCCACCAATCGCTATGTGCTTCGGGTAAAGTTCCCGCATACGCGAGATCCGCGCAAGATAATTTTCACTTTAGCAGCGTAATAGAAGGTGGGGCAAGTGCCCCACCTTCTTTCATACCTCAAGTGCTTATGCAGTATGCTTTTGCAAAATGGCTTCCAACTCGCTTAATGTATGTGTCCAATAGGTAACAGAAAAGTGTCGTGAACATCAGTCTGCCAACGATAGCGCAATATTTTAAAGTGCCTCTGGGCGGCGCGATAGAATGGGTCATCATCGCCTATCTTGTCGCTACAGCGGCGGCGCTGCTTACCGCAGGACGACTGGCAGACATGATTGGGCGCAAGGTCGTCTGGATCGCCGGGCTAATTGTTTTTACCAGCGGCTCTGCTCTTTGTGGAGCATCGCCCTGGCTCGTTTTCCTGGTCGGTGCGCGCGCCTTGCAAGGTCTGGGCGGCGCGCTGCTGATGGCGATCAGTCCGGCTCTCATCACCAGCGCCTTTCCTGCCAATGAACGCGGCAAAGCTCTGGGGCTCAATGCTATCATTGTCGCGCTCGGCGTAAGCGTTGGACCGACGCTGGGTGGCCTGATCACCGCTTATTTCTCCTGGCGCTGGATCTTCTATGTGAACGTTCCTATAGGTATTATTGGCCTCATTGCCACGTTCCGCGTCCTGAGAGAGCCAATGCGTCGCTCGCAAGGGCACTTCGATCCGTGGGGGGCGCTACTGCTGGCAATAGGACTCGCGGCCATTACCGCCGGACTTTCCTTCGGGCAAGAACTGGGATGGACATCGCCACTGCTGATCAGCTTGCTCGTGCTTGGTATAGCTAGCCTGATCATTCTGCCTTTTGTTGAAATGCGCGTGGCCGATCCCATCATCGACCTGTCGCTGTTCCATAATCGCGTCTTCCTCTCGGCAAACCTGAGCCTGGTTTTGAGCTTCCTGGCGCTTTTCGCGGTCAGCTTTATGCTCCCCTTTTACTTCGAGGAGCTACATGGCTTCTCAACCGAGCAGGCGGGGTTACTGCTCACGCCATTCCCTATCACGCTGGCAGTCATCGCGCCGTTGAGCGGCTCGCTGGCGGATCGTATTGGTACGCGCTGGTTAGCGGCAGGTGGGTTGACTATAGCCTGCATCGGGCTGGTCTTTATCGGTCAGCTCAACGAGAAAAGCTCCATCTGGGATATCGTCTGGCGGCTCGTGTTTACAAGCGCGGGGCAGGCGATATTTCAATCACCCAACAATAGCGCACTGCTAGGCTCAGCTCCACGCCAGCGGCAGGGGATTGCTTCCGGCTTCCTGGCAACCGGGCGTACGATGGGACAGAGTCTGAGTGTCGCGCTGGCCGGCACGATATTCGCCGTCCTGGGAGGCGCAGAGGCTGGCAGTCTACTTATCAGTGGTCATCCTGGACAGGACATCGGCCAGTTGCAGCAAATCTTCGTTCACAGCTTCCAGGTCACTTTTACTGTCAGCGCCGCCATTGCCGCCATTGGCATCTTCGCCTCGCTGGTCAGGGGCAAAGAACAAGGAAAGCAATCCTCTAGCGTAAAAGAATAGGGGAAATACCTATTATCCCCTATTTCCCATAAAGTTGACAGTGCTCATGCAATCGCATATTATGTTGCTGTTCAGTCAGAAGGCTTCAATACATGCTTTGCCATTATCAAGGAGAAACACTGCATGGGCTCCGACCACATCATTGACCACAATAAACGCGGTGCGGAATACGCTTTGCAGGGCGATCATCAGCAGGCCCTCGCGGAATTTAGCCGCGCTATCGTAAAAAGGCCCGATGATGCCGCAGCTTATTATAACCGCGCCCTTATTTACCGCAAACTCAGCGATTTCCCGCGCGCCCTCAGCGATTTCGACCGGGCGCTACAACTTCAACCCAGGCACGTCACCACCTACTACCAGCGCGGGATCACGCACTATATGCTGGGGGAGCAGCGCCAGGCCATCAAAGATTTTAGCATGACCCTGATGCTAAAACCTGGCGACACTCAAGCTCTTGTCGGTCGAGGCATCTCTTACCTGGCATTGGAAGAATACGAGCAAGCGCTCCTGAACCTGGATAAAGCTATCGCGCAAGATCCCGAGCAGGCAGGCAGCATTGGCGCTTACGGGAGCAGGGGGCAGGCTTATGCGGCGCTGAAAAATTTTGACCGCGCTATCACTGATTTTGAGCGGGCGCTGCTATTCTATCCAGACGATATCATTATTTTGAACCGGCTGGGCGCAGCTCATACCGACAATGGACAACCACTCAAGGCCATTGAACACTACAATGAGGCGCTCAAACTCGGCCCCACTGTCGCCTTTACCTATAATAATCGTGGAGAAGCCTATCGCCAGCTCGCGATGTATGCCGAGGCCATTGCCGATTTTGGCGCTGCTATCGCGCTCGACCCTTCGCTCGCCATTGTTTATTACAATCGAGGCATCTCGTACGCCTGTAGCAAACAGCCCATTCAGGCGCTGATCGACTACAACCAGGCGCTAGCCCTGGACGCTTCATTGATCAATGTCTATAAAGACCGTGCGGAAATTTATTATGGGTTAAAGCGGTTCCAGGAGGCCATTGAAGACTATAACCAGATTTTGCGCCTGAGCCCCGATGATGCGTTAGCGATTTTTTACCGCGGAACACTTTCCTTGCAACTGAATCAGCCCCGGCAGGCGGTTGAGGACTTCGACCGCGTGATTGCCCTGCTGCCCGATTTTGCCTGCGCTTACAATAATCGCGGGGAAGCGCATTTGCGCCTGCGTCACATCGAACGGGCGCGAGAAGATTGCCACCGCAGTTGGCAGCTCGATCCCTCGCATGTCGATCACGGCTGGATGGCGCAATGGATTGATATGTGCCTGGATGGCCCTGATCCCGCCCTGCCAGAGTGTCTGGAACAAATCGCGCGGGCCGACCCGGAAGATTATGACGCCTATCTGTGCCTGGGTGTAGCCCAATGGTTGCGCACTGACTACCAACAAGCCCTAGCCACAATAGAGCACGCGATTACCTTAGATGAGGCGAAGTGGGGAGCCTACTTCTGGAAGGGCCTGACCTGCGCCTCGTTGCAACGCGACCAGGAGGCAGTCGCTATGCTGGAACGCGCGCTAGAACTCAATCTACCGACGCCGCTGCTAGCACCTCTACGCTGGCTGAAGCAGGACAGGCCGGATTTTTATACCAGTCACGCCATGTCCCTGCTAGAACGTCTGGCATAACATGTTTGTAGGGGCAGGATTGGGGTTGCCCTGCGCCGATTCGACCGGAGGACTGCGGGGGCAACCGCAAGGGTTGCCCCTACAGTATCAGCATAGCGTCGCCAAAGCTAAAGAAGAGGTATTGTTCGCGAATAGCCTCCTGGTAGGCGCGTTCCATCAGATCTTTGCCCATAAAGGCGCTGACGAGGAGCAGCAGGGTTGAGCGGGGCAGGTGGAAGTTGGTGATCAGCGCATCCACGATCTGGTAGCGATAACCTGGGGTGATAAAGAGCTGCGTGTGCCCCTGATACGGCTCAATGCGTCCATCACAGAAGGCGGCTACGCTTTCGAGCACGCGCACAGAAGTTGTGCCGACGGCGACGACGCGCCCGCCCGCTTTACGCGTCTCGTTGATCAATTCCGCCGTGGGGGCATCCAGTTCGAACGCCTCGCTATGCATTTTATGTTCGCTCACATCTTCGCACTCGACCGGACGGAAGGTATCCAGCCCCACATGCAAAGTGACAAAGCCAATGCGTACCCCCTGATGGCGCAGTTGTGCCAGCAGTTGCGGGGTAAAGTGCAGGCCAGCGGTCGGAGCTGCCGCCGAGCCGCGAATGCGTGCGTAGACAGTTTGATAGCGTTCGGGGTCCTGCAACGTCTCATGGATATATGGTGGTAGCGGCATTCGTCCTAGCTGGTCGATCAGGTTGCGCACATCCAGGACGCTGTACGGATCGTCGTCCTCGGCCTTAGCTCCGATAACGGAGAAGCGCACAATGCGCCCGCCCGCGTCGGTGCGCTGCAATATCTCGGCCTGTAAGCGTGTTTGCGCAGCTTCATCGCCAAAAGCGATCAGCGAGCCTTCCCGCAGGCGGCGACCGGGGCGCACCAGCGTCTCCCAGCAATCGGGGCCAAGATCGGGCCGCTCCGCCAGTAGCAGCACCTCGACGGCGCCTCCGGTGCCCACTCTGCGACCGAGCAAGCGCGCTGGAATAACTCTGCTCTGATTGGCGATCAGCAGATCGCCGGGGCGAAGGTATGATCCGATATCGCGAAAGTGTCGATGTTCTAGCTGCGTGGAATCGCGGCGCACCACCAGTAAACGCGAGGCATCGCGCGGCTCTATCGGCGTCTGCGCGATCAATGCTGGAGGCAGGTGATAATCAAAATCGCTGATCTTCAAGGGGTTGTCGTTGTCCACAAGCCTGGTCCACTTTCTTCGCCCGGGGGCAGCAGTTTGAGGTGCTCGTATGCTGCCCGCATCGCCACACGCCCGCGCGGAGTGCGAGCGATGAAGCCCAGTTGCAGCAGGTACGGTTCATATACATCTTCAATCGTCTCGGAATCCTCGCTGGTGCTGGCAGCCAGGGTATCCAGGCCGACGGGCCCGCCATTGAACTTCTGGATGATCGTCAGGAGCATATTGCGGTCGGTCTGGTCCAGCCCGATCTCATCGACCTCCATGGCATCGAGGGCCGACTGCGCCACCTCCCTGGTAATCACGCCGTCCGCGCGCACCTGGGCATAGTCGCGCACGCGTTTGAGCAGGCGGTTGACGATACGAGGCGTGCCACGGGCGCGGCTGGAAATCTCTTCCACGCCATCATCTTTCACCGGCACCCGCAGGATACGCGCCGAGCGGTGCAAAATCTCTTTAAGCGCATCTGGATGATAGTATTCCATGCGGTAGATGGCCCCGAAGCGGTCACGCAGGGGAGCGGTTAATGCGCCGACGCGCGTGGTGGCTCCCACAACGGTGAAGGGTGGCAGCGTCAAGCGCAGCGCACGGGCGCTCGGTCCCTTGCCGATCATCACGTCGAGGGCGAAATCTTCCATCGCGGAATAGAGCCGCTCTTCCACGGCGCGGGCCAGACGATGGATTTCGTCGATGAAGAGGACCTCGCCGGGCTGAAGCGATGTCAGGATAGAGGCAAGGTCGCCCGCGTGCTCAATGGCTGGTCCCGAGGTGGTTTTCATGCTGACGCCCATCTCCGCGGCGATAATATTGCAAAGGGTGGTTTTTCCTAACCCTGGAGGCCCGTAAAGTAAGACGTGATCGACCGATTCATTGCGCCTGCGAGCAGCTTCCAATAATATGCTAAGATTCGCTTTAATTTTCTCCTGCCCGATATATTCGGCCAGGCGACGAGGGCGAAGGCTGCCCTCAATAATCTGTTCCTCTTCGCTCATATGAGGCGAAACGAGGCGCTCCTGCATGGTATACTCCCCGCATGAAACTAGTGTTCTACAATGCTGCCTTCATTATATCAGAGTTGTGGCTGTGCGTCGAGTAGGACAGATACTGGAGCATATTTTAAAGTGTAGGCAAGTAATTTTTTAGATAGACCTAACCTCATAGGTTTGTTTTTTTTCATTGCCATAAGTATAATAAGGGGCAATGGTGAGGATACATCTATTACTGCCCTTCTAGGGATTTTGATAACAATCTATGTGATGGGAGCAATGTGTACCTGGCACCAGCAAAGTGAAGGTGGTATTAAGGAGTGTGATATGAAGGACGAAGAGCAAAGCGTCATCCAGCAACCCCAACACAGCTCTCCATTTGATGCTATTCGAGAAGTAAATGAGCATGGGAATGAATACTGGAGCGCACTGAAGCTCTCAAAAATTCTAACCTACGATGATTATCGCAATTTTCAAAAAGTGGTAAGCAAGGCAATCAAATCGTGCGAAAGCAGTGGAGAAGCGGCTTCAGATCATTTCGTTGAAGTCACCGATATGATCATTGTCGGAAAGGGTGCCAGGGGTTATTACTGCAAAAGATTTTGCGGTTTTTCAAGATTTTGGTTACAAAGGGCTCTATGGAGGACTTTCTGCCCAGGCGATTCACGCGCGGAAAGGATTGCATAAAGGACAAAAAATCCTTGACCATATGGGAAGTACTGAATTAGCTGCCAACCTTTTTCGTTCGACACAAGCAGAAGAACAAATACGTCTTCAGAAGATTCAGAAGAAAGAGCAAGCGAATACTGTTCATAATAAGGTAGGGAAAAAAGTGCGACAGACGATTCAAGAGTTGGGAGGCACAATGCCAGAAGACCTTCCAACTCCCAAGAAGAGCATTCAGCAACTGCAACGGGAAAAGCAAAAACGCTTAGGACAAGGAACGCAAGGCTTTTTATTTTCTGCAGATGAATCTTCACTAGAATGATCGCCGGACTCGATAGATAACTGGAGTCTCTTGCCCCCCTCTCACAAATGGGTTATCATCTAACCATATAAACTCGATGGGAGCAACCCATGAAGGAAGAGGATGCAACGTTGATTGGTAACGCTCAGACACAGCCAGCAGGCCATTTTCCCCTGGTCATCGGCGTGGACCTGGGAGGGACACAGATTCGGACGGCGGTCTTGCAGGGCGCGACTCTCAAGTCGCGCGTGAATCTGCTCACGGGCGAGGACCCGACGCCGGACCACATCATGCCGCGCATATTTCAAGCGGTGGAACAGGCGCTTGAAGCCGCCGATACCACGCTGGACGAGATAAGCGGCATCGGCATCGCTGCGCCGGGTCCACTTGACAACCGGACAGGGGTGGTGTTTGCCCCGCCCAATTTGCCGGGCTGGGACCATGTGCCCTTGAAGGATCTGTTTCAGCAGCGGTTCAACGTGCCGATCTTCGTCGAGAACGACGCCAATACTGCCGCGCTGGGCGAGTATATGTTCGGGGCCGGTCGGGGCAGCAAAGAGATGGTCTATATGACGATCAGCACCGGCATCGGCGGCGGCATCATCTCTAATGGCAAGATTCTGGAAGGGGTTTCTGGAACGGCGGCGGAGCTTGGGCATATGACGATTGATTGGCGGGGCGAGCGCTGCAATTGCGGCAATATCGGCTGCCTGGAGGCGATCACCTCCGGGACGGCGATTGGTCGTCGCGCCAATGAGATGATCGCCATAGGCAAAGGCGAGGAGCTGCTTGCCTTTGCTCTCGCGCAGCAAAAGCCGGTTGAAGAGAACAAGCCTGGCGCGACCCCATCGACCATTCATGTTAACGCCCGCACGGTAGCAATGGCGGCGGAGGCTGGCATCCCCCTGGCACGCGATATCATCGCCAGAGCGGCAGAGGCGCTGGGCGTGGGACTGGTGAATATCATCCATATCTTCAATCCCGAGCTGATCATTCTGGGGGGTGGGGTGACGCAGATGGGGGCGATCCTGCTCGATCCGGCCAGACGCATCGTGGAGCAGCGAGCCATGAGCGTCCCCCGCGAAGCAGTGCGCATCGTGCTGGCCGAACTGGGCATCAACGTAGGACTCGTGGGAGCGGGCGCCCTGATTTATCACAATTCGTAGGAATTGGCGTATGGCAGCGAATAAAGAGCGACTGGATGTTGCGCTGGTGCGGCGAGGGCTGGCACCGAGCCGGGAGCGTGCGCGCTCGCTGATTATGGCGGGGCAGGTTTACGTGGGGGAGCGGATGGTCGATAAGCCCGGCACGCTGATCCCGCTCGCGGTCGAGTGTCGCCTGGCGGAGATCGCGCCGGAACTCAAGTACGTCAGTCGAGGCGGATTGAAGCTTGAGAAGGCGCTTGACGCCTTTCATCTCGATCCGCAGGGATTGATTGCCATAGACATCGGCGCGTCTACTGGTGGTTTTACCCAATGTCTGCTGGAGCGGGGAGCGAGGCGCGTGTATGCTGTCGATGTCGGTCATGGACAACTGGCATGGTCGCTGCGCAACGACCCGCGCGTCGTCGTCATGGAGCGAACCAATATTCGCCATCTCACTGAGCTACCGGAGCTGGCGCAATGTGCCACTATTGACGTTTCCTTCATCTCCTTGCGCCTCGTGCTGCCTCCTCTAGCGCCACTCCTCGCGCCATCGCTAGAGAGCTGGGTGGTTGCCCTGGTGAAGCCACAGTTCGAGGCGGGCAAGGCCGAAGTTGACCGGGGCAGCGGGATCATCAGCGATCCGCAGGTACACAGCAGGGTGCTGCAAGAGCTACAGGAATGGATTCCCCTGCATACTCCATTCGCCGTGCAGGACACCATCGAATCCCCCATCCTGGGACGTGATGGCAACCGCGAATTTCTCAGCCTGCTGCGGCGAAAATCTGCCGAGATTGAGCAATGATCGCTGAGTTTTGGTACAATAAGAGCATCATTATCCAGTTCATCAGCGTTTTTGCAGCGTAGCCCACAGAAAGAGGTGTACCGATGCTTTACGAAAAGCCGCTAGCAGACACCGCCGTTCCTGATATCGTTCTACCCGACCAGCTTAATATCGCTGACACGTTTTTAGACCGGCATATCGCCGAAGGGCGAGGCGGGAAAATTGCTGTCTACCATGAAGGCAAGTCATATACGTATGCACAGATTGCCGAGCTTGCCAACCGTATTGGCAATGGCCTGCTCGATCTTGGGGTTGACATGGAGCAGCGCGTGGCCCTGCTTTTGCTCGATTCGCCGCAGTTTGCTGCCGCCTTCTTTGGTGTGATTAAGATGGGCGCGATCTCCCTCCCGATCAACACCATGCTGCGCCCCGATGATTACATCTACATGCTCAACGACAGCCGCGCCCGCGTTCTGCTTGTCCATGCCTCCATCTGGCAAACCATCCAATCGATCCGCCCCAGCCTCAAATACCTGCGCCACGTTGTCATTGTCAACAATGTCGGGCAGTCCGCCACCCTCACATTTGATGCCGCCACCCATGATTTTGAGCAGTGGATAGATCGGGCCTCATCAAGCTTGCAGACGGCGGAGACGCTCAAAGATGATAGCGCCTTCTGGCTGTATAGCTCGGGCAGCACCGGCTTTCCCAAAGGCTGCGTACATTTGCAGCATGACGCCATCTATTGCACCGAATATTATGCCAAGCCCATTCTCGGCATCAACGCAAACGACATCACCTTTTCGGCGGCAAAACTCTATTTCGCTTACGGGCTTGGTAACAACCTTTACTTCCCCTTTAGCGTCGGGGCGAGCGCGGCCTTCTTCCCTGGTCGTCCGCTGGCCGAGGATATGTTTAAGACCATTGAGCAGTATCGTCCCACCATTTTTTTTGGCGTGCCCACGCTCTATGCAAGCATGCTGGCTCTGCATGATGCCGGGAAGCAGTTCGATCTCTCTTCGCTACGCGTCTGCGTCTCTGCGGGCGAGGCGCTGCCAGCCGATATCCTGCGGCGCTGGGAGAAGGCGTTCAATGTGCAAATTCTTGATGGCATCGGTTCCACCGAAATCTGCCACATTTTCATCAGCAACCGTCTCGGCGAGATCAAACCCGGCAGCACCGGCAAGCTCGTCCCCGGCTACTCGGCGCTGATTACAGACGAACATGGCAAGGCGGTGCCGCAGGGAGATATCGGCAATCTGCTCATCGACGGCGATAGCATTGCCGCGTACTACTGGAACAAGCACCAGAAAACGAAGGAGACCTTCAGCGGGTCCTGGATTCATACCGGCGATAAATACTACCAGGACGAAGAAGGATACTACTGGTACTGCGGTCGCTCGGATGATATGCTCAAAGTCGGGGGTCAGTGGGTCTCGCCGGTCGAGGTCGAGAATACGCTGGTGATGCACCCATCGGTGCTGGAAGCTGCGGTCGTCGGCATTCTTGACGAGGAGAATCTGGTCAAGCCCAAAGCGTACGTTGTGCTCAAGCAGGGGCAGCAGCCATCGGCGGCGCTGGCGGAAGAGCTGAAAAATTTCGTCAAAAACCAGATCGCGCCCTTCAAGTACCCGCGCTACCTCGAATTCATCCCTGAGCTGCCCAAGACCGCCACGGGCAAGATCCAGCGCTTCCTCCTGCGCGGCACCGGCGAAACCGAGCCGCTCAACCCGGGAGCAATATAGGTAGGGGCAGGGCTTGCCCCTGCCCCGCACGCCTGATAGGGACGCAGGGGGGACAAGGGCAACCGCGAGGGCTGCCCCTACCGGCCCGTTATGACAAAATAGTACGACCCCGTGAGAGCGCCTCATGACATCTCTCTGCGGGGTCGTAGATAGGGTACCGGTTACAAAATGTTCTTGTTGAGGGTTGCCAGAAACTCCATATTGTTGCTCGTCTTGGACATATGCTGCAACAGGGCCTCCATTGCCTCCAGGCTGCTGCGCCCGGGCTGATCGGCCAGGGTCGAGAACATACGACGCATTACAACAACGGCCCGCAGCGTCTTCTCATCAAGGAGCAATTCTTCGCGGCGAGTGCTGGACAGGGAGATGTCAATGGCGGGATAGACGCGGCGCTCGGCAAGTTTGCGGTTCAGGACTAATTCCATATTGCCGGTGCCTTTGAACTCTTCGTAAATCACATCATCCATACGGCTGCCGGTATCAACCAGGGTAGTGGCGATGATGGTCAAGCTGCCGCCTTCCTCAATTTTGCGGGCAGCCCCAAAGAAGCGTTTGGGAGGAAAGAGCGCGCTGGGATCAAGACCGCCGGAGAGCGTGCGCCCACTGGGCTGTACTGCCAGGTTGTAGGCGCGGCTCAGACGGGTGATACTGTCGAGCAGCACCACGACATCGCGTCCGCCTTCGACCAGGCGCTTGGCGCGTTCCAGTACCATTTCAGCAACGCGGGTATGGGCCTCGGTCGGCTCATCGAAGGTCGAGCTAATCACCTCCGCCTTCACCGAACGTTTCATATCGGTGACCTCTTCCGGTCGCTCGCCGATGAGCGCGATCATCAAGTGAACGTCCTCATAATTTTCGGTGATCGAGTTGGCAATCGACTTGAGCAGCATCGTCTTGCCGGCCTTTGGCGGGGAAACGATCAAGCCGCGCTGCCCACGGCCAATCGGGGCGACAAGGTTAATGATGCGGCCAGAAATATTCGCTGCTCCAGTTTCCAGATTAAACATCTCGCGGGGAGAAATCGGCGTCAGGATATCAAAATGGGGGCGACGTTTCGCAATTTCCGGGTCAACCCCGTTGATAGCTTCGACGCGTAGCAGGCCATAGTACTTCTCGTTATCCTTAGGCGGGCGCACCTGGCCCGAAACCATATCTCCGGTGCGCAATCCAAAGCGGCGGATCTGCGACTGGGAGACGTATACATCCATGTTGCCAGGCAGAAAGCGCTCCTGACGAAGGAAGCCAAACCCATCTTCCACAATCTCCAACACCCCTGCGCTAAAAATGTTTCCTTGCTGTTCGGTATTGGCTTGAAGTAGTCTGAAGACGAGGTCCTGTTTCTTGAGGGTACTGTAGCCGGAGAGTTCGAGATCGCGAGCGAGATCGCGCAACTCCGTTACGGTTTTAATTTCTAACTCTGCTATGTTCACGTTGTGCAGGGCGGTGTACACTGTGAGGTTAAACGCCCATTCTCCTTTCTGTGTTGAACCGGATAGAATAAAGTGGGAAATCTTACGAATAGGGCTGGTCTAGAATCCCCTTGATTGAATCACATGCGGCGACAGGTAGCTCTGGTGAAAGTAAGAGGTGTCAGCCAATAATACCAAAGATGCTGTACAACACGACTTAACACAACTGGGAACCTGCAAGACCATTGAGCGGTGTGGTACGAATCTTCGGAGCTAGCAAGAATATACCACAGGCAAAAATGGATGTCAAGTGATAGACCTGCATTCTGAACTTTATTGCTACATGTTGCTATACACAAGCAGGCTAACACCCTGATCTGTGCCTCCACCGAGCGGAGTGACGTTTGCCAGGAAGATCCGCCCAACCGGACTCACGTAGCTTATCATAAAATGGATACCAGTGTTTGTCAATCCACGCGTTACAACAACGCAACGCCTCCCCTAATTCCCTGCGCTCCAGCTCTCGCTCAACGACTTTGTTGGCATGTGGATGCTCGCAGACGCGAGGCAAAGGCGAGCCAAACCCTTGAGCATAATGGACCATTTCATGCGCAATAGTGGTGGTCAAAACATATTCTGGTACCTGCTGCAATTGTAACAGGGCATTGATACCGATAAACGATACCATCTTGTCCAATGACAGGCGAATCAGGCCGAGGCGCGTTTTCCAGGGATAGCAGTAAGCGATGCGCACCTCGTTGACGCGCGGGGTATCGGAAAAAAAATCTTGCCAGATTTGGTCAAGATAGCTATTGAGATCATGCCTGCATTCAGCCACGGCTGTTGAGGGATGAGAGTTGGTGTGATTGGTAGCCAGCAGCATACAAGATACTCCTTACCGCGCTCCGTAGGGGCGGGGCTTGCCCCTGCCCTCTTCGGGCGCGGAATTTCAAGATTCTTCTTATGATTTTGTGGTTGTGAGTCCAGTATACCAGGGGCTCTGCAATGGCGACCCCAGTTTAAAAAGCTTTAAGGCTATTAAATCTTGCTTGTGAGGGGATTAGAGTTTTCTTAACCCTTTGCCAGTGAGCGTGAAATAGGTCAAATGACAGGTGCGACGCTGTCTAATTTCCGGTAGGCTATCCCGTGTAGAGAATTAGTAAGTATAGGAGGATGTGAAGATGAACTGTATAGCAACTGATTTAGAACTCAAGCAATACGCGGTCCAGACGGATATGCCGGTCATGGGAGATAGCTACATGACTCAACCCATGCCGGTCATGACGCTGCCATGTGGGCCGGTAGACGAAGAAGAAGTGTATAGCTCCTTTGAAGAGGCTCTCAGCGAGCGCCAGCGGGCGATACAATGGAAATTGCGCCTCCTGAGCAATGCAGCGCTGCATACAGTGCGCGACACCGATCCTCTTGCACAACAGAGCGTTACATCTGCACGCACAAATGTCTCAACCGGCACATCTGCCTCCAATCGTGGCTGGCAGCGCGGTCTTATTTTTGCCAGCCTTGCACTTATCCTCGTCCTGACCGGTTTCGATTTCATGGGTTTACTGGTACTGCATATGCACTAGAAGCGAGGGATCATCTCTTCAACGATGGTTCTTCGCTTCCTTATCCTCTTTCTCCATTCAGTAGTAGTGGCCACAGCAAATTCTCTTTAAATGTTCCTGCTCCTCGTTGCAACGGCGGACTCGCCTCTGCGGTCCTCGTCTCTTTATGGAAGACATGAGTCATCCCAAATGGTTCTAGAACTCGAAATGCTGCATATGCCCGTTCTCTGAGCGAGAGTGCAGAGGGCAGCCGCCCCTTTGAACCCCGCAAAAGATGTTTGACGGGCCTCTCAACAATTCGGGATAACTCATGTCTTTTGCGCGGCGAAGCCGTGCCACTCGCAACCAGATGAGGTAGGAATTTGCTGAAAATGTAATTACCGCCTTCTATCATGTAAAATAAGTGATAGGAT